>Ga0335069_10016158_pt1 | contig 10425 bp, 13 predicted proteins | sample Lox_Sample_11_FD_206714 | JGI IMG/M metagenome (GOLD analysis project Ga0335069, IMG submission 206714) | Soil microbial communities from Loxahatchee National Wildlife Refuge, Florida, United States - Lox_Sample_1.1 | ecosystem: Environmental > Terrestrial > Soil > Wetlands | place: USA...
CGCCGCGTAGCGCTTGCCGTCGGCGTCGCCGATAATGTCGACGGGGTTGTTGTGCGACCAGGTCGGCGGCAGGACGCGGTCGAGGCGCGCCGCCGTGTCGGCCGACAGCGCCGCCAGCGTTCCGCCGTGCCGGGTCAGGGCGTCCGTCGCCAGCACGCCCGCGCCGCCGCCATTGGTCAGGATCGCAAGACGGTCGCCCCTCACCTGCGGCCGGTTGGCGAGCGTCTCGACCGCGTCGAACAGCTCGTCGAGCGTCTCGACACGCAGCACGCCCGCGCGCTGGAACGCGGCGTCGTACACCGCGTCCATCCCTGCAAGCGCGCCGGTATGCGAGGCCGCCGCCCTGGCGCCCGCGGCGTCCCGGCCCGCCTTGATCGCGATGACGGGCTTGAGCCGCGCCGCCGCCCGCGCCGCCGACATGAACTTCCGCGCATGCGTGACCGCCTCGATGTAGAGGAGGATTGCCGACGTCTCGGCGTCGCCGGCCAGATAGTCGAGCATGTCGCCGAAGTCGACGTCGCTCATGTCGCCGAGCGAGACGAGATGCGAGAATCCGATCCCGCGGCCGGTCGCCCAGTCGAGAACGGCCGTCACCATCGCGCCCGACTGGGCGACGAACGCGACCCGCCCCGGCCGCGCCATGATCGGCGCGAAGGAGGCATTGAGCCTGGACGGCGTCGAGAGAACGCCGAGACAGTTCGGCCCGACCACGCGCAAAAGGTGCGGCCGCGCCGCCTCCAGCATCGCCTGTTCGAGATTGCGCCCCGCCGCATTGCCCGCCTCGCCGAAGCCGGCCGTGATGACGATGGCCGCGCGCGTGCCGCGCGCTCCGAGTTCTCCGATCAGCTCCGGCACCGTCGCCGGCGGCGTGCAGATCACCGCGAGGTCGGGCGTGACCGGCAGCGAGCGCACGTCCGGATAGGCGAGAACGCCCGCCACCGCCGCGTGCTTGGGATTGACCGGCAGGATGGGACCGTCGAACCCGGCGAGGCGCAGGTTGTCGGCCGTCACCGCGCCAATCGAATGGGGCCGGTTGCTGGCGCCGATCAGGGCGATGCTCCTGGGGCGCAATACCGCGTCGAGATTTCGGACCGTCATCTTTCCCTCGTGGCGGTCATCATCTCATTTTGCCGCTGCGGCGGGAACGACTTCGGCCCGGGAGGGCTCGCTCAGCCGCGGTGCTTCGCAAACGTGCGTTGCACCGCGCGCCTGCTGTCCTCGACCGCATCGGCGCGGATGCCCGGCACGATGCTTCCGAAATGCACGTGATCGAGCAGGTTCAGGCCGCAGACGGCGGCGAAGTGCTGGTCGAACAGCTTGTGCATCGCCTGCCAGGCCCCGCTGTCCTTGAGCCACCCCTCGGGCGCCCCGGAGGAGGTGAAGACGATGAGCTTGCGGCCGGCGAGCAGCGGCGTCGTGCCCTGCGGGCTGCGGCCATATCCGAAGCCGAATCCGAAGACACGCTCGAGATAGCCCTTCAGGATCGCCGGCGGCGCGTTCAGCCAGAGCGGATAGAAGAGCGCGTAGGTCTCGACGTCCTGGAGCAGCGCCCGCTCGGCCGCGACGTCCTCGCGAACGCGGAACGCCGGCGACCACGGCAGCTCGCTCTCCGGCAGGCAGGGGTCGAACTTCATCGCGTAGAGGTCGCGCACGGTCGCAACGTCGCCCGTCTCCGTCGCGGCAGCCGCGTAGGCATCGGCCATCGTGTGCGTGAAACTGCCGCGGCGGGGATGTGCGAGGATGACGGCGTGCTTCATGGCGGGCCTGCCGCCGGACCTTGGCGCAGGCGCTGGGCGATGTGCAAATAGGTCTGCCGCAGCTTCAGCAGCTCCCGCTGAATCAGGACGTCCTGCGTGGCGTTCGCCAGCTTCGCGCACTCGCTTGCCCGCTGCTCATAGCCGTTGGCGTCGTAAAGCCTATTCGATCCCTCGTTCATTCTTTGATCCCGCTCAAGGTACGCAACGCTCTGATCGGAAAGCATGGCCTATTGCTACTCAGGGAGTTGCGCTGTGCCACCCGACAGTCTCGTCATCACAGTCACTATCGTTTGTCTCTTCACCCTGCTCGGCCTGACGCTCGCATGGGCCGACTGGAACAGCCGCCGGCCGCCGCGCCGCCGTCAGTCCAGATCCTCGGGCTGAGCCGCGTTGCGCAGCGCGTTCTCGTTACGCACCGTGATCTCCTGGCGGTTCGGGATATCGATGATGCCGTCGCGCTTGAGGCTCGTCAGGACGCGGCAAACCGTCTCGATCGTCAGCCCGAGATAGTCGGCGATGTCCTGCCGCGTCATCGGCACGGAAACCGTGCGGCGCTCGGCATTCCTGCGGCGCGCCATGAGCTGGAGGAGGAACGAGGCGACCCGCTCGCGAGCGCTTTGGCGGCCGAGGATGACCAGGTGGTTCTGCGCCGCCCACAGGTCGTGACGCAGCGTCGAGAACAGCTCGGCGCGAACCTGGCTGTCCTCCTCGCCCAGCCGGTCGAGCCGGCTGCGGCTGTAGCAGGCGACCGTCGTGTCGACCAGCGCTTCGGCGGTCAGCGCGTGCTGCTCCAGCCAGTCGAAGCCGAAATAGTCGCCGGGCAGCGCGAACTCGGCGATCTGCCGCCGGCCGTCGGCCATCATCTTGCAGAGCCGGACCCCGCCGCTGATCACCTTGTAGGCGAAACGGGCGTCGTCGCCTTCGCTGAAGATCGTGTTGTTGCGGTTGAAGCTCGAGGCGGTGCCGATGGCGACAATCGCCGATGCGCTGGCGCTTGGGGCTGCGGCGGGCTTCGACAGCGTGTTGAATGCGACCGACATGTCCTGCTCCTCTGTAATCCGTGAGAGGACAGTGCGTCCGCCAAGGCGGCAGAGATATTCGTATTGTCGGCTACGTAATCGTGGCAGGACCGCGGCGGCCCCTACGCAGGACTACGTACGTAGTGCGCTCCCCAGTGCCGCCAGGAGGGCGCTGGTTTCGACGGGTTTCTGCAGAATCTGGAGAATTCCGGCGCGCTGGATCCGCTGCGACAGATGCGGCTCCGGCGCCGACCACATAAGGACCGCGGGCTTCAGATAGGCGCGGGTGCGCAGGATTTCCATGAGTTCCAGGCCGGTCATCACCGGCAGCTTCTGGTCGACGATCAGGCAGTCGAAACGATCCAGGCGGCGGCTGGTCAGCAGGTCGTGCGGTGACGAGAAGGTCTCGACCTCGAAGCCGTTGCGCCGCAGCAGCAGGCGCAGGGAATCGCACACCGCCCTGTCGTCGTCCACCACGCAGATGAGCGGCGCGGTTCCGGCGATCGGAGCGGCGTTGGTCGAGGTCTTGTTCATGGGCGCGAAGCTAGGGCCCGGTCCCCGCCACCGCGCTGATTTCGATCAACCCCGCCGCGTCACTTCGTATCGCGTCCAAGCGCGAGCTTCACGAGTTCTGGCAGGTTGTGCACGCGGAGCTTCGCCATCACCCGCGCGCGATGCACCTCGACGGTTCGGACCGAGATGCCCATCCGGTGGGCGATCATCTTGTTCTGATGCCCTTCGACGAGCAGTTCGAACACCTCGCGCTCCCGGTCCGTCAGATCCGTCACCGATTGCGACGGCTGCCGCGACAACGCTTCCGCGCGCGACGGGCGTTGCGCCCGCGCAATTGCCTCGATCAACGCCTGCTTCTCGAAGGGCTTCTCGAGAAAATCGACGGCGCCGGCGCGCATCGCCTGCACCGCCATCTGGATGTCGCCGTGGCCGGTCATGATGACAACGGGAAGCGCCGGCCAGCGCCGGTTGATCTCGCGTTGCAGCGCAAGCCCGTCCATCTCGGGCATGCGCACATCGGCCAGCACGCAGCTGCAGTCCGGACCGGGTCCCGCCTCGAGGAAGGCATGCGCCGAGCCGAACACCTTGACCCGGTAGCCGCTGCGCCGGAGCAGCATCTCCAGCGACTCGCGCACATCGGCGTCGTCGTCGACGATGCAGATCTCCCGTTGCTCCGTCACGGCGACTCTCCGTCGGTGGCGACCGGGAGATTGATGCGGAAGACCGCGCCGCCCTCCGGACCCTGCTCGGCCCATATGCGGCCGCCATGCGCCTCGACAATGCTGCGGCAGATGTTCAGCCCGACACCCATGCCGCCCTGCTTGGTCGTGAGAAAGGGCTGGAACAGCTTGTCTGCGATCGCGGGGGCGATGCCCGGACCGGTATCGGCCACGGAGATTTGCACGAAATCGGGCGACGGCGTCGTGACCAGGATATTGATCTCCCGGCGGGGCGACTTCTCCATCGCGTCGGCCGCGTTCTTCATCAGGTTCACCAGCACCTGCTGTATCTGGATCCGGTCGATGAACACGTTGGGGATGGCGGCAGCCGTCTTCAGCCGGATGCTCACGCCGCGCTCCGACGCATCCAGCATTCCGAGCCTGATCGCCTCCTCGACGGTGCGGACGATGTTGTCCTCGGTGCGGTTCGGCTCGCGCTTTTCGATGAAGGACCGCAGCCGGCGCATGATGTTCCCCGCGCGCGCGGTCTGTTCGCCGATCTTGGTGAAGATCGACTCCAGGTCCTCGTCCTTCTGCTCGTGGGAGATGTCGAGGCCGGTGTTGGTGTAGTTGAGGATCGCGGTCAGCGGCTGGTTCAGCTCGTGCGCCAGGCCGGCGGCGACCTGGCCCATGTCGGTCAGGCGGCTGACATGCCACATCTCCGTCTGGAGCTCCTGGAACCGTCTCTCGCGCGCCTGCCGGTCGGAGAGGTCGGTGATGATCCCTACGAAGATGCGGCGGCCGCGCAGCAGGCCCTCGCCCACCGAGAGGTTCATCGGGAAGGTCGACCCGTCCTTGCGCCGGCCGGACACCTCGCGCCCGATGCCGATGATGTGTTTTTCGCCGGTTGCGAGGTACCGGGCGACGTAGCCGTCATGGGCGTCATGATAGGGCGCGGGCATGAGCATGTTGACGTTGCGGCCAACGACTTCGTCGGCCTCATAGCCGAACAGCCTTTCGCAGGCTGCGTTGTAGACAAGGACGTTCGCCTTGTCGTCGATGACCATGATGCCGTCGACCGCGGTTGCGATCAGCGCCTCGAAGAGGGAATGGTCCTTGTCGCCGTTGCCGCGCATGCGCGCCTCCCGCCGCTACCATGCCCGCGCCTTGACGCACGTCAAGGCGCGTTCGGCGCTGCCCGCCTATCCATACAATATGCGGATACTTCTCATAGATGGGCATCCCGACCCGCGGCCGGAGCGGCTCTGCCACGCGGTCGCCGATGCCTATGTCGCCGGTGCGCGGTCGGCGGGACATGACGTCCGCCGGACCGACATCGGGACGATGGAGATTCCGTTCCTCCGCCGGGTCGAGGACTTCCATGAACGGCCTGCCGAACCTGCCATCCGGAAGGCGCAGGACGATATCGCCTGGGCCGAGCACATCGTCTTCGTCCACCCCCTCTGGGTGGGGAGCCAGCCGGCGCTGCTCAGGGCCTTCATGGAACAGGTCGCCCGCGGCGGATTTGCCTTCGACACCGGCACGGCGGGCGATCCCCGGCGCGGGCTGTCGGGCAAGTCGGCGCGGCTCATAGTCACGATGGGGATGCCGGCCCTGGCGTTCCGCTTGCTGTTCGGCGCCTTCGGCGTCCGCGCCTTTGCGCGGGGAGCCTTGCGTCTCGCCGGCGCCCGTCCGGTCCGATCGACCTTCTTCGGCGCTGTCGAGCTCTCGCAGGACCGCAACGCCGCCTTCATCAAGAAGGTTCGCACGCTGGGAGAACGCGGCCTATGACCCCCTTCGACATCGCAAGGAAGCATTTCGACGCCGCCCTCGCCGAGGCCGCAAGCGGCGGAGTCGACGCCGAAACCGTCGCGCGCTACATGCTCGACCTCGTCGTGACGACGTATCTCAAGACCCGCGCGCCCAAGGACGTGCAGGCGGAGCTTCAGTTCGTGGCGGAGAACTGCGACCCCGACTCCGACTTCGTCTTCATGCGCCCGTAAGCGCGCGGCCGGCCCATAGCCCGCCAATCAGGATCGCGATCCCGACGCTCACCAGCACGCCGAAGCGCCGTGTCCCGAGCGCGAAGGCCGTCGGAATCTTGGCCGCCATGTTGGCGGAAATCCCGATCAGGAGCGCCAGCGCGGCCGGCGACAGCGCCACCGCTCCGGAGCTGATCAGGGCCGCGACCGACACGGCGGCGGCATGCGCGTCGGCGATTCCGGTCGCCACCGTCCCGGCCAGCATCCCCATCGGGCCCAGGAAGCGGACGAGGCCGATTGTGATCAGCGCGAACACGGCGACGAGGACGATGAAGGTGAGCACCACCCTGGGGTCGAATGCCCGCCCCTCGCTCACCGGAAGCGGACCGGCCTGCCGCGACAGCCAGGCGAGCAGCAGCGCATAGAGCGTGAGCGGACCAAGGCTCAATGCCAGCGGCGCGAGCAGCATCCGGACCAGGTCGAGATTCATCGCCGCGACCAGGGCTGCGAGATATCCCATGCTGCCGACCATCGATGCGACTGCTCCCGCGGCGCCGGCGGTTGCCAGCGCCGGATCGCTGCGCGTGCGCGCGCCCGCTGCGGCGATGCCGATGGAGCTCGAGATGAAGCCGGAGGCGAAGCCGGTCACGATCAGTCCGAAGCGATCGCCGAGCAGCCGCATGGCCCAGTGCGCGGCGGCGCTCAGTCCGATCAGCACGACGACGAGCCGCCAGAGCACGAACGGGTTGACCAGCCCGAACGGATCGATGGCGCGGTCCGGCAGCATGGGGAGCACGACGGCCGCCGCGAAGATGAACAGGAGCCCGTCGTCGAGCTCGCGCTCGGTGAGCGTCTCGCGCACGAAGTGATGGAGCGGATTGCGCGCCACGAGCAGTACGGTCACCACGACGCCGGTGGCCAGCGCCAGCATCGGTTGCGACAGCGCGAGCACTCCGAGCACGAACGTGACGACCAGCGCCACTTCCGTCGTCAGGCCCGGATCGCGGCGGTCGTTGAGCGCATAACCCGCAAGCGCCGCGCCGGCGGCGAAAAGCCCCGCTACCAGGATCACCACCGGCGCGCCCGTCAGCGCCGCGACGCCGCCGAGCAGACCGGCCAGCGCGAACGTCCTGAGGCCGGTCGGGGCGCGGGTTTCGCCTTCGCCCTTGCGCCGCTCCCGGTCCGCGCCGATCAACAGCCCGATCAGCAGCGCCGTCAGCAGGCGCCACTCCGGACGGGCCAGCAGGCCTGCGGCGAAATCGTGGACCGTCACGCTGTCACGTCCCGTTCATGCGTCGAGCAGGCCGTAGTCCTGCGCCGCCCTGGCGGCGCCGAGGAAGGCTGCATCGGGATTGGCGACAAGCCGCGTCGGGATCGGCTGGACATAGTACGACATCCGGCCCTTTGCCTCGAAGCGCGCCCTGAAGGCGCTGGTCTCGAGATAGTCCTCGATCTTCGCTGCGATGCCGCCGCCGATGAAGACGCCGCCCCTTGCGCCGTGCGCCAGCGCGAAGTCGCCGGCGACCGAGCCGAAGATGCCGCAGAACATGTCGAGGCTCGCGCGGCAGGCGACGTCGCCGGCCTGCGCCGCGGCGACGATCTTCTCGGCAGGCAGGTGCGTTGCGGTCATTCCTCTCAGTTCGGCGAGCCCCGTGTGGATGTTCTCGAGGCCGGGTCCCGACAGCACGCGCTCGACCGATACGTGGTCGAAGCGCCGCCTGAGGGTGCGGACGAGCTCGACCTCGTCCCCCGTGCCGGGCGCGAAGCCCATGTGCCCGCCTTCGGTGGCGAGGGGCACGGCGCGGCCGCGATAGCGCGCGAGGCATGAGACGCCGAATCCGGTGCCCGCTCCGAGCACCGTGATGGTTTCGCCGGCGAGGCCGGGATGCTCGGGGCCGATCGTGCGGAAGCTCTTTTCGCCGAGCGAGGCGATGGCGAAGGCGAGCGCCGCGAAGTCGTTGATGAGCATGGCGCTGCGGAAGCCGGCCGTCCGCAGCTCCGCCTCGGAGGTGTTCCAGGCATGATTGGTGAACTTGACCGCGCCGGCCGTCACCGGACCCGCCACCGCGAGCACGATGGCGCCGGGCGCCGCAGCCAGGCGGCCGAGATAGGCGCGTACGGCCGCGGCGAGGGTCGGAAAGTCGTCGGTGTTGAGGTCCGCACGCTCGGTCAGCGCAAAGCCGCTATCGCCCGCCCGCGCCGCCACGGCGAAACGCGCATGCGTGCCGCCGACATCACCGACCAGAACCGTGCCGCTCATGACGTCCCCCACGGCGCGAGATCATACAGTGCCTCGAGGATCGGCCGCTGCCCCGGCACGATCTTGCCGAGCGCTTCGCTCCGACCGAACCAGCCGCCGCGATCGGCCTCCGGAAAGCGCCGGAGGCGCCCGGAGCGGGGCGGCCATTCCATCTCGAACATGTTGCTCGCCAGCCGCGCGGGGTCGCAGTCTCCTTCCGCCGCCCACACGATCAGCCGCTTGCCGCTTCGCTGCGGGAAGGTCCCGAGCGCGTGGACCCTGCCCTTCGCGTCGAACCCCGTCTCTTCGCGGAATTCGCGCCGCGCCGCGTCGAGATGATCCTCGCCCGGACCGGCGATCCCCTTGGGGACCGACCAGGTGCCGGTGTCCTTCTTCGCCCAATAGGGGCCGCCGGGATGGACGAGAAAGACCTCGCAGCGTCCGGCGCGGACGCGATAGAGCAGGATGCCGGCGCTGATGACGGGCGCGTTCATGGCCCTTGAGCTTACCGCTCCTGCGGGCGCGAGCCACGCAGTCCCGCCAGGGCTTGGCGCAAGACCACCCATTCCCGTGCCGGGAATCGCCTCGACCTCCGTCCGCACGCCGCATTCCTCGCTTTCAACGAGAATGTGCGGGGTCGCGGCCGGACGCACCTTGAGGCAGCGCAAACTCCCCGGACGGAAGTCGGGTCAGGTCGACGGTCTGGCCTATCGCGGTCCTGGCGCTCTCGCCCGCGCTCAGGCGAGCGGCACGTGCGCGCGCAGATATGTCAGGAGCGCGAGCATCACGATCGCGACCAGCAGCAACGCCGATCCCGGCGGTCCGCCGATGTCGCGGCTGGGGCGCGTTGGCTGCTCGAAATTCAACTTCCGCATGACCTTGAACCTCCAATGCGGCGCGCACTTTAGTCGCCGACTCGCATCGAATGGCTTAAGGAAATCGCCAGCGTTGAAGACGTCATCGCCTCACATCTGAATCAAAATGCGCGCTGGTCGGGAACTCGTGGGCGCGCGCGGCGGACTTTCGCCAGGGCCTGCCCTATCCTGCCGGGATTGGATTCGCACTTGGATTGCGCGCGATGAGTCGCTTCTGGAGTCCGGTCGTCCACGGCCTGTCGCCCTACGTGCCCGGCGAGCAGCCGGAAGGGGACGGCATCGTCAAGCTCAACACCAACGAGAATCCCTACCCGCCCTCGCCGCGCGTCCTCGCGGCGATCGCCGCCGCGACCGATCGCCTGCGCCTCTATCCAGATCCGCACGCCGCCCGGCTGCGCGCGGCGATCGCGGCCCGCTACGGCGTCGCGCCCGAGGAAGTGTTCGTCGGCAACGGCTCGGACGAGGTTCTGGCCCACACCTTCCAGGCTCTGCTCAAGCACGATGCGCCGCTGCTGTTCCCCGACATCAGCTACAGCTTCTACCCGGTCTGGTGCCGCCTCTACGGCATCCGCTGCGAGGAAGTGCCGGTCGACGCCGCGATGCAGGTGCAGATCGCCGGCTACCGGCGGCCATGCGGCGCCATCCTCCTCCCCAATCCGAACGCGCCGACCGGCATCGGACTTCCGCGCGACGCCATCGCGGCGCTGCTGGCCGAGCATAGCGACCAGGTTGTGGTGATCGACGAGGCCTATGTCGACTTCGGCGCCGAGAGCGCCGTTTCGCTCGTCGCCCGCCATGACAATCTGCTGGTCGTCCAGACGCTGTCCAAGTCGCGGGCCCTCGCCGGGCTGCGCGTCGGCTTTGCCATCGGCCAGCGGCCCCTGGTCGAGGCGCTCGAGCGGGTGAAGGGCAGCTTCAACTCCTACCCGCTCGATTGCCTCGCCATCGCCGGCGCGATCGCGGCGATCGGCGACGACGCCTGGTTCGAGGAGACGCGTGCCCGCATCGTGGCGAGCCGCGAATGGCTCGCCGGCGCCCTTTCCGGGCTCGGCTTCGAGGTCCTGCCATCGCTCGCGAACTTCGTCTTCGCGCGCCATCCGCGCCATGGCGGCGCCGCTCTCGCCGCCCGTCTTCGCGAGCAGGGCGTTCTGGTGCGCCATTTCCAGAGGCCGCGGATCGAAGACTTCCTGCGCATCACGGTCGGAACCGACGAGCAGTGCCGCCGCCTGGTTGGCGTGCTTGGCAGGCAGATCTGAAGGAACGGTTTAGGACGCGCGCGCCTTGAGCCTGGCCTTGAGCTGCAGCAGCTCGGCAAGCAGGATTTCGAGCTTCACCCGCTCCTCCTCGGCGAGCGGCGGGCGCGCGGTGTCCGCTTCCGGCG
>Ga0335069_10016159_pt1 | contig 10424 bp, 5 predicted proteins | sample Lox_Sample_11_FD_206714 | JGI IMG/M metagenome (GOLD analysis project Ga0335069, IMG submission 206714) | Soil microbial communities from Loxahatchee National Wildlife Refuge, Florida, United States - Lox_Sample_1.1 | ecosystem: Environmental > Terrestrial > Soil > Wetlands | place: USA: Florida...
CCTGACTGCGCCCTTTCGTCATTGCGAAACTGCTCTTCTATCCGTCTGGCGGAGCTATGTGGGGTCTGGGGCACAAGCAGAAACAATTTTCGACACAGCCGGTTCTCAGGCAATTCCTGTATATCCCTACACTACGGGGACTTGCCAGAATAGTTTGTTGACGGTAATTGAGGCGTCTTCCAGCGAAATGCCACCAGCCCGGATTCTTCTAGTCGACGATGACGCACGCGTACGCCGAGTCATCGCCTCTATGCTCTCTGCGCGCTCGGATTGGCAAGTGTGCGGCGAGGCCGGGGATGGCCAGGAGTCGATCGAGCAGGCCCGTGCTCAACGCCCTGACGTGGTTCTGATGGACGTCAGCATGCCTCGAATGAACGGCCTGGATGCGACCCGAATCCTGCGCCGCGAAATCCCCAACATAGAGGTGATCCTGGTTAGTCAGAACGATCCGAGCGTCGTATCACGACAGGCCGAGGACGTTGGCGCTCGTGCCTATTGCAGCAAGACTGATCTTGCGCGAAATCTGGTTCCTATCATCGAGCGCGCGCTTGAAGAGCGCTCCACTCAAGAGGCCGACATGATGTCGCACCACTTTGAACGGCCTGCCAATGAACAGGCGAGTAATCTGCTCGCTGCGATAGTCGACTCTTCCGACGATGCCATCATGAGCATGACTCTCGACGGTATCGTCACCAGTTGGAACAGGACCGCAGAAAGGGTCTTCGGCTATTCCGCGAAAGAAGCCATCGGCAGCCATATCAACCTCATCATTCCGAAGGACCGCTTCGCGGAGGAAGCCGACATCCTGGCCCGCGTTCGCGAGGGCGAATGTATTGAGCACTTCGATACGGTTCGCCAGCGTAAAGACGGCAGCGTGCTCGATCTCTCTCTGACCATTTCTCCGGTAAGAGACTCCAACGCCCGTGTGGTCGGAGCTTCCAAAGTGGCCCGCGAGGTTACGGAGCGCAAGCGCGCCGAACGTAACACTGCGCTGCTGGCTGCGATTGTCGACTCCTCGGATGACGCCATCGTCAGCAAAACTCTCGACGGGATTATCACGAGCTGGAATCAAAGCGCGGAGCGCGTTTTCGGATATGCGGCCGCCGAAGCTGTCGGTAAACACATCACCCTCATCATCCCTCGCGAGCGCTGGGACGAAGAAGCCGATATCATTGCGCGCCTGCGCCGCGGCGAGCGCGTCGACCACTTTCAAACGGTCCGCCGCCGCAAAGACGGATCTTTTGTCGATGTGTCTCTCACCATCTCTCCGGTAAGGGACTCGTCGGGGACTATCATTGGAGCCTCCAAGGTCGCCCGTGACATCACCGCGCAGGTTCGTGCTACGGAACTGCTCCGCGAACGCGAACAGGAACTCCGCCGCCTTTCCGAGTCACTCGATGCTGAGGTTCGCTCCCGAACGCGGGAGCTCCAAGAACTCTCCTGGCAGCTCATGCGCGCCCGTGACGAAGAACGCCGTCACATCGCGCGCGAGTTGCACGACAGCGCCGGCCAGTCACTCGCTGTCCTGAATATTGAAATCGACCAACTCGTCGACAAGGCTGCTCACTTGCCCGAGATCGCCGGCGACGCCCAGCGTATTCGCGATACAGTTCGTCAGCTGCAAAGCGAGATTCGGACCACTTCGTACCTTCTGCATCCGCCGCTTCTCGACGAGAGCGGTCTGCGGGCCGCCATCAATTGGTACGCCGGTGGGCTTACCGAGCGCACCGGCCTGCAGATTGAGGTCATGACACCTGACAATCTCGCAAGACTTCCGCGCGACATTGAACTCGTTCTCTTCCGCTTTGTTCAGGAAGCCCTCACTAATATCCACCGTCACTCCGGTGCCCGCAATTCGTCGATCCGCATCTCCCGCTCCGGAACTCACATCACTGCCGAGGTAGCTGATGATGGCAAGGGCATGTCTCGCGACCGACTGCAGCAAGTCCGCTCAGGCGGTTCGGGTGTAGGCATTCGCGGCATGCGTGAACGTCTTCACCAGTTCCAGGGCTCAATGCACGTCGAATCCGATGCCAGCGGAACCAAAGTGTCGGTCACGATCCCCATTCCGGCGGACGAGGAGACCGACACCGCGCACGAACTGAAGACTGCGGTCTGAACTTCGGCAGGGACTTTTTGGCGCGAACCAACGCCACATACTAGGAAAGTAGCCAAAAGCAGGGACTCTGGCTGTGCGCCAGGTCCCTGCAAGGAGCGGAGAAACGTTGGTGCTGCCTAGAAGATGAGTTTCCCTCCGAACTGCAGACGGCGTCGGCCGATGCCATCATTAATGATGTTGGCAGTACCGAAGTTGCTATCGCCGCCGTTCGGGTTATACGCCAGGCTGCCGAACTGGTTAATCCCGCCAACATTGGCGGCGTTGACGTTTACGTTCGGAATGCCCAGCCACTGGTGGTTGAACAAGTTGAAGGCCTCGGCTTGCAGTTGGAAGGTGAGGCGCTCGGTGATTCTCGTGTCCTTGAACACTGCTAGATTGACCGTGTTGATCGGCTGGCCCCGCTCGGTGTTTCGGCCCACTCCCAGGAAGGGTGATCCGAAGAACTTAGCGGCATTGACGTCGTTAACGATCCAGCGGACCTGACTCAAACTTGTGGCGGTGCCGGTTGTGAGATTCGTGATCCCGCAATCTGCCGCCGACGGATTGCTGCATACGCCGACAGAATTGAAAGGTGCGCCGGCGCTGCCCGGGATCGGACGGCACGTATCGATCGTCCCATTGGTGAAGTTGGTCGGATCGCACAAGCCCTGGCCGGAATTCTGCACAACCGTCCAAGGCTGACCGCTGTTGTACCGATAGGTCCCGTTAATTTGCCAACCGCCCATCAAGTGCCCCAGCAGACCAGCCTGCTGATGCCGGAACGGCAGGTCGTACACCCACAGCAGGCCCAACACGTGCGGATAGTCGTAGCTGCTCACTGCACGTTCCGCCCTGCTGACGTCGAACGGGTTTTGAGACAGATTGAAGAGCGTCCCTAAACCCGAAAGCGACGAGAACGCTTCAGACGCGTTATCAATCGTCTTGCTGAAGGTGTAGGAAATCTGTCCGGTAAAACCATGCCAGTTCTGCAGGCGGAATTGGCTCTGCATTCCGTGATAGATCGAATATCCGGTATTGGCGTACTCGATCACTCGGCTGTAATTGCAGTTCGCATAGCCTACAGGATTACCGAACTGATCCGTTCCCGTCGATCCCGGCGCTCCCGGCGTCGTGCATGGCGTCAGACCCGCCGGGACTAGATTGCCAAACCCGTTGTTGATCAGGCCCAGCACGTCCGGATTACCGTTGATCTCCTGGAAATTACCCACGCTGTGGTTTCCCACATAACGAACTTCGGCTGCCATCTTGCTTCCGATTTGGCGCTGGATTCCCAGGTTCCACTGCTCGGAATAGGGATTTCGGAAATTGGGGCCGAATTGCAGTTCGGTCGCAAAACCCGGATTGCCCTTCGGCGCCAATGGGAACAATGCAGCCGCGACGCTGGAACCGTTAAGAGCCGGGACATTCGGCAATCCCGCCGCATTGCCGCTTGCGTCCGTAATCGTGGCAAGGTTGGTGAACGGCGAAGTTCCGCCGATATTGCTTTGCAGGTTGTAATAGCTAACGTCATACGCGATCCGGAAACCCCCGCGAACGACGGTCTGATCTGTTCCGAGCAACTTCGGCAGGAAATGCGGCGTCCAGGCAAAACCCACCACTGGACCGAAATTGCGGTAGTGATTCGGAATATGTGGGACAGTCGTCAAGCTCAAAGGCAGCGACTTGTCCCACAGCGCATTCGGGCCCTGCTCGCGCGCGACGCTCTCGTCGTGCAGCAGATTGCCTGCTTGCTGGTAGAACTCCCAGCGCAATCCGAGATTAACGGTGAGATTGTCCTTGACCCTCCAGTCATCCTGGAAATACAACGCCAGATCGTTCTCTTTAAACCGCAGCACGTTCTGCCCGTACGCCACCTGCGTCTGCAGCGGTGTGTTCTGGATGAACGAGTTGAAGTCCGGGTAGATGAAAAATCCGTTCTCTTCAAAGAGTCCGTAGTTCGGGGAGCGTTGCCGGTCGTAGGAGCCTCCCCACTTCATCACATGTTTGCCGTGAACCATCGAGGCGTTATCTTGGGCTTCGTACACGTTGATGATCCGGCCCTGTGGAAACACCAGCAACTGCCCGACACCAAGCACTGTGGGATCGAGAATCGCGATCTGCGGTGGGCAAGCGCCCTGATCCGCCAGCAGGCAGGTGGGGAAGCCGCCCTTATCGAATTCCGAGACTGCCCGGGAGTAGCTGAAGCGAACCTGGTTCAGCAGCGAGGGGTTGAACGTGTGGGTCAGGTCCAGTCCCACTTGCTGATTACGCCCGTAGACGGTGTAGATCTGGCCCTGAGCAGACGCCGCTCCGCCGATTGGAATGTTCGACTGCCCCTGCTGCTGAAATAGATAGCGACCGAAGAAACGGTCCTTGTTAGTCAGTTGAACATCAATGCGTCCCGTACCCTCGTAGTCGTTAAAGGGCTGCGTCAATGAGCGGCTAAGTTCGCCCATCTCCACCGGAACAGTGACTCCACCCGGGCCGGTCACATTCTGAGTCTGAATGTTGCTAAAGGTCGGATTCCCAATCTTCAGAGTTGCCGGCCCCCACTGTGCCAGAGCCGCAACCGCTGGATCTCCGGGAAATGCCGTTTGCAATTGCTGGATGCCGGTTGCGTCCGGAGTCAATGCTCCATTGGAAAACACGGGCGCGCCCGCAGAACGGTTGCGCTGGAAATTGCCAGACCCAAAGAACCAAACCTTGTTGCGCTTGATCGGTCCACCCAGCGTGCCGCCGAACTGGTTCTGCACATATTGCGGCAAAACGGGCTTGGTGCATCCCGTGCTGGGACTCACTCCCGCTGGACAGAAACCAAACAGCGAGCTCTTCTCCTGGTTCTGGAAGGAATCGAAGTGGTTGCCCTGCCAGAACTCGTATCCTGTACCGTGAAACGCATTGGTGCCGCCCTTCGTGACGTAGTTGACCACACCGCCCATATTGCGGCCGTATTCCGCGTCGAAGTTCGTGACCACCTGCAATTCCGCGATCGCGTCCGGATTGCCGAAGAAGAACGACGGCCCGCCAATCGTGTTGTCATTGTTGTTCTGGCCATCGAGTTGGAAGTTGTTCGACCGCCCGCGCTGGCCGTTGATTGAAAGGGCTGCGCCGTTGGTGTTCTCAAAACCGCCGCTGCCGACCGTCGCTACACCCGGTGTGAACAGGACGAACGAGTCGTATGTATTCCCCAGCGGCACATTGGCGACTTCCGCGTTCGTGAAGGTCTCCGAGATCTGGTCCGTGGTGCGCTCGACAATGGGTGCCGCGCCTTCCACCGTGACCGTCTCCGAGGTATTCCCCACGTTGAGGCGGATACTTCCAAGCGAAGAATCCTTTCCCACGGCGACGATCACCTGTTCCGCGGAAAACAATGAGAATCCTTTCGCTGAAATCGTGACTTTGTACGTGCCGGGAGGCAATGACGGCAGTTGAATGACTCCACCGTTCGAACTAGTGGTATTGAAGACGCGGTTTGTCTCCAACTGGGTCGCGTGGACATTCGCTCCGCCGACGACCGCACCTTGCGGATCAAGCACGGTGCCAGAGATGGAGCCTGTCACTATGCCCTGTCCCAGTGCCATTTCGGCGACGAAGAGCAACATAACTGCGATTACGACTGTTCTGTTGTGGCGAAGAAACTGCTGCGGCATGAACTCCTCCAAACACCAATTCTTTTTGGAGTTGCAATCACCAATCGGCATCGAACCCCAGGTTGTGTATGAGAGGTGCAAGATACTGGCCAAATGCGTGAGTTTGCCGAGGCACCGGGCATCGACCGTCACTGCCGCGCGCAGACACTGAGGGCCTGTTGTCGCAGGTTGGAGGTTGTTGTTTGACAGCTTCAGATCTGAGTCATTCAGCAGACCCGGGATTACCGAAATGCCACGCAGTAAAAGATGGGCGAGCGTGACAACAATTCACAAATAGTGTGATGCCCAGGATGTGTTGTAGCTCTGCTGTTGTGGCGAAAGGATGCGTCGATGCGGGTAGAAGTTCACGCAAGTAGTTGCTGCGTGCACAATGTTCTTCGAAAAACTGTAGAACTGTCAGGAACAGGATATGGAACTTTGTAAGCGCGAATGCTACGTCGCGCTCGCTTCTATCTCGCGGCAGGAACGAAACCAGAAAGTCCCTCTGTGTTCCACTGTATCGCGCGCAGCAAACACAATCTGCTACTTTCGTCGACGTGCTTTCGTCGGCGCCGAGCGCGCTCTGCGCCGGGTCGTCTTCTCCTCGAGATAAGCAACGCAATCAATCTCGATGAGCATCCCCGGAGTGTGTCCCAGATCGCTTCCAACCGTAGTCCGCACCGGATAGGGCTTCGAAAAACGCTTCGCATACACGGCGTTGTAGCCCGCGAACAAGCCGGTATCGCTCAGATGCACATTGACCTTCACGACATCGGAGAGTGACGCGCCCTCGGCCGACAGGACCGCGGCAATGTTGTCGACAGTCTGCTCCGTCTGCCGCTCGATGTCATCCCCGACGAGTTTCCCCGTAACCGGATCCAGCGGCCCGGTACCCGTCACGAAGATGAAGTCTCCCGCGCGCCATCCCTGGGAGTAAGCTCCCTGCGGCGGCGCGCCCCGTTCGCTCTGAATCACATGTTTGCTCATAGGTCTTTGCAGGTAGATCGCTCTGGATCAGCATGCTACCACGTGGTGCCTCAATGCCGCGTTCTTACCCGAGGGCACTAATTTCCAGTAGTAGAAAGATTATGCTTTGACATCTACTACACATGTAGTAATATCACAAACGATCATAGGAGATTAAATGCCAGGCCCCAAGCTCAGCAAGCTGGAACTGAAGATCATGGAGACGCTGTGGACGCGAGGCAGCGCGTCGATTCGTGAAATCCAGGAGAGCTTCTCCGAACCCGACCGCCCGGCGTACACCACGATTCAGACCACGGTGTATCGCCTCGAGGCCAAAAAGGCTGTCCGCCGGGTCAAGAAAGTCGGAAATTTTCACATCTTCGAGCCGGCGATCTCCCGCGACTCCGCGCAACGGAAACTGATCGATGAACTCTTGGCGCTGTTCGGCGGCCGCACTCAGCCCGTCATGGCGCATCTGATCGAAACCGGGCGGCTTACTCTGGCCGATGTCCGGGAAGCCGAAAAGGTTCTCCGCAAGCTGGAGAAGAAGGACTAAAGCAATGATTAACGCTTCTCTCTCCGCCTTGTGGAACTCTGCCGCGCCCGCGGCCGCAAACCATCTCTGGCAGTCCAGTATCGTGGCTCTCGCCGCAGGGCTGATGACTCTGGCCCTTCGCAGGCAACATGCCCGCATCCGTTACTGGATCTGGCTCGCCGCTTCCATGAAGTTCCTGGTCCCGTTCTCTGTCTTGGTGCGCCTCGGCCAGTTGCTGGCGTGGTCGCGCCCTGCGAGCGCGGCAGAGCCTTCGTTCTACTTCACCATCGAAGAGATCGCGCAGCCATTTGCCGAGCCTGCGTTGCCGGCGCTTCACCATGCGGCTCCAGTGGTTGCGTCCGCAAGCTGGTTTCATGCGGCTCCCGTGCTCCTGGCGTTGTGGCTCGCAGGTTTCCTCGCAGTGGTTTTGATTTGGATCGTTCGCTGGTATCGCATCGCGGCTAACGTGAATTCCGCCAAACTACTTTCCGACGGCCGGGAGGTTTCCGGATTGCGCCGCATCGAACGCCTGCTCGAGGTCCGTAGACCGATCTCGGTCTTGCTGTCCCGATCGTCGCTCGAGCCGGGGATTTTCGGCATTGCTCGCCCCGTTCTGCTGTGGCCGGAAGGCATCTCGCATGGCCTGGAAGATGCTCACTTGGAAGCGATCCTCGCGCATGAAGTCTGGCACGTGCGTCGGCGTGACAATCTCTTCGCGGTGCTGCACATGCTCGTGGAGGCTGTCTTCTGGTTCTACCCGTTGGTCTGGTGGATGGGCGCGCGTCTGGTGGAAGAACGCGAGCTCGCCTGCGATGAAGCCGTCATCGCCCTCCGTGGCGACCGCCAGATCTACGCCGAAAGCATTTTGAAAGTCTGTGAATTCTGTCTCGGATCTCCCTTGGTCTGCGTCTCTGGCGTCACTGGCGCCGATCTCAAACAAAGGATGGTTCACATCATGTCTGACCGCATGCTGCACAAACTCAATCTCGCCCAAAAACTTCTGCTCACCACGACAGCATTTTCGGCTATCGCCATTCCCATCAGCTTCGGAGTGTTTCACGCAACCCCGAGCCAGGCACAGACACAACTTGCAAGCAATACTGAGGGGCCTTCGTTCGCGTCGGCCTCGGTCAAGCCCCATCCATCTACGACGGGACCCAACCGCTCCAAAATCGCTTTCGATATGCACGACGGAACTTTCACCGCACGAGGCGTTACTTTGCAGACTCTGATCGAACTCGCATATCACGCTCAAAATGCCCAGTTGGTGGGCGGACCGGAGTGGGTCGGCACGGCGAAATTCGACGTTGATGCGAAGGTCGACATGTCCTCCATGAATAAACACGCTGCTGAAATGGACGAAATGCACAAACAGGGTCTTGATCACGCCAGCGGCAGCGATCCCCACACAGCCATGTTCAGGACCTTGCTGGCCGACCAGTTCAAACTGGCGTTGCATCCGGAGACGAGAAATCTTCCGTCTTATGAACTCATTGTCGACGGCAACGGACCCAAACTCGAGGAATCGAAACAAGCTATGCTGCGCGTCGATCGTGGAGGGCTAATCTCAGAAGGCATTCCGATGGACATCCTGGCACAACAGCTTTCATTGCGATTAGGACGGCCAGTGGTCGATCGAACTGGTCTGAAGGGGCATTACGCCTTCAACCTGCACTGGACGCCAGATCCCAGCGAAGATGAACGCCTGAGAGCGAGCGAGTGGACGGGAAGTGGCTTCTCCGGCTCTGTGCCGAGCGGCCCCCCGCTGCTCGAAGCGGTTCAGCAGCAGCTCGGGCTGAAGCTGGTACCTGTAACCGAGCCGGTGCAAGTGCTGGTCATCGACCACGCCGAAGAACCATCTCAGAACTAAGAGATCCCCGACCAAGGGATGCCCCATTCCGAACGTCACCTGTTTGTGATGTTTGGAGTGGGGCTTTTTACTTCAGGCATGAGAGTGTTGTGTCCGCGTACAAAAAAACGCTCGGCGGCGCGGTGAAAGGCTGAAGTCGCCATAGGCTACCGCCGTTGTCACAATGAACCCCGCGGCTTGTAGCCAAGCGCAAAGCTCCGCAGTGTCGAACAACCGCACGCGGTGGACTTCGGCTCCTCGCCGGTACAAATCTCCAATTCTGCGAAATGTCTCGATCCGGCGCTTGAGCACCCGCGAACTCTGATCTTCCTGCGTGTCCACCAGCACGGCCCAGTCGTCACCCGATTTCCAGAAGCGGCCCGAGAGCGGTGGTTCGCCGAGTTCGACGACATCAAAGATAAGCAGGCCGCCCTCTGGCACCGTATTCGCAGCCCGACGAAAGAAACCGCGCACGCGACTGTCCGCATCTCCGGAATCGTGATACGTCAAGGGTTCCCCGATAGCGAGAATGGCTTCGCATGCGGGAATCTCCTGCTCGTAGATCGAGCCCTGGCGGAACTCGGCGCGCGGACAGGCCGCCTGCGCAACGCTGAGTAGCTCCGCAGAGACGTCAATCGCGACGACCTTGAACCCTTCCTGCGCAAGAATTGTGGTCAGAGGGCCGGCTCCGCACCCCACCTCGACGACGCGGTGTACGGGGACGGGGACCGCCCGAAGCGCCCGCACGATTTCCGGCGCAGCCGCTCGCGCGAAGTCCCCAAAACCCGCCGCTTGGATATATGCCAGATCCTGCTGGTAAAGGCTGTTCATAAGCCCAGTTAACTGGGATCTGCCGCTGTAACCACGGCCCAATTTTGCGTCCTCCCGGGGGTGTAGACTAATCAAAGACTTATACCGCATTTTTCAGATCTGAAAGGAATATTCCCATGGCAACACTGGAAGCCCCCGTCCGGCCTGCTCGCGTGAATACGCACTCCGGACCGTTCGTCACCGAGCCATTTTTCGATTTCCGCAATGAAGAGAACGCGCGTCGCATGCGCGGCGCCATCTCCAAAGTGCGCGGCCAGCTTGGCCGCGAGTATGACCTCATTATCGGCGGCAAGCGCGTCAAGACCACCGACAAAATCAAGTCCCTCAATCCCGCCCAGCCGTCCGAGATTGTCGGCATTCATCAGAAGGCTGGCAAGGAACACGTTGAACCCGCGATGAACGCCGCGTTGAAGGCATTCGAGTCCTGGAAGAACACATCCGTCGAAGAGCGCGCCGGACTGCTGTTCCGCGTGGGTGACGCTCTCCGTCAGCGCAAGATGGAGTTCATGGCCTGGC
>Ga0335069_10016160_pt1 | contig 10424 bp, 8 predicted proteins | sample Lox_Sample_11_FD_206714 | JGI IMG/M metagenome (GOLD analysis project Ga0335069, IMG submission 206714) | Soil microbial communities from Loxahatchee National Wildlife Refuge, Florida, United States - Lox_Sample_1.1 | ecosystem: Environmental > Terrestrial > Soil > Wetlands | place: USA: Florida...
TTTTCACCGGCGATGGAGTTGTCGAAAGCGGCGCGGGCGTGGGTAGTGACGTGGAGTTCGGTGGTGACAGTGATCGCGATTCTGCTGCTGCAGGCGATCGCGCCGCCGGCGCTGCGGACACCGCTGGCGGCGATGGCGCAGGCGATTACGGGGGTCGGATTCTGCGTGTTGCTGACTGATGTGTTCTTTTTGAAGTTCACGCGGATCGCTTTTGCCGGGGAGAAGCCTCGGGAGAGTTCGGGGGTGGTGTTTGCCGTGCTGATCTATTTCACTTTCTTCCCTGCGGTGATTGCAGCTTCAGTGGGTCTGCAGTACTGGATCGAGCGGAGCGTGCTGCATGCGGGGATGGCGGTGGCAATCCTTGCAATGAGTCATGCAGGACTGGAGCGGGCGCACCGGGTGGCGGTGCAGGATTACTGCGATACGCCGGCGCTGGAGGATGGGGAAGAGGAGTTTCCGATTCGGCTGGGTCTCCGGTATTGAGGCGGGTTTTCTTACGTCGCGGCGCCCCTCCGGGGCTCGGAGATTCTTGGCCCGCGGTTCCCCACGCTGAGGCGCGGGGCTAACGAACGCTGCGCCTGCGGCGCGGAGAATCAGAAGCGAATGAGGATGCGGCGCTCGATGGCAGTGTGGTGGCTCGTCACAGAGCTGCGCCGCCAATGACGCGAAACGACTAGGATCGGAGAACCCCTGGGGGTGATTTCATGAAAGCCCTCGCCGCAACGATTCTCCTTCTGTTTTCGAGTTCACCTGTGTTGCCGCAAAGCTCCACATGGGATGGATTCGTGACCGACACACACTGCGGCACGCACTGCCAGCGGACCTCGGCGATGACTCCGGATAAAGCGTGCATCCGAAGATGTGTCGCGCAGGGGTCGAAGTACGGACTGTGGTTCAAGGACCAGGTCGTTGTGCTGGAGCCGCAGGCCCGGGCGGCGCGGTTCGCGGGGGAGAATGTCCGCGTGACGGGTGAACTGTCCGAGGGAATCATTCATATCAAGAGCATTGCGGTGACGCCTCAGCACTGAGAGCAGCAATTCCGGGCTAGAAGAGGGTTGGGGTTTTCTCGTGGTTGAGGAGCCAGCGTTTGCGTTCGATGCCTCCACCGTAGCCGGTGAGGGAGCCGTCTGCGCCGATGACGCGGTGGCAGGGGACGACGATGGCGATGGGATTGGCCCCGTTGGCCGTGCCGACGGCTCGGACTGCACTGGGGTGGCCGATCTGTTCGGCGAGTTTGCCATAGGAGATGGTTGTGCCGCAGGGGATGGTGCGGAGGGCGCGCCAGACTTCGCGCTGAAACGGAGTGCCGGTGGTTTCGACGGGGAGTTCGTCGATGGCGAGGTCGCCGGAGAAGTAGCGAGCGAGGGCACGGGTGAGACCGTGAGGATCGGACGCGGGCGCGAGGTGGAACTTGCCTCTTCCATATTGATAGGTGAGGTGGCGATGGATGGGGTCTTCGTTTTCGGCGAAGAAGGCGAGGCGGAGGCGGCCGGCTTCGTCGGCGACGAGCATCATCTGGCCGATGGGGGTGGAGAGGCGGTCGAGAAAGAGGTGGAGAGGGTCAGACATTGCGATTCAGTTCGTAGTCATCAGCTATCAGTTATCGGTTGCCAGTTGTCGGTTGTCGGTGAAAAGGGTGCATGGTGAAAGCTTAGAAGGTGCAGGTGGCGGTCGTCGGGTTGAGGCTGCAGGAGGTGGTGGCGAGGAACCAGGAGCCGAGGAAGAGGAGGGCGATGCCGGCGATGGTCCAGAAGAAGAGTTGGACAGGGAGGGTGGAGACGAGGGACGGTGGCTGGCTGTGTCGATGGGATCGGTGGGATGAGGAGGGCCAGGAGAAGAGGAGTCCGCTGAAGAAGCAGATGCAGGCGGCGAGGGCGACGCGGAGCAGTGCGAGGGTAAGGCGATCTTCCCAGCGGCTACCGGGGACGAAGAAGGCTCCGATGGTGACCCAACAGAGGGACAGGAGGCTAAGGAGGAAAGACGCTGTCCGCGCGAGATCGAGGAGCATGGAGACGCCTCGAAGGAGATTGTACGGCGAATGTCGGTGGACGAGGGTCGAAAGGCGGGGATGGAGGGCGAGGGGAGGAGAAGTCGAAGGAGGGGCGGCTCGTTTACATTGCGGCGACGAAGCTGGGCAGCGCAACGGAGGCACTGCCCTCGAGGAGCTCGGTCATCCGCGCGGCCATGCCTGTGTACATGGATGCGGTGCGGAATGCGCTGTAGCGAACGTTGTCACTGGCCTGGCTGAGTGTGCACTGCGCGATGGTGAGGAGCGCGCAAAGGCGAATCTGAACGGCGTCAGAGCGGAGGGTACGGAGGAGTTCAGGATCGACGCCTTCGGCGTGGCGTGCAGCGTAATCGGCCATCTGCAGCATGACGCCTGCGTTCTTGAACATGGCCCAGAGGCCACGTGTGCCCTGAATATGCTCCCAGGTATCTTCGGGTGTGGAGCTGAGGCCTTCTTTCCAGAGGAAGTGCTCGCTCAACTGGCGGCCGCTCCAGCCTTTTTGGAGCCGTGCAATCAGCGATTCCCAAGAGAGCTTGTTGCGGCGCGCCATCGAGACCCGGAGGTAGCCGAGGTAGGCGACCACTAGGACGACTGCGCCGATCTGGAGAATCGCTAAGCCCATATTTGTGCTTCCGGACTGAGGATGGAGGCCATCCGGAGTCCCGCTTGCACATCAGGGTATGCCCAGAACGTTTTCGGGACAATGGTACGAAAGCATCAATGCGCGGGCATTGAGGAGGCATGACTAAAGTGACCAAGGTCTTGGCTAACTGCTTTAGGTTCAGCAGTGCCAGCGGGGCTTTTGGCAGGAATCGGCCCAGATTGCCTTCAATTGTTGCTCGGACTGTGGCTCGGGCCGGGAACCTGATAGGGAAGGCCGACTTTCTGCGCAATTGCGCGGAAGCGCGGGTCGTTGTGCAAGGAGTCGAAGTCGGGGTTGTTGAGCCGGAAGGCGAGGAGAGGAGCGTGCTGGTCGAGAGCCCTGTTCAGGAGATGGATTGCGGTGTCGCGGTGGCCGAGGCGAGCGTGAAGGCGAGCCAGGTCGACGGGATTGACGTGCCAGCCCTCGAAGAAGGTGAGTTCGGTTTCGAGGATTCCCCGAAATCCCCTTTTTGCGAAGGCCGCCTGGGCGGCCTTGCCGAACTGGAGGTTGCCTTCGGCGTTGAACTGGCGGATGAGCATTTCGGCGGCCTCCTTTTCCTGGCCATTGCCGAGGTAAGCGGCGGAGAGCGGGCCGAGCAGGTCAGCAGAAGTTGGAAAGTCGCGAAGGCGCAGTTGGCCGTCCTGGATTGCTTCTTTGAAGCGGCGGGTGCAGTTGAAGATCTCGGCGCGAGCGCCGGGATGCTCGAAGGGGTTCGCGGCCGTGGATTGTGCCTGGGCGGTGTTGGCCTCGTCGAAGCGGTTCAGGGCGCAGAGAATTTTGGCTTTGAGATGGTAAGCCTGCCCACTCTCGGGGTCGAGCTCGATGGCGCGATCGACCTCTTTCAGAGCGCCTAGGGCGTCCCAGTGACTGAAGAGGAGGGCAGCTCCGAGCACGATGTGGCCGTGAGCGAGAGAGTCATCCAACTCGACGGCTTTGTGTGCTGCGGCTTCGGCGGTTGCCATGTCCTGCGAAGGATCGTTGCCGGTGTACATCGCTTCGACATTGAGATGTTCAGACAATCCGGCCCAGCCAGCCGCATAGTCGGGCTGCAGTTCAACGGCCTTGCGGTAGTAGGGGCCGGCCTCGTTGTTGCGGCCGACGTTCCAGAGGTAGTGACCACGCAGATAGTCGTCGTGGGCCTCGGGATTGACGGGATGGACAGGGGAGAGGGATGCGGCGGTCCGTTGGAGGCGAGCGGCGATGGCACGCGCTGCCTCGTCGGGCAGGGTTGTGGAGTCTTCGTTTCCGCGGTCGTAGCTGTTGGCCCAGATGTGGGAGTCTGTGTCGGCACGAATCAGTTGGAGCGTCATGTGCACATGGTTCCCGTTGCGGTTTACGGACCCTTCGACGATCGCGTCGACGTTGAGTGCGCGGGCGATTTCGGAGAGCGGGCGGTGGGCGTCTTTGTATTGCATGACGGATGTTCTCGACGTGATGCGAAGCGTCGAATCCCGTGCGAGCTGGGTGATGAGTTCGTCGGTCATGCCGTCGGCGAAGTAGTTCTGGTTGGGATCGCCGGAGAGGTTGTCGAGGGGAAGGACCGCGATGGAGGCGATGGCGGGCTGATTGGGGTGGAGCAGGCGGGCGGCGACCGGATGAGGACCGAGGGTGAGTGCGAGGGTTGCGACGACCAGGAGCGCGACTGCGGCCAGAGAGAGTAAAAGGCCGCGCGGGGAGCGGCCGGCGGAGGATTTCGGCGATGGGGCAACGGTTTCGGGGCTTGGCTCCAGTTCGACCAGGGGAGGATCGCTTGGCTGGGACGCGGGAGGGGTTTCTGCCGGGGTTGCGGGCGTGGCGACGATGGGAGCGATGAAGCGGTAGCCCATGCCGGGAACGGTCTGGATGAAGCGGGGGGTTTCGGGGTCATCGCGGAGGGCGAGGCGGATTTTGCGGATGGCGGTGTTGATGCCGTGTTCGGTGTCGACGAAGACTTCGCTCTCCCAGAGGTGTTGGGCGATTTGAGAGCGGGAGACGAGGTTGCCCTGGGCCCGGACGAGGAGGAGGAGCAACTCGAGAGGTTTGCGTTCGAGGCGGAGGGGCAGGCCGTCGCGGAGGAGTTCGAAGCGGCCGGAGTCGAGCCGGAAGTCGCCAAATTGGAAGAGCTGGGCGGGCACGGACCGACCTCCGTGGGCTTGGGGCGCGGGTGAAGTATAGCACTCAAGTTTTAAACGCCTTTTCGAACACATTTCCTTTGTGGGGCTGGCGCTTCACCAATTCTTTACCTCAAACTTCACCCCTGGTTCATTGTGCGCGGGTCCCAGGGCGCGGTTAGCTGGGCGGGAGCCGGGGAGGACCGGCACAGGAGGTTGTAATGAGGATTGGGATGCGGTTGTGTCTGCCGTTCGCAGGGGTGTTAGGGCTGGCGGCTGGAATGGCGCAGTTAGCACAGGCGGAATGCGGAGTTTTGGGAGTTCCTGTGGCGAAGAAGTCCGCATGGAACTTGTCGTACGGGCAGCCGAGGCTGTTGCGTGCGGCGCTGAGCGGGGGCCGGGACGACGACCGGGACGATGGGCCGTCGATCGTCGGCTTCTGGCATGTGAAGTTTATCTCGGACGGGAACAACTGGGGACTGCCGCCGGGGGTGTCGTTTCCGCAAGGCTCGGAACAGGATGCGGGGTATAGCCAGTGGCACAGCGATGGAACCGAGATCTTGAACTCGGGCGGGCGTGCTCCTTCGACGGGGAGCTTTTGTTTGGGTGCCTGGGCGCAGGTTGGTTTGCGTCAATTCACACTCAACCATTTTGCGATTGCGTGGGATCCGACGGGAACGGTGATGATTGGACCGGCGAATATCAAGGAGCAGGTCACGCTGTCGCGGGATGGAGAGAGTTTTTCGGGTCCGTACTCCATCGAAGGGTATGACGAGAGCAACGATCACATCTATCACATTGAGGGAACGGTCTACGGAACCCGGGTCACGGTGAATACGCCGCCGTCTCCTGTGTTTTGATTTCAGGTGATTTTCCTCTCCCAGGGGGAAGGGCGCGGGGTAACCTGCGCTCTTTTCTTTTCTGCGGATTCATGAGGACAAGTGTCTGGCGGCCGTGTTGTGTGCGTCAGCGCTCGAAAAGGTCGTGGTTGGTCGCGATGAGTCCGATCAGGTGGGAGATCTCGGGGAGCGAGGCCGTGGAATCCCAGAACATGAGGGCGCGGCCGGGGAGCGGCCCGAAGGTAAAGTGCACGCCGGGAAGGGTTCTCTGTTCGAACCCCTGGAGGATCTCGAGGCCTTGCTTGGTGAGAGCGTCGAAGCTGAGTACTCCAGAGACGAGCACGGGGCACCACCTGATTTGAATATCAAGGGGCCCGTATTGACTTGAACGCAAGCGCATGCCGATTTCCTCTTGGAACTGCGTGGGGAGGCGGCGGGGGATGCGGGCGACGTGACCATCCCAAAGATTGCACTGGGGAGAGTAGCCGGAGAAGCGGTTTGATCCGTCTGTAAGGACAAGGACGACGAGAACGGCAGCGAGTGCTGGTGGGGTGTTGGGTTTGGCTCGCCTCTTGTACCTGGGCCCTGGGTTCGTTTGTCTGCTTTGGCTTTGGATCGCGATGCCGAACGCGACGCCTGCGGATGAGAGCGCGGGGGGACGCAGTCCGGATGCGCGATGTGCGTCGTGCCATCGGGCGATCTATGAGCGTTATGAGAAGACGCCGATGGCACATGCCAGCGGTCCGGCCGATGAGGGATTCCTGCCGGCGGACTTTGTGCATGCGTCGTCGGGTGTGCACTATCGCATCACAGAAGACGCGGGGAAGGTGTGGCTGAGCTACGCGAGGAGCGAGGGGATCCGGCCGCTGGAAGGGCAGCAGGAGCTGAAGTACTTTCTGGGGTCGGGGAGGCGCGGCCGCACATATTTGTTTGAGCGAGAGGGGTACTGGTTCGAGGCGCCGATCAACTGGTATGCGAAGCGACAGATGTGGGACATGACGCCGCATTATCTTGAGGCGCGGGAGATGCCGTTGACGCTGCCGGTGGATCCGGGATGCTTGCACTGTCATGCGTCGGGAGCGGCGCCGGCGCTGCCGGATGCGCGGAATCATTACGCGGGCGAGCCATTTGCAGCGGGAGGGATCACGTGCGAGGCGTGTCATGGGGATGCGACGGCGCATGTGGAGTCGGCCGGCAGGGTGCGGATGGCGGACATCGATGCAATGAAGGCGATTCGGCGGGATTCGGTGTGCCTGAACTGTCATCTGGAGGGACAGGTAGGTGTGCATCGGCTGGGGAAGCGGGCCGAGGACTTCAAGCCGGGCGACGATTTGTTCGATTACACGCTGTTCTTTGTGTATCGGGGAGAGAACGGATCGGGTGGACGAGCGACGAGCCAGTGGGAGGCGCTGTTGCGGAGCGCATGCAAGCAGGGATCGGGCGACAAGCTGACATGCACAACGTGTCACGATCCGCATGGCTCGCCGGCGCCGGAGGAGCGGGTGGCATTTTATCGGCAGAAGTGCATGGCGTGCCATGGCGGCGCGGGGTTTGCGGAGAGACATCATGCGGAGAATCCGGATTGCACGGCGTGTCACATGGCGCGGCCGCCGTCGAACGATATTGCGCATGAGCAAGTGACGGATCACTGGATCCGGAGGCGTGTGAGCGAGGAGCGCTTGCCGCTGGCTACGAGCGGAGAGTTGGTGGCAGTGGGTGGAATGCAGGCGGGGAATCGGGATCTTGGATTGGCGTACGCGCAGATGGCGGCGCGGGGCGACCAGGCGGCTGGGATGCGCGCGATGGAACTGCTGCGCAGAGCGGAGATGGAGCGCGAGGCGTCGAGCGATCATGAATTGCATGCGCAGCTTGGGTTTCTGGAGCAAGTGGATGGAGAGACCGATGAGGCGGCAAAGGAGTATCGGCTGGCTTTGCAGGAGGACCCCTATGATGCACTGGCGGCGGGCGATCTGGCGCTGATCGAGGCGAAGCGGCACAATCCAGGGGAAGCGATTCGGTTATGGAGTCTGGTCGCGGAGCACGATCCGACGCAGGGCGCGGCGGCGATGAATCTGGCGACGGTGGAGTGTGCGGAAGGCGAGAGAGAAGCTGCGCTGCAGACGCTGGGACGTTTGCAGGAGTTTTCGCCCGACAACGCGGGGGCTCGGGAGTTTGCGGGGGAGATACGGTCGGGACAAAGGAATTGCGGTTCACGGTGAGGCCGGCGGGCAGGATTTTGGGGAGGGTTGTGGCGCCTTTTTGGGGCCTTCTAAGGAGGGCCTCAATGGAGTGGGCAGGGTAAGGGAGCCGCGGATTCTTGAGCTTGCCAGGGGGAGGAGGAATCTCGGAGTAAATACTTGAGAAACAGTCGAGAAATTACGGTAAAGCGTTTTAATCAAAGATATTTAGCGTGGCCCAAGGCGAGGCCGGGCGTCGATGGCGGTATTCGGTATTTGGGCGTTGACAGCTGGCGGTGGGTTTGGATAAGGTTTCGAGTTGCTTTTGGGTCTGTCTTTTTAGCCTTCACAAAATCTGTCTTTCGAAGGCAGCGGTGCCCAACTTTTGCGCAAGCCCGCTAACGTGGCGGGTGAGCTTTGCATTGCCGACTAGCCGAATCACGACCTCTGCCAGCCGGCAGACCCACGAGTAGTTAACAGAAAAACAAGTACGACTTTTTTCAGGAGACCGCATGAACAGATACCTGCGTACAGCGCTTGCGCTGGCGTTATTCGCCTGCGCATGTTTGCTGACCCATGTGCCGGCCAGTGCGCAATCGATTTATGGATCGATTTTCGGCACTGTCACGGATTCGACTGGGGCAGCAATTCCCAACGCGACAATCACTGTTCGAGACGAGGCAAAGGGGACGGTCGTTACGGCGACCTCGAATGCCTCGGGCGATTACAGTGTTCCTCACCTCATCCCCGACGTCTACGATCTGAAAGTGGCAGCCAGAGGCTTCAAGGTATTTGAGGCCAAGAGCATTTCAGTGCAGGCTGACACGGCGCCGCGTATCGACCCCACGCTGGAAGTTGGCGCGGAGAATACGACGGTCGAAGTCAACGCGGAGAGCCAACCGGAGTTGAAGACGGACCGCGCGGATGTATCCACCGTGTTCGACCAGCAGCAGGTTTCGAGCCTGCCGGTGGCGGACCAGAACTTTACCAACCTGCAACTTTTGCTGCCGGGCGCACAGCTTCTGGGCTGGTCGCATGCGGCCGATGAGAACCCGCAGGCCTCGAAACAGATTCAGGTGGACGGCCAGGCTTTTGGCGGAACGGCCTTTGAGTTGGACGGCACCGACAACCAGGACCCGATTCTGGGCATCATCGTTATCAATCCATCGACCGACGCAGTCACCGAGACCAAGATCACGACGCAGAACTTCGACGCTGAGCTTGGCAAGGCAGTTTCGGCTGTGGTGACGGCGCAGACGCGGTCGGGAACGAACAGCTTCCACGGCAGCGCGTACGACTTCCGTACGGGCAATGCGAACCTGGCACGCGATCCATTCAGCCAGGCACCGGAATCCATCACCAAAGCTGCTGGAAATCCGAACTCGATTCCTCCGGGATTGAAGAATCGGTTTGGCGGATCGGTCGGCGGACCGGTGATGAAGGACAAGTTCTTCTTCTTCGCCAACTACGAGGGACAACGGCAGAAGGTTGGGACAGCGGCTACCGATACGCTGCCGACCGGGCTGCTGACCGAGACGGCCCTGGGCAACACGGTTGGACCGAGCGGGATTCCGGGCGCGGACTTCAGCGAATATGCGGCCAACATCCCGGGCGGTGCAGGCCTTATCTACGACGGCACCAAACCCTACACTGGCACGGACAACAAGACCCACTACGAACCGTTTGCCAGCAATGTGATCCCGAGGGCGATGCTATCGCCGCAGGCGTTGGCCCTGTTGAAGGTCCTGGAGCCGTTCAGCAAGAACATCGTGCCCGGTGAGGGCTCCGTGAACAACCTGGACAAGAACTACAACGGTTCGGGAACAGGCCTGTTCAACAGCAACATGTGGACGGAGAGGCTGGACTACACGATCAACGAGAAGATGCACGCGTTTGAGCGCTTCTCGCGGTTCACGGATGTTCTGTCGGGCGCGGTGCTGTTTGGCGCGGCCGGTGGACCTGGGTTCGGCATCAACAACTACGGCGGCAACTCCACTGGCGCCAACGACAGTCTGGCGTCGGGCATGGATATTGCCATCAACCCGAAGCTGCTGACGGACTTCCGGCTGGGCTACTACCGCTACAACGTGATCGACTCCAAGCACGATCAATCGGCCACGTTCGCGACGACGCTGGGGATTCCGGGCATCAACACGGGCAAGCCGCTAACAGGCGGGTCGCCGGGATTCCAGATGGACAACGTACCGGGCGGCGGCGGCGGAACGCAGAGCAATCCGGTGTTCGGCGACGGCTTGAACATCAACCGCTGCAACTGCCCGCTGACCGAGCGCGAGGACCAGTTCCAGATCGTGAACAACTGGACCAAGGTGCTAGGGAACCACACGGTGAAGGTGGGCGCCGATTTGCGATATGGACGCAACCTGCGCGTGCCTTCGGACAACGATCGCGACGGCCTGATGTACTTTACGGCCGGCTCGACTTCCGATCCTGCGGCAACCACGCCGGGCGGCCTGGGCTTTGCCAGCTTCATGCTGGGTAACGTGAACCACTACAACCGCTACGTCTCGGTCTCGACCAATGCGAAGGAGTTCCAGAAGAGGACCTTCTTCTATGGCCAGGACACGTGGCGTGCTACGAAGAGCCTGACGCTGAATCTGGGTCTCCGCTGGGAGCTGTACTTCCCAGAGTCGGTCAACGCGAACGGCA
>Ga0335069_10016161_pt1 | contig 10424 bp, 6 predicted proteins | sample Lox_Sample_11_FD_206714 | JGI IMG/M metagenome (GOLD analysis project Ga0335069, IMG submission 206714) | Soil microbial communities from Loxahatchee National Wildlife Refuge, Florida, United States - Lox_Sample_1.1 | ecosystem: Environmental > Terrestrial > Soil > Wetlands | place: USA: Florida...
GAGTGAATTGCCTCCGCGTCCGATCCATAAACTTCAAAATGATTCTCAAAGCCTGCTGGTGACGACCCAAAATCGGCGTATCCGTGAATCTTCAGATTCTTCGTGACGCATTCCACATCTCGAAGCCTTCCCAGGGTAATTGCGTGATCGACGCAGTCCTCTGCCATGTGGCGATAGGTCGTCCACTTGCCGCCCGTAATCGTCAACAACCCTGAAGTGTCAACGTGGATCACGTGATCGCGCGACAACGCAGAAGTTTTACCTTCGCCTTTTGCATCTCCTTTGACCAGCGGCCGAAGCCCAACATACACAGACAGCACGTCGGCGCGGCTTGGCGGGCGGGTAAGATACCGCCCTGCCGTTTCCAGAACGAACTCGATCTCTTCATCGAGTGGTCTGGGCTCCAGGCTCGGCGCCTCTACAGGCGTGTCGGTTGTGCCGGCCACAGCGTGGCCCTGCCACGGAATCACGAACAGCACACGTCCGTCGCTGGTGCGCGGAACCATCAGCGCCGTCTCGCCTTTCAGAAACGAACGATCAAACACGAGATGAATGCCCTGGCTCGTAACCATCATCGGTTCTGCTTTTGGATCGGCCATCTTGCGCACAGAATCAGTGAATACTCCCGTCGCATTCACAACAATCCGTGCAGCGATCGTCAACTCCTCGCCACTTTCTTCATCGCGCGCGGTCAGGCCATTCAGATATCCCTCCCCGTCGCGGAGCATCCTGGTCGCCGGGCAATAATTCAAGACCGCCGCGCCGTGATCCGCAGCGGTCATTGCAAGATGAATTAACAGGCGGGCGTCGTCGAACTGGCCGTCGTAGTAGACGACGCCGCCGCGCAGTTCCTCCGGCTCCAGCGCCGGAAGCCGCTCCAGCGTCTCCTCCTTTGTCAGAAGCTTCGATGCGCCAAACCCGTATTTGCCTGCAAGCAGGTCGTAAAGCTTGAGCCCGATGCCATAAAAGGGCGCCTCCCACCACGAGTAGTTCGGAACAACGAACGCCAGATCGTGCACGAGATGCGGGGCATTCTGCCGCATCAGGCCGCGTTCTTTCAACGCCGACATCACCAGGGGGATGTTCCCCTGTTCGAGATATCGCACCCCTCCGTGCACAAGCTTGGTACTGCGGCTGCTGGTTCCCTTGCCGAAGTCGTTTGCCTCGACCAGCACCACGTCCAATCCGCGGGTTGCCGCATCCACCGCGACGCCCACTCCCGTTGCTCCGCCGCCAATCACCGCAATGTCCCACGGCTCGTTCTTCCAAGCACGTTCGCGGACTCTATTGAGCATTTCTTCTCGACGCATCAGATTCTCCAGTCGTTATTGGGCCCATTCTTTCGATCGCTCCACCGCACGCTGCCAGCGGGCTCGCCGTTCAGCACGCTCGGCGTCTTTCATGCGTGGCTCAAATTGCGCATCTCCCTGGCGCTTTGCGCGCAGCGCCTCCGGACTGGACCAGAATCCAGTTGCCAGTCCGGCCAGGTACGCGGCGCCAAGCGCCGTCGTCTCGGTTACGCGTGGCCGTACCACCGGCACGCCCAGAACGTCCGATTGGAACTGCATCATCAGATCGTTGACTGCCGCACCGCCATCCACACGCAGCGCTTCAAGAGGTGTGCCCGTCTCGGTGTGTACCGCTTCCAAAACATCCGCCACTTGAAACGCAATGCTTTCGAGCGCGGCGCGCGCAATGTGCCCGGGGTTCGTTTCTCGTCGCAGCCCGATCAGCAGGCCCCCCGCGTGTGGATCCCAGTGCGGTGCTCCCAGTCCGACAAAAGCCGGCACAAACACTACGCCGCCGGTGTCAGGAACGCTCGCCGCCAACCCCTCCACTTCCTTCGAAGATCCGATCATTTTCAGACTGTCACGCAGCCATTGGACCACTGCACCACCGATAAAGACACTTCCTTCCAGTGCATACTCGAGCCGATGTTGCGCGCTGGCGGCGATGGTCGTGATCAGCCTGTGTTTCGAGCGAATGAACTTCGTCCCGATGTTCTGCAGCAGAAAGCAGCCGGTTCCATAGGTGTTCTTCGCTTCGCCCTCGTTCCAGCAAAGCTGTCCAAAGAGCGCCGCCTGTTGATCGCCGGCGATGCCTGCAATTGTCACGCCTCCGAGACCCAGGGTCGTGGTCACCTCGCCGATCTTCTCGCTGGACCACACAACCTGGGGCAACATGCTCTCGGGGATCCCAAAAATGCGCAATAATTCCGAGTCCCACTCGCCCTTCACAATGTTGTACAGCAGGGTTCTCGAGGCATTGGTAACGTCTGTCACGTGGCGGGCGCCGCTGGTCAGGTGCCAGATTAACCAGCTGTCCACGGTGCCAAAAGCAAGCTCGCCGCGTTCTGATCGTTCGCGTGCTCCTGCGACGTTGTCGAGAATCCATCCTACCTTCGTCGCGGAGAAATACGGGTCCAGCACCAGGCCCGTCTTTGAGACTACTTCGTCGTCAAGTCCACTCTCTCGAAGCGCCGAACAGTGTCCAGCTGTGCGCCGGTCCTGCCACACAATCGCGGGGTGAATCGGCTTGCCTGTCGCTCGGTCCCACACGACCACCGTCTCGCGCTGATTTGTGATCCCGATCGCGGCGATATCCCTGGGGCGAGCGCCCGCCTTGGCCAGGACCTCGATAGCGCAGCCCATCTGTGTAGTGAGGATCTCGGTCGGGTCGTGCTCAACCCAGCCCGGTTGAGGATAGAACTGTTGAAACTCAAGCTGAGCAACGGCGACAATCGTGCCCGCTTCGTCAAACAGAATTGCGCGTGAGCTCGTCGTACCCTGATCCAGCGAAAGAATGTAGGCCATGCGTTGAGTGTTCCTTCGGACCCAAGTCAAACACGTTGGGCTGCGCGTGAGCAAGTTGCGACTTGCGTGAACAGGCGCGCGCGACCGCGTAATCCACACAACGGACCTCGTCCGTTTCTCGTAACGGTATCATCAAACCGGCGCGTCACATTCTTCTGTGCCGCCAATCACTTTCGCCCGCAGCAATTGCGATCAGAATAGTAATCTCCCGTGTCGCTTGAGGAAACGTTGAGCCATGCACTTAAGCAGGCTCTGGCATTTGTTCTTTGCCTCCTATCGCTCCTTGGTCGCGGGGAAATCTCCAGATCACCCGCCAGAACCTTCTACACAGCCCCGTTCGAGAATGGGCTTGATATCGCTCATTTCAATGTCGGGGTGGAAGGATCGTCTGCGGACTTGTACGCGCAATTTCCATCGCCGGAAGTTCCGGCATCTGATGTTCGGCATTGACCCAAAACGCACGGTCAGAGTCTTCCGATGGTGAATGAGAGCTCAGATCACGTAGAGGTCAACGTACTCGTTAACGAGCATTTGCTCAAGCCGGTCCGCATCGAGTGAGATCTCGAGAATTCGCTGTTGCTGTGCTTCGCTGTATCGCCGTCGTAGATTCGTCCTGAACTTCTCCACCAGAAGCGGCATACCCTCTTCGCGCCGCAAGCGATGTCCGATCGGATACTCAACGGTCTCTTCGAGTGCGGTCCCGTCATTGAACTCGATGCGCAGCGCGTTGGCGATGGAGCGCTTCTCGGGATCGAGATAGTCTTTTGTGAACCGCGGCTCATCAATGCACTCCACTTTCGCGCGCAAAGCATCAATGCTCGGATCGGCGGCGACAGTGTCTTCATAATCCGCCGCCGTAAGCCGACCATACAGCAGCGGAATTGCAACCATGTACTGTATGCAGTGATCCCGATCGGCGGGATTCGCCAGCGGTCCCTTCTTGTCGATGATGCGGAGGCACGCTTCGTGCGTTCGGATCGTGATTCTTTTTATGGCTTCGGAAGAGAGTCCTGCCCGGTCCAGTCTGTGGCGCAACGTCATCGCCGCCTCCACCGCTGTCTGCGCGTGGAATTCAGCCGGGTAGCTAATCTTGAACAGGACGTTCTCCATCACATAGCTGCCGAATGGCCGCTGAAACTTGAATTCCTGCCCCTTGAATGACACATCGTAGAAGCCCCAGGTCTTTGCCGTCAGAGCCGAGGGGTAGCCCATCTCTCCTGCCATTGCCATCAGCGCGAGCCGGACAGCACGGCTCGTTGCGTCTCCTGCTGCCCAGCTTTTGCGCGAGCCCGTATTGGGCGAGTGGCGATACGTTCTCAGGCTCTGCCCATCGACCCATGCCAGCGACAGCGCATTGATCGTCTGCTCACGGCTCAATCCCAGCAGCCAACAGACGACCGCCGTCGAAGCCACCTTCACAAGCACCACGTGATCGAGGCCGGCCTTGTTGAACGAGTTTTCCAATGCAAGGCAACCCTGGATCTCGTGCGCCTTGATCATCGACGCCAAAACCTGCTTCATGCGCATCGGGGGTCGGCCTTCCGCAATCGCGGTGCGGGTAAGCCAGTCGGCGACTGCGAGAATTCCGCCGAGATTGTCTGAAGGATGTCCCCACTCCGCCGCAAGCCAGGTGTCGTTATAGTCGAGCCAGCGAATCATTGCGCCTATGTTGAAAGCCGCCTGTACCGGGTCAAGCTGAAATCCCGTTCCGGGGACTCGCGCGCCGTTTGGCACCACGGTACCCGGCACGATCGGCCCGAGCAGCTTCGTGCACGCCGGATATTCCAGCGCCTCGAGCCCGCAGCCGAGCGTGTCTATCAGGCAGTACCGCGCTGTTTCGAAGGCAAGCTTGCTCGTAATCCGGTAGTTCAGCGCGTAGTCCGCGATGTCCGTCAGGACCTGGTCAGGCTCAGGCCGTTCGTTGCTGATATATGAAGACACAAACTCTCCATCATTCGACAAGGAGTTGGGTGCCCCAGATTGTGGGACCCGGGATCTCACCTACGTCCGTTTCCCGATTGGCACAAACTCTAAATCCTCCGGCCCCGTATACACCGCTGACGGTCGAATAATCTTGCCGTCCCGGCGCTGTTCGATCACGTGGGCGCTCCAACCCGCAGTCCGCGCCATTACGAAGAGGGGCGTAAACATCTCCACGGGTATTCCCATCAGATCGAATGCAACAGCGCTGTACCAGTCGAGATTCGGGAACATTCGCTTCGACTCGTGCATCGTCGATTCGATGCGGTCGGCGATGGCAAAAAGCCGAAGATCCCCTGAACCGGCCGCAAGCCTTCGCGCCACTTCCTTGATGATGTTGCTGCGAGGATCGCTGACGGTATACACCGGATGTCCGAATCCGATGATGACTTCGTGCTGGCCTACGCGACGCCGTATATCCGCGTCGGCTTCATCCGGCGTGGCATAGCGATGCTGAATCTCAAGCGCCACCTCGTTGGCGCCGCCGTGCTTCGGGCCCTTCAGCGCGCCGATCGCGCCGGTGATGCATGAATGGAAGTCGGACCCCGTGCCCGCGATCACGCGTGCCGTGAAGGTTGATGCGTTGAACTCGTGCTCCGCATAAAGAATCAGCGAGGCCTGCATCGCAGCAATCCATCGCTCGCTTGGAGCGGAATCATGCAGCAAGTGAAGAAAATGCGCAGCAATGGATTCACCGTCCGCGTCTAAATCAATCCGCTTTCCATTTTGCGCAAAGTGATGCCAATAGAGCAGAATCGATCCCAGCGAAGCCAGCAGCGTGTCCGCAATCTCGCGTGCCCCGCGCTCTCCATGGTCTTCGGCTTCCGGCTCCACGCAGCCCAGCACCGACACGCCCGTCCGTAACACGTCCATTGGATTCGTGCCGGCGGGAAGGAGTTCCAGCGCTTGCTTCACCCTCGACGGCAGATCGCGGCGCTGGCGCAGGCTTGCCTTGTACGAATCGAGTTCGGCGGCATTGGGCAGCTTACCATGGACCAGCAGATACGCCACTTCTTCAAACTCGCAGCCCGCCGCCAGGTCTGCGATGTCGTATCCGCGATAGTGCAGGTCGTTGCCGCTGTGACCCACACTGCACAGCGCGGTCGATCCCGCAGTCGTACCCGAAAGAGCCACGGACTTCTTGGGTCTGAAGACCGCCGGACCCGGCTTTGCTTCCTTGTTCATTTCGACCCCCGGAGAGCATCACCGTGACCAATGAATGGGCAAGGTGTCTACTTGCTCTCTTTCTTTTTGGCAAAGAGCTCGTCCAGCTTCTTCTCATATGCGTGATAGTCGAGGTATTTGTAAAGATCGGCGCGCGTCTGCATGATTGGGATGACGCTCCGCTGCGTTCCCTCGGCACGGATCGTCTCGTACACCCTTAGCGCGGCGGCATTCATTGCCCGGTAAGCCGCGCAGCAGTACAAAACAATATCGACGCCGGCATTCCCCAACTCCTCGCGCGTGAAGAGCGGCGTCTGGCCAAACTCGGTGATATTCGCAAGAATTGGCACACCGACGGCCTTGCGAAACTCTGTATACATCCCGAGTTCTGTCACTGCCTCGACAAAAATCATGTCCGCGCCGGCGGCCACGTATGCCTGTGCGCGTTCGATGGCTGCTCTGAGCCCTTCGTTTGCGAACGCGTCGGTCCGTGCCATCAGTACAAACTGCTCGTCGGTTCGTGCGTCTGCGGCGGCCTTGATTCGATCCACCATCTCATCGGTAGCCACGAGTTCCTTGCCGGGACGGTGCCCGCAGCGCTTTGCGCTTACCTGGTCCTCGATGTGCACGGCTGCAGCACCGGCCTTGATCATCGACCGGATGGTGCGGGCGATATTGAATGCGCCTCCCCAGCCGGTGTCGATGTCGACAAGCAGTGGCAGAGTGGTCGCATCTGTGATGCGCCTGACTTCGGTCAGCACATCCTCCATCGTGCTGATTCCCAGATCCGGCATGCCCAGCGAATTCGCGGCCACTCCGCCGCCGGAGAGATACAGCGCGCGAAATCCCGTCGCCTCAGCCATGCGTGCGGTGTAGGCGTTGATCGCGCCCACCACCTGCAGTGGCTTCTCCTCGCGCACCGCGGCGTGAAATCTTTCCCCGGCAGATTTTCTTGAGCGCGTCTGCTCCATGCAATGGCCTTCAGCCGCATCATAGCAGCCGGTTCGAGGGCGAACTCGTTTCAGTGCTTTCCGAATCGAGGTCCCCGGTGCGACAATCGTTGCCGTCGGGGCCGTCAACCATCCTCCACGGCTCGACATACAAGGAGAACTGGAATGAAGCGACTCCTGATATGCGCCGGCATCGTCATCGCCGGCGCCGCCGTTCTCTCCGCGCAAAACCCGCCTGCCAGCCCGCCCGAGACTGCATCGGCGACGATCGGCGGCAAGAACATCACCGTTAACTACAACTCGCCACGGGTCAAGGGCCGCGAGGGCCACATCTTCACCAAAGATGGACTAATCAGTCACAATCCCCACTATCCCATCTGGCGCGCGGGAGCGAACGCCGCTACCACGCTCAAGACAGACGGAGACATTACAGTCGGCGACTTGTCTGTTCCGGCGGGCGCCTACACGCTTTTCGTCGACATTTCCGATCCTGACAACTGGGTGCTGATTGTCAACAGGAAGACGGGCGAGTGGGGTCTCGCATATGACGGATCGCAGGACCTGGGCAAGACAAAGATGAACATGAGTAAACCCCCTTCGATGGTGGAGGAATTGAAGTACACCATCACTGATCAGGGTGGGGGCAAGGGCACGCTGACGCTGGCTTGGGAAAGCCACTCAGCCTCTGTTCCAATCTCGGTCCACAGGTAGAGGCCAGCGGCAGGGCGCCCGCGCTTGCAGCAGATCTGCGCCCTGCCGGTACAATAGAAGAGCATTCCCCTTTGTGGAGAGTTGAGTAGCCTTGCCTCTTTATGCCTATCGCTGCACGGTGTGCGGCCACAGATTTGAAAGAATCCAGAGCTTTTCGGCCGAACCCGAACGGCAGTGCCCCAAGTGTAGCGGCCCGGTCGAGCGTCCGCTGTCTGCACCTCGCCTCCAGTTCAAGGGGGCCGGCTGGTATATCAACGACTACGCCTCAAACAGCTCCGGCGCGAGCTCAGAGTCGAGTGGAGAGTCCAAGCCCGCTGAGACCAAGGAGCCTGCGAAGGCCGCCGAAACACCTTCCGCCAAGTCTTCCGCTTCGGCGTCAACGCCCGCAGCGCCACCGGCCGGCAGCACAAACAACTGAGCGCCTCCGTTGGGAAAAGTCCGGCCCCTCTGCCGGCCGGACTCATGAATCGCGGGACGCTCTGGCCAAACTTTGCGGGTCATGATCTCAACGAAGATCTCGGTCTTTCGGTTTCTGTACGGCGCCGGACTCCCGCCAATGAACCTCTCACCGCGGAACCACATAGAATAAGGTCTGAGAATGCCTCTGCTCGATCCGATTCCGTCGCCGGTGCAAGATGCTGACGTTGCAGCTCTTGAGTGGGAGCAGCTGCTCGCGTTCTTGGCAGGATTTGCCGCCTCGCCGATTGGTCGTGCCGCCGTCCTATCGCTGCGTCCTTCCAGCGACGAGGCCTGGATCATCCGCCAGCACCAGCTGACCGGGGAAGTGCGCCTTCTGCTGGATGAGCTGATTTCCATCCCTCTCGGGGGGCTCTTCAACCCGACACAACTCGCGGCAAAGGCTCAGATCCCTGGAGCCGCTCTCGAGTCGCTGGAATTGCAGTCGATCGCCCGTCTGGCAAACGACGTTGCCTCGTGGCAGTCGTTGCTGCAGTCTCCGCCCGCCCGCGTCGTGGGCCGGCTGCCCGGTCTTGTCGAAATATCGTCAATGCTGACCAGTACCCTGCGGCCCCTGGCGGAATCCATCGAGCGCAAGATACAGCCGGATGGCACGCTTGCAGACGACGCTTCGTCCGAGCTCAACCGCATCCGGCGCGAGCAGGAACGACAGCAGCGAGTCATCGAAGAGAGCCTGCGGTCGGCGTTACGAAAGCTTTCCAGCGAAGGTTCCGCGCAGGAAGACCTCATCACCATTCGCGGCGATCGCTTTGTCATCCCCGTCCGCAGCGAGCTCAAGCGTCGCGTTTCGGGAGTCGTACACGGCGCCAGTTCCTCGGGTCAGACCGTCTACGTGGAGCCCCTTGAAACCATCGAGCAGAACAATGAACTAGTGCGACTGCTTGAAGAGGAGCAGACCGAGATTCATCGCATCTTCGTCGCGCTCACGCGGCAGGTGAGCGGCTACGCGCCCGCGCTCGTCGATGGAGCGCGCGTGCTTGCTCTCGTAGACACGCTGCTCGCCCGCGCTCGATTCGCTCGTGACTACAACTGCGTTTTGCCGGCGCTCACTCCCGACAGCCTGAGTCTCGATGCTGCGCGGCATCCGCTGCTCGAAAAGCATCTTCGCGCAATCGGCGGCCATATCGTTCCGCTTACGCTCGAACTGACGGCGGCTACACGCCAGATCATCATCAGCGGCCCCAATACCGGGGGCAAGACAGTCACGCTGAAGACTACAGCGCTGCTGGCCATGATGGCGCAGGCCGGCTTGCCTGTGCCAGCCGCCGCCGCCGGTTTTCCTGTCTTTACCGCGTTCCTTGCTGACATTGGAGATGCGCAGTCCATCGAGGCCGATCTCTCGACGTTTTCCGCGCATATCGTCAACCTCGATCGCCTCTCCCGTCTTGCGGATCCGCGTTCGCTTGTCCTGCTCGACGAACTTGGGTCCGCCACGGATCCCGATGAAGGCTCCGCCCTTGCGGTTGCCGTAGCCAATTACTTTTTGACGAGCGGCGCGTGGTCGCTTATTTCGACGCACCACACTTCGCTCAAGGTCTACGCAGCCAACACTCCCGGCGTTTTAAACGCCGCGGCAGGCGTCGATGAAGTCACGCTGGTTCCGAACTTCCAGCTCCGTCTCGGGGTTCCTGGCGCCTCCGCCGGGATTCAGACCGCGGAGCGACTGGGCTTGAACCGCAACATCGTCGCTGCCGCAAGGGAACGCCTCGGTTCACAACAAGTCGACATAGCCCGCTTCCTCGACCGCCTCCACAAGGAGGTGACGCAGCTCGAAGAAGATCGGAAGGCGGCGCGCGAGCTGCAATACGCACTCAACCAGGAGCGAGCCAGGCTCGCGCGCGAGGGGGACGTCGAGCTCCGCAACCGCATACGTGAGCTCGAGGCAAAACTCGCTTCCCTGCTGAAAGACTTTGAATTTCAGATGCGCGAGAACGTGCGCGCGATCGAAGACCGCGCCGCACAGCAGAAGCTCTCGAAGGAATCTGAACGGCGTATTAACCGCCTCAGGCGCGAGTTTCAGGAGAGCTTCAACCAGACTGTCGTGGCACACCGGACCGGCGCCGACCGAGGCGACACCAACGCGCAGCCTCATGTCCTGCGACATGTTTCGCCAGGCGATCAGGTTCTCATCAAATCCATGGGCAAAGTCGCAATGGTCCAGCGCGAGATTGAGAAGGATATCTTCGAGGTTGCACTTGGCCCCATCAAGATGCGCGTCAAGCGCGACGAACTGGCCGAGCCTGCAAACCCCGTGGCATCTTCAACGGCAGGAAGAGCCGACCCGCTTGCCGCTGCGCGCCGTCAGAAGGGCGTGCACGTCAGCGTCTCC
>Ga0335069_10016163_pt1 | contig 10424 bp, 8 predicted proteins | sample Lox_Sample_11_FD_206714 | JGI IMG/M metagenome (GOLD analysis project Ga0335069, IMG submission 206714) | Soil microbial communities from Loxahatchee National Wildlife Refuge, Florida, United States - Lox_Sample_1.1 | ecosystem: Environmental > Terrestrial > Soil > Wetlands | place: USA: Florida...
GGCCTGCTGGCCAGTACCGGCATCCGCAGCGGCGAGGCGTTCGCCCTGGACACCGGCGACCTGGACACCGAGGCGCAGGTGCTGACGGTCACCGGCAAGTACGGCAGGAAGCGGCTGATCGCGCTGCACCCGTCGGCCGCCCGGGCTCTCTCGGATTACCTGCGGTTCCGGGAACGGCACGCCGCGGACGGCGCCGTCGCCCTGTTCATCGGCCAGGCGGGCCGCCGCCTCGGCCGCAGCGTGGCCTACCCGGCGTTCCGGTCGCTGACTGCCGGATGCGGCCTGGAGCCCCAGCCTGGCTGCAGGTCCCCGCGACTGCACGATTTCCGTCATTCCCTCGCGGTCAGCACCCTCCTCGACGCGCACCGCCAGGGCCGCGACGTGGACGCCTGCATCGCGATCCTTTCCACCCATCTCGGGCATATCGGCCCAGCTCACACGTACTGGTACCTGACGATCACGCCCGCGCTCGCCGACGCCGTCTCCGAGCGCGCAGCCCTGTACTACCAGGGAGGAAACTTCCGATGACCGCCCTCGCCCCCGCCGTCGAGTCGTTCTTCACCGGCTACCTCATCGCCCAGCGCGGCGCCAGCCCGCACACTATCGCGTCCTACCGTGACACGTTCCGGCTCCTGTTCACCTGGATCCGCGAGCAGTCCGGCACCCGGCCGTCCGACCTCGACTTCACCGACCTCGACGCTGCGGCAGTCAGCCGTTTCCTGGCCATGCTCGAAGACGAGCGGCATAACACGGGACGGACCCGCAGCCAGCGGCTCGCCGCCATCCACTCCCTCTACCGCCACGCCGCTCTCGGGCACCCCGAGCACGCCGCCCTCATCGCCCGGGTCCTGGCCATCCAGCCGCGCAAGCCGTCCCGCGCGACGGTCGCCTGGCTGACCGGACACGAGGCCGACGCCCTCCTGGCCGCCCCGGACACCGGGACCTGGACCGGCCGCCGGGACCGCGTCCTGATGCTCCTCATGCTGACCAGCGGCCCGCGAGTATCGGAGATCACCCGTCTCACCTGGGCTGACATCATCCTGGACAGGCCCGGGGCCCGTGTCCTCTGGCACGGCAAGGGCCGGAAGGAACGGCTGAGCCCGCTCCAGCAGCCCGCCGTCACCGGACTGCGGCAGTGGCACCGCGAGAGCCCTGCCGGCCCCGGCGGCTTCGTGTTCACCGCCCGCGGCACCGCCAGGGAGATGAGCACCGACGCCGTCGCGGAGCGCATCAAGATCCACGCCGCGACCGCAGCGGCGACGTGTCCCGGGATCGCCGCCAAGAACGTCACGCCCCATGTCCTGCGACACTCTTTCGCAATGAAGCTGCAGTCCGCGGGCGTCGGCGGGCCGTCCATCGCCCTCATGCTCGGCCACGAGTCCCCTGCGTCGTCGCGCCCCTACCTGCATGCCGACCTCGAACTCAAGCAGAGGGCGCTCGACCGGACCGCCCCGCCGAACACGCGAACCGGTCGCTATACGCCCCCCGACAAGCTCCTCGCGTTCCTCGAAAGCTTGTGAGATTATGCCGCACTATGCGGCGAGGGCGCCGCCCTGGCCAGCGGCGGGACCGCCGCTGCTCCCGGACATCGGCATAACCGCGTCATCGGGATAATTCTCGTTATCCGGATGTCGGAATAATGACAACAACGCTGCCGAGCGGGCACTGCGCAGGCCCGTCATCACCCGGAAGAACGCCTACGGCTCCCGCAACGACGACGCGGCCCGGCTGGCCGCGCGGATCTGGACCGTCACCGCCACCGCCGAGATGGCCGGGCTGAACGTGCTGAGCTACCTTACCGCCTGCCTGGACGCCTGCGGCCGCAACGGCGGCAAGCCGCTCACAGGCCCGGACCTGCAACGGTTCCTGCCCTGGAACGCCGCACCCGCCGACCTGCGCGCCTGGGCACGGCCACCCCCGCACGGCCAGTACTGCAACAGCCCATAGCTGAGCCCGGGCTGCGGGCCGTTCACCAGAGCCTGTCGATCTCCCCGGGATACAGCCCGACGCGGGCGTAGTGAAACGACGCTTGCTCCCGCCTTGCCAGCGGCGAGAAGAAGCCCGCCATGGTGACCTTGCCGAAGCCGGGCTGGTCACTCGGGAACGGGGCAGATGGCGTCCCGCCAATGAGCACCGTGCCAGGAAGAAGGCGCCAGCCTGCGCTTTCATAAAACGCCTGGAGCGGCCGGTCGCAGGTGAACAGTCCCAGGTCAAGTCCCTGCGCGATCATCATGTCGCGGGCCGCCGCCACCAGGCGCCGCCCATGCCCGCGTCCCCGTGCCTCCCGGCGGGTCACCACAGTGCTCAGCCCCCCGGCGGCATAGCGGTGACCGGCGTGGGCGATCTGCTTGGACAAGATGTCCAGCACGGCCAGCACGATGCGGCCCTCCACCAGGAGCATCGACAGCGGCCGCAGCTCAGGATCGTGGGCCAGGGCACCGGCCGTGGCGGCGGGCGAGGTGTCCGCGGGCGGCCATGCCTGCGCGTGCAGATGCAGCACCTGCACGCGCAGATCTGGCGGGACGGCTTCCTCCCGGAACGACACGATCTGCATGAGCCGATTCTGACCAGGGTCCGCGCAAGCGCAACCATATCCGGGACCGGCCAAGGCGCGGGCATGGCCGGCGACGGCGACACCAGTGCCCAGCTCGGCTCTGCCCCCATCAGCCGCCCGGCTACCACCTCAGCCAGATTGTGTGCCGCTGCCAGCACTAACCTCCGGCTTTCGCCGGGAATTAGCCACGCTAACGATTTGCACTAAAAAGTGCCTTTGGCCTGGGAGGATGGGCTTGTCCAGAGTCCTGTCCGTCTCGAGCCGAAGGCACTTTCCAGATGAAGAGTAGCGCACGCAGTACCCGGGTCGCGGTGTCTGCTGACGGCCGGGGCCTGGTGTCTCAGGCCGGGGCGGTCCTGCTGTGGGAGACGATGCGGGTGACCGGCCTGGGCCGGGGTCTGTCCGCGGCCCTGCAGCCGTGGCGGGGACCGCAGGCGGTGCATGACCCGGGCAAGATCGTGGCGGACCTGGCCGCGGCGCTGGCGCTGGGCGGGGACTGCCTGGCTGATATCGCGGTGCTGCGGGAGCAGCCGGCCCTGGCCGGGCCGGTCGCGTCGGACCCGGTGGTATCCCGGCTGGCGAAGACGCTGGCTGCGGCCGGGCCGGCAGCGCTGGCGGCGATCCGGGGCGCGCGGGCCGCGGCGCGGGAACGGGCCTGGGCGCTGGCCGGGGACGCCGGCTCGAACACCGCGGCTGATCATATCGAGGCGGCCGGGCTCGCGCTGGCGCAGCTGCCCCGGCACCTGCGGCGCAATGTCCTGGTCCGCGCGGACTCCGGCGGCGGCACGCACGAGTTCCTCACCTGGCTGACCGCCAAGTCCCGACGGCTGCACTACTCCGTCGGCATGACGATCACCCAGGACGTCCAGGACGCGATCGGCACAGTCCCGGCGGACGCCTGGACGCCTGCCTATGACAGCGACGGCAAGGTCCGCGAAGGGGCGTGGGTCGCGGACATCACCGGGCTGCTCGAGCTGGACAGCTGGCCCGCGGGGATGCGCCTCATCGTCCGCAAGGAGCGCCCGCACCCGGGCGCGCAGCTGCGGTTCACCGATATCGACGGGCATCGGTTCACCTGCTTCGCTACCGATGCGAAGAAGGGCCAGCTCGCTGTCCTGGAGCTGCGGCACCGGCGGCGGGCCAGGTGCGAGGACCGGATCCGGTGCGCCAAGGACACCGGGCTGCGGAACCTGCCGCTGAAGGGCTTCGACCAGAACCAGCTGTGGTGCGAGATCGTGGCCCTGGCCTGCGAGCTGCTGGCCTGGACCCAGATGCTCGCGCTCGCCGGGGCGGCCCGCCAGTGGGAGCCGAAACGGCTGCGGTTGCGCCTGTTCTGCGTCGCCGGCCGCCTGGCCAGCAGTGGCCGCCACCTGCGGCTCCGCCTCGCCGGACGCTGGCCCTGGGCCGCCGATGTCACCGCCGCAACTGCCCGCCTGCAAGCCCTCCCATTCGGCTGACCAGCCGGAACAGCCCCGACGGCAAGGAAGGAGAACCACCAGGGCCCGTGGAACCCCGCCCACCCGGCGCGACAGCCGGGCAGCCTGGCACGGCCGCACGCTGAAAATCAATCCCAGCCGGACACCTCGGGCCACCATAGCCGGGGCACGAAAGATCGAGGTTAATGTAGGTCACGCGTTGCCGAATAACCGTCAAGTACTTCTCTATCAAGAGCGACGCCACTGCGCAGCGCCGCGGCCCGGTCGACGATGCGCCGTGGCGAGTCGGCGGGGTCGGGGCTGCTGGGGTTCCGTCGGAGTGCCCGACGCGGCTGGCCAGGGTGCTGGAGGCTTGCCTGGCTGTGGCATCTTCCGACTGCAGCTAAGCTCTTACGGCGGCGCAGCGGGACGGCTGCATCCCCGGTTCATCAGGAGGCGGTGGTGCGTCGAGCCCGAGCCCGTCGCATTAGGAAGCAGGAGGCAGCGTGTTTGACCTGTACGGTGCAGCTCACGCACTTATGGTCGGGAGCATGGTCGCGGGTGTCGTGGCCGTGCTTTGGTTGGTCTTGCGGGCCGGCCACAATTACACTATTTCGACGAATGAGCTGTACGCAAGTAGTCACCGTCGAGCACGGCTGCTGGTCAGTGCGCCATCATTCGTGTTGGTGGTCGCCTTGCTTCTTGGCGGCCTGACTTGGTTCATCGGGCAGACCCGAGTCTCGAGGACAACTGTCGGGGCTGTTATAGACCAGGGGCGTACCTTCAATGAAGCTGGTCTTCGGACTGAAGCCGAGGTGTTTCACACGACGGTGAGCACGATAGTGTATTACCGGCTGCCAGTCGACTCGCAGGTGGTCAACTGGCTCAATCGATCCGCTAAATATCTCGTTCATGAAAAGAAAGACGTGGACGTCCAGGTTGCGGAGTACGGCTACATCAACTTCGCCACCGCGCGTTCCGCAACGGCAACGATTGATCGAAGTAGTCGCACCATTACGGTTGAGCTGCCGACGCCAACTGTAAGAACCTATATCCACTCCGTCGGCGACGTGAAGTTTTCAGAAGGTCCGCTCAACGCAATTGGGACGATGCTCAAGGCGCCGTTTGCCTCTATTTTGGGCAAACCAGTCGTCAGCGTAAACATTTCGGGTGAGCTTCAAGCTGCCCAGAATGCGGTAGGTGGAAGGGGTAACCCGGTAGAAATTTTCGGGTGCGGAAAGAACGAGATCGAGCAGCAGCTGGCTGGAATATTCGGCAGCCTACCTCAGTACCGCGGTTGGCCCGTGGTCGTTCAGTTCTCCGGTATGCGCAGCGTCCCCCAGAGCCGGTGCCAGGCGCTGCAGAACCAGCTTGTTCATTCGAGCTGAGCCAACTCAGTTGGGGCATCGGGTCGGCGGCGTCCAGCGGGGCGTTGGCCCAATGGCCTTGCGTTAAGTGATCATGTGCGGGCTGAGCAGGTGGAACTCGATTTTCCGGGTGACATTGGTGACGCTCGGCTCGCCGGGCTTGCGGGCGGGGAAGTCACCGGATTTCTTGGTCTTGCGCGGGCTGGCCCGGTCCGGGCGGTCCCGGGTGAAGGTGGCGGGGGCGAGGATCTTGAGCAGGAACGTGGCGAGGGCGAGATCGGCCTGCTGAGGGGGGAAAAGCCGCGACGGTGTCGGTCGCGGCGGCTAGGGCATGCGGGAAGCTGATCTTGTCCGGGGGGATGCCCGCAGCGGCCGCCCCGATCCCGGTGATCTTGCAGATCGCCTGGTAGACGGCGAACAGCGCCCACATTTCCTGCTCGACGCCGGCCGGGTCCTTGCTGCGCAGGACCGGCTGCCCGTCGCCTATGTCGGTCTTGTGGTGCCCGATGACGGTCTCGCATCCCCACCGGGCCGGGTAGCAGCACGCTAGGTCCAGCGCCGGGTACTCCCCGGGGTCGAGCAGGTCGGTGACCAGGCAGAACAACTCGGAGGTCTCCTCGCCGCCGCCGTCTTCCGGCGTGGTGCGCACGGTGTACTCGATGACCCGGACGGTCAGCGGCGGGCCGTCCTTCTTGCGCGGCGGCGTCAGCTGGGCGAGGTAGGTGCCGTCGGCCAGGACTTTCACCGGCTTGAGGGCGAAGGATGCCGATGCGCGCCACAGGATGTGCGCCCCGGTGGCGAGGAACTCCCGCGCCAGCGCCCAGGACAGGAACTTGCGGTCCGCCAGCACCAGCATCCCCGGGCCGAAGCACTCCTGTTCCAGCAGGTCGCGGGCCCGGGCCTGCTCGGAGTCCCGGTACGGGCCCAGGGACGCCCCGAGCAGGCTCCCGGTCCCGGACTCGGCCGCCGCCAGCCACCTGACCTGCGGGAAAGCCCCGTCCCGGGCCTGGTTGGACGGGCGGCCGAAGTGCTCGTCGTTCGCCTTGCTGTCCGGCACGTCCGACGTCGACCCGTCGATGGACACGACCCGGTGCCCGCAGCAGAAGACCTCCGGTGCCCCGGCGTCCCCGATCGGCCCCGCGACCTGCTCGAACAGGAACCGCACTGGTGCGGGGCCGAGCTTGCCGCGGCCCCGCGACAGCGAGGAGATATCGGGAGGCTTCCACCGCCGCCCCTGTCCGGCATCGATCCAGCCGTCCGGGTCCAGCGGCTGCCCGGCCAGCAGGTCCCCGGCGCGCCGCTGATAGTACAGCCCGTCCGCCAGCTTGACCATCACCTGCCCGTACCCGCAGTTCCGGCCGCGGAACAGCCACAACGCCAGCACGAAGTACATCATCAGCCGCGCCGGCAGCAGCCGGCGCCGCTGCTCCCGCGCCCCGGCCGCCTCCACCGCCGCGTCCACCAGCTCCGGCGTGAAAACCCTGGCCAGGACACCAACCGAGATCCGGTCCGGCAGCCACCCGTCCGGAGAAAGCCCCTCAGAACCATCATGCGCCACAAAACGGCAACGATACCACGTCAGACCTTAAGGCAAGGCCATTGAGCCAGCAGCCCGGGACGTACCTGCGATTGAAATGGGTAAAGATAGCGCGCCGTGAACTCCGTTCGGCGGAGCAGCAGGCCATAGCTTCCATAACCTACAGATGGTATGACCCCACCTTGGGAACTCTAATATCTCTGAAATCGGCGGCCAGTTTAGCATTAATAAGGAGAGCTTTGTTCTTAAGGGCACGGGCTATGCGCAATCAAGGAAGCTCATCGATAAGACAGGCGACACCTATCTTGTACACGAGCGGCATGAATTTCGAGCGCAGAGCCAAGGCTATTGTTTCGTTTCCTGACGGGCGATCGCTCCGGTTCCCGGTCCGGGGAACTCACCGAGCAAATGCAATCATGACTGCGGTGGATGAGGCAGGGAACAGCGTTGCTCGATACAGAATCATCCGCTTCTCAACGGGCGGTCTTGGTAGGAAAAGCGTCGAGGTCGCCGTACATCCCGGCTTCGAGCTGACCAATGAGCTAATGCTCGCGATCATGACATCAGCTCCGCAGCTCAGGTCGTACTTCTCGGTCCAGAGTGGCGGCGGATGACCAGGTAGCGTTGGGTCAGGTTTCAGGCTGGTCACTGGTCCACGGGGAGCGCTCAACGCGACCCATTAGGTCAAGGGCCTCTCGTTTAACCCCAGACCGGGGATGGCCCGCTAAGTGTACGTGTCCGCTCCTCCAGCCCCGGACAGGCGGCAGCCGCCAGGATGGCGGGAGGGTGCAGGGAACCGCAGATCAATCGCCTGTTCTGTAAACCGATTTGTAAACCGGATGCGACGGGACAGTTCGAGACGGGGGAGACGGAGCCGACGCAGCGAGACGTGATCTGTCTCGTCCGTCGAGGTCAGCACACCCGCGAGAGAGGACTTGAGGCGGCAGAGACATATGTCGTATGGCTCATAACCCAGAGGTCGCGGGTTCAAATCCCGCCCCCGCTGCCAAGGCCAGAGGCCCTTTCTCGAACAGAGAAATGGCCTTCTGCATGTGGTTTGTAAACCGACTCGTGCACGGCACGTTCAGTGCTCGTTCGATGACACGTCAGTGCTCGTTGATTCCGATGACCCGTAGGCCATCGTGGTCGGCGAGGTCCTTGAAGTCCTTCAGGTTCAGTGTGGCCAGCGAAAGGTTGCGGACCAAGCAGCACGCCGTGATCCAAGTGTCATTCACGGGATGGGGGCGACCTCGCTGCTCCGCGCGTGCCGCAGCTCGCCCCAACGGACCGCTACCAGATCCGAGTACGCCAGCGCGATCACGTACTGCGTCAGCCTCGCTGGAGCTTGCCCCTCGTTTGGCCGGGCGGCTGGACCGGTAACACTAGACCCCTCGGGATTTGCCGTCTTGGCTAAACGTCGGCATATCGCACGAACGTTGCGTAGCCGGGCACGGTGTCAGTCAGGCTCATCTCCTTCAGCTTGGCCAGGGCCCGCCTGGCCGTGCTGTGGCTGACGTTGTAGGTCCCGGCCAGCTCGGTGACGCTCGCACCCGGTCACCAGGCTTCAGCTCGCCTGACTTGATCTTCTCGGCCAGCACGTAGACAACCAGCATGTAGGGCGCGTGTGGTCCGGAGGTGCTGTCGCCGACCGCGACCGTGCGGGCCACGGTGAGAGTGTGTTTCATCGTTGCCCCCTTTGTCTTGTCAGACCCGGTTCCGGCTGGGCTGGGTCGGCGCCCTGGCCGGGCCGGGGGACCCGGCCGGGGCGCTGGCCGCTCAGGCCGCCAGGTTGGGTGTTACCGCACGGTGACGCCAGGCCCGCCGATGATCGGGTAGGGCTGGAGCGGGATGCCGGTGCCCTCGGCGTACCGGTCGTGCCGCGGACCCCAGCCGCCGTCGTGGGCCTTGACGAACACCGTGATCCCGGCGAGGTCGGGCGCGGTCTTTGGGATGACGAACTGGAAGGCCACGTCACGGCCCCTGATCTGGTCGGCCTTGATCGGCGCGATGTAGTGCAGCACCGAGGCGAACGTCCCGGCCGGCATGGTGAACGTGAGGTCCTGCGTCGGGTTGACCGCCTTGGCGGTGCCGGACACCGACCCGTCCGCGGCGATCGTGCCGGTCAGGAACACCTTGTAGGTCTGGCCGTCGTAGGCGATGACCGCACGGAGCAAGCCGCGGTGGACCTGGCCGCGGATCGTCCAGGTGACGCCGCCGCCGTTGTAGAACCCGGTGCCGGAGAACGCCAGCCGGTCGTTCGACAGGGCCCGCAGCTTCAGGCCGGCGTTCAGGGTGTGATCGTACTTGCCGGTGCCATAGGTGAACTCCAGCTGGTGCGAGCCGGACTGCGGGGCGTAGACCCCGGTGCCGGGCTCGGCGTAGGTCCAGTTGGTGTACTCCACCACGCCGTGGTGGCGGCCGAAGCCCTGGAGTGCGCGGAACTGCTCGTACTGGAGCGGGCCGGCCAGGGCCATCGAGCCGGTGGCGATGTGCCGGGGCGGGGCCGGATGCCGGACGGCGGCGCTGGCGGGCAGCGCCGCGGCGCTGGTGGCGAGCAGGCCGCCGACGGTCAGCGGCAGCGCCGCGGCGTACATGTGCTTGCGCGAGAACTTCATTGTTCTCGCCTCCTTCGTGTCACAGGTCCGGGGGGCTGGTTGCTCCTCGCGCCCGGAATCCGGTTTGCCCGGGTCCGGTCCCTGCACGGGTCTGGCGGTTGGTCCGTGCGGCGGCCGCACCCGGTAGCCCGGCCCCGCGATGGTTCTTCGGCCTCCGCTTGGACTTGGATGAGGCCGACTGTTCTCTTATCTCCCTACCAAGGTAAGCTATGGTGAGTCTAGTTACGCTAGGCGAAGGTCAGTTGAGCTGGGGACTTTGGTCACCAGCTGCGCTCCGCGTAAGACCCTGACCAGAAACGATGCCCGTGAGCTGCGCTGATGGTAAGTCCACCAGGCAGATAGGCTGCCGCGGACAACCATCAGCTGACCGGCAAGGACAACGGCCATCGCTTTGCAGGTATCCGGCTGAAACCCCGGTCCCGGACCAGTGACTGAAGGCGGCGAGCCCGATGAGGCTTCGCACACTAGCGGCAGCAACCGCCAACCGCTCCTAGTAGAGATCCTCGAGCCACTAGTGAATTAATAGGGCTATCCAGCTCAGATCTGACAAGCTTAGCTAGCATGAGCCAAGAGCTTTCGGGACCGCACGCGCCATACATGCTGATCGTTTACGTGCTGATAGAGAAGATCAAGTCAGGCGAGCTGAAGCCTGGCGATCGGGTGCCGAGCGTCACCGAGCTGGTCGGGACCTACAACGTGAGCCACAGCACGGCCAGGCGGGCCCTGGCCAAGCTGAAAGACATGGGCATGACTGACACCGTGCCCGGCTACGCGACGTTCGTGCGATTCCCCGACCAGGATGGGTCTAGCTGAGCCAGGGTGCTTCTAGATGGCTCTGGACAAGCCACGGATGGCGCGTCGGGCCTCATCCAGTAGTTCGGCGGGGGTCGGCGACAAGATCCGCATTATCGAACCGCCGGAAATACTCGCCCTGAG
>Ga0335069_10016164_pt1 | contig 10423 bp, 8 predicted proteins | sample Lox_Sample_11_FD_206714 | JGI IMG/M metagenome (GOLD analysis project Ga0335069, IMG submission 206714) | Soil microbial communities from Loxahatchee National Wildlife Refuge, Florida, United States - Lox_Sample_1.1 | ecosystem: Environmental > Terrestrial > Soil > Wetlands | place: USA: Florida...
CCCGATCGCCGGCTAATTCCGCCCATGCGGTCCGATCAACGTCGGGTTGCCAATTCCCAACGTTCGAGGGCTTCAGGGTGAGCCACCATGCGAGCACGATACAAAAGCCCAAAAGATACGCGAACGCAGCCCAATGAGTTCGTCTGAACTTGACGAAAACCGTGATCGAGCCAAGCACATAGATCAGAGTTAGCGGAATGCGTAAAGCGGGAATCCGACAATCGACATAAAGCGCTGCCACTGCCCAGAGAGTGATGAGCGCAAGAAGAACCCGCACAATTATGGTTCCAACCGCTCGCAGCACAGTCAACCTAAACGGCGTACGAGGGTCTGGAGCAGGATTACTTTTCATCTTCTGGTTGAAACTCATGGAGAATTCCGTCGGCACCGCCGATCTCCTCTCATGATTCACGCGTCTGCCAATTCACTTCATGCTTTCTCGGACATCGACTAGCACTTGGTCGTAGCGAGTTTCCAACACGGAAAATGACCCTAGGCGGGGGTATTCGATCTCGAGAATCACGTAAACGGAAATGACATACACAACTGCGAAAGCCGCGATGTGCAGCCAAGAGCGCTGCTTGCTACCCGCCAAGGCATGGCCTGCTAGCAGGGAACAAACCAAAGCAAGGGAGAACAATAGGACAAAGATGGCCATCGGCGGATGCATCATGCGCGAAGTCGTTCGCATGGACGCGGCATCGAACATTTCGTTGAGCGAAGGGACTAGAAGCTTGAGTGCATCGGGATCATGATCGGGCAAGTGAGAGGCGGCGAGGGTCTCCTTCCAAATATCAGCCTGGATTTTTTCGGACCTGGAAAGTTCCGCCCGGGCTGCCGTGAAGTCCGGCAATTTTCTAAAAGTTGCCATTCGCGAATCCACATAGTTACGGAATTTCTCGCGTATCGCCGCTTGCGATCCAGGGGGGAGGAGATCCAACCGCAAGTACGCGCTGCCAATCGCATTGGCCTCCTTCTGGATCAAGTGCCTAGCGTCGTCGAGCCTGGCAGGTGCTCCGGAAAAGGTGAATCCGACCAGCAAACCAAACAGGCTGAACACTGCGCCTTGCAAGGTGCTGGTGCCGGACACTGATCCGTGCGGATCTTTTGCCAAACTGCGCTTCCCCAGGCGACGGCCGATTTCCAGGCAGAGCAGCATCCCGGCGAGCATGCATACGGCGAAGGGAACGGGTGGAATTATGGGATCCATATGGTTCGGTTCTCTTTGGTACTGAACGTCGCGAGATCCTGGGTTCGCTGCACAAGCGAGGCACTCGCGGAGTAATGTTTGTCGAGCTTCATTTCGCCATTTTTGACAGCCTTACGACTACTGCAGCCGCGGTGTAGCGGACCACATCTTTTTCATCGTTCATCATAGGCGCGATTACAGGGATCAAACTTGCGTCGTTTCGGTAAGCAATCGCATCCAGTGCCGCGGTTCGCACGATCAAACTTTTGTCAGATGCTGCCGTGACGAGGGCTTCACCACTTCTTGGATCGGGGTCGGACGCAAGAGCTACGGCTGCCAAGGCTCGCAGTGGCGAGGTGTCATCCTTGTGAAGCGCCTTGTATGCACCCAAAGCGAGGCCGGCATAGGGAACGTATCCGATGCCCTGCGAGAACCCGAATTCGGCCATCTTTTTCGGATCGTGGAGCATCTTCAACTGTTCCTGCATGAGTCCTTCCCCACTCTTGCGTTCACCTGTCAAAATGGCGAAGTAAACTTCGTACGCATGGGCATCGCCCAAGGTTTTCAGTGATTCGGTTGCCGCCATGACGACCGAACTTTCTTTGTCTTTCAACAGCGTCCGAAGCTTTTCGATTGAGCCCTTGGATCCCATCTTCCCCAGAGCTTTTGCTCCGGCGGCGCGCACTTCCGGATCCTTGTCTTCCAGCGCCTTTTCAGCCATTTCAATTGATCGAGCATCGTCTTGGATCATGCCGAGGACCCGCACTGCCACGGCCCGCTCCGTCGCATTGCTGTCGGACATTCCGGCCTCAAGTACTTTCCACGCGCTCTCCGCGGGAGTTTGCGCCCGAGCAGCGCCTGATGCCGCTAGCAGGGTGAACATCAGCGTTGCGATTAAGCATTTCCTTGTCATTGGGCTGCTGGGTTCCACACCTTCCGTCACTCTGCAGCGACCATCGTCAACCAGAAAACGGGAACCTGAACTCGTCCAGAAACTGCTCGGACACTCCAATCTGAGTACGACAGCGGACGTGTACACGCACACCTCCGCCAATCGAAGCGCCGCGCTCGCGTTAGAGCAGGCGATTTTTGGCGATCTGTTCCAAGTTGTTCCAAGTTTTGGAACATGGAACAAGAACGCCGCTGCAAACTAGAAAAGCCATGCACACGGCTCGGATCGCAACTTTAACAATCCGGGATACTTGCAGAAGGGAACTGCGGAGGGCTTTGGTTGCGGGGGGTGGATTTGAACCACCGACCTTTGGGTTATGAGCCCAACGAGCTACCAGACTGCTCCACCCCGCAGTTTGATGATAGCAACCACAGCGGGGTGCGTCAAACCTCGACGCTGCCCGAATTCACTGCTGACCGTTCGCAGGTTCTGGTGGAATGTGTATTTCAAAAATCCCGGTACCGAATCAAAAAATGCGGCATCAAAACCCTGTTGCTGACACCGTCGAATTATTCAGGAGGGTTTTTATGCCGAAGAAAGAGGTACAGACATCGCAATCGCGGATCAATGCCCAGCCTCGGGTTCATCAGCGTGCCGCCGAGATCCAGCCTTACGGCACCGTCTCACATGCATTGCCGCTCGATCTTGACGAAGCCGTACGTCTGGAAATGACCGAGCAGTTGAATCAACTTCTCGCCGACAGTATGACCTTGCGCGATCTTTATAAGAAGTCGCACTGGCAAGTCGCGGGGCCCACGTTCTACCAATTGCATCTTTTGTTCGACAAGCATTTCGAGGAGCAAGTCGAAGTTGTTGATACGATCGCCGAGCGCATTCAGGTGCTCGGTGGGATCTCGATCGCTATGGCACACGATGTCGCCGAGACCACGCGCATTGAGCGCCCGCCGCGCGGCAGGGAAGAGGTGCCAGTGCAGATCTCGCGCCTTGTCGATGCTCACCAACTCATCATTGGAGAGTGTCGCGAAATTGCCAAGAAAGCCGACGAGTTGGGTGACGACGGCACAAACGACATGGTGATCAGCGATGTGCTGCGAGTGAATGAACTGCAGAGCTGGTTCATAACCGAGCATCTGGTGGAAATGCCGCTGGTGCGCGCGGTGGATCCGTCACTGCGCAAAGTTGGATAACAATCTAAGTTGAATGAGCAGACGATGCGGGCGGACTGGGCCCGCATCGTTGTACTTCCTGCTATTTCACAGTCAGATTGTCGTGATCGTAGTACTCATAGGCCGACATCGGTTTCTCTCCACCCTTTTTCCAGATGCGTGAGTCCTGAGGAATCTTGTTCAGAACCCGCGCCATCTCCCGGATGTGCATGGCTACCGTGCCGCAGCAAGCGCCGATAAAGTTGATCCCTAAATCACGCGCTTGCACGGCGTAGTCTCCCATGTCCTTCCTGGTGAGTTGTAATGGATCCAGCGAATACGGAAATTCCGGAAGACTGGTGAAGTCGGGCTTGTCTTTTGGAGTTCGATACGCTACGGGTTGACAGGCTAGATATCCCGATACAGCGTTGCGCATCTGCTCCATTGGTCCAAGAATGTGCTGCGGCGGGCGCAGGCAATTCATTCCGACGATATCGGCCCCGGCATCGAACAACGCCTTGGCTGCATCGGCCGCGCTTTTGCCTTCTGCTGTTTCATCCTTGTTCTCGAAACAGATCGTCACCATTGCTGGCAGGCCTGTCTTCTTGGCGCGCTCGACCGCAATCAGCGCCTCGCCGAGCCAAGAGAATGTCTCTCCAATGATGAAGTCGACGCCTTCGTCCACCTGAACCGCGAGCTGTTCGTCGAAGGTTTTGCGCACCCGATCGGCAGCTGAAGAACTGTCGGGCTCATACATCCAAGTAAGACTCAAGTTGCCGGCGACCAGGCAGCGATCCCCGGCGACCTCCTTCGCCACGCGCACGGCCGAGCGGTTCAGTTCTTCGAGTCGGTTTTCGAGTCCAACCGTCGCCAACTTGTCGCGGCTCGCATAGAACGTCAGAGCCTGAAGCACTTCCGCGCCTGCCTCGCGAAATTCGACATGCAATTCACGCAATGCGTTCGGATAGGTGAGCGCCACCTCCGGAGTGAACGGACCCGCGCGCACCCACCCGCGTTTTTCAAGCTCGAGGAGATATCCCCCGTCTCCAAGGACGGGGCCTTCTTTCAGTCGTTCGAGGATTCCTTTCTTCATGTCTGCTCCCGAAAAATCTAATCATCCACGTATTCAAATTCCGGTTTGATCGGCTTGCCTTCGGTGAAGCGATCCGGACGGAAGGCGCCGATATCAACAGTCTTCCCAATGCCGTCGAGCACAAGTTCGCACATTACGAGCCCGATGGCGGGTGAAATCTTGAACCCCATGCCGGAAAATCCGGCGCACACGTATCCACCGTGGATTCCCGGAATTTCGCCCAGTAAAGGACGAGAGTCCGGCGTGACATCATATACTCCTGTCACTCCCCGCATAATTTCCGCGCCTTCCAGCTTGGGAACACGACCGCACGCGCGTTGGATAGTTTCTGCTAACGAGTCGTCCGACGCCCGTTGCGAAAAATTGTCAGGATCAGCCGGGCGTGTTCCATAGAAATCACCCACAAGAAATTTGTCGTGTGCGTCCGAACGAAAATAAGTCGCCGTCACCGAGTCAATGCACGCACACCCACCACCTTTCATTTCTGGGGCATTTCGCAGAATGGCGACCTGGTGATATTCGCATTCAATCGGTAGATCGAAGCCCACCTTCGAAATGAGCGTGCGTGTCCACGGTCCGGTTGCGATAATTACGATCGGAGCGGAAATCGGTCCGCTGTCGGTATCCACTCCTGTGATCCTTCCGGAGGTGACTGTCAATGCCGTCACCTGCGTGCGCGAAAGATACTCAGCGCCGAGACTCCTGGCTGCGTCGAGGAAATCTCCGGCGACGCCTGCGCCATCTCCGTATCCGGAATCTGGCTCGTAAGCCGCGAGCTCTATATCGTCCACTTTCCAGTCCGGCTCGAGTTCCTGAAGTTGTTTCGCATCGACCAGTTCTACGAGGGCGCCGAGTTTCCGCTGCATATCCACATTCAGCTTCAATCGCTCGATCTCATTGGGATGGACGATGCGGACAAATCCCGTTCTGCGGAAGTCACCGGGAGCGCCCACAAGGTCTCGCCAATTCTGAAACATCTTCAGGCTTACAAGAGCGAGCTGCACTTCGGGCGGATACGTATAATGCATCCGAATCAGCGCGGACGAGCGTCCGCTGCCGCCGCGCCCTACATGGTCTTTGTCGAGCAGAACGATTTTCCCCGCTTTGCGCTTCGCGAGATGGAAAGCGATGGCGGTTCCCATCACACCAGCGCCCAAGATCACGATGTCCGCGGTTTTCGGCAGAGCGCTGTTTGCGGTATTCATGCTGTGGAGCTCCGCAGTAGTCCCTTTTTCCAATCGCACAACGCCTGGTGTGCGGCATTCCGTCCGGGTGCGCCGGTTACACCGCCTCCGGGATGTGCTCCGGCACCGCACAAATACAGGCCATCGATTGGGGTTCGATACTGCGCCCAGCCCGGCACCGGACGCATAAAGAAGAGTTGTTCCAGTCGAAGATCACCGTGGAAAATATTCCCCTCAGTCAATCCGTAGGTGCGCTCCAGATCCAGAGGAGTCAATACCTGCCGCGCAATGATTGCCCCGGGAACGTTCGGGGCATATTCGGCGATTTTCTTCACCACCCGATCGCCAAGTAGCTCGCGCTTGGCGTCCCAACTACTTTCTCTCAAGTGGTATGGAACGTACTGCACGAAACAGGTCAAGATATGTTTTCCGGCCGGTGCAAGCGATGCGTCTGCATTCGATGACACCACACAGTCCACCCAAAGCTCTTCGGGGATATCGCCGAATTTGGCGATGTCATAGCAACGTTCTGCAAATGCAAGTGAAGGAACCAGCGTGTAGAACGTGCGCTCGAGCGCCGAGGCCTGCGGAGAGGTTCCACTAAATCGTGGCTCCTCGGCAAGCACCATGTTCACTTTTGCGCATGGACCCGCCATCTTGATGCCGCGAATCGAAAAAAGGAAATCCTCGGGGAGTTCTTTGGAGTCGACTAATCGCAAGAATGTTCTTTTAGGGTCTGCGTTCGACAGAATCATTCGACCGCGAAGCTCGGTGCCATCTTCCAGAAGAACACTCCGGACGCGTCCATTCCTCACGTCGATGTGTGCGACTGAGGCACCAGTCCGGATCTCGACACCGGACTTTCTCCCGCTCGCCGCTAGCGCCTGCGTGATCGATCCCATACCGCCCATCACATGCCCGTAAAATCCTTGCAGTTCGTGTTCGCCCCCGCTGAGAAGATGAAACAAAAGACCGATGGCCGTCCCCGGCTGATAAGGCCCGCCATGTTTGCCATAAACATTGTTGGCCAGAAACATGGTTTTCATCTTGTCGGACTCGTAATTCTGGTCAAGAAACTCACCCAGGCTACCGGTCAGAAATGAGACCAGTTGCGAAACCTCCGCATTCGAGATTCCGCGAAACCGCTTGCCGATCCGAAACAGACCACTCCAACCTTTGAAACTGTTCGTATCAATTTCCGGAGGTGGCTCCATAAAGAACGGTTGTAAGTACCGAGCAAGCTTCTTAAGTTGATCGTCGACATGAACAAAGCGTGCCGCATCCTTAGTCGAGATCTTCGAGAACTCCTGCCGCGCTCTCTCGCGGTCTGCCCACCACGGGACGACGTGTCCATCCGGGAAGGGAACTTGTATAGCGGGATCACACGGGATCATCCTCAGGCCATAGTCTGCCAGACGAAGCTCCGAGATAACCTCGGGCCGCAACATGCTCGCAATGTAAGAGGTGGTCGAGACGCGGCACCCCGGCGCAATTTCCTCGGTTACGCAGCAGCCGCCGACAATATCACGCCGTTCGAGTACGAGCGTGGACAATCCCGCCTTCGCGAGATACGCGGCAGCGGTTAGCCCGTTGTGGCCGGCGCCGATTACGATCGCATCATAAACGCGATTGCCGGATTGCTGTTGACTATTGGTCACTCACGCCAATCGAAATCGAGTAACACTATCGTATTGCATCGTAAAAATGAAGTTGAAAGATGATTGCTTCTGAATTATGCTATCGTGACTTTAGGTCACGTATATGCCTGGCATCGCAAGCAACCGCGTCGCACCCCCGCTCTACCAGCGTCAGATTAAAGCACGTCCGCGCTCGGAGACGAAACGCAACCGCATTGTGGAAGCAGCAACGAAGCATTTTGCCGAGTACGGCTATAATGCCGCCCGTGTCGGCGACATCGCCATTGCCTTAGGCATTGCGAAGGGTTCGATTTTCCAGCACTTCGGCAGCAAAGACGGCCTCTTCTTTGAGGTGTACAAGCGCGCCGTGCGCTCATTTTCTCGCTACCTCGCCGTTCCTGCTGAAGTGCGGCAGCAAGGATTCTTTGAGATTCTTCGTTACTGGCTCGCGCGTACGGAGCACCTTGTTCACGAAGACTGGATTCCATACCGCATCTCACTGCTTGGCAATTACGGAACCGATCTGGTTCTGAAGCGGGAAATCAACCGCTTCCTCCTCACCGAAGATCCGTATGGCACAGTTGAATTCGTTCGCTTCGGCCTTGAACGCGGCGAACTGCGCAATGACCTTGACGTCGAGATGATGGTCTCCATCATCGACTGGATGGTGGAGCGTTTTCAGGACGCTCTCCTCACTGCAGAACTCGATCCTGGTCTGTTTCGCCGGCAGGGCGAGTTAGCCGAGAGGAAGGAGGCGCGAATTCAGCAATTCTTGGCGGTACTGCAGCGAGCGATTGGAACAGTTGCTGTTGAGGTAATTCCTCACAATTTCACGCCAAAGCGGAAGCCGCGGCGGCGCTAGCCTCAAGAGATTCAAGGTATATTCAGTAGGACTTTGTTTTTCAACGATTCGAACCTGAGAGCGTGACATGGAAGCGACACTCGAACAGATTCTCTCCAGTTATGACGACCGCGCCCCTTTAGAGCAAGCGTTCACGATCCCGGCCTCCTGGTACGTCGATCCGCGCATCGCAGAGCTCGAACGACTGAATGTTTTCAGTAAGACATGGCAGCTTGTTGCCCGCACAGATCAGGTTAAGAATCCCGGAGATTTCATCTCCATCAGAGTTGCTCGCGAACCTGTGGTGGTGGTCCGCGGGTCCGATGGCGAACTGCGTGCATTCTTTAACGTCTGCCGCCATCATGCCGCAGCCGTGGTCACGCAACCCTGCGGACAGGCGCAGATTCTGCAATGCCCCTATCACGGCTGGAAGTACGGTCTCGACGGAGCTCTAAAAGGGATGCCGGAGTTTGACGGTGTCGAAAACTTCGAGCGCTCACAAAACGGATTGCTTCCCATTCGTGTCGAAACATGGGAGTGCTTCGTCTTTATCAATCTTGATCCGAAGGCAACTTCTCTGCAGGAGTTTCTCGGTGGAATGGTGAAGCGAGTCGCGCCGCTCGGCATCAGCAAGTTGCACTACTTCGATCGTCGTAGCTACGACATTTACTGCAATTGGAAGGTCTACGTCGACAATTATCTCGACGGCGGGTATCACGTTCCTCATCTTCACAAAGGATTGAGTTCCGTGCTGGACTACAAGTCGTACACCATTGAAAACGAAGACCGTTACTGCCTGCAGTCGAGCCCCATGGTTGCCTCCGACGAAGACGCTGCGACCGGCGCCACTCGGAAAGGCGATCGCGCCTGGTACTTCTGGCAATACCCCAATCTCATGATCAACTGCTACGAGGGATACATGGATACGAACTATGTGATCCCGGTAGACGCCGATCACTGCAAGGTGATTTTCGATTTTTATTTCAGCGATGTCAGTGAATCGCGGCGTGCCTACAACACCGAATCGGTGAACGTGGGCAATCGCGTGCAGGATGAAGATCTGGGAATCTGTGAAGACGTGCAGCGCGGTCTGAAATCGCGCGCATATGGTGCCGGCCGCCTGTCTGTTCGGCGGGAAGCTGGGGAGCAGTTATTTCATCGGCTTCTGGCTGCCGACCTCAAGAGCCGAGTTGAGTAACGTAGAAGATCGCTTCCAAGGTTCAAGCGCTATCGTGGACAAGGAAGTGCCGTTCCGCGTTCACTGATGATCCCGAGGAATGGTTTCCTTCCAGGTCTTTGTCTTGTACATTTGCCCGTTCTTCAACAACTCACGCGTGTAGCTGTAATAAAAATTCCTCTGATCGGTTGTCACGAGAAGGTGCCCACGCCACACGAGCGTTCGTTCTTTCAAGGAGAAAATACTCTCGGCTTCGCCGTGTACGGCGCACGCTTCCGGATGCCCGTCATCTCCGTCGTACGTTAAGCTTTCAAAATCATCCTGTGTGCCCCACGGATATTGATATCGGTCTTTGCCTTTCCAGCGCACTGTCGTCTTCTGCCGCGCCTCGTCGCGTTCGACAGTCCAATCGCCGGGCCAGGGAAATCCCTCGTTTTTTATGTCACTGCGTTCTTCTGTTGGTTGCGGTGGAGAGAACTCCGGTGCTGGCACTCCATGTAAGGGCACAACCGGCATGACTACACGGGAGCCGTTTTCTCCGCCGAGATCCAAAGATGTCGTCATCGCATAAGGCGTGGGCAGAATCATCGGCCACAAAGCATTTGAGATAGAAATTCGGATGCGATGACCTTTGGGGAAGACCCAGGAAGTGAGGTGCATCTCGATATCCAGCGGATAAACCTTCCCGGGCTCCAGATCCTTCGGATCGCTCATCGATTCGCGCTGCGCGCCGTTGAGACCGGCGCCCGTTATCTGAGTTACAGATCCGTCAGGTGCAACGTCGGACAATCGCACGAACCAGTCAGCAAGCGGAGCCGTCGCGGAAGCCCGCAATAAAGCCCGAGGGCGTCCTAAAATTGCTACTTCGTTTTGCAGTGGTGCCGAATCGTAAACCAGACTGAACGCATCCACCGGACGCGTATCGCTCAACAATTCGCCCCACCAGAATCCTGCCTCCACACCCACTGTCGGAATATATTTGAGCTGATGAGTCTCGCTTCCACTTGCCGCTTCTGACAGGGAGTGGTTGCCGTGCAAATAGAAACTGGTGTTCTTCGCGCTCGCGGGCGGCCACACATCCTCTCGTCTCCATTCTCCCGGTACACTCTCAAGATTCGGATCCGGCGGGTGCCAATGCTGCATATAGATCACCAGCGGCGGATCCTTCACCACTCCTGTGTCCCGGCCCTTTAGCCAGTAATCGAACCACCGCACCGCCTGATCGCGCCATTCGACGCGCGGAC
>Ga0335069_10016165_pt1 | contig 10423 bp, 12 predicted proteins | sample Lox_Sample_11_FD_206714 | JGI IMG/M metagenome (GOLD analysis project Ga0335069, IMG submission 206714) | Soil microbial communities from Loxahatchee National Wildlife Refuge, Florida, United States - Lox_Sample_1.1 | ecosystem: Environmental > Terrestrial > Soil > Wetlands | place: USA...
TTCTGTTTCTCTGCATGTCAAAACAATTTCGTAGAGAACCTCGCTCGGCTCTGCCGCAGGCAAAACTGGGTGAAGCCTGTATGCGAGGGGGCGCAACACCGTATTGGTTAGCAATACTGCAATGGCCAGGAGCAGCGCGAGTTGCCAATACCCAAATCCGCTCAACACACCGATTGCCGCGGAACACCAGATCGTCGCTGCGGTATTGAGCCCACGGACATTCGCTCCATCCTTGAAGATGACTCCAGCGCCAAGAAAACCGACACCGGACACGACGTATGACGCTATACGGCCAGCAGCCGATGGATCACGCTCCAGAAGTGAACCAGCCATGACGAACGCCGAAGCACCTGCCGCGACCAGAGCATTCGTGCGCGCTCCGGCCATGCGCTGTCTCCACTGCCGCTCAAGTCCCACAACCGTACCGAGCAACAGCGCTTCCAGTAGGTGCCAGGCGAATTGAAGCACAAATAGCGGCATGACCGAAACCTCTCAATAGTCGATGTGCATACGAACCGATGGAACCCAAACAGGTCCACGATCTCTGTTGTAGCCAGGGTTGTCGATGTGTGACAGGCCAAGCGCAAAAAAGAGTCCGCGCCAAGTATGCCAGTTGTAATAGCTTTCAACGATGTTCTCACGGCCGTAGTTGAGTCCGCCATCCCCAAGCAGGAATCCGAGTCCACCGTATTTCAGATACTTCTGATGGTCGCGCTTTATGGCATTCGAAACAAAGGCAATGCCGGCCTTATCGGCGGGTCTGCTCCAGTGTTTCCCTTGGAGATCGCCGCCAAGAGCAACGGTCTGATCTACTTCCGTATAGGCAAAAGATTCATGCTGGCCTTCATTCCAGCCAAATCTGCTGAAAACGCGGAAATCCTCAGTTATCTCCTGTTCGTTATTCCATCCAAACCCGTACTTCACAGCGCCAAAGTGCTCATGTGCTGTGATTTCCGGTTTCGCATCCACTCCTGCAAGATAAGCATTCACCGCTTCGCGGTAGCTACCCATATGCGCGTGGTTGGTATAGCTCAAAATGCGCGTCGTACCTTTGCGGCCTCGGATGACGGATTTGCGTAACTCGAATTCGATATTCTGGCCGCTTGCGCGGGAGATTGCCCAGTCGAGATCGATTCCGTTAGCAACGGTTGGCATTGCAGCGAGTCCGTATCGCACGCTCCAATTCCGGTCATCGTACTCAAGGATGGAGCCTACGGTATATCCGCGCGTGTCGGCAGCGTAATCCCAAGCGCCATTATTGTCTATCGTCCAGTTGGTGAATTGCAGATGGCTGTCGCTCCCAATGGAATTAATGTCGAAGACATCGGGCATGCTCATCTTACCGATGCGGAACTCAAAGCGACGCACTGGGAGTTCTGTTGCCAGGGACAATGGCCCTTTATCCGACTCAGTGGTATCACTGGTCAATCCGATGATCTGATGGATCTGGCCGCGAGCCAAATACGGAGTGGAGCCAAGATTCGGATTGCGCACTACGTCGAGGTCGGTGAAGCCGGCAAGACCGAGCGCTTGCGATATGCCACGTCCACCTGCACTTTCGAAATCCACAATGAAATCGGTGTTGTAGCGAACATTGCGGTGCGGCTGGTAGCCGAGGAAGAGAGTGCCAACCAGTGACGTTTTGTATTCTCCGCGCCCGACCAGGCTGTTTGTTCCTTGATACGGAGAATGAAAGGCCGGATGAGCCTGGAAGATAACATTGGTCTGTCCCGAAACCCAGTAACGCGCTGTGTTGCTATGCGGAAACATGGTCAGGCTCGGAGTGGAGGGAATCTCGCGCTCTGCCGGAGCCGCGCCGGTGGAACTGACGTGCTCTGGTAGTGCTTCTGCGATCACAGAAGCGGGCTGGGCTGAGGGGACAGACAGTGCTTGGGCATACATACCCAACGAGCCAACCAGCAGACAAGTGAGAATAACCAGCTTACGCAAAAAGACCTCCAACCGTTCAAGGCAAACCGGATGGCCGCAATCGGCCTCGGCCATCCGGGAACAAATGCTGCGCGATTAGAACTTGTGGATGATTCCTGCCAAATCCAGCACGTGATAGCCCAGCATCAGCGTCATTAGAATCAGGTAGCCCCGCAGGACACGCAGGCTGATGCGGACGGCCGGGGTCATGGCGATGTGTCCAAGACCCTCGCTGGAGCACTTTTCTTCTGGCGCATCGTGGAGGGGGTGAATCACGCGGAAGTATTCAGGGCTAAGAGAATTCTGCATAGTTGCCATATTTCACCTCGTGTTTTCAATTGAAGAGATTGGGGAGCATCACCTGCCCTGCCAGCAGCAGCGACAGGGCAAATAGAACCACAATGATTGTCCAGTTGATGACGTTGTTCCAGGCCTTGTTGACCCAACGCTCGCCGAGCAGTTCGTGATCGTTGAGCAGCAGTTGCAAGAAAATGATGGCGGAAGGCAGGATCAGCCCGGCGAAGACCTGTACGCTGATGATGACCAGCTGCAACGGCACGTGCGGAATCAAAACAATCGCCGCCGCCGCGCCAACGCAGGCGATGTAGGTTGCATAGAAACCTGGGGCCTCCCACAATTTCTTGTGGAGCGAGTGTTCCCAACCCTTGACCTCTCCGTAGGCCCAGGCACTGGCTAACGAGATCGCGGTTGTACCCAGAACGGCGGCATTGACCATCAAAAGCAGTACACCATTCCGAATGAAGTGTCCGGCAACCGGACCGAGCGCAAGCGCAAGCTGTGCCGGATCATCAAACGGAATTTTGTGCTGATATCCAAAGTTGCCGACCAGCATCATGGCGCCGGCGACACACACGGTGAAGACGGAGCCGATCAGCGTATCCAGCCGCGCCCACTTCAGATCGGCAAAACGCAGCCGCTTCTCCGCCACGCAGCTCTGCTGAAAGAAGAGCTGCCACGGTGCGATGGTCGTGCCCACGATGGCGATCACCAGAAAGATCAGACTGCTGTTTATTCCGCCAGCGGGCATCGTGGGAACTGCCGTCGAGTAGGCGACAGAGGCCCAAGCGGGATGGACCAAATAGGCCAGCACGAACCAGGTCAGATCGAGTAGGCAAAGTCCGATGACGATACGCTCCCAGCGCAGATAACTGCCTGTGACCACCATCAACGTCAACCCCAGCGCCGAAATCGGAACCGAGATGTAAGGGCTGACACCCATCGCGCTGAGGGCCAGCGAGATCGCCGCGAATTCCGTAATCAGAGTAAGAAAGTTGACCAAAAGCAGATCGAAGAGCGAAAAATGTCCCCACCACTTGCCGAAACGCTCGTAGATCATGGCCGCGTGGCCTTTGCCGGTGGCGATGCCGAGACGCGCCACCATCTCCTGCACGAAATAGCAGATGGGCAGCAGCACGACCAGAATCCAGAGCAGATGCAGACCGTACTGGCCGCCCGCCTGCATATAAGTGGAGACGGCGCCTGCATCGTTATCGGCTTCCATGACGATCAGGCCCGGGCCAAAGACCATCAGAAATGTCAGTACCTGCTGCTGCCACTTGCGCTTGACCAGAATGTGCGGTTGCTTCGGCGCGGGCATCTCGATCACTGCGGCCGAAACACCTTCTTGGGTTTTATCCGTTACGCTGCGCATGCCCACGAGTCCCCCTCCATTGAATTGCACGCAAGTTCGCGCGGAACACCGTGCGTCAGGAAGGGTGTCTCAATCCAAATGGCAACCAATGGCGCATTCGCACCCCGATTGGCGGGCATCCAAACACAGCGAAGGGCAGTTTCTTCGCGCCGATTCTGACTCACTTTAAACAGCATGGTTCCTCCTCACCGCAACGCGCGGACGCACAACTGCGTGTATGCAGAGCGCTGGCATAGCGGATAACGAAAAGTATTGGAGGGCAGTAGGAAAATTTCCCACTCGCCGGGTTTCATTAAATCAACCCTGCGTATGCGAGTGAGAGACCGTAGAATCAGTCACGAACCGGCATAACGCAGGAAGGAAGCGCCACCGAACTACTCGGAGGCTCCTGTTTGGCAGAACTGTCCATAGACTCCTTCTTACGTAGGGATATAGCATCCCCACATCCTTTGTACTCGTTATTTGCCTGCTGGTCTATTAGAAAGATTCTACTCGTTGATTCGGATAAACCGAACGATTATGATAGGAAATAAAAGATTTCACCGAATCAGGCATTTTGCCCGCTCGAGCCACATTTGGCCGAATCGAAGATCGGAGGAAGATCATGGGATGGCTGAATTACCATCATTTGCTCTATTTCAGGACTGTCGCGCGTGATGGAAGCATCGCAAAAGCCAGTGTGAGCCTCCGTCTTTCTCCGCCCACGATCAGTGAGCAGATTCGCAGCCTTGAGGAATCGCTCGGAGTCAAACTATTCGAAAAGCAGGGCAGGAATCTCGTGCTGACGGATGCAGGCCGGGTTGCACTTGAATATGCGGAAGAGATTTTTTCACGTGGCGAAGAACTGACTGAAGTTCTCGGCGGCGGCAAAGCCGAGCGTATGGCTAGATTCACCATCGGTATCGCCGATGTGGTTCCCAAGTTGATCGCCTATCGGCTTATTCTGCCGGCTCTGAAGCTAGAGAACCCGGTGAGAATTGTGTGCCGCGAGGCCAGCTCTGAGATGCTCATCTCTCAGTTGGCGATCCACGAGGTCGATCTGGTCATTTCCGACGCGCCGCTAAATCCAGCGATTCGAATTCAGGCTTTCACCCATATGCTCGGCCAGTCGGGCCTCAGTTTCTTCGCACATCCGCGCCTCGCTAAACAACTCAAGGGACGCTTTCCAGAATGTTTGAACGACATTCCCTTTTTGATGCCGGCAGACAACACCTATCTCAGGCGTTCTTTAGAACACTGGTTAACCGATCATGGCGTTCGTCCTCTTGTTGTCGGCGAATTTGAGGACAGTGCGCTTGCTGCCGTGTTCAGTGAGGCCGCTGTCGGCGCATTCGCTTCACCGACACCAACCGAAGCTCAGGTCAAACGTCAATACGGGCTGAAGGTGCTCGGTCGGGCAAGCGACATCACGGCAAGCTATTATGCGATTTCACTGGAACGGCGCCTGAAGCATCCGGCAGTTATCGCCATTTCTGAATTTGCTCAACGTTCGGTATTTCAACAAGAGATGTAATGCCAGTTGACTAAACTACGTTCCATTTCTATATCGCTTCTGATCCAAGCAGGAATATTGTCGTCTAGCGCTTGGTTGTTCAGTCATCCATAAGATTGATGCTGAAGTGATTTGTAACTTCAACTGATTGCTGGCGAAACGCGATTTCGCAGCGAGTCTAGCTGGAGGAGGTGAGGTATGGCCGCAACGAAGTTTACGGAAGCCGAGCGCGAGAAGCTCTTCGCGCAGCTCGAAGCGCCGTTCGATCCGGCGCTGATCAAGTGGCGAGTGATGCGCACCTTCGACTATGGCCGAAGCGGCGTCATCCTGCCCTTCGCCGATCCGCGCGCCTATACGGACCGGCTCAACGCGCTATTCACGCCGTCGGGCTGGACGCGAGAGTACACGATCTCGACCGTGCCGTCGCTCTGCCGCATGGAGCGGGGCAAGTCCATCGTCACGAGCAAGGTGCTGGTAGCGACCGTTGTGACGATCACGCGGCTGGGCAGCCACACAGGCACCGGCGAGGAGTGGGCCGACCGCGAAAACGCGGTTACTTCGGCGGACGCCCAGGCCTTCAAGCGGGCGTGCTCCTGTTTTGGGTTGGGCCGCTACCTCTACCGCTTCGGCGAGACGCGTGTGCGGCTGAACTCCCGTGGCGAGCCGATGGCGATTCCCACCCTGCCCGAGTGGGCGCTGCCGCCGGGCATGACCATGGCTCAGGCGAACGGCCTGGCTGGCGACACGCGCGGACCGGTCGATCAGCGGCTGACGGCCGAGATTGAGGGCTTTCGCGCAACGCTGGGCGAGCCGATCTACGCCGAGATTCTGCGCCGGGCCGGTCACAGCGCCAACGCGCGGACCATCCCCAACGCCGAACGGCAGAAGCAGACCATCGAGAAGATGCAGGCTGCGGCACGCGGCTTCGAGCGACTGCGCCAACTGGCCGAGATGGCTGGCGAAGCGCGGTTCTTCGCCGTGGCGGAGCGATTCAAGATCGCATTGGTCACCGAACTGCCGAGCCTGGCGGCGTTGAGGCAACTTGTCGAGGGACTCGAATCCGTGGCCAACGAGCAGGTCGCCTAGCGAGCGGCCCTGTTCTGAGATTTGTTCCGGGAGGAAATCATGGGAGAGATCAGCATTCTGCGTCCGCGGCGCAGCCTCGTCAGTATCCCGGTCATCGAAGCCGTCTACTGCGAGAGTTGCGCCTCGGTCTCGAACTCCAGCGGGGGATGTTGCGGCGTGTGCGGCAACATCTCCATTTGGCCGTTGGCGGAGCTGGTGCCGCAACCGCCGATGGGGCCGCACTCCGGTTCGGTGTCGGCTCCGCGCTTCGCACCCACTATGCAAACCGAATTGGCGAGAGCAGCGTAGGAACCCGAAAGATGCACCGCCCATCGCAATTTATGAAGGCCAAAACAGGAGGTCCGCCATGGATACACCATTGCTTTCAAGGCCCGACCTCTTCGCCCACCGGGAGGCGCTTAGGCTTCCAGCATCGAAAGTCGTCGAGAAGCTGGTAGAGATTGTTGGGCGGAAGCTGACAGCGTATATCGGCGGCGTCAAGGATGCGCGCGCTGTCGATCGTTGGATTGTCGGCGGCGAGATCTACGGCAACGCGGAGAGCCGGTTGCGGTTTGCCTTTCAGGTGGCGCGCGCCTTGAGCGAGCACGATTCGCCTGCTGTCGTGCGAGCCTGGCTGACGGGCGTGAACCCGGAACTGGGAGACAGAGTGCCGCTGCGCTTGATGCGCGAGAACGAGATTGATACGATAGCGCCAGCCATCCTCAGCGCGGCACGTGCGTATCTCGCAGGAGGATAGGCTAAACAAAGAACCATCCGCCGCAAGGCCGTCGCCTCACTGGTTCCTGACGCGGAACAAGGCCAGATGGAGATCGTTCGTCGGAGAGTGAGTCGTCGGCTCGGATCTGTCCACGACCTCTAACGTTGAAATATAAATGGAAATTTGAAAACCTTGTCGCCAACCGGCACGGAAAGCACAAGGTTAGCTGCTTTTCCTTTCCGCTCGAAAAACACGCAACCACTAACACTTTGACTCGGAACGACGGTGTTGGATCTGAGCGCAATATTTGAAAGTTGGCTGCTCTGAATCGCCAGCATCGCATTTCGTTCACGGATCGTCTCATTCGCGCGAGCCTGTGCTGCATAATCGGGCGCGGATGTCGTTGAAGTGCTCGTACCGTTGTATGTCCCTGTCGCGAAGGTGCCGTCAGAGCTGTTCACATTCACGGTTCCGTTGCTCGTGGTGTTGGTAGTAGTCTGTTGGCGCTGCATACCGGCTCCTGCGCCTGATAACGCATTCGCCCAAGCCATTCGGGTCTGTGCGGAATGAATGATCTTTCCCACGTCCACGTACCCAAGCATTTTCTCTTTGGGAGCTGTCTCTTCTAGAGCAAATGTCGTTGGAAGTACATCGATGCTTGCACTCGACGCATTCAAAACGGCTATATCCGCTCTGAAGTACTTTCCTGTATCAAGCATGGAAACGGACACAGTGATACCGTCAGCTGTCAGGATCTTGATTTTGTGCCCATTTACAAATTGGTGTGCGCACCCTGCATTCTCGTCGCACATTAATACTGTCTGCGAAGCGTGATCGGACTGTTGGCCTGTCATCGGCGCGATGCAGAGGACGAAAGCACCAAGAAAAACCAGACTTTTCATTTTGTCCTCACGAAATTTGCAGAAATGATACCACTGCCGAAAGTCCAAATCCAATTATTTGCCGCCCTCGCGGTCCTTTTCTTCCCCTTGGGGAGCGGTGCAATGGAGGCGTCCAACGCGGCCCAACGCTTGATCTGCGCCCGGCGGATGCGCTCGCGCGCATCTGCGTTCATCTTGCGGCGCTTCCTGACCTTCTGAACCTGACAGATGCAGTCTTCGCGGGCCGACGGGGCTTACGCTTGGCGACAACCGCGCCCGATGCATTCAATAGAGCCTTGCCCGTTCGAGGAGAACAATCTCAGCGTCTATTGCAGCGAGAATATCTTTCACCATGTTGCTCTTGAGCACCGCCCCTTGAAGAATAAATGACCCGATTCACAACCCAGAGTTTATCGCCCACGGAGGAACCATGGCCAGAAACATGGCGCGGTTGAAAATGGGATTTTACCCGCTCCCTGTAAGCGAGGCCGCACGACTTCGCGCATTGCTCGACTTTACCGGCCCGGCATCGGTCGTCGATCCCTGCGTCGGGCAAGGAACGGCACTTGAAATCATCGCACAGGGCGCGGAGGTGCGCCGTTACGGCGTAGAACTCGATGCCGAGCGGGCGCTGATTGCTCAATCGAAAGGTATCGAGACCATTCAGGGCAACACTTTCGACGCCCTCGCCAAACCGGAGTCTTTCTCACTGCTCTATCTGAATCCGCCCTACGACTCAGAGATTGGCCAAGTGGCGAACAACCGCATGGAGCGGCTGTTTCTCGATCACACCTATCGCTGGCTGGCGATGGATGGCGTGTTGGCGATGGTCATTCCCTTCGAGCGGCTGATAGACTGCGCCGGTCTGCTGAGTTCGCACTTCGCGCAGCTCAATGTCTTCCGCATGACCGACGAGGAATCAGTGCGCTTCCGGCAGATCGCTGTGCTTGGGCTTCGCTCGAACGTGCGCGGCGCGGCGGTGGACGCGAACAAACGCCATTTGCAGCGCATCGGCCTCTACGGCAGCTATCAGGAGTTGCCGGAGTTGGCGCCCGACGCCTGCGAGCCATACCGAGTCCCGCCTTCTGGTGAAACTGCTCTCAGCTACCGCGGCCTGCCCTACGACCTGCTCGAAGACTTGTTACCGCACTCCGGCGCATGGAAGCAGGTGATGCCGTTTCTCGCGCCGCACGAGGACGTGGCCACCGGGCGGCCGATCACGCCGCTGCATGGAGGCCATGTCGGACTGCTCTGCACTGCCGGCTTGCTGAATGGCGTCTTCGGACAGGACGGCGACCGGCACATCGCACGCTGGCGATCGGTCAAGCATGTGACCACCTTCGTCGAGCACGACGAGGAAAACGAGATTGTTCATCACCGCGAGCGATGGGCCAATGAGTTGCGGTTGGTCTATGCCGATGGCAGAACGCTGAAGCTGACCGAAACGCCGATCCGGCAGGAGGAAGAAACGGATGCAGAATGCGCACCTGCGACTCGGGCTGCTTGAGTACCACCGCATTACAGAGAAGACCTCTACCAGGATTCGCGTCAGGGTTTCCTCCTATATAGGAGAGGAAGAACAGGCGCATCTCATCGGCGTCTTTGGAAACGATTCGGACATTGGCGCCATCACGGCGGCTGTGCATGAGAAGGCGTATTTCACGCTGACCTTTCCTGATGGCGCCATCAAGGAGATCACGCTCGGCGAACACGCCTCGTGCTATCGCGGTTCGGTGATCCTGCCGGGCCGGAGACACCCGGTGCGGCATCTGATCGCCATCTCCGAGCAGTTGCACGCGAATGGAAGCGTGGGCCGGACGCTTCTTTCCCGCAAGGCTCCCGCCGAGGCCTGGGCGTGGCTGTCAACCTTTCTCGGCCTTCCCGCAGTGCCGGCGTGGGCGGAGCAAATCTGCGGAATTCTAGAAGACGAGGGCCGCTTTCAGCCGCTCGATGGCATCGGATGTGAACCCGTGCTGGTTACGGTCACGGCCGATGAAATGCTCGCCTGGATCTCGACGGCGCTGCAGTCCGGGGCGATCGCTTTCCCCGAAGAGAATGGGCCGGTCAAGTGGCCGAAACACTCGCTTTTTGAGATGCTGCGCGGGATTCGGGAGGAGGACGGACAATAACTCTCCTGCCAGACCATTTCCAACTTGCACTCCAACTCCGCAGTTCCGCCGTGAGGTTCCATGCATGAGCCAAGAGAGCCTAGTCGATATTGCTTCTTACTTGCGCGCAAACGTCAACGAATTGGGATCGCGAATCCTCAGTACGTTCCCGCCTCTGCAGAGCACAACAGATCCAGTGGCGCCGCGCATTGCAACACTACTGCGCAAGGCGCTTCCGGCGCAGGCGCTGGCAATTACCGGGACGGCAAAGTATCTGCGCCAAGCGAAAGCGGCGCGGATCGTAGCCGAGTGCGGCGCGGGCAAAACGTACATGGCGCTAGGGGCTATCCATGTTCTCGCCGACGGGCGGCCAACGACGACCTTGGTGATGTGCCCTTCGCACCTTACGCACAAGTGGGCGAGGGAGGCGCTGGTGACCGTGCCGCGCGCCCGGACCTTTCTGGTTGAGGATTTACGCAACGGCGGCGATCCAAGAAAAGCGCATGGCGTCTGCGAAGTCAAGCTGCGTAAGGGCCGTGTTGTATACGAAGGAATGCG
>Ga0335069_10016166_pt1 | contig 10422 bp, 9 predicted proteins | sample Lox_Sample_11_FD_206714 | JGI IMG/M metagenome (GOLD analysis project Ga0335069, IMG submission 206714) | Soil microbial communities from Loxahatchee National Wildlife Refuge, Florida, United States - Lox_Sample_1.1 | ecosystem: Environmental > Terrestrial > Soil > Wetlands | place: USA: Florida...
CCTCGGCGGTGTGACGACCGGCGTTGTCGGCTCGGTCGGCTGGGCGAGGATGGGTTTCGGCGGTATCGGTGTCGTTCTTGGAACGTCGCTGTGGAGCACATCCACCTTCATGATGTTATCGACCTGTTTGACGATCGTCGTACCCATACCCATGATCAGTGCGTAGATCGCTGCCACGTGCAGCAACGCCACGCCGCCGATCGTAAGCGTGCGCTTCGGCGTCATCCCCGCCGAGCGTGCGCTCAGTATCTCGTGTTTCGGCATAAGCATCATTTTCCTCCCGCTATGCGCCGGCGCATGAGCGCCCTCCGGCGGACCGGCTGGAGTCGTCTCGGACCAAGCCGGACGGCTCGTGGATAGCGCCGAAATCCGGCACTGGCCGGGCGCGATTGTGGCGACACTGCGCGCAAGCCTGGCCCGCGGAGCGAGGCGCATCCCGGAAACCAGATCGCTGCAGGAAATGCGGCGTTCAGGCCGCGATCATCCGGTCGACTTCAGCGACGATCTCGCGCAAGTGAAACGGCTTGGAAAGGACCTTCGCCTGCTTGGGCGCGTTCGAGGACGGATGCAGCGCGACGGCGGCAAAGCCGGTGATGAACATGATCTTGAGCGTTTCGTTCAACTCTGCCGCCCGCTTCGCCAGTTCGATGCCGTCCATGCCGGGCATCACGATATCGGTCAGGAGCAGGTCAAACTGGAAGCCCTTGAGGCACTCCCAGGCGTCGCTGCCGTCGCCGAAGTCGGTAACGTCATGGCCGGCCCTGACCAGCGCCTGCGCCAGAAATTTACGCAGACTTTCGTCGTCTTCCGCCAAAAGGATATGCGCCATGGACCCGCCGCCCTTAACCCGTCCAATAAACCGTATAATGCGCGATGCGTAAACGGCGGCTAATATTGCCATCCGCCGCGCCAGGCGGCGGCCAGAACCGCTTGATCAGAGCCACGGCTTGATGGTCCACTTGCGGCAAGCGGAACGAATCGGGCGAGATGGCGCAATCGGGAACAGAAACAGAGGCGTGGCGGCCTGAGGATCCCAGCCTGGCGGCGCTGTTTGCCGAGCCGTTCCGGATCCACCGTCCGTTTCGCCAGACCGTGCCCTTTGTCTTCGCTTCGCCGCACTCGGGGCGCGCCTATCCGGCCAGTTTCGTCGCGATGAGCCGCCTGGGCGCAACCTCCCTGCGCCGCTCGGAAGACGCGTTCGTGGACGAGCTGTTTTGCGGCGCGGTCGCGCTCGGCGCTCCGATGATCGCGGCGCGCTTTCCACGCGCCTATCTTGACGTAAATCGGGCGCCCTCAGAACTCGACGCGGCGATGTTCGACGGCGCGCTCGGAATGACGGTCGATTCGCCGAGTCCGCGGGTCACGGCCGGTCTCGGTGTCATTCCGCGCATCGTCCGGGACGGCGCCGACATTTATCGCGGCAAACTCAAGCCCGGCGATGCCGAGGAGCGGATCATGCGGCTGTACCGCCCCTACCACGCCGCCCTCGCCGAGCTGATCGAGGAGACGCTCCAGGCTTTCGGCGTTGCCGTCGTGGTCGATTGCCATTCCATGCCGTCGGCTGCGGCGATCCCGGACGTCATCTTTGGCGACCGGTATGGCATGGCGGCAGCGCCGGCCCTGACACGAATCGCCGAGCTCGCCTTCGAGTCCCAGGGCTTCAGCCATGCGCGCAATGCGCCCTATGCCGGCGGCTACACGACCCATCTGCACGGCCGGCGTGACCGCGACGTCCACGCAATCCAGGTAGAGGTCAACCGGGCGCTTTACCTGGACGAAGACCGCATCGCGAAGGGACCACGCTTCGAGGCGGTCCATGCGAGGCTGAGCGAGGCCCTGGCGCGCCTGGTTGCGATCGAGCCCGCCCTGCTCGTGCGGGGCGGCCGACGCCACAACCTGGCGGCCGAGTAGCCCTTGCGAAGAAAAAAAGGCCGCTCCCAAAGGAGCGGCCAAGTTCAGGGAGGAAACGCCCAGGAAGGGCAGGCGGCATGACAAACGGGAGGTCAGTCATACCGCGCTGCAACAATATGGACTCGCCTAACCCCCGGTGCAAGTCCAAAATTTTGGTATCTTGTCACAAAAATCCAGTATTTCTGCGGCATTTCGCCTATTTCTTCGGCAGACCGTTCAGGACCTTCCGGATGACGCAGTGCAACAAGCCTGCGCGTTCAGCTGACCTCAGCCTGAGAATTCCTGCTCCCTAGGCTTCAGTTCACATCATTGTCTTTGCGCCGCAACAAAAGATTCGCGTACGGACGATAGGCAGACGCGCGAAGTCGGGGCGCGTGATTCGTGCCCGGGAAACCCAAGGAGCGCGGCCCATGGCCCGTATCGCCTGGTTGGTCCCGCCACCCACGGCACCCAAGCCGCGGCGCTCGGGCCACGCGCCCCACCGGCAGAAACAGACCAGATTCCATCGGACGATCTTCATCTCCGACGTTCATCTCGGCACGCGCGGCTGCAAGGCCAGTCTCCTGCTGGACTTCCTGCGCTCGAACAGCTGCGAGACGCTCTACCTGATCGGCGACATCGTGGACGGCTGGCAACTCAAGCGCCGCTGGTTCTGGCCCGAAGCCCATAGCCGCGTGGTGCACGAGATCCTGCGCAAGGTCGACGAAGGGACTCATGTGATCTTCGTCCCTGGCAACCACGACGAGTTTCTGCGCGGGTTCTGCGGCCGCAACTACTCCGGCATCGATGTCGTGCGCGAGACCGTGCACGAGACCGCCGACGGCAGGCGGCTTCTCGTCCTGCATGGCGACCAGTTCGACGGCGTCATCGAGTTCGCCGCATGGCTCGCCCATCTCGGCTCCTGGGCCTACGACAAGGCGCTTCAGGTCAACGAGGCGCTGCATGCCGTCCGACGGCTGCTCGGCCTGCCCTATTGGTCGCTGTCCAACTGGCTCAAGCATGCGGTCAAGGACGCCGTCGAATACGTGTGCCGCTTCGAGGAGGTGGTAGCCCGCGCGGCCGAATCGCGCGGCTTGGACGGCGTCGTCTGCGGCCACATCCACCAGGCACAGATCCGGACAATCGGCAACGTCCTGTACCTCAACGACGGAGACTGGGTTGAAAGCTGTACGGCCCTTGTCGAAGATGCCTGCGGACATCTGGAGATCGTTCGTTGGGCCGCTGCAGTACCAACGCCCGCCTACGACGGCGCCGGCGCGCTCGGCCAAGCCGCGCCTCTACCCGCGTAGAATTCGCCGCGCCGCGGCCGGCGGTCTGATGCCCGCAGGCCGCTTTCCCGTCCCCGGACAGGAGCATCTCAAAGTCCTTATTGTCACCGATGCGTGGAAGCCGCAGGTCAACGGCGTCGTCACGACGCTCGAACTCCTGGGCCATGAGCTTGCGGCCATGGGACATGAGGTCCGGTATGCGACGCCCGAGGGGCGCTTCTCCATCCCGCTGCCCACCTATCCCGAAATCCGCCTTGCGATCTTCCCGCGCGCGGGGCTCGAGAAGATCATCCGGGAATTCGCGCCCGACGCGGTTCATATCGCGACCGAGGGCACAATGGGCATGAGCGCGCGCGCCATCTGCCTGAAGCATGGCATCGAGTTCACGACCGCCTTCCACACGCGGTATCCCGAATATGTCCACGCCCGGTTTCCCTTCGTGCCGGAGAGCCTCGTGTGGACCTGGGAGCGCTGGTTCCACGGTGCCGCTGTCGCGACTATGGCGCGTACACCGGCCATGAAGCGCGAACTCGAGGCGCACGGCTTCAAGAATGTGCGGCTGTGGGAAGGCGGCGTGGACATCGAGCGATTCCGCCCGATCCCCGGCACATCACTGCCCTTTCCCAAACCGATCTTTCTCTATGTGGGCCGCGTCTCGGTCGAGAAGAACATCGAAGCCTTTCTCGACCTCAACCTGCCGGGTACCAAGGTCGTGGTCGGCCCGGGGCCGGCGCGGGAGGCGCTGGCGAGCAAATACCCTGCCGTGAAGTTTCTGGGGCCGAAGTCGGGCGAAGATCTGGTCCGCGCCTATTGCGCCAGCGATGTGACCGTCTTTCCGAGCCTCACCGACACGTTCGGCCTGGTAATGCTCGAGTCGCTGGCCTGCGGCACGCCGGTCGCCACCTTCCCGCGCGACGTGATGCTCGACGTCGTCGGCAACTGCCCCGCCGCTGCCCTGGATACCGACCTCGGCGCCGCTTGCCGACGGGCATTGACGCTTCCGCGGGACCAGGCCCGGCCCTTCGTCCTCAACCACTCGGCGAGCGCCTCGACACGGCAATTCCTCTCCAATCTGCAGGTCGAACAGCCGCAGGATGCCTGATTTATTCGGCCCGCGGGGTAGGATAGAACTTGCGCGACCTTCCGAGAGCGCCCATCCCCGCTCATGTCCGCCGACGGTGTCGATTCGCGTGCGCTCAGACTCAGCGTCCAGGAATGGCTGTTTCTTGCCGCCACCATGGCCTTCTGGGGCGCCTATGTGCTGTGGCTCGGCAAGGACACGTCCTGGGACTTCCGTAACTACCACTGGTACATCCCCTATGCGTTCCTGAACGGGCGCGAGCACATCGACATGCTCGTCGCCCACCAGGCGACCTACTACAATCCTTTCCAGGATATTCCCTTCTACCTGCTGGCGACCCATACGCCGGCCTGGTTCGCACTGCTCGTTCTGGGCGCGCTGCAGGGCGGCAACGTCGTGCCGCTGTACATCCTGGCCCGCCAGACGTTGAGGATCGAGGAGTACAAGCTCGGCGCCGCGGCGCTGGCGCTGCTCGGCCAGACGGGCGGTCTCGGCCTCAACATGTTCGGCACCACCTATCACGACAACACGATGAGCATCCTCATCCTATCGGGCATCGCCATCCTGGTGGTGAAGCGCAAGGCGCTGAACGAGGGCCCGCTGTGGCTCTCGGGAGCGCTCGCGGCCTGCGCCGGTCTGTTGGTCGGCGTGACGGTCGGACTGAAGCTGCCGGAGTTTCCCTTTGCCGTCGGATTTGCGGGCGCGCTCGTCGCGCTCGGCGGCAGCTGGCGGCACCAGCTCGTGCGCCTGGCCGCCGGAGGCTTCGGCGGTCTGATCGGGGTCGCGGCGATGATGGGCTACTGGACGCTGCATCTCGAGCAGACGACGGGAAATCCCCTGTTCCCCTATTTCAACGAGGTGTTCAAGTCGCCGCTGGCCTTGCCTGCTCCCTATCGCGACATGCGTTTCCTGCCAGCGCACTTCTGGACCGCGGCGCTGTTTCCGATCCTCTTCACGCTCAACTGGGCAATCGCCGACGACATTCCGTTCCGCGACATCCGCGTGATGCTGGCCTACATCACCGCGATCGCCGCGATCGTCGTGTGGCTCGCCGGCAAGCGCTCCAAGGAGCCGCTCGTCATTCCGGAAGCGGCGCGGCCGGTTCTCGCATTCGCAGCCATTTCCTATCTCGTCTGGCTCAAGATGTTCGCCATCTACCGCTACATCGTCGGGTTGGAGATGCTCGCGCCGCTCATCGTCGCCATAGCGATCGGACTCTTGCCCCTGCCGCGCCGGGCGCAGCTTGTCACGCTCGCCGTACTGTTCCTTGCTGCCGCCGCCTTCACCCACGTCGAGTACATCGAGCGCTCGCCGATCAGCGATCCCTTCGTCCAGGCGGACGTACCCAAGATCGCTCGTCCCGACCGCTCCATGGTCCTTCTCACCGGCGACGGCCCGCTCGGCTTCATTGCGCCGTCGTTTCCCCACCAGGTGCCTCTCCTGAGGATCGACGGGTGGATGGTGCAGCCGCAGGATGGCACCAAGCTGACCAGAATGATGAAGGGCCGCGTCTGGGAATACGTCGCCAGGAAGCGCGACCTTTACGTCCTGTCAGACGCCTACGACATGGGCCGGGCGCGCGATGCGCTGGTGGAGTACGGCCTCAGAATCAACTGGCTGAAGTGCAAGGTGTTCGACACGAACATCATCGGCGACTATGAATTCTGCCCGTTGTTCAAGTGGCCGCGCCAATGACAGACCTCGAAAATACGGCCAGCCGGATCGCCGTCATCCTGCCCTGCTACAACGAAGCGGCGGCGATCGGAAAGACGGTGCGCGATTTCCGGGCTGCGCTGCCCAAGGCGGCGATCTATGTCTATGACAACAACTCGAAGGACCGCACGGCCGACATAGCCCGCGAGGCAGGCGCCATCGTGCGCAACGAACCCCGCCAGGGCAAAGGCAACGTCATGCGCCGGATGTTCGCCGACATCGAGGCGGACATCTATGTGCTGGCGGACGGGGACGATACCTACGACGCATCGCAGGCCCCCGTGCTGGTCGACAAGCTGCTCAGGGAGGAGCTCGATCTCGTCACCGGACGCCGCGTGCACACGCGCGCCGACGCCTATCGCGCCGGTCATGTCTGGGGAAACCGGATGCTCACAGGGCTGACCGCGTTCCTGTTCGGCATCGAGCTCAAGGACATGCTGAGCGGCTATCGCGTCATGTCACGGCGTTTCGTGAAGTCGTTTCCATTCACCGCCGGAGGCTTCGCGATCGAGACCGAGCTGACCGTCCATGCCGTACGCCTGCTGATGCCGATGGCGGAGGTCGATACGGCCTACAAGGAGCGTCCGGCCGGATCGGCCAGCAAGCTCAACACCTATCGCGACGGCCTCCGCATTCTTTTCACCATTGTGAAGCTCATCCGCGAGGAGAGGCCGCTCCTCTTCTTCGGCCTGATCGCGGTGCTGCTGGCGTTGACTTCGGCGGCGTTCGGCACGTCGATCCTCATCGAATTCATCCAGACCTCGAAGGTGCCGCGCCTGCCGACGGCGTTGCTCGCCACCGGCCTGATGGTGATCGCCTTTCTGGCGCTGATGAGCGGCCTGATCCTCGACACCGTCACCCGCGGACGCTGGGAGGCCAAGCGCATGGCTTATCTCGCACTGCGCGGTCCGCAGGAACGGCGCAACTCGTGAACCCCGGGAGCGGGCTACGCGCACTGTCGCGCTCGCGCTTCCTGCGCTTCGGTGCGGTGGGCGGCGCCGGCTTCGTCGTCGACGAGGCGGTCCTCGCGATCTGCCACTACGCCATCGGACTCGACCGCTACAGCGCCCGCGCCATCTCGATCTTCTGCGCCATGACATTCACCTGGTGGGGCAACCGCAACCTCACCTTCGCCGAGCATGCGGCCACCGGCGGCGCGCGCGCGCTGGCGCGCGAATGGTTCAAGTTCGTGCTCGCAAACGCAGTCGGCGCCGTCGCCAACTACGGTGCATACTCGCTGCTCGTCGGCTTCGCGCCGGCGCCGCTGAGCAATCCGCTGCTGGCGACGGCCATCGGGGTCGGCGTCGGTCTCGTTTTCAACTTCACCCTGTCGAAACGGTTCGTCTTCAGGGCGAACTGAATGCCGGATTCTTTTCGCCTCTTGTCCGTCTAGGCACTCGGCACCCAGCGCGGCGTATCGACGGTCACCGACTTGACGACGGCAAAGACCGGCTTGCCGGGCACGAGCTCCAGCCTCGCGCTGGACGCGCGCGTGATCCGCGCAGTAAAGCGGGTCTTGCCGCAGGCAAGAAGGACATTGGCGTGGGTATCGCCGTCGGTGCTGAGCCCGACAACGCGGGCAGCAAGGACGTTGTTGGCGCTGATCATCCGCGGCTCATCAAGCGCCAGCATGATCTCCTCGGCACGTATCCGGAGCCTCAGCCTGCACCCGACTGGCTGCTTCAGCCGAGGCACGAAGAGCGTGCCCCCGTCGAACGCGAGCGCGGTGAGGCCGTCGTCGCGATGCGCCGAGATCGCCGCGGATATTACCGCGCCGAGCGGCGGAGAACCCGCCAGGGCGGGCAGCTCCAGTCCCGTCAATATTTCGAATACCGAGCCCTCGGCGGCAACCCGGCCGTCGCGAAGAACGACGACGTCGTCTGCCAGGCGCGCGACCTCCTCCAGCGAATGGCTGACATAGAGCATCGGAAGCCTGGCCTCGTCACGCAGGTTCTCCAGATAGGGAAGCACTTCGGCGCGGCGCTGGGCATCGAGAGCGGCGAATGGCTCGTCCAGCAGCAGGATCTCCGGCGACGACAGCAGGGCGCGCCCGAGCGCGACGCGACCCTTTTCCCCGCCGGACAGCGCCCGCGGCTTGCGCATCAGCAGCCGCTCGAGTCCCAGCAGGGCGACGACATGCGCGATGTCGCGCTCGTCCGCCCTGATCGGTGCGCGCCGCCAGCCGAACAGGAGATTGTCGCGCACGCTCATGTGCGGAAACAGGCGCGCGTCCTGAAACACATATCCGGCGCGGCGGCGCCAGGCGGGAACGAAGATGCCCCGCGCACTGTCCATGACCACGCGTTCGTTGATCACGATCCGTCCTTCGCGCGGCCTGAACGTGCCGGCGATGGCGTTGATGATCGTCGTCTTGCCCGCGCCCGATGCGCCGAACACCGCCGTCACGCCCAGGCGCGGCAGGGAAAAGGATGCATCCAGCACGAAGCCCGGGAATCGATGGCGCAGTACGACGTCGACGCTCATGCGCGCTCGCGCGCCCGCCGTTGCAGGATTTCCGCCAGCGTCATGAAGACGAGGGCAAGCATGATCGACATCAGCGACAACCGCGCCGCCTCCGCCTCGCCGCCGGGCGCCTGGAGCGCCGTGTAGATGGCAAGCGGCAGCGTCCGCGTTTCCCCCGGAATGTTCGACACGAAGGTGATGATCGCCCCGAACTCGCCGAGACTCGCCGCGAAGGCGGTGACGACTCCCGCTGCGATCCCGGGCAGCGCGAGAGGCAGCGAGACGTTCAGCAACCGGTCCCACCACGGGGCGCCCAGTGTCTGCGCCGCCGCGCTCAGCCCGGTGTCGATCGCCTCAAGCGACAGCCGGATCGCGCGAACCTGGAACGGAAAGGTGATGATCGCCGAGGCCAGTGCCGCTCCGGTCCAGGAGAAAACGAGACGGATTCCGAACGCCTGGAACAGCCAACCGCCCGGACCGTGCCGCGTTCCGAACGCCATCAGCAACAGGAAGCCGACCGCCACCGGCGGCAGCACGAGCGGCAAGTGGATCAAGCCATCCACCAGCGTCTTTCCGTAGAAGCGCGTCCGCGCGAGCAGCAGCGCCGCGGCGAACGCAAAGGGCAGCGCGCCGAACACCGCGACGGAGGAAACCCGCAGAGAAAGCAGCAGCGCCTCGCTCTCGGCCGGCGTCAGGATGGCATCCATGGGGCTGTGTGTGACCGTGGCGTGACGGAGCCGTTATATCGCGCCCACCATCGAGGAGCCACGCTTGACGGCACCCGGCCGTGCTTTACCGTCGCCGGCACGGGGGGCATGTGAAGCGGCGCATCGGAGCCATCGCTGTCGTGTCCGCGCTGCTGGCCGGCGGCGCCCTGGCAGACGACGCCCTTCAGCAGACCGACCGTTCCTCGCTCTACATCGTGCGCTTCGATCGCTGGACGGCGGAGGACGAGCGCGGCTTCGGCGAGTTCCTCACATCGATCGGCGATTCGAACTGCAGCACCGTCGACAAGTGCCTCCATGGTCCGGGCAATCCGTTCCGCGCCTCCGACCCGGAAGGGATGTACTTCCGCTCCGACTGCGCCGACCTGCCCTACGTGCTGCGCTTCTACTACGCGTGGAAGCGCGGCCTGCCGTTCGCATATGTCTCGCGTGTCGAGCCACGGGGCCGTACCCGGGACATCCGCTATACGGCACGCGGCAATCGCGTCGAAGAACGCATCACCGTGCAGAGCGGCGAAGGCAGCGGCTATGCGATCATCGACACGCTGCGGGACGCGATCTCGTCCGCCACCTACCGCATCAATCCCGAGCTCGAAGAGCCGCAGCCGCAGGACCTGTATTCTCCGGCGATCACACCCAAGTCGATACGTCCCGGCACGGTGATCTACGATCCGAACGGCCATCTCGCGACCGTCTACCGGGTCGACCCGGATGGCCGCATCCACTATCTTGACGCCCACCCCGACAACGCGCTCACGCGCGGCTTCTACGACCTGCGCTTCGTGCGCGCATCACCCGGCATGGGCGCGGGCTTCAAGAACTGGCGCCCGCCCGTGCTGGTGGGTGCGACGCGGCAGAAGGACGGAACGTTCGCCGGCGGTCATGTCGAGCTTCCCGCAAACAAGGATCTCGCCGACTTCTCGGTCGAGCAGTACTTCGGAAACGGCGCGCGCCCGGACGAGGATCGCGACTGGCGGACCGGCACCTTCGCCCTGAACGGGCAAGCCATGGACTACTACGACTATGTCCGCGCCCGCCTTGCCGGCGGCAGGCTCGAGTTCGACCCGGTGAAAGAAGTGCAGGACATGGTCGCCTCGAACTGCGCCGACCTGCATTATCGAGCCGATGCCGTGCTGCTTGCAGCGAGGGCCGGCCTGGTGGACGCGCTCCAGCCGCCGCGCCTGCCGGCGAACATCTACGGCACCGACGGCGATTGGGAGACCTATTCGACGCCATCGCGCGACGCGCGACTCAAGACTGC
>Ga0335069_10016167_pt1 | contig 10422 bp, 9 predicted proteins | sample Lox_Sample_11_FD_206714 | JGI IMG/M metagenome (GOLD analysis project Ga0335069, IMG submission 206714) | Soil microbial communities from Loxahatchee National Wildlife Refuge, Florida, United States - Lox_Sample_1.1 | ecosystem: Environmental > Terrestrial > Soil > Wetlands | place: USA: Florida...
GCCCGCGATGACAAACTCATCTTCCTGATGGACCTTGCATTTCAGCCACTTCTTGGAGCGCCCTTCTATATAGGGCGCCGTGACGTTCTTGGCGACCATCCCCTCGTAACCCTTTGTTTTCGCCACCCGGAAGGCCGCGAGCCCGTTTTGGTTCAAGCGCTGAGACGGGAAAAGACGCTCACTTCCCCGAATCGCCTCCTCCATGGGGCCGCGCCGCGCGGAGAGTGGCTCCGCACGCAGGTCACGCCCGTTTTGGTAAAGGCAATCGAAGACCGCGTAGAGCGGCGGAACCTTACCTTCCTGGAGAAGCTGGAAGCGGGAGACCCGACGGTTATCGAAGGCGATTACCTCGCCGTCGAGGAGCAGCGTGTGATATGGAAGCCTTGCGATGGCGGCTGCGATGTTCGGGTATGTCTGGGTGCGGTCCTTGCTGTTTCTGGATAGAAGGCTGACCCTGGCCCCTTCCTTATAGGCGAGGATCCGAAAGCCGTCGTATTTCTCTTCGTAGACCCAGCCGGGCCTGTTGAATGGCTCAGGAACAAGAGTCGCCACCATGGGCTGGACACGAAATGGAATCCGGTCGGTCATAACGCTCGCTTTTTCCGCCCGATGCGCCCTGACGCATATTTTGCGCTCGTCACGGGTCGCCCTGTTCCACCCGGATCGCCTTCCGCAGCCCTCTCGACATCGCCTCCTCCGTCCTGTGCAATCTCCGCAAGTAGACGCTGGCTCGCAACCGACCGCGGCTCTTCCTGCGTAACATCTTTCGTGGATGCAAACTGATCGCGATGTTTGATAAGGAGCCAGGTGGATCGGGCGGTATTGCTTCCAAAGCCTTGGGTGCGAACCAAGACCCACGAGCCTTGGAGTTTCTTCCCATGAAGCGTGAACTTGATCTCTCCCGCTTGCAATGAAGCGTCCATATCAGGGCTTTCCGGCTGCCACGTTCCTTTATCCCAGAGCATCACCGTCCCAGCTCCGTATTGACCGGCGGGAATCACTCCCTCAAAATCGGCATATTCCACCGGGTGATCTTCCGTCTGCATCGCGAGGCGCTTCACCGCCGGATCGAGCGAGGGGCCCTTCGGCACAGCCCACGAGAGGAGCACGCCGTGCCATTCCAGGCGAAAGTCGTAGTGCAGATGCGACGCCATGTGCTTCTGCACCGTATAAATAAGAGATCCATTCCCCTTTTTTTGGGCTTTGCCTCCCCCCCGCGGCTCGGGTGTCACACCGAAATTACGTTTCTTTCGGTATTCGTCGATTTTCATAACGAGTCTTATCCAGGACAATAGAGCATTCTGCCCTTACACGCTTAGAACCGGAATCGGCACCGCGCAAATGATTCCGTAGCCGTGAATCCCCAGGTTAGCGCCATAAGGGTAGCACCCGGTAACCAGCAGATCCGCCTTCGTCTGTTGTGCAGCTTGGCTCAGCGCCTTGGGCACGTCACCACTGCCGATGAATACGTCTGCCCTGGTGCCCATGTCCTTCTGGAGCTTTGCCATCTGCTCGGAAGCGTCGCCGACGAGCTCCTTTTTCCACTCTTCATTAATGTAGATGCCGCCGGGCCCCCAAAACTCCACACTGGCCGTGACGTTAGCGAGGGTAAGGTGAGCCCCAAATTCGGCGGCCATTTGGGCAGCCCACGACACCGTTATGTCAGCACGGGGGCCGAATTCGACCGCGCCCAGGACGTTGTGAATCGCAAACTTCTGTCCCAGCGGTTCTTCCACGTGCGCACCGGTCCAAACGAGGCATTCAGACCCGTGTAACACTTTGGCGGTAACCGAGCCCAGCAAAAACTGGTAGAAGGTGAAGCTATAGGACGGCATCATGATCAGGTCGGCTTTTTCCTCCTGAGCCGTTTGCACAATGGCCCCCGCTACGTCGCCCTCGACCAATTTGCGCCGAATAGTGAGGCCCTCGAGCTCCGGCCCGAGAGAGAAGTCCTGCTGGTTCTGGGCCTGTCTCGTGATCGCCGCGAGCAAGTCCCAGCGAGATAGTTCGCGGCTGTCCTTCGGCAAACCTGCGGCATGGCTCCGTTCGGCGATAACGTGCAGTATCAATATTTCAGAATTGAAACGGTGCGCCAAGGTGGCGGCCTGATGAGCCAAACTGAAGGAAGCCACCGGGAAATCAACCGGCAATAGAATTTTCTCAATATTCAGCATTGTGCCAAACCCATTGAGTCAAAGTATCCCCTTACCTTCTTCCTTCGCCGGAATTTCCGGCTTTGCGATCACAGCAGTTCATCAGCGACAAGGCCCCTCATTGGGCTCGAATTGAAGGCTATACAAGGGAAGCTCATTTTCCGAGTGATTAAAGGATGGGGCCAGGGTCTTTTCCGCCGCAGCCCAATCAACTTCCGGCGAGCCAAACGGACGTCCCCGGCGTTCCCAATAAATGTAAGCCAGTTTTTCGGTGAGATGGTGTCGATCCCCAGCAAAGAAATCAACCATTGCGTTTGCCTCCTTCTATTCCGACTTTCAGCCGCTACCCCTCGACCCAGTCATGAATTTGAGCCTGGGTACCTGCAGATCACTTCTTGTTAGCCAGGCTCATAACAAACAGGACCACGGATACGATCACAATAGTCGGGCCCACCATCGACGTCTCGAAAATCAGGGTACTGACTAGAAACCCTGCCGCGACCGAGACCAGGCTTGCCGCAGATGCAAGAACCACAAATGGGGCCATTCTGCCCGTAAGCTGGCGCGCCGTTGCGGCCGGAATGATGATCAAAGCACTTGAGAGTAATGCTCCCATAAAACGCAGGCCGACCAGCACTGTGAGGCTGAACACGAGCAGGAACCCGAGGTCCAGGCGCGCAACGTTCACTCCGGTTGTAGCCGCCAGCTCGGGAGAGAAAAGATCCAGGATCAATCGATCCTTCATGCCAACCAGGAAGGCGACAACCAGAATGACGGCTGCCACCCCAAGAAGGAAACCGACCAGTGACAGCGTCTGGAAATTGCCAAAGAGGGCATCCAGTAGATCATCCTGCGGGGTGACGAGCGCGCCGATTCCGAGACATGCGGCGAATACGACGCCGATCGAAGCGTCTGTCGCCAGTCCCGTCTTCTTTTGCAGCTGCCAAACGAGGAGCGTCCCCAGGAATAGAGTCGCTCCCCCGCCAACCAGCGGGTTGATCTTGAAAAGAAAAGCTATCCCGAGTCCGGGAAGCGCCAGGTGCGAGATAACGTCACTGGCGAGCACCATGCGCTTCATCAAGGCAACTGATCCCACCAGCCCAGCCGCGATGGCAAAAAGCCCGGCAAGCATTACCGCGTAAGTGTGCCCCATGTCCATGCTGGGTGCTCTCTCTTCTGCCCGCGAGCCAAACGGCAACCATTCATTCAATGTTCCTGAATGTGGCCGTAGTATTTGGGCGGAGCCCCATATAGTGCCCCGAGCATCTCCGGTGTCAGGATTACTTTCGGCGCTCCCACACAGACCTTGCCCTTGCTCAAGCACAAAACCCGGCTAGCGTAGCGATATACAATGCTCAGGTCGTGCGATACCAGGATTACGGTAATTCCTTTCTGACTGTGCAACTGATGAACCAATTCATAGATACGTTCTTCCGTGAGTTCATCGAGACTCGCCGTCGGTTCGTCGAAAAGGAGCATGTTGGGACGCCCAAGCAGTGCAAAGGCAATTAAAACTTTCTGAAACTGCCCGCCCGAGAGTGTCCCTAATCCTGCGCTTAGGAATTCCGGCGAGAGGTTCAATTCGGAAGAAACCTGAAGTATCTCCTGATCCGAAAGATGCAATACCCCAGCCTTCGCTGCCAATAATTCCCTGACTTTTAGGGGAAGCTGCCGGTCCGCTGCCACACTCTGGGGAACATACCCGAGGCGCGCCTCCTGGCTCCACTGGATTTCTCCCTGGTGCGGGATCAGGTGCTGCAGGGCCTTGAGCAATACGGTCTTTCCAGCCCCATTCGGTCCAATGATCGCAAGGCAGTCCCCCGAATGCACTTCGAAACTCAACTGCCGAAGAACAACACGATTCCCGAAAGCAACTCCGAGATTTCGAACCGAAAGTAATGGGTCGGCCATGTTTCGTTTCCACGTTCGATCGCCTTTGACGATGGCATCAAGACGATCGTCCCAATGATAGGTAAAGCAATCCGAACGCCAATGGTATGCCTTTCAAAACATACGGGTTGGCGCATCACAGAGGCTTACGTTCTTCGCGAATTCGCGAAGTTCATGAAAGCCTATATTGGATTCTTGAATCTCTCGGTATGGCGACAACCTGATATGCCGGTCAGCGCGATCGGGCGATCCACCGAAGACCAGCTTCGAATTGCGGGCTCAGAGGGCGGGTCTGTCTCTTGCGTTGAATACCTCTCAAGGGCTCGGCGGGGTCCGCACCATCAACACCGAGCACCGGGCACGCCCGGCACAGATTCGACGGCCTTGGGGATCGTTCGCGCCGTCCCCGCCCTCCCCTCGATCAGCCCTTGATCACGCTCAGTATGTGACCGCGATGAAATCCGTCACTTCATTTACCCCTGGGGCCGCCCAGGCACCAGCCTCCGCCTCGTCCCTTTCCGCCCAGGAGCGCACATTCCCGCGCAAGGTCACCTTACCCCCGTCGGCCTCCACCTTGATCTGCGCCGCGTCCAATATTGCGTTCCGCTTGAGCGCAGCTTCGATCTTTGCCTTGACGTCGGTTGGCGCCACCTTCGGCTTAACCGTGATCTCGTTGGCTACTCCCTTTACACCCGTCAGGTACTGCACTGCCCGCTTGGCGGCCGACCTCTGGAATTCCCAGTCAACCTGGCCTTCCAGAGTCAGGAAGCCTTTCTCCACCGTCACCTCAATTCGATCCTGGGGTACTAAGACATCCCACTTCAAAGCGTTCTCCGCGGCTTCGGCGATGTCCGCATCGGACTGCTTACCGAAGCCGGGAATCTTGACTTCCAGCTCGAGCGCCAACGCCTTCACACCAGAGACGCGCTTGGCGGCACGCTCTGCGGCCCACTTCTCCGGATAGCTGTCCACTACGCCTTCGAGTGTCACTACACCATCCTTGACAATGACACCGATGTCCGTCGAATGGACTGCCGGTTCCCACTTGAGTTCGTCGAAAACATCTCTTTGCAAATCCACGTCGTTTTTCATTTGATTCTCTCCTTTTATCAGCCAGTCCGGCGGTGTCGGATTACATCCGATTCATCCGCCCATAAGCGTGCGCATAGAGGACTGGGGGAACGTTGCCCATGAGCAATTGAACAACTCCATTGAGGAGCGCCACGACTCATGACCGACCCTCCCGTTCCATAAAGGTAATTGCACTCTTGCTGCCAGATCACTCGAGTTGTGGGAATGCCCGAAACCCTTTGCCAGCATTGAGTTTGGGCAGCTATGGATTTTGCTTGATGGAAATATGAAGGCGCGTGGTGACCTCATTCGGTCACGAAACCAGGGTTAGTGGTCATATACGGTCGCAAATTATCGCGAGGCATGCGGTTCCGCATTGCAGCGAACACTGATCCTTTTGAGGTATGGTGGCGAGTTTCGCATTTCGAGTTTCGATTTTCGGCGGGGAACCGTAGCGGACCTGGGCGCCGGGCGCGGTTACAGATCCTTTCGCAATATGCCCAGGCGACGCATCATGCCGTTTAACGTAGTTCTTTTGACTCCGAGACGGGCGGCGGCGCCACGAGGACCACCAATGACCCCTCCCGCCTCCCGAAGCACACGGATAATGTGCTCCCGCTCTGCCGCTTCCAGAGAGGTTTCGCGCGTCGTCTTAACCTCTTCTCGCGGGACCTTTAGCTCGCCCAAAGGAGCATGAAGGATCGGCCCTCGCGAAAGTATTACAGCTCTTTCAATAAAGTTCTCCAGTTCGCGAATGTTTCCTGGCCAACGCCAGCGTGTCAGGGCCTCCATTGTTTCGGTGGGAATGGTCTGAATTCGCTTATTCATCCGTTGGGCATATTTCTGAACAAAGTAACTCGCCAAGGTGGGAATATCCTCGGGGCGCTCTCGCAAAGGTGGCAGGACGATGGGAAAGACGTTCAGCCGGTAGTATAGGTCGCTTCGAAATCGCTGCTCAGCCACCATTTGGCCAAGGTCACGGTTGGTGGCCGCAATCAAGCGCATATCAACGGAGATCGTCCGCGTGCCCCCCAATCTTTCGAATTCCTTCTCCTGCAAAACCCGAAGGAGCTTGGGTTGGAGTTCCAGCGGGATGTCTCCAACTTCATCAAGGAACAAGGTTCCCTGATGAGCTAATTCCGCGCGGCCGACCTTCTGCGCGATGGCGCCGGTGAACGCGCCTTTTTCGTGGCCGAAAAGTTCGCTTTCCAGCAGGCTGGTGGGGATGGCCGCACAATTCAGCTTCACAAACGTGCGCTCGCGGCGGGCGCTCATGTTGTGGATGGCGCGGGCGACCAGTTCCTTTCCCGTTCCGGTTTCCCCTAGGATCAGGACCGTCGCATCCGTGGGCGCTACCGTTTCGGCCTGCTTCAAGACGCGTTTCAAACCCGGATTCTCGCCGATAATCTCCTCAAAATTGTATGCGGTCTGGAGCTCCTCTTCGAGATAGAGCTTCTCTTCCACCAGTCTGTCCTTCAGTTCAGTGATGTTCCGGACTGTCAGCGCGTTATCGATGGCAATGGCGATCTGGTTTGCCACCTCTTTCAAGAGATGAACGTCTCTTTCGGTAAAAGCATTCTCGCGGCGGACGCCGACACTCAATGTCCCCAGCACATGGTCGCGGGAGAGCAGCGGCAACCAGCACGCTGATTTCAAGCCTAGTCCGGTCAAACGTCGTCTGACCTCAGGAACGTAGTCATCGAGCTCCAACCGGTTCCGCACCAACGGTTCACGGTTGGTGAATGCCCATCCGGACGATGAGCCCTCCACCGGCAGATGCATGCCTGCAGGTATCAGTTCCTCTGTGTAGGGATCGTCGAGGCTCTGCCGTCGCAACTCTCCGCTCTTCTTGTCGTAAAGCTCAAGGCTGGCGTAGTCATGGGGCATGATCCGACGTATGCTGGCGGAAATCGCGGAAAGGAGCCTGCGGATGTCGAGATCCGAGACGAGCACCTTCGTAATTTCCGACAGCAGAGACTCTTCCGCCCGCCGGTGCTCAGTGAGGTCGCGCGTGACTTTGGCAAAGCCGTGTAACCCGCCTGCCGCGTCCCTCAGGGCTATGATTATCACATTAGCCCAGAACCGGGACCCATCCTTCCGCACGCGCCAGCCTTCGTCCTCAAGTCGGCCTTGGGTCGCCGCGATAGTCAAATCTTTCTCAGGCTTGCCGAGTTCGATATCTTCATCGGTATAGAAGCAGGAAATATGCTGGCCCATGATTTCTTCGGCCAGGTAACCCTTGATCCGCTCCGCACCTGGATTCCAACTCGTCACCAGCCCGTCGGGGCCCAACATAATAATGGCGTAGTCCTTCACGGCGTCGACCAGCAGACCGAAGATTCCCGCCCTCTGCTGGCATACCTCTTCGGCCTGCTTGAGCTCTGTGCATTCGTGGGAGGATGACAAGTGACCTCCAGGTAAAGGGTGGCGTATGTTTCCGTAGATCAGTGCTGTCGAATCGCCGGAACCCATAAGTTCAACCTATTGATGCTCGAAATGCCTTGCTCCACCTTCCTGATGTTGCCTCCTGGGTCGGTACCATTGGAAGTAGACCAGGGCGGCGATGCCCGCCATCACCGCCAGCGCGATCAGGACATACAGCGACTGCCGGTAGTGCCGCGAGAAGAAGCTGATCATTTGCCGGCCATAGATCCTGCCCAAATAGGCAATAGCGAAAAAACGCACGGCGCGCCCCGCCGTCAGCGCGGACAAGAACTTCTTGCTGGGATACTGCATGACCCCGGCGGCCATCGGGACGTAAGAGAAAGGAAACGGGGGCGGTAGGATCGCGCCGGTGAACACCGTCATAAACCCACCCTTCTCGAACTTTTTGTAGATTTTTTCTGCGCGCGGTTTTCCCACTTTCTTTTCCAAGGTCTGCTGGCCGCCTTTTTCGGCCAGGCGGTAAGTCACATAGCCCCCCAGCACCTCCCCCACTGTAGCCATGAAGGCGTAATAGGCCCAAGATTCATGGTGGTGCGCCGAAAGCAGGATGACGAATACGTCCGTGCTTCCCGGCGGCGCAGAGATGAAAGGGGCGCTGTCCGCAAGGCCCAGCAGGATCAATCCAGGCCCTCCCAGGCGGCGGATCCATTTCCATACTGAGTCGGCCACTATAATTAGGGAGAGGATTGCCATCGGTATCCACCCACGAAACGGCACTGAACCTGTGCAAAGGCGATCGGCTTCGACCGTAGCTTGAGGCGCGACATCAATCGCCCATGAACTGCTAGGCGTGTCTCTGTGGCGCCTTGGCTTTCATCGCGGCGGCTCTGGCCTTAAGGAACTCAACCTTGGCCTGTGCCTGGGCCTCCTCTGCCTGGCGCCGCTGCTTGGATTTTTCGAGCTGGGCTTGTATTTTTGAGTCGAGCTGGTTGGTCTTTTCTTGGAGCTTGGCTTTTCGGCTGGCGTGAGCCTGGGCGTGCTCTGCCTTCATTTGCGCGAGGTCGGCTTTCATGGCCGCGACGTTTTCGTCGTGAACCGTGTGTTTCACTTCTGAAAGCGCCCGCCGGAATATCGTTCCTCCCATCGCTTCCATGCGCTCGTCCACAGGAGTCGTGGTATCTTCTTGAATCTCCGCAACGAGCGCGAACTTTTCCGGTGTCAGTTTCTGTTTCACGTCCTCAACGAAGTCTTCACAAATCCTGGCCCTGTCGACGTCCACCGTGGCGCCGACAGCTAAGCCCGCAGCAGCGCCAAGCGCGGCACCGACCGACCCGCCGAGAAGACCGATGAGGGCTCCCAGTGTGGTTCCGGTCAGAGTCCCGACCGGTGTCGGGTCATCACTTTGCCTTACCGTTGCGGAACCATCTGCATTCCGGGCAATCACGGCTTGGTCGTAAACTACGATGACGTCCTCCCTATCCAATTCATGAAGCGCTTTCTTCCCTTCAAACGCTTTGCTTTCTGCGTCAAAAACCACTACCAGCATTCTGTCCATGGCTTTGCTCCTTTTCCTCTCTCTTCCGAGCAGTTCCTCAGATGTATAAAAGCAATGCAAGCGCCACTTGGTAAATCCATCAAAACGCGTGGGTTAGCGGATCATGGAACCGCAATCTCTTCGCGAATTCGTGAAATTCGCGAAAAAGCTTGGTTGCGCCCGTGGTGTTCGAACTATTTGGAGCTATGCGCTCAAGCGCGAGAAGTGCGGGTTTTCCGGGTGTTGTCGACCCTGGTATGTCGGGCGATTAAGGTGGAATGGCGTTAGATGGGCTTGAAGTTATACTTGTCGGTATTCATCGATTGGGTTTTGGATTCCAGAGTGTGGCTCATTCTGCACAATTTTCACAGGAACAGGGGTAATAATCCGAGCAGCCCTAACACCGTGAGGAGAGCGAGCCCCTGCGTGCCGGTGCGGCGGTCTCCGAAACCGTATGCGTAAACACCCTTAATGAAGTTGTTGCTCGCTGCGGCAATGACGATCGCCCCGCCGGCGAACGCAACAGGCGTCAGAGACGAGGCAGACTCCGCGAGGCTCAAGATAAAGGGATCGACATCCGTCACTCCCATTACTCCCGCCAGCGCGTAAAGTCCTGCCCGACCTAAGTAGAGCAGTGCAAGATGCGTGACGAATAGCATTCCCACAAACAGTCCTGCGAACAAGAATGCCGCACCCAACTCCAGGGGATTTTTCGGCTGCAAGTGTTGCTCCGCTTTTGTACCGCCTTGATCCGTCCTACGCATCCACAGCCATCCGCCGAGAAGCGCGGCGGTGGCGAACAGCAGGAATGGCAACCCAAGCCGGTGGAATAATTGACGGTTAAAGATGCCCAGAAGCGCAAGCAGGCGTAAGTACATGACACCGGAAGCCACCAGCATCGCGCCGGAATATAGATGTGGGCGTGACTCCTCGCGGGCTCGCTTCGCGAGCACCACGGTGGTGAGCGTTGAAGAATACGCACCACCCAACAATGCCGAAAGAAGAACACCGCCACGTCCTTGCGTCCACACCTGCAAGAGGTAACTACCGTAAGAAATGGCGCTAACCGCCACTACCACCAGCCACGTTTTGAAAGGGTTAAACCCAAACGTCCCATAGGTCCGGTTCGGCACGATGGGGAGGATTACCGCCGAAAGCAGGAGAAACTTCGTGAACGTCAAGATTTCTTCGCCCGCCACTCGCTTGCTGAAACCTTCGAGGGCTGCCTTCAACTCAAGCAATGCCACGCCCAGTACCGCAAGCGTGGTCGCCACCCAATACTGCTCGCGCCAAATGAGCACTCCGATAACGTACGTCGCCAGGCCTGAGAGCTCCGTGGTCATCCCGGGCAACGCCTCATGCTCAAGCTTGTAGCGGTAAGATTGCCAA
>Ga0335069_10016168_pt1 | contig 10421 bp, 9 predicted proteins | sample Lox_Sample_11_FD_206714 | JGI IMG/M metagenome (GOLD analysis project Ga0335069, IMG submission 206714) | Soil microbial communities from Loxahatchee National Wildlife Refuge, Florida, United States - Lox_Sample_1.1 | ecosystem: Environmental > Terrestrial > Soil > Wetlands | place: USA: Florida...
ACGTGGGCCAACGCGGTGCTGGGTTCAAGCTGATTTCGTGCGAGAAAGAAGCTGAGGAGTATCTGGCGCAAGTCAAAGCCGATGTGATTCTGCAGCGATACGTTCCGGACGGGAAGGAGATCGGCGTCTTTTATTACAGACTCCCTGGCCGAAAGACCGGCGAGATCTTCGGACTGACAGAAAAGATATTCCCCTCCCTGATTGGCGACGGCGCGAGCACGTTTGAACAGCTTGTTCAGAATGATGAACGCGCTTCGCTGATCGCGTCCACATATCTACGTCGTTTTCCGGAACTTCGCGGTCAGGTGCTTCGAACCGGACAGCATATTCGATTGGTTGAGGCGGGCAATCACTGCCAAGGCTGCATTTTTCGCGATGGCAGCAACTTGATCTCAAAAGGCCTGTGCGCGCGAATCGATGAGATCTCTAGGCGCATTCCCGGATTCTTTATTGGCCGATACGATATCCGTTACGCCAGCGAGGAGAATCTTGCGCACGGCAAGTTCAAGATCATCGAACTGAACGGAGCCGCGTCGGAGGCGACGAATATCTATGACGAACGGAACTCGCTGCGTTCGGCATATCGGACGCTGTATAAACAGTGGGAACTTGTCTTTAGAATCGGCAGTGCGAATCGCGACCGAGGGTATCGGGCGTCTTCAGCACTCGGGCTCCTCAAAGATGCCCGATCGTATTCTGCTATCTCGCAAACGTATCCTGCAGCGGACTGATTTATGTGCACTGTAACCTTCGTGCCACGGAACGATGGATTCTATGTCGCGATGAATCGAGACGAGCGAATCGCTCGCCCGTCTGCGAGCCCGCCCGCACTGTTTGGACAAGGACTTGCCGAGAGCATCTATCCGCTCGACAGTGAGGGAGGTACATGGATAGCAGCCAACCGCACCGGAGTTGCATTCGCGCTCTTGAATTGGAATGATACGCAGGTTCTATACCAGAAGAACCTCACGCGTGGATCTGTAATCCCGGCTCTCTTAAGGTCGGCTAGTGATCATGCTGCGGAATCTGCGCTACGCCGGCTCGACCTAGACGGCGTTCTGCCCTTTCGCCTGGTTGGGATCTTTCCGGCAGAGGAGACGGTAATGGAGTGGCGCTGGGATCAAAGGTCGATCCAGAGAGATGCCTTTTCCTGGACACTAAGGCAATGGTGCTCTTCGAGTCTGTCCGATGAGACAGCGACTGCCACGCGAAAGCAAGTCCTTGAACAGAAGTTAAGGGAATGCCATGCCGGCTCCCTGACTTGGCTTCGTCAACTGCATTCTTCGCACAATGCTGAGGATCTTATATTCGACTATTGCGTTCACCGCGATAGCGTGGAGACGGTTAGCTATACCGAACTGGTTTGCTCAGGTGCGAGGATCAGTTGCGGTTATCTTGCTGGTAGTCCTTGCAGGTCCGGTGTGATTCAACATACAGTGCCAATGCAGCTCGCGCGTGCGCCGGCAACTAAGTTCTCTTACGCGCCCTTTCAGACTTAGCGAGTGCTAAACTGGGCATTCTCTCGCCACGCAGGTCAACGGAGGGTTGAACATACGATCCTATATTAAAGCGGCGCTGATTGTTCCATTGGTCGCCTGCGCTACGATTGCGCAGACGCCGGTACCGGTGGAACAAGAGCCGCACCATCATGTGGTCTGGAAGAATGGGTTCGTCGAAGTAATTCGCGTCGTTGTGCCGGCAGGTGAGACCACCTTGTTCCATACTCACTCGCGCGACCGTGTGGCAGTTGATCTGACCGGCACCATGCTTTCATTCCAGAAACTGAATGGGACGGAAGGACAACCGGAACCTAGCATTCCAGGCGACGTCTCAAGTCACGCTGATTTCGATGCCCCCTATACACACCGACTCCATAATGTTGGGGAGAAAACTTACGAAGTGATCGACTTTGAGTTTTTCAAAAGGCCCCAACACCCTTCTGAAGTAGCTGCTGCGGCGGTAGTCGCGGAAAATCCCAGTGCCCGCGTTTACAAATGGAATCTAGCGCCGGGAGGAGCGACGAGCCCACATGTGCATGAACATCCGTACATAGTCCTCGCAGTGACGCCGATGCGACTGACGGCTGCGGATGGCACCTCGGCAATCGAGGTGTTCAAAGCTGGAGATTTTCGATGGGTGAACGCTAAGGGTCCGCACACCCTTGCAAATTCTGGTAGCTCGGGCGGCCATTTTGTTGAGATCGAAATGAAGTAGCCTAACATTCTTACCATGAGAAGGACTGAGGGAGAGCCTCTTCGCGAACCCCACTCGATCTCCAAGAGGTCCCTGTTTGGGCTTAAAACGGAGTAGGCTGATTGCTCACTGGTCGGCAAACCGGAAGTTAGGGTTCATTAGACTGGCCGAGCCACCGAGGCGAGCTCGCCTGCACTTCGTAGCCGACCTGGTTGGTTTTCTACTGTTTTCGCGGCAATTTTGATCGCTTTTACATCTTCGACATAAGCCCGAAGCACCTCCGCAACGCTCCAGGCCTGGGCTATGCAGCCACAAGGACGATGGGGCGCGTCGCCCTCGAAAAGCTCAGAAATATGGCCGAGACCGGCATCTTGCAAGTGGTTGTTGATCGGCTCCAGCCACGCGGCAGCTTGGGTCCGTGCAGCCTCGGAGTATTGGTTCACTTTCATATAGGCCGTGATGAATGGTCCCATGAGCCACGGCCACACCGTTCCTTGGTGATACGCGCCGTCGCGCTCGCGCGGTCCGCCCGTGTATCGGCCGTGATACTGGGCGTCATCCGGCGAAAGACTGCGGAGGCCGTACGGCGTCAGTAGATGCTCCTGGACTTTTTCCACCACCAGCTTGGAGCGTTCCGGCGACAGCATGCTGTATGGAAGGCTGACCGCAAAGATCTGGTTAGGACGGATTGACGGGTCCGGTGGGCCGCCGTTGGCGACATCATAGAGGCATTCGGCCTTTCCATTCCAGAACAGGCGATTGAAGCTCCAGCCCGCCACAGTGGCCATGTTGCGGTAACGCTTTGCGGCAGCTTCATCACCAAACCGTTGAGCCAGGCTCTCCATGATGCAGAGCGCGTTGTACCAGAGCGCCTGAATTTCGACCGGCTTGCCGCGGCGGGGAGTCACCACCCAGTCGCCAACCTTCGCATCCATCCAGGTCAGCTGTACTCCCTGCTCACCGGATGAGAGCAACCCGCCGGCGTCTATCTTGATGCCGTAACGTGTTCCGCGTACGTGCCAATTGATAATGTCAGTGAAAACAGGATAAAGCTCCTCACGGATGAAATCGAGGTCGCCCGAATAAGCCAGATAAGCGCGGGCAGCCTCGAAGAACCAGAGAGTGGCATCCACCGTGTTGTATTCAGGAGTCTCACCGGCGTCGGGGAAACGATTGGGGAGCATTCCTCGATCGACATGCCCTGCAAATGTCCGCAGAAGGCTCTTGGCAATCTCGTACTTGCCAGTCGGCAAAGTGAGGCCCGGGAGTGTAATCATCGTGTCTCTGCCCCAATCGCTGAACCAGTGGTAGCCTGCAATTACTGTCTTCTGATCGCCACGGGAAACGATGTAGTGATCGGCTGCTAAGGCCAAGTCTTGAGCAAATGGATCCTCCAAATGAGTTGAGGCGAGGGAATTTCGTCTGCGCGTGATCTCCGCCTGCTGGAATTCCACGGCGCACCCAGCGTCGTGCGGTCCGGTTGAAGCGATGACTTCCGCTTGCCTCCGCTGCTTCAGGTCGAATCGGAGAACCAGAGGATTGAAAAGGTCTTCATGGAAGTCCAGACCGCGTTCCTGCTCAGCCTGGTATTCAAAATTGCGGTACCAGTCGCCCGACTTCTTCACATCCGCAGCGCTGTGAGAAAGATAGAGCGAAGGTAATCCTTGATACGGAGTAACGCGGACCTTTCCGGGCTGCTCCTCGATGCTGCTGTCGATCGCACTATTCTCGTGAGTAGTGCTGTGATAATCGCGAAATGCGATTAGAGGACGAACCTCCAGCGACAAAGTGTTCGGCTGCTCCGGATGATTGTTCTTTTTCAGGTGGTACATGACTACAGTCGTGTTCTCGCCATGGCGCATGAACACCGATTTCTCGATTTCGATGCCCTCAATTTCGTATGTAAACACCGGGAACGGATCGAGTCGAAATTGCTTGAGATAACGGAATCCCTGCGGATGGACAACTCCCGGATATCGATTCGCCGACAGTTCAAAAGCCTGACCATCCATGATGAGGGTCTCCTCCAATTTCGAGAGCAATACGAAGCGCTCGACTGGGGGCTTGAGGGTCGCGACCAGCAACCCATGGTAGCGCCGTGTGTTCAGACCCACGATGGTCGATGATGCGAATCCGCCCAGACCGTTCGTCTCAAGCCACTCCCGCGTGACGGCTTTATCCAGATCGGTGCAGATTTCCTTTTTGAGTTGGATCATTCTTCCATTCTCCCGGAGTCCCGAGTCCCTGTTCTCTGTCATAAGACACAACTCAGATAGAAAGGTTACACAGCGCGGGCTGACACTTCATAGCCCGATAGTGTCGATCGTTTCTTCAAGCGGCGTTGACGCTGTGTTATCGTTTCAACCGGCAATCGAATGGTAGCTAGCCCACACAGCGAAAGTGAGGTATACGAGTTCATTCGGGAGCGCATCGAGAGCGTTCCCCATCTCGAAGCCATGCTCCTGCTGTGGAACAGCCGCCCGCAGCCATGGTCGCTCGAGAATCTGGCGAAACGCCTTTACGTCGGCCAAGAGCGCGTCCGTCTGCTTCTCGCTGATCTGATCCGTGAGAACCTCGTCACTCTCGTACCGGGAGAGCCGGATTTCTACGGATACAACTCTGTATCGACTGAACGGGATGATTTGATTGCAGCCGTAGACGCAACATACCGCCGCGAACTCGTACGCATCACGACTTTAATCCATTCCCGACCTCCGTCCGCAGTGCGAGACTTTGCCCGGGCCTTTCAGTTCAAGAAGGAAAGGGAGTAGCCATGGCATCGGCGGTTTACATATTGGGAATGCTGACCAGTGCGGCGTGTGCGTTTCTTCTCTGGGGCGGGTATCGACGAGGCAACAAGAAACTGCTGCTTTGGAGTAGCCTGTGCTTTGCTGGATTTTCTATCACTAACCTGCTTGTTTTTGTGGACCTCGTGATTTTCCCAGAACAAGATTTATACGCGTTCCGCCTGGTCGCCGCAGCACTATCTCTCGGGTTGTTACTCTACGGCCTCATCTGGGAAAGCAACAGATGATTACCATCTTCCTGCTCGGGTTTACCGCTTCAGCATCTCTGGCGGCCGGACTGTTTTTTCTTCGCTTCTGGCGGGACACTCACGACACTTTATTTCTCGCGTTCACCGCCTTCTTCCTTATCGAGGCCATTACGCGCATCCTTCTCCCATTTTTTGCGCATCCCGGCGAAGGTAGTCCGTGGATTTACATAGCTCGCCTCATCGGTCTGCTCCTGATCCTCGCAGCAATCCTCCGAAAAAACTACTGGCGGGCTTAGGCGACAAGCGAACTAGTTCCAACCCTAGATCTCGGCTATCTCACAAAACACCTTTATGGACCCATTTGGTGTGGTGAGCTTCTGGAAAAGCTGACTGTAGTTCTCCAGACCTTTGACGGGATCGGTCAGCAACTTGCCAAGCCAACCCGGGTACTCTGCTTCGGCCTGAGCCATATCGCGGACGCCCATCTCGAAGTACTCGCGGTTCGCATTGACCGTACCAACCATCACTTTGTTCCCGAGCACAAATTCCAAATTGATCCGGTCTGCGGGAATCTCCATCCTCTTGTCACCGCCCGTCACGCTCGCAAGAACCAAAACACCGTTCTTCCCGAGAGCCTGCATGCTATCGAATACGACCGACGAATTTCCCGTGCCTTCGAAAACCAGATCGAACGGTCCATGTTGCTTTGCCGCTTCAGCTATGGCTACGTCTTTGGTAGAGAGGTATCGCGCCCCCAATTCTTCGATGAGATTCGAATTGAGATAAGGAGCGGCTGTCCGGCCAAATGTGGTCACGTCGAGCCCTCGCAGCCGCAGTACCAGTGTCGCCAGTAATCCGATCGTCCCCGCACCCATAACGGCAGCCTTGCGCGGGCGCCACACCTTCAGCCGCCGCTGAATTTCGTAAGCCTGATGGATTCCTTTCTCCACGACCGTCGTAGGCTCCAGCAGCACGCCGACGTGCTTCAATCCTTTCGGTACCTTCACGATGTACTCAGCATCATCGACGTAATACTCCGTCAGGTATCCATGCCGCAGGTTGATCCCCCGCTCGTAGTAGGTATCGTCGGTTGTCATGTCGTTCGTGCCGATCAGGTCGTAGATGCTATTGCCGGGGCGGCGCACAGTGGCAACGACGTAGTCTCCGGGTTGCAATTCCGTGACATTAGGTCCGACAGCTTCTACTTGTCCGAATCCTTCGTGCCCGATCACCAGGAAGTCATATCCCGGAGGCGCCGCGCCGTATTCGGCTGCATTGATTTCTTTGTCGGTGCCGTCTACGCCCACGCGCAGGACCTTTACCAGCACTCCACGACCGTTCGGAACCTGATTGAGCGAGGGTTTGGGCAACTCGGCAACATGGACGCTATTGGGTTTTCCCGGAAACACACTAATCGCTTTCATTTCTTCTCTCCTTGAATTTCAGTCGGCGGCAACTTCGGCGAGTGCCGGTTCCGTCCTCTTCCGCTCGCGGACCTCCCCGCTCTGCTGCATCAATTTCGTTACGATACCCGTCCACCCGGTCTGGTGACTTGCTCCAACGCCAGCTCCCGAATCGCCGTGGAAGTACTCGTGAAACAGCACAAGGTCGCGCCAGTGCGGATCCGTTTGAAACTTGTCCAGATTGCCAAACACCGGTCTGCGACCGTTCGGGTCCCGCAAAAAAATACTGGTCAGACGTCGCGACAGCTCCCCGGCAACGTCCCACAGCGTCAGATAGTTTCCCGATCCAGTTGGAAATTCCACCTTGAAGTCGTCTCCAAGATAGTGGTGGAACTTCTGCAGCGACTCGACCAGCAGGAAATTCACTGGAAACCATACTGGTCCCCGCCAGTTTGAATTCCCTCCGAACAGTCCTGTTGACGACTCCCCAGGCTCGTAGTCCACGCGGTGCTCGTTTCCGTTCACGCGCAGAGTGTAAGGATGATCGCGGTGGAAACGCGACACCGCACGAATACCGAACTGGGACAGGAACTCCTCTTCGCTCAGCATGTACTTGAGAATTCGACGCAGTTGGTCCTGGTTCGCAATCGACAGAAGCCGGCGTTCGCCCATGCCCTCTGTGCGCATGCATGCGAGATTCTCCGTGAGATCTGGACGGTTATCGATAAACCATTCGAGCCGACGATTGAAGTCGGGCAGTTTCGCCAAAACCTCGGGCTCCAGCGTTTCCACGGCAAAGAGCGGAATCAGCCCGACCATAGAGCGGATCTTCATGGGAAAGTGATTTCCATCGGGCAGCCGCAACACGTCGTAGAAGAACCCGTCTTCCTCGTTCCAAAGACCCATGCCATCGTGACCGCGATGACTCATGGCATTCGCGATATAGATGAAGTGCTCCCAGAACTTGCTGGCTACGTCTTCGTAGCAGGGTTCTTCGCTTGCCAGCTCCAGAGCAATCGCAAGCAAATTGAGCGTGTACATCGCCATCCAGCTCGTGCCATCGGACTGTTCGATGTAGCCCCCGGTCGGCAGCGGGGCGCTGCGATCGAACACGCCGATGTTGTCTAATCCGAGGAATCCTCCCTGGAAGATGTTCATCCCCTCGGCGTCTTTGCGGTTCACCCACCAGGTGAAGTTCAGCATCAGCTTATGGAAGATGCGTTGCAGAAATGCGCGATCTCCTTTGCCTTTGCGCTTCTTGTCGATCTTGTAAACGCGCCACGCGGCCCAGGCATGGACTGGCGGATTCACATCTCCGAATGCCCACTCGTACGCCGGAATCTGGCCGTTCGGATGCATATACCACTCGCGCAACATTAGAGTGAGCTGTTCCTTTGCGAAATCTGAATCGACAAGCGCCAGAGGTATGCAATGAAATGCCAGGTCCCACGCGGCATACCAGGGGTATTCCCACTTGTCGGGCATCGAAATCACGTCAGCGTTATAAAGATGCGGCCACTGTGAGTTGCGGCCCTTCAGGCGCTCCGCTGGCGGAGGAGGATTGCCTGGATCTCCCTGCAACCAGTCTTTGATCACGTAGTGATAGAACTGCTTCGACCACAGCATGCCGGCGAATCCTTGCCGCATGACGTTCTTCGCATCGGGCGACAAGTCTGCCGGAATGACAGTGGCGTAGAACGCATCGGCTTCAGCTTTTCTCTTCGCAAATAGCTTGTCGAAGTCCGCGAACGCACTTTTCGTTTTGAAGTCGGCGTCGGTGAGGCGCAGACGGATTTCCACGCTTTCGCCCGCTCCAATTGTGAGCTTGTAATGAGCTGCTGCTTTGGTCCCGCTCTTCGCCGGATTCACGGCATCGGCGGCTCCGTGCACAACGTAGTCGTTGATGCCATCTTTCACGTAGGCGGAATGGCTTTCCGCGCCAAAGAGCCGCCCAACATTCGTCTCGTTCTCGGTGAACAGGAGATCGGGAGAACCGTCACAATACAAACGGCGGCTCCCGGCTTGATGCAGGTCAAGTTCGAGCACGGAGTCCTGCTCGGATGGAATCTGCCGCAGCGACGGCTTGCGCTTCGAATTGCCCCACGACCAGGTATTCCTGAACCAAACGGTGGGGAGCAGGCGCAGATTGGCACTTTCTGGGCCGCGGTTTTCGACCGTGATTTTGATCAAGATGTCTTCAACGTCTCCCTTCGCGTACTCAACAAATACGTCAAAGTAGCGGTTGTCATTGAAGATGCCTGTATCGAGCAGCTCAAACTCAGGTTCATTCTTGCCGCGGCGGCGGTTCTCCTCGACCAGTTGGCGATAAGGAAATTCCGCCTGCGGATACTTGTAGAGATACTTCATGTAGGAATGCGTAGGTGTTGAGTCGAGGTAAAAGTAGTACTCTTTCACGTCCTCGCCGTGATTGCCCTCGTTTCCAGTCAACCCGAACAAGCGCTCCTTGAGAATCGGATCGCGCTCATTCCAGAGCGCCATGGCGAAGCAGATCATCTGCCGGCGGTCGCTGATGCCTGCAATTCCATCCTCGTTCCAGCGATACGCCCTTGAACGAGCATGGTCATGTGGCAAGTATTCCCAGGCATTCCCATACGCGCTGTAGTCCTCGCGTACTGTGCCCCATGCCCGCTCGCTCAAATAGGGCCCCCAGCGTTTCCAATGCTTCGTGCGTGCGGCAGATTCGGCAAGGCGGATGTCTTCTGCGGTTGAGCGTGGCTTCATGCGGATTTCCTTTCGGCGCCAAGGAGCCTGAGCAAACACGCGAATTCATCGGAGAATTTGTGACCCGTTCCCGGCAAGATGAGATCTGCGACGGTCGGCAACTCGGATGTCTCCACGGCAGCCTCCGAAGGCTCCTGTATGTGCAGCCCCAGGTATTTTGCGTTTGCTTTTCGAATGATTCCGCTCATTCCATAGCCTCTTACTTTTCCTCGATCTCGATTGCATGGCCGTCAGGATCTCTGACGACGAATGCCGTCTTAAAACCAAGTTCTTTGTTCTGATTCGCGATCAGGCCAGAAGAAACAAAATTCGATTTCGCAACCGTCAACTGACGTGCAGCCTGCTCGACGCTCCTTGTGATCAATACGGTTTGACGGTGCACCAGATCATTCGCGTGCTCGTCTTCTGGAAATGGCCGGCCATTGCGAGGCGCGAGATAGTCGAGCAACTCGATCCCCGGGCCGCTGGTTCCGCGGAGTGCGGTGATGCGCAGGTGCGCTCCGAACACATTGTTGAGGTGCTCCTGCTCGGTACCGTAGTTCTCGCTCTCGCCGTCAATGTGCATCCCCAGCACGTCACGATAAAACCGGATGCTGGCATCGGTGTCGCCGACGACAATTGCCGTGTGATCGATTCCGAGGAAGAGCTTGTCAGTCGCCTGGTGCCACTTGGCAGATCCCTTGTCCGGCGGGAAATGCAGGACCTCCACCGGATGTCCATCTGGATCCTTGAAATAGAAGGCCGAGATTCCCGCTGCATTCTTGTTCCAATCGGGCAACCGCTGCGGCCCGGATGACGCGTACTCGACTTTGTTCTGCCGCAGCCAGGAATACGCTCCATCCATATCGCTGACGATGATGGCAATATGCTGGAACCACCGGTCATTGCTGCGGGAATCCACCGGGATCGGACGTCCCTTGGGAGCAAGGTATTCAGTCAGTTCGATGAACTCGTCGCCTAGCCGCATACGCACCATCCGGATCCGCAGACCGAAGACGCCCTCGAGATGCTCGTAATCTTCACCGGTCACTTCAGTGTCGGATACCTTCTCAAACGTGAGCACGCGGGAATAAAAATCGACGGCCCGA
>Ga0335069_10016169_pt1 | contig 10421 bp, 8 predicted proteins | sample Lox_Sample_11_FD_206714 | JGI IMG/M metagenome (GOLD analysis project Ga0335069, IMG submission 206714) | Soil microbial communities from Loxahatchee National Wildlife Refuge, Florida, United States - Lox_Sample_1.1 | ecosystem: Environmental > Terrestrial > Soil > Wetlands | place: USA: Florida...
CATCGTGCCGAGGGCGCGGTACAGCTGTCCGAAGTCGAGCCGCCAGTCCGGCCCGAGTTCTTCCTCCAACCCGCGGCGCAGCTCGTAACCGTAGCGTTCGCCGCGGGCCAGCACTCCCATCACTGCGTGCGGAACGGACATGTCACCTATAGGTATTGCCTCTAGTGGGGAACCGGGGGAAGGTCAAGCGTGGAGCGCGGCGGTGGATGAAAGCCTTGGAAGTTGCCCTCTCCCGCGCATCTGTTCCGCGCGGGAGAGGATGAAGGTGAGGGTGCCAAGGTTACTCGGTGCACAGCACAAGCACGCACCCTCCCCTCTCCTACCCTGCGATGACGCGTGGGAAAGGACAGCGTGCGCGTCTCTCAATTCCCGCGCCGCCAGGACGCAGAGCTCAGGTCAGCCGTTCCCTAGGCGGCGAGTTCGCGTGCCACCCGCAGTGCCCGTGGTGCCGCGCCCATCGCGGTGAACAGCCGATGTGCGCTGCGTAGCTCGTGCTGGCGCGCCACCTCGTCGCCAGCCGCGGCCGCGAGGCGTGCCAGCTCGACCCGTACGAAGGGTTCGTTGCTCTGCGCGCCCGTCTCCTTGATCAACTCGAGCGCCTGCGCCAGACCGGCGCCAATCTCGCCGCTTGACCCGACAGCGTCCAGTCGCAGCAGGACACGCGCCCGCGCGATGTGAGCAATGCACTGGACCAAGCGCGTGCGCCGCTGCACGGCGGCCGCCAGCGCCTCGTCGGCCACCGCCAGCGCCCGGGGCAAGTCGCCCAGGCCGCGATGCACGCCTGCCAGCCACGCCAGCGCCAACGCCTCCGTCTCGACCCCGGCCTGCCCCGCACGCGCGATCGCCAGCGCCTCCTCCAGCGCACCCAGCGCCTCCGGCCACTGCGTCCCGAGAATGTGGGCCTGGCCGAATGCCAAGCATGCACTGGCCCGGAAGAACGGACTTCCCAGCTTGTCGGCAATGCGCATCGTTTCACGTGCGTGCGCCAGCGCCGTGGCGGTGTCACCGCGGATGCGAGCCACCGACACGTACTCGCGATGGGCAAATCCGAGGACCTCCAGGTCGCCCAGCTCGCGTGCCAGGCGCTCGGCGCGCTCGAGATCGTGCACGCCGGCGTCGAGCTGCCCGAAATCGACGAGCAGCTTGCCGTGCTCACGGATGAGGCGCAGGTAGGGACTGTAGCCGAGCACCGCCGTCCCAAGCTTCGGATTGTCCGTCGGCCGTGTCACGACTTCCTCGCTAAGCTGCAGCGCTTCCCGCAAACGCCCGGCGGCGCTCAACGCAATCACGAGCCGCGTGCGGGTCGTCAACTGCAGTGCGGCGTCGTCGCTCTCCTCCGCCAGGCGGCGCGCTAGCATGCTGCTCTCCACGAAGTCGTCGGCGCTGCCGAAATGGCTGCGGACGACCCCGTACGAATTGACCAGCATCGCCAGTGACCGCGGATTGCCGGCGCGCATGGCGAGTCCCTCGCCCTCGGCAAACAACGCCGAGGCTTCGGCTGCGGGGATGCCGAGCCGCCAGCCCACCTCGAGGAGCTGCGTGCACGCTTCCAGCGCCAGCGCTGTCGTCTCCACCGTTGCCGGTATCTGCGTCAGGAGGGCGCGGACCTGATGCCAATGGCGATTGGCTTCGGGCAGGTTGCTGACGCGTACCCACTCGGCGGCGCGCCGGCTCCAGCGCGCCGCTTCGAGGGCGTTCCCAGCGCCTTGCCAATGATGCGCCAGCAGCGCCGCACGCTCGTCGAGTTTGTCGGCATAGAGCGCGGCGATCACCGCGGCGACGGCAGCGTGTACACGCGCCCGCCGCTCGGCGAGCTGCGAGCGATACGCCACCTCGTGGGTGAGCGGATGGGTGAAGCCGTACACGGCTTCCGGGAACACCGCCTCCTCGTAGAGAAACTCCGCCGCCACCAACTCGCGCAGCGCCGCCGCGACACCGCCGGCGGCCGCATCGTCACCGGTGGTCTCCGCCCAGACGCGCAGCAGCACCGGCTCGGGGCACTGCTTGCCGATCACGGCGGCGGTCTGCAGCAGCTGCTTGTCGCGCTCGGCGAGCCGGTCGATGCGCGCCGCAAGCACTGCATGCACCGTCGGCGGAATCTGAATCTCGGTCAGCGGCCGCGTGAGCCGCATCGTCGTCACCGGATCGCGTACCAAGACGCCCTGGTCGACCAGCGACCGGACCAGCTCTTCGATGAAGAAGGGATTGCCACCCGTGCGCGCGCGGATGCGCTCCCCCAGTTCGTTGAGTGAGGGATCACTGCCCAGCACGTCACGCAGCAGTTCCGTAATCGCGTCCGCTCCGAGCGGCAACAGCTGCACGAGCTGATACGACGGATCCGGTCCCGCCGCCGGTGCCGTCCAGTCGGCGTGATACTCCGGCCGGAAGTTCATCAGCAGCAATGTGCGTGTACCCGCCAGCGCCGTGATCAGGTTTGCCAGGAAGCCCTCGCTGCCGCCGTCGATCCAGTGCAGGTCCTCGATGAGCAGCACCGCCGGCTCGCGGCGACTACGTACTTGCATGACGCGCTGCGCGATCGTCACCAGTTGCCGCTGGCGCGCTTCCGGATCGATGCGCGGTGCCGGGTGCTGCGGATCGGGGACGCCGAGGAAGTCGAGCAGCAGCGGCAAATCGTCCGTGAGGTCGGGCTCTAACAATAGCAACGTACCGGCGACCTTGCGCCGTGTTTCTTCGGCGCCGTCCTGCTCGGTGACGCCGAAGTAGCCGCGCAGCATCTCCAGGATCGGCAGGAACGGAATCATCTTGCCATGGGAGACGCAGTGCGCCTCGTAAACGGCGATCCCGCGGGCGCGGCAGCGCTGCATGAACTCGTAGCACAGCCGGCTCTTCCCGATTCCTGCGTCGGCCACCACGCCGACTGCGTGGCCGTGGCCCTCCACCGCCCGCGCCAGCGCCGCCTCCAACACGCCGATCTCTGCCTCACGCCCGACGAAGCGGGAGAAGCCGCGGGCACGCGACACTTCGAGCCGCGTGCGCAGGGGCCCAACCCCCTGCAACTCGTGCACCCGTAAGGGCTCGCGCACGCCTTTCACCGTGAAGGCCCCGAGGTCGCGCAGCTGGAAGAACCCGGTGATCAATGCGGCAGTGTGTGCGGTCAGATAGGCGGTGCCGGGGTCGGCGAGTTGCTCCATGCGCGCCGCGAGGCCGACGGTCTGTCCTTGCGCCGTGTAGTCCATGCGCAGGTCGTCGCCGATCTTGCCGACGATCACCTCGCCGGAGTTCATCCCCATGCGCACCGAGAAGCGCAGCCCCTGTTGCCGCTTCAACTCGTCGGCGTAGTGACGCAACTGCTGCGCCAGGTGCAGCGCCGCGTAGCAGGCGCGCCGCGCGTGGTCTTCGTGCGCGATGGGCGCCCCAAACAGCGCCATGACGCCGTCGCCGGTGTACTGATTGATGGTCCCTTCGTAGCGGTGCACGCCGTCCGAGAGAATGGCGAAGAAGCGGTCCATGATGCGATGCCACTCCTCCGCGTCGACCTGCCCCGCAAGGTCCATCGAGCCCTGCACGTCGACGAACAGGACCGTGACCTGCTTGCGCTCGCCTTCGAGCGCCGAACGGTTGTTCAGAATCTTCTCCGCGAGATGGCGGGGCGTGTATGAGCGGGGACTGTCGGCTCTCGACTGCCGACTGTCGACTTCCTCCGGGGTCTTTCCGGTGCGATGCGCACCAGGAACCTCAGTGGGTGTGGCCCTTAACGCGCGGCCGCAGCTCCGGCAAAACCGTGCAGTTATGCGGTTGGCGGTGCCACACGCCGCACACGCCACTTCCAACGGGCTTCCGCACCCGTCGCAGAACGCGGCGTCCGCGAGACTCTCAGTTTGACACTGCGCACAGCGCATTAGGGTTCACGAATAGAGGTCCTTCCCGTCGTCGGGCTGCCGCGGCGCGGTCGGCGGCTTCTGAAACTTCGGGTTGGGCAGACGCGTGATGCCCTTCTGCTTCAGCAGTGCGTAGTACGCTTCCTTATCCGCCGGCACCGGTCGCGGATCACCCATCCACACTTCGAACAGCAGCGCCCCGTTGTCGCCGGCGACTAGCGGACCAAAGCTGGCGCCGACTTCGAGCACGATCAGCGTACCCGCCGGACAGTGGCGCTCGCCCACCAGCAGGTCGCCCTCCAGCACGTAGACGAGATGATCGCTGGCGTGGCCGTGGCGCTCGATGACGACGTGCGGGTCATAGCGGCCGAGGACCACCATGCGCTGCGCGGTCCACTCCAGGAACTTCTCGTGCACCGAGACGCGCCGCTCACCGTGCAGCTGCGCAATGACCTCGGTCCACGGCACCTCGTCGGCGCGCACGAACGCCAAGCGGGGCGTCCGTGCCTCTACACTAGACTTGGTGGCCTCAGAGTTGATGGCCTCCTGATCCATACGGTCCCTCCCTGCAACGCAGCAACTGTATCGCGAATGCCGCTCAAAAGCACCGCGGGAGGGTGTACCGCGCCTCCACGATTGGAATAAAATGGCGCTTCCTGGCGTTGCCAAGACAGGAAAGAAAGGACGGCAGTGACCGTTGGCCGTACGCACGCACAGCCGCGCGCTGTTCGAAACCGAAGCGCTACCGCATCTGCCGGCGCTCTACAACTTCGCCCTGGCTCTCGCGGGAGCGAGCGACGCTGAGGACCTCGTGCAGACGACGTGCGTGCGCGCCCTCGAAAACCTCGATGCGTATCGGCCCGGCACGAATATGCGCGCCTGGCTGCTCACGATCTTGCGGAATGAGTGGGTGTCCCGGCACCGCCGCTCCCAGCGACGGACGGCAGTGGAAGTCTGCTCCGGCGCGGAGGACGCCGCCGAACTCTGCGATGAGACGGCTGACCTGGAGGCGGTGCTCATGGACCGACGCTGGTCCGCGGAAATCAAGGCCGCGTTGCTGGCGCTGCCGGAGGGCTACCGCCTGCCCGTCTATCTCAAGGACGTCGAGGGCTTCGGATATCGCGAGATCGCCGAGATCGCCGGCTGCCCGATCGGAACGGTGATGTCTCGGCTGGCCCGCGGGCGCGCCAGCCTGCGGGTGGCGCTCGTCCAGCAAGCGCACGAACGCGGAATCCTGCCGGCCAACGCCGCAGTGAATGCCAGCGATGGAATGTGACGCGTGCCGGCGGCTGGTGCCGGCCTACGGCGACAACGAACTGAGCGTCGAAAGCGCGCTCGAAGTCGAACGACACGTGCACACCTGCGCGCGGTGCCGCGCTGCACTCGAACGGCAGCGGCTGTTCTCGCAGTCGATCGGACAACTGTATCCGCGGGCGCCACTGCCGTTCGGTTTAGAGGATCGTATCCGGCGCGCCGTGCGCACGGCACCGGGCTCGCGCTTCTGGCTGAACGGTTTGGCGCTCGCCGCCGCGGTGCTGCTGGCGCTCGGCACGCTGTGGCTGCTCTGGCGTCCGCACGCAAGCGCTGCCCCGGCGAGCGTGCTGGCCGCCGCGGACATCCATCGCAGTGCGTGCCAGCACGGACTGCCGCTCACCCTCCATTCGTCGGACGCGGCAACGGTGAACGCGTGGCTCGCACGTGCCCTCGCCTTCCCCATCAACGCAGTGGTTCAACAAGCCACCGCGCTGACGCTCGAGGGTGCCAGCGTGGTCGAATTGGCGGGTGAGCGTGTCGGCTACGTGCAGTACCAGCGCAACGGCGCCCCGGTTTCACTGTTCCTCCTGCCGCCCCGCGCCTGGCCGGAGACCGGGCAGCGCCTGCGTGTGCGGGACGTCGACTTTCATCTCTACACAATCGACGGCGCCAAACTGATCGCCTGGAACCACCCGCCGCTGTCGTACGTGCTGGTCTCCAACCTGGCCGGACAGGGGGGGCAAGCCTGCGCCGTGTGCCACGGCAGCATGGCCGACAGCGCGTCGGTCGGCTCACCACGGGATGGTGAGATCTGAGGGGGTTGTGATGCAGAAGGGCAAATCGCTTCTGGTCTCGATGCTGGGTGCCGTCGTCCTGCACCTGCCACAAGGCGTTTTGGAACCGGAGATTCCGAAGCAGAACCCGCTGACCCCGGCGAAGGTGGAACTGGGGCGCCGGCTCTACTTTGACAAGCGCCTGTCAGCGGATGGCACGCTGTCGTGTGCAACGTGTCACGATCCGTTGAAGGGGTTTGCCGATGGGCGTCCGGTCGCCATCGGCATCAAGAACCAGGCCGGTGCCCGCAACTCGCCGACCGTGCTGTACGCAGGCTTCAACGAGGTGCAGTTCTGGGACGGCCGCGCCCCTACATTGGAAGAGCAGGCCAAGCAGCCGCTGATCAATCCAGTGGAGATGGGCCAGCCCTCGCACGAGGCAGTCGTCAAAGCGGTCGTTGCGCTTCCAGAATATGGCGACGGCTTCAACGTCGCGTTTGGATCGCGCGACGTCACCATCGAGCGCATCGCCGAGGCCATCGCCAGCTTCGAGCGCACGCTGGCCCCATTTGCCTCACCCTTCGATCGCTTCCTCGCCGGCGACAAGCAAGCCATCAGCGACAATGCGCAGCGCGGTTTCACGCTCTTCCAGGGCAAAGCCCGCTGCGTCACCTGCCACGAGTTCACCACCTCGTTCCCGTACTTCACCGACAACAAATTTCACAACATTGGTGTCGCCATGAAGGGCAATTTCGAGCAGCTGGCACGCGCGGCACAGTCCGTGGCCGGTAAGGGTGCGGTCACCCAAGAGTCGGAGTTGGCACACAAGCCGGGCTTCGAGGCTCTCGGCCGGTGGATCGTCACGCGCCAACCCAAGGACATCGGCGCCTTCAAGACGTCGGGTTTGCGCAACATCGCGCTCACGGCCCCCTACATGCACGACGGCAGTCTGAAGACGCTCGAAGAGGTGATGGACTTCTACAACAAGGGCGGCGAGCCGAACCCCAACTTGGACGGCGGCATCCGCCCCCTGAACCTGACCAAGGACGAAGTTGCCGATGTTATCGCTTTCATGCAGTCGCTCAGCGACGACAACGGCGGAACCAACTTCGACTGGGAGCAGCTCAAGGAACTGTCACGCAAGACGCGCGCCGGGGAGATTGTCACCGCCCCCGCGCCCTGACCGCGGCCGCAGAGGAGGAACCGACATGGCGAAGTACGTGTTGCCCGGGGAACGTAGACGACACGAGTATCAGGATCAGCGCGAGCGCTGGTTGCAGAAGCTGCCGCAGATGAGCCGCCGCGACTTCTTCCGCACGGCGGCGCAGGCAGCCGCAGCGGCCACTGTCGCCTGGAAGGGATTCCCGCCGCATTCGTTCCAGCTCATCAACGTCGCGGAGGCCAAGGAGACAGCACCCAAGTTCACCATCGCGTACATCTCCGACTCCCACATCCTCGACAAGGGTATGAACCACCGCTTCATCCGCGCCTGTCAGAAGGCAGCCCAGGACGTGAACGCGCTTGACCCACAGCCGGACTTCGTCCTCTTCGGCGGTGACCTTGCCCAGCTCGGGAAGCCCGAAGAGCTGGCCATCGGGCAGGGCATCCTGAAAACGCTGAAGGCGCCGGTGCGCATGATGGTCGGCGAGCATGACTGGTATCTCGACATGGGCGAGAAGTGGCGCGAGATGTTCGGCGAGCCGACCTACTCGTTCGACCACAAGGGCGTGCACTTCATCGTCCTCAACAGCGTGATCGTCGAGGACTACTGGACCGCGCCGAAGATGACGCCGATGCAGCGCATGCTGGCCATGGCGCAGCTCGACAATCCGAACGGCCGCCCGTTCACCGTCGGCGAGGCGCAGCGCGACTGGCTCAAGAAGGACCTCGCGAAGGTCGACAAGAAGACGCCGATCATCGTTTTTTCGCACTCGCCGCTTTACAAGTACTACCGCCCGTGGAACTTCTGGACCGATGACGCCGAACAGGTGCAGCAAATTCTGGCACCGTTCAGCAGCGTCACGGTGATTCACGCGCACACGCACCAGCCACTGACCAACCGCATCAACAACATCACCTTCCACGGCGTGCTCTCCACTGCCTGGCCGTGGCCGTATGCGCCGCAGGGGCTGCCGCCGCTCACCGTGCAGATGGTGCGCGCCGATCCGTTCAACCAGTTCGATGGCTGCGGCTGGGGTACCGTGACGGCGTTGGACAACGGCCAGGTGAACAAGCGCTACAATCTCTGGGACCGCAATCCGATGGACGTTACCTGGGACGATGTCAGCGCCGGCAAGAAGTGGGTTGCGCAGACGGACGCGCAGCTCAAAGGCAACGTCAGCTGGCCCTCATACTGAGCGGTCGCGCGAAAGGAGACAGACCATGACGCAGTGGGGTCGAAGTGTGATGATCTTTGTGACGCTGGCGCTCGGCGGCAGCCTGGCAGCCCTGGCGGCCGGCGGTGATGCGCCACGACATCAGCTCCCTGCAGCGGCCGACGGGCAGAGCAAAGTGGTTGGGCTGTGCGACGGCAAGACGAGCGTGACCGTCACCGGCGTGGCACCGGGCGAACGGATGGACGCGACGAAGGCCCGCGAGGTCGCAACTGAACTGATGGACAAGTACGACGCCACTCTGCAGGTGGCACACGGCGGCACCGAACACACGTCGCGTGAGCTGCGGGTCTGGGAAGCCGAGACCAAGCGGGTCATCGATGACGGTTACAAGCTCTTCCACTCGCCGGAAATCGGCACCAACGGCATCTCGTGTGACATGTGTCACCCCGACGCATCCAACACCCACCCGGAGACCTACCCGAAGTTCCAAACCCAGCTGAAGAAGGTGGCGCTGCTGCGCGACATGATCAACTGGTGCATCGAGAACCCGCTGGAGGGGCCGAAGTTGGCGGACGGCGACGACAAGATGAAAGCCCTCGAGGCCTACATCCTGTCGACCCGCAAAGGGGTGCCGCTCGATCCCGGGAAGCATTGATGATGCGCGCCACGCTGGTCAGCCTTGCCAGCGTCGTCGTGCTCTTCGTCTCCACAGCCGGCGGCGCCGAGTCGTCTGACTCGGCGCCGCCCATTGTCGACCAACTGCTGGCGCACGCGGCAGCGCTTGCACTGAGCGCGACGCAAATCCAGGCCCTCGAAGCCATCCGCGAGCGGCGGGTACACACACTTGCGACGTTGCAAAACCGTCTGCGTAACAGCGAAGCGCAAACGACGGCAGCCGCTGCGCACGACACGCTCACCTTGATGCAGGACGTGGGGCGGTTGCAGGTTTTGAGCGGCCGCGAGGCGCTACAGCAACTCACCCCCACCCAGCGGCGCCGCTGGGCCGCAATGGCGGCAGACCACGCCGGGACACCGAGCGGCGTCCGTTGACTTCGCATGCGCCGTCTCCTATCCGCCGGCGCATGGACCAGCCACCTGCGGCGCTGCGCGGTGTGCGCGTGCTCGACCTCGCCGACGTCTCCGGCGCCTATTGCGGCAAGCTGCTCGGCGACATGGGTGCTGACGTCATCAAAGTCGAGCCACCCGGCGGCGAGCCGGTGCGCCACATCGGTCCGTTCCTTGGCGGAAAGGCTGACCGCAATCGCTCGTTCTTCTTCTGGCACTACAACACGAGCAAGCGCAGCGTGACGCTGGATCTGCAAACAGCCGGTGATCGGGAGCGGTTTGCGCGACTCGCGGAGAGCGCGGATCTCATCATCGAAACGCAAGCGCCTGGCACCTTGGACTCCCTGGGCATCGGCTACGCCGCGCTCGCAGCGCGCAATGCGCGGCTGACGATGGTCTCCATCACGCCGTTCGGCCAGACGGGACCGTACCGCGACTACCGCGCGTCCGATCTCGTCGCGCAGGCACTCGGCGGCATGGTGTACGTGAACGGCTTCGCCGACGAACCACCGCTTCAGGGGCTGGGGCTGCAGGCCTACCACAGCGCATCGACCTACGCCGCCATCGGCGCAATGCTCGCGCTCGTCGCACGCGAGCGTACGGGACGGGGACAGTGGGTCGACGTCAGTCTGCAGGAATGCGTCGCCGCGTGTGTCGAGCACGCCAGCAGCTTCTTTCATCAGAACAGCACGATCGCCGAACGGCAAGGCAGCCTGCACTGGACGCGCTACTTCCGGGTCGGGCGCTGCGCCGACGGGCACGTGATGCACTGTACGTTGGGTGATTGGACCTCTCTGATCGAGTGGGTCAAAGCCGAGGGCAAAGCCCAAGACCTCGCCGACCCGCTGTGGGACGATTTCAATCATCGCCGTGACCACTGCGCGCACCTCTTCGATGTGCTCGACGCGTGGGCGAGGCATTACCAGGTCGCCGACCTCGTCGAGGGTGCACAGCTGCGCCGCATCCCCTATGCGCCTGTGCTGGCCCCGGAGACCTTGCCGCAGAACCCACAATTGGTTGACCGCGGCTTCTTCGTTCCTGTCCGTCACGAAGAGCGGGACGCAACCGTCACTTACCCCGGCGCTCCGTACGTGTTCAGCGCTACACCCTGGCGCATCGATCGGCGCCCGCCGATGGTGGGCGAGCACAACGAG
>Ga0335069_10016170_pt1 | contig 10421 bp, 8 predicted proteins | sample Lox_Sample_11_FD_206714 | JGI IMG/M metagenome (GOLD analysis project Ga0335069, IMG submission 206714) | Soil microbial communities from Loxahatchee National Wildlife Refuge, Florida, United States - Lox_Sample_1.1 | ecosystem: Environmental > Terrestrial > Soil > Wetlands | place: USA: Florida...
AACTCCCGCCTTCAGGCCGGACCCTTGCGTGGTTCGGTGTCACAGGCTACGCTCTAGCCAAAGTCCCGGAGGTCATCGATGCTCTTGCGCACTGGACTCTTGGCCATTGCCGCTGTATGCCTGTCCTCAACGTCTTTTTGCCAGACCGCTTCAGCTCCTGCTGCGCCTCCGGCAAGCAAATGGCCGACAACTGACGGCACGGCGGTGCTGCCAGATTTCCGCTTCGGCACCGGTGAAACACTTCCTCAACTCAAGTTGCACTACCTCACGCTGGGAACTCCGCATCGCAATGCAGCCGGGCATACAGATAATGCGGTTCTTCTCCTGCACGGAACCGGGGGGAGCGCTCACTCGCTGCTGAACCCCATATTTTCCGATGTTCTGTTCGGACCCGGGTCAATTCTCGACATCACGAAGTACTTCATCATCCTGCCCGACGATATCGGCCATGGAGAGAGTTCAAAGCCTTCGAACGGCATGCACGCGCATTTCCCTGCGTACGACTACGATGACATGGTTCGCAGCCAGCGCATGATGCTCGACGAGATGAAGATCGACCACCTGAGACTCATCCTGGGGACCTCGATGGGTTGCATGCAGACCTTCGTATGGGGCGAGACGTATCCCGGCTTTGCCGATGCTCTCGCACCGTTCGCGTGCCTGCCTGTCCAGATCGCAGGGCGCAACAGGATGATGCGCTACATGATTATCGAAGGCATCAAGCGCGATCCCGCGTGGATGGGCGGCGAATACAAGAGCGAGCCGGTGCAGGGATTGCGACTTGCCAACACGCTCATCATGATCATGGGGTCGGCACCCCTGCGCATGCAGAAGCTGTATCCCACTCGCAAGGACGCGGAGCAGTTTGTCGACAGCTACTGGGCGCGCACAGAAACCAGCCCCGATGCGAATGACATGATCTTCTACTTCAACGCAAGCCGTAACTACGACCCGAGCCCACGGCTTGAAAGCATCACAACGCCCGTGCTCTGGATCAACTCAGCCGACGACTACATCAATCCGCCGGAATTGGGAATCGCAGAGAAGATGGTCAAGCGCATGCCGAATGCGCGATTCATCCTGCTCCCGATCTCCGATGCGACACGCGGCCACGGCACGCATACAGACGCCGCGGTGTGGAAGAACTATCTTGCAGAATTCATGAAGGCGACGGAGCCGAAAAAATAGCGCATCGCCAGAGCAACGTCTCCCTCCTCGGCGCGGGCTCTTATACTTGAAGAGAGCGCATTCCTCCAAGGTCTCTACATCGTTGAACATCTACAACACCATCGAAACGCTGCGCGGACGCTTCGTTGCCTGGTTCATGCGCCGGATGCCTACCGAGCGGCAACGGCTCCTGGCACTTACGATCCTGGCCGGCGGGGCGTGCGGGCTAGCGGCTGTGGCGTTTCACCTCTGCATCGCATGGGCTGAGGCTCTGTTCATCAATCGAGCCAATTACGCGCCGGGGCACAGCTGGATCTTCTGGACGATCCTGACACCCGGGCTTGGAGGTCTCGTTGCCGGGGTGGGCCTCACATACTTTGCCCCGGCGGCGGCGGGCAGCGGCATTCCACAGGTGAAGGTCGCCTTCAGCCTTCGCGCGGGTTACGTCACCCTTCGAGAAACCATCGGCAAGTTTGTCCTCTGCGCCCTGCAGATTGGATCCGGTGCTTCATTGGGACTGGAAGGTCCGACGGTCCAGATCTGCGCGGGCGTCAGCAGCCTGCTTGCGCGTGCTGCCCGGCTCAGCCCGACGAACTGCCGGCGCATGGCCTCGGTGGGAATGGCAGCGGGGATTGCGGCGGCCTTCAATGCTCCGATTGCAGCCATCACCTTCACTCTCGAAGAACTGATCGGCGACCTCGATCAGACCATGCTCTCCGGCGTGATTGTGGCGGCGGCGCTGGCGGCGGTGGTTGAGCATTCCATCCTCGGATCCAATCCCGTGTTCCACACTCCGCAGCACTACAGTCTCGGCGCCTCGTCTTCGCTTGTCTGGTACGCGCTGCTCGGCTTGTTGGCGGCCGTCGTTTCCATCGCGTTTACTGACTCCCTGCTGGGCCTGCGCACCCTGTTCAAGCGCTGGACCTCCGCTCCGCGCTGGCTTCATCCCGCCATCGGCGGGCTTGCGACGGGCGCCTTGGCCGTTGTGGGCTTCCTCCTGTTCCACCTCAACGGAATTGCGGGAGATCCTTACAAAACCCTCGAACTCGCCCTCACCGGAACAATGCCCTGGTATTTCATGGCGACCTTCTGCGTCCTCAAGCTCGCCGCGACCGTCTCGTCATATTCGAGCGGCGGTTCGGGCGGCATCTTTGCCCCATCGCTTTTCATGGGGGCGATGCTGGGCGGCGCTGTGGGGTATCTGGATGTGACCGTCTTTCACCACCCAGCCGACTCCATCGGAGCTTTTGCGGTTGTCGGGATGGGAGCCGTCTTTGCTGGCATCGTGAGAGCGCCGATGACCTCGATCCTGATCGTCTTTGAGATGACCGGGGGCTATGGCCTCGTTCTGCCCCTCATGATCGCCAATATGAGTGCGTTTGCGCTCGCACGCCACTGGCGGCCGGTACCCGTGTACGAGGCCCTCCTTCAGCAGGATGGAATTCGTCTGCCCCACGGCAGCAAGCCGCCTGGCCCGTCCGGGACCAAGGTGATCACGACTGATTTGCCAGCGGTGGATGCAACGGCATGAGCGCCCGCAAAACCGGACTCCCCCAAGGCCCCGTCGAATCCGGCCTGGCCCACGCCGTTCAGAGCCAAGACGTTCTCTCTAAACGAGATCGCTGGGCAATACGTCGCATCCCCCGCCCATGGTCGCTGTCCCTTGCAGAAAATTAGCCTTCCATCCTTCACGATGAAATACAGCAGCGAGCCAACGATGCCGGCCTCACAGTCCGCCGCTGGGCATGGAAAAGGCGCACTTTCCCATCTGCGAGCGCAACCTGAAGAGCAATCAATTGATTTATAAAGACTTATGAGGAAATCACCAAGGACAAACAGGGCCAAAACATGCCAAAACGCGCCACGTAAGCACAGATAAGCACCTGATAAAGAGGCCAAAGTGGACTAGGCTACCGCGGCTCCATGTTGTAGAGGAAGATGGCGCGCAGTTCGAGATAGGGCCCATGGAACTCTCTGGGGAGCGGGGGGTAGTTCGACCCTGTGAGTGCGCCCCAGGCCGCGCGGTCGAGGCCTGTGTCGCCGGAGCGGCCCTCCAGAACCATGCTTCCTTCCATGATCCGGCCATTGGGCAGGACCTTGAACCGGATGACAACGGCCCCCTTCTTCAGAATCGGAGGGTTGACCTCATCGGGAATGAGCGGATCCCAGGTTCGCTCGGTCTCTCGATGCCACCGCAGCAACCAGGAGTTGAAATCGACGCCCTCAGTGTCCGACAGGATCTGAACGCCGCCGCTGCCTGCGCCGGGGTGCATCGCGAGACCTCCGCCCGACGGAATCTGATTTGCTCCGGGCGAACTGTGTGAGGCGCCGCGCATCGCTTCGCGAAGCTGGTCGGCGGGATTTGCCGAGCCCATGGCGAAGTTGGGTTTCGCCGGCACGGGCGATAAGCGTGGTGTCTCGGCCGGTTCCGGGGCGGGCTGTGGGGGTGGGGCCGGAGTTGCAAGGGCCTGCTGTTGCTGCTGTTCCGGAGCCGGAGATGGGGCTGGCTCAGGGGGCGCAGGCGGCGCGGCCTTCTTCAGTTCTTCCAGAGTCTTCTTGTCGATGCGGGGCTGCTTTTCAGGTACCGGCTTGAGCTGGACTTTGGGTTGAAGGCTCTTGAGCACGTCCGGTGGCAGGTCGAGATAGGTCAGATCCTTGCGCTGCTTGATGGCGTCGAAGGGATCGATGACCTGCGGAACGCGGAATATATAGCGCGGAACCCAGGTAATAGCCGAGATCAGCACGATGTGAATGAGAAGCGCGAGCCAGACGCCTTCACGCAGACGGGCCCAGCGACGCTCGTCCTCGAGTTCGCTAATCATCTGCAAGAGTTCGTGGGTGTCGTAATCTACCCACCGCGAAGTGGATGGCCCGCGAAACAGCGTGTCGGCTGCCCGCCCGTCATCGGGAAGGGACAGATGGAGCGGTCCATTGCTCACTCTTCCCTTTGGGGAAGATGCGGACTCGCTTGGTTCACTCGCTGTGGGTTTTGCTTCGCTGGTGGGCATACTTCAGGCATTGGGCAGCCTGGGACATACATGCCCGGCCAGCTCCGTTGGAGTCCTTTCTTTGTATTCTCTCATTCCCCGAGTTTGAGGCAAACAGTGCCCGGCCATTTTCCGGCACGTACAATAAATCTTTCTGAATGGACGAATTTCGGCTGGGAAAGGGACGGTTTGAAGAGGTTTTTTCAAGGACTTTGGTTGAAGTGGAAGCTCGTGGCCCTTCCGGCGCTGATCAAACTGGGCTTTTGGGGCGCCGGAGCCGTGGCAATGCTGGATTCCTCCACCATTCCGGTCCCGATGGACGCGATTCTGGCGGTATGGATATGGAACGATAAGAGCCATTTCTGGCTCTACTGCCTGATGGCCTCGGTTGGCTCCTCGATCGGAGGGCTTCTGCCTTACGCCCTGGGGCGGGCGGGTGGCGAGCTGTTTCTTTTGAAACGCGTCGACCGCACCCGGTATGAACAGATCAAGCTTCGCTTTGAGAAGCAGGAATTTCTCGCAATGGCGATTCCGTCGGCCCTGCCGCCGCCAACGCCCTGGAAGGCCTTTGTCTTTGCCGCAGGCGTTTTTGAGATGCGCGTTCTTCCGTTCATGCTGGCGGTCTTTACGGGCAGGCTGGTGCGGTGGCTGATTCTCTCGCTGCTGGTCTTGAAGCTCGGACCTGGAGCCGTGCTCCTCGTAGCTCACCATGCGATGAGGGTGTTCCTGCTGGTCGCGGGTTTCGGCGTGTTGTGGTTTGCGTGGTGGTGGTCAAAGAAGCGCAAGTCGGGTGAGATCGAGATTCGCAAATAATCCTGCTGGGTGACACCGCGATGAAAGTCGGTTTGCAAGTGTGGGGCAGTGAAGGAGACGTTGCGCCATTCACTGCGCTTGCAGCCGGTCTTGTCGATGCGGGACACGAGGTCAGGCTCGTTGTGACCGACAACCTGGGTCGAGACTACAGCGGGCTTGCTCGGCGCTTCGGGTTTGAGATGCACGTGGTTGCCGCCCCGAAAATGCCTCCGCCCGCCGAGACAGAGAGAATCTGGCGCGAGATCATCGAAACGCGCGATCCGTTGCGGCAGATCGGCCTGATCCTGAAATATGGCTTCGACCCGGTGATGGAAGAGATGTACGTCGCCGCAAAGGATCTGTGCGCGAACAGCGATGCGGTCGTGGGACACTTCTTTCTCTTTCCCCTGGCTATCGCCGCGGAGAAGGCGGGCGTGCCGCTTGCAACGCTGAACGTGGTGCACAACTGCATACCGTCGCGGTTCATGTATCCGGCTGGACTGCCGAATCTCGGGCGATGGTCGTATCCCCTGGGCTGGAGCCTTATCCGCCTGGCCGTGAACCGGCTGTTTCTGCGAAGGGCGAACGCCCTGCGCGCGAGGGAAGGCCTGAAAGCGCAGAGCGACGTAATGCGAGAAACCTGGGCGGCGGAGCGGCTCAATCTCATCGCCGTCAGCCCGAGCATCTGCAAAAGACCGCCAGACTGGGAAGAGCGGCATCAGGTGTGCGGCTTCCTGATTCCCCCCGCGGTTCTGCACGCCGACGATCTTCCGCCGGGTTTGGAGGAGTTCCTTAACGACGGCCCCCCTCCTGTTTACTTCACGTTCGGAAGCCTCATGCCGAGCACGCTCGACCACATCGAAGAAGCCGTCGCGATCTGGCGCGAGGCGGTGCGTATCGCCGGCTGCAGGGCGATTCTGCAAATTCCGTGGAGCGATCTGTCGGTCTTTGCGGCGGAGCCGGGTCAATTCCTCGTAACGCGCACTCCCTATCTGAAGATGTTTCCCCGCTGCGCGATGATCGTGCACCACGGCGGATCGGGAACCACACAGTCGACCCTGCGCGTGGGAAAGCCTTCTGTGATTGTTGCGCATATCGCCGACCAGTTCTTCTGGGGCGCGGAGCTCGAACGGATGGGCATGGCTGGAAAAACTCTGCGGCGGAAGGGGCTGCGAGCCAAAGCTCTCGCCCATGAAATCCGGCATGTGCTGGCGCAACCCGGAATGGAAGAGAGGTCAAGGGAGATTGCCCGGCGGATGGCTCAGGAAGACGGCGTTGGGATGGCTGTGGGGCTGATCGAGAAGCGACTGCTGGGAAGAAGAGGATAGGAAGCTGGAATGCCCATGGGCCGCCGGCAAATCGCCGCGACCCCCGGGAGGAGAGTCTATTTGCCAGCGAGCGCCGGCTGGCTCTCTGTCTTGCTGATCCGCCGAACCAATGCCGGAATACCAAAGGCAAGACCAGCGACAATGGCCGTCGACATCAGATCGTTGCGGTAGAACGGAAGAGCGGCTGCGTAGCAGGTCGTGAGGCCGGAAAGCGTACGGGGATACATGTCTCCGCCAACCCAGACGGCATAGTTCGACAGAACAAAGAACGAGGTGGGGCCGAGAACTACGCCGGCGGCAACGCGGACAAACGTGGTGCGCGCGCTGAGCAGGATATGACCGAGCGCCATGGCGGCCAGGTACCATGCCCACGTGGTGACATATGCCTTCCACTCGAAAGCGTAGTGGTAGGTAAAGACGGTAAGGCAGTAGTCCGTCACCATGAGGGCTCCCAGAGGCGCCAGCATTTCGCGCCATGAGCGCCGCGCGCCAAAGTAAAGCAGTGCGCCACCGATAGCCGTAAAGTTCAGCCAGTCGGGATGTGGAATAACGCGGCTCAGGATGGCAGCAACGAGGAGCAGATATGCGGGCATGGGCACCTCTGATCTGGAAATTTCCCGGCGGGACGGCACCGGAGGAAGAAGCGTATATCCATTCTGACGGGCGGAGCCGCGACGGTCAACCGGCGGGATTCGTAATGTGAACAAAACTCTCCAGTTTGGTCGATCCCGGGCTGCAGCCCGACACATTTTCCGCGACATCAAGAGCTTCCATGTTAGATTTGCAGAGGCATTTTGTCAGGCCAACCCTCCCATTCCCCGGAGGTCCCTTGCAGGAATCAGCCGCTTTCCCTTCGCAATTCCAGGCTTCGGCTGCAGTTGCCACCACGCCGCTCGGGCATGTCATTGCTCCGCCAGTCGACGTCTCGACAGAGATCGAGTCGTCTGGGGCCCGTCCCGTGACGCAGCGCGAACGCATCTTCACGGTTGATGTTGTTCGCGGATTTGCACTGATGGGAATCCTGGTGATGAATATTGCATCGTTCAGCGGGCCCCTGGAGATGTACATCAATCCGCTGATGGTAGGGAACCATCGCGCCTACAACCTGATCGCGTGGTCGATTCGCTGGATCCTGTTCGAAGGCAAGATGCGGGCAGCATTCTCGATGCTCTTCGGAGCGGGCGTCATCCTGCTGACTGAACGGGCCGAGTTGCGCGGCAGCAAGAATGTGGCGGATGTGTTTTTGCGGCGCAACATGTGGCTCATGTTGTTTGGCATTGTCCATTTCTACTTCGTGTGGATCGGCGACATCCTCTTCTTCTACGGCCTCACTGCCCTGCTGTTTCTCTATCCTTGCCGCAAGGTCCGATCCAGGAACCTGCTGATTGCGGGAGTGTTGGTGCTGGCGATTGGCATGGGCTCGGACGCCTTCCAGTCGGTGAACGCCATTCGCGACAGAAACCGTGGACTGGCCGCCCAGGCCTTGTCCAATGCAGGCAAGAAGCTCACGCAGAGCCAGCAGGACGACCTGAAGAAGTGGAACGAAAGACTCGAAAGGCGCAAGAAAGAGCACGATGACGATCTGAAAGCGATGCGCGGCAGCTATCTCGACGCTCTGAAATATCACGGGGAGTGGGGGCCGAGAATTCAGGCAACCTCGTATTACATGTTCGGATTTACCGACATGCTCGGGATGATGCTGATCGGCATGGGTCTTTATCGCGCAGGGTTCCTGACCGGAGCGTTGAGCTATCAGGTCTACGGCTGGACGATTGCGATCGGGTATTTGCTGAGCCTGCCGATCAACGGAATTCAGACTTGGGGACTGATTCGCGATAATTTCCAGCCTGAGTCGGCGTGGTGGGTGCTCTATCAGCTAGGACGCCTGACTGGCGCTGTCGCGAACATTGCCGTGATGGTGCTGGTGGTGAAAGCAGGATTGGTGCCATGGCTGACGAAACGGGTTGCGGCGGTCGGGCAGACGGCGATCAGCAACTATCTCTTCACCAGCATCAGCTGCACGCTGCTTTTCAACGGCTTCGGTTTTGGGCTTTACGGGAAGCTCGAGTATTACCAGCTTTGCGCCGTCGTAGCGTGTGTCTGGGCTCTGAACCTGATCATGAGTCCCTTATGGCTGCGGCACTTCCGGTTTGGGCCGATGGAATGGGTGTGGCGTTCCCTGACCTACTGGAAGCGGCAGCCAATGAGGCGGCGTCTGGACGAGGAGCAGGCATTGGCGGCGTAGCGGGGTCTCGTCCACGGATCAGGAGCGCACTATTTCTGCTCGCGGCCTCCCATCGCCATCCCGGCCTCTTCGCTGCCATCGATGATGTAGACCGTGGCGCTGAGCGGGGCCTGAGAAACTCGTCTTCCTGAGCCGCGGAAATCGTACCCGAATCGAAGGTCGCTGAACTGGACCGTGGTCCACTGACGCCCTGGCGGCAAACGCGGCGGCTCAACGCCGGGAACAGGGACAGGTCCCAGATCACGCACAACAGCCCAGCGTCCCCAATCCAGATAAACCTTTCCTAGTTCCGTGCGCTTGGCGGCCTCCACCGCAGGTGTGTCGGCGGGCTTGGGGATCTGGTCGCGCTCGGGCTCGCTGTCAATGTCTCCGGTGCGTGTATTGACTTCAGCTGTCTGGAAGAAATTCGGCGTCTCCAGAATGGCGTGCCAATGAAACGGATTCACTGGGTAAGGCTCGACGCCGATGCGCAGAGCAGGCTCGTTTGTGACCTGTGTGTTGTTGAGCAGGGCCTCCGCCTGAGCGTGTTCGGCGTAGCGAAGGCACCACAGGAGCACCATTCCGGCAAGAGCGAAGATGGCCCAGCCACGGCCCCGGAATTGCGTGCGCCGGGCACCGATCTCGCGATCGGCAAGACCAAGAAGGGCGGGAATGATCAGCGCTGCGAAGAGAAGCGCCCACATCACGGGTTCGGCAATGAAGACGAAGCTGCCGGCATACCACCGGGGGTTGAACGGAAAGAAGGGACGGACTCCGTAGTTGGTTGTCCAGTCAAGAAGGATGTGACTCAGAGCCGAGATCAGGCTGGCGATGTAGACCCAGATCCAGCGCACGGGTTGAGGTCCCGGACGCGTCGGCGCACCGGGCTCGATGGGAGGCGCTGATTTCGCTTTTCTCGCGAGACGATGCTTCCGAAATCGATCGAATAACCAGACCGCTCCTGCAGCAGCAGCGGCAACGAATGGAACCCCAATGAAGGTGTGGGTGATACCGCGGTGGTGTTTGAGTCCCTCGACGGGGCCGACTAACCCCCAGAAGATATCGAGATCGGCTGCCTCGGCGGCGAGAACGGCAGCCAGTGTGGCGTAGGCCGTCTTGCGGTTCAGGCCCGCACGGCCGATGCAGGCTCCAGTGAGGAAATGCGTGATAGGCTCCATAACGCGTTGGAAACCATAGTAGCGGAGCGAGCAGGGCTGGCGAAGCCAGCGGGCCCGGGAAGGCGCACCCTATAATCCTGCCCATGGATGAGAAGACCAAATCGGGGGATGCGGCACAGCGCGCCGAACAGCTCCGTACCGAGCTTCGCCAGCATGAGCACCTCTATTACGTCATGGACGCGCCTGTCATCAGCGATGCCGAGTACGACAGGCTGATGAACGAACTGAAGCAGCTTGAGACGAAGCACCCCGAACTGCTGACGCCGGATTCGCCGACGCAGCGCGTTGGAGGCAAACCCGCCGAGGGATTCAAAAAGGCGCGCCACTCGCGACCGATGCTCAGCCTTGACAATGCCTACAACGAAGAGGAACTGGCGGAATGGGACCGGAGAGCGCATGAGCTCGCTGGCGGCCTGCCGGTGGAGTATACCGCGGAGCTGAAGCTGGATGGATTGAGCGTGGCGCTGACCTACGAGCCCGCAGAAGACGGGGGGGCACGGCTGGCACAAGGCGTGACGCGCGGGGACGGACAGATCGGCGAGGATGTGACGACCAATGTCCGGACCATTCGAAGCGTGCCGATCGCGATTCAGGCTGCGGCGCTGAAAAAGAGCGGCCTGCCGCAGGCGTTTGAAGTTCGCGGCGAGGTCGTCATGCCCCAGAAGGCGTTCCTGCGCACGAATGAAGAGCGGGAACGCGAGGGACTGCCGGCATTTGTCAATCCGCGCAACTCAGCCGCGGGTAC
>Ga0335069_10016171_pt1 | contig 10421 bp, 5 predicted proteins | sample Lox_Sample_11_FD_206714 | JGI IMG/M metagenome (GOLD analysis project Ga0335069, IMG submission 206714) | Soil microbial communities from Loxahatchee National Wildlife Refuge, Florida, United States - Lox_Sample_1.1 | ecosystem: Environmental > Terrestrial > Soil > Wetlands | place: USA: Florida...
CATCGTTTCGCAGAACATACGCATAGGTCTGCATGAAGAATCGAACATTGGCGTGGCCGATCCGCTCGCTGATCACCTTCGGGCTTATGCGGGGCCTCGGGCGCTCGCGGCCTCCCGCCGTCCACGGCTGCGGCCATATCCTGACCCAGCCCACACATGGTTTGTCGTGACGCCAATATCCGCGTGCCCGCGGTGGCAGTCGAGTCGGTGACTGATGAGGCGATGCCAAGCATCGGGATACCTGCTCCCCGGAACCCCTACGTTGCTCGTCTGCGGACCAGCAGCGGCGAGGGAAGTCCCTTGTCGGGAGTGCAAGCACCGTGTCCGGTTTATGTCCGATCGTCGGATCAACTGAATGCGTCAGCCGAGTTCAGTGCGTCGTATGCGACGCATAAATGCACATAAACCGCAGGTCAATAGCTATTTTTGCCGCTTCACACGCGGAAGGTCGCTGGTTCGATCCCAGCCGGGACCACTCACATCGCCGCAGGCCAGAGCACCTAATACCCGCACTTCCCCGAAATATTTCCGCCTCGCTTGGGCTTCCGTGGGGCCAAAATGAGGCCAAGATTGGGCCAAAATGGGCCAAGATTGCTGGACCGCACGCCTGGTGTCGTGCTGGACGTCATCGCCCGCCAGCCTCCATCGGGTATGCGCGGCCGCGCGCTCGCCGCCCGCCCAATGCCCGGGGCCCGATTCGAACCCGGGTATGCGGAGAGCCTCGAAGAACGCTATCGGCGCTTCGCGGCGCAGCGTGGCGAACGCCCCGTCGCGGCGGTCGTCGTCCCAACTCCAGAACTCGAGTGAGCCCAGGTCTATATCGCTCAACGGCACCTCCGGTGGCGGTGTGCCGTTTGTGCCGTGCGTCATACCCGAGTCAATCGTTGTCATGGTGACCTCCCGGTCCGACCCTGAGTGTGACACCCGGTAACGTCGGTGGTCCAGAGAACTCGCTGTGACGCGTTTTCCCGAGGCTGTCGGCCGCCAATGCTGGCCTGCGCCCGCCCGCAGGAATCGAAACCAACGACGATGCGGTAATCGGAGCGATGGTTGCGAACGTCTGTTCGCGTGTCCTAGCGGTGTCCTAAGGCGCTCGATTACGCGCAAACACGCACTAGACAGATGAGCACAGCAGTGGCCCTGCGACGTGGACGTTTAGGCGCACACTAGACATTTGATATATTGGCTTTTCGCTATAATTATTGAAGTGCCTATTTTGGTGGCTTTCATCATAATATTGTCGTTGGAAGGCTATAGCGGACCCTGGCCGCCACTTTGACCACCCGGTTGTTGACCACGTTCGGCGACGTAGACGTTGCGCGGGATCTTGGTCGCATCCGCTGACTGCCGCAGCAGGGCTTTCACACGGCTTTCCGTCCGATGACGAACCGGGCAGCACGCTTTCCATCGGATCACCGCCTCTCGCAGTTCTGCTGCACTCGGTGCCAACCGATCCGTTCAAAACCAAACAGCATGCGAATAGACAGCTTGCGATAAACGACTGGCGACCGACTGTTTTCGTGCCACGCCCATTACTCGTTGCTGATTGCCGAGACAATGTTAGCTCGCGCTGCCTTTACAGCCGGTGGGATTGATCCGATAATGCAGAAGATCACCGCACCCGCCCCAAGTGCAAATGCCAGGGGAACAGGGCGATAATATACGTCGACACTCCATACCTCGGACGAGGCGAAAGCGGAAAGGTACTGCTCGACCGTGCCGAAGATCAGCCCTAACGTTCCACCGACCAATCCGATGGCCGCGCCCTCGACAAGAATTGAGCGCAAAGCGAACCGTCGATTGGAACCAATGGCGCGCAGCACTCCTAACTCCCGGCGCCGTTCCCTTATCGACATCATCAACATGTTCATCAGGGCGACCGTGGCGATGAGGAGGACAACAATCCAGATCGCGTCGGTCAGATCGAAGGCCTGACTCAGCACCCGTTCATATCCCTCGACGGCAGCTTTACCGCTGTACACGTAGATCCCCTCAGGCACCGCCTTCTCCACAGCGCGAATCAAGCCGTTCAGGTCAGTTCCAGGGGCAGCGGTGACACCGAGCGCGGTCTGCCCAGGCAGGTTGAACCAGACGCGCATCTGATCAAGCTCAATGCCTATGGTTCCAGTCAATCCGGAAAAGAAGGGTACCGATGCCAACACCCGTACCGGCTTAACCCCTTGCACGGTCTGTAGCTCAAGCGTATCGCCAACCCGCACCCGTAGCCGACGGGCCAGATCTCGGGACACGACGACTCCTTGGCTGGTAAGCAACTGTTGGCGGACGTCTGCGCCGACAGTTTGCGTCAGCGGATCAGCGGAATCCTCGGTTAGCCCGTACACCATCACCTTGATGCCATCGACCGTCGCATACCCGGCTTGCATATCTGTCACCGCCATGACACCGGGAATCGACACGATCCGATCCCGCAATTTCGGCGGTAGCAGGGGTCCGGTGGGAAACAGTCCGGGACCCCGCGTGGAGACCCAGATGTCGGTGGCACCTAGTGGAGCGAAGGAGCCACGAGCCGAATCAATGGCGTTAGTGCTACCGCCATTGATCGCCAGCGTTGCCCCCACCGCAATCGTCACTGTCATCATCGTCGCCCACACCCGCCGCGGCGCCCGCGAGATGGCTGACGCGGCAACCGTACCGACAGCACCGAAGCAGCCCGCCACGACCGAGCACACCCGGATCAGCGCGGGACCGATCGCGAACCCGAAAGCGATGAGCGCACCGAACAGCAAGGAGATGGCGCTATCGGCCATCAGACCAAGGTGGGACGTCGCAATGTAGAACGCTGCCGCCACCAACACCACAGAGATCAGCGCAGCGGCAATGCGGAGCCAGGCAGGCACCACGTCTGCGATGGAGGCACCCACCGGCACCAGGGCCTCGATCGGGGTGACCCTGTACACCTGCCGAGCTGCCACCGCCGCGGCGGCGACGGCCGCAAACACCGATGCTACGTTCCCCGCCGCAATTGCCCATACCGGCATGAAATACTCAATCCGAACGGTCACGGTTTGCATGAAGGCATCGGGGAGCCCACCGATGACCGCCCGACCGATGAACACACCGAGAACCGAGCCGATAACCCCACCAATCATCCCGTATACGGCGACCTCGGCGAGCAGGCCGGCAACCAGCGGCTCACGACGGGCACCCATCGCTCTCAAGAGCGATAGCTGGATACGCCGCTGTGCGATCGACATACTCATTGCGGTGTAAATGAGGAAACCCGACACCACAAACGCAAATCCCCCGGCGGAGAGTGCCACGAAACGAACCAGATTCACGCCGGTGCTCGCCTCGGCGCTGCGTGCCTGCGGTTCGGTGACCAGCGCCCGCCCTGCGACGGCGTCGGTGATTCGCGCCCGCAGGGTCGCCAAGTCGGCGCCAGCGCGTGGAACGATGAGCACGCCGTCGAGATTGTTGCCACGCCCGGCAAGCTTCTGCGCGAGCCGTAGCGGGCCAAGGATGTAGTGACCGGCATTAAGCCGGCGATCATTGGGCCCGTCGAGAATCCCGACAATGGTGACTACCCCGGACCCGGCCGTAATCCGGTCACCGGTCTTGGCGCCCATTCCTGGGCCGGCGAGCACTCCGTCGGGCGTCAACCTGAGCGCCGTGATATGGGTGGAGATTTCCTCCCGCAGTGCACCGTTGAGGCGCACGCTGCTGGCGTCAGCCCCGAGCAGTAGCGTCGGCCCAAAAGGAGTCGCGACAAAGGTTTGCACGAGGGGAACGGCCACTGAAACACCAGGGAGGCGCTCCGCATCTCGTTGGACCGCCTCGGGAAAACCTCCGTCACCGATCCCGCTAATCTCAAGTGCGGCGTTGCCCGCGATCGCCTCCGCGAGACGTGCGATCGAGTTGTCAATGGAACTAATCAGCCCGAGAACCGCGACCAGCAATGCGCACGACACCGCGATGACCGCGACAGACGCCACCGCGCGACCCCGCGCAGTAGCCACTTCACGCAGGCTAAATACGCGCAGCCAGTCCAGGAGGGCACTCATGGGTCTATGTGGCGCTCGCGTGGGAGTCGTCACCGACCCTGCCATCGTGCATGTGGACAATCCGATTGGTGATCCCCGCCGCCTCGGGGTTGTGGGTCACCATGACCACGATTCGGATACAGGACACGTCAGTTGCGATGTCCGACAGCAACGACATGACATGGGATCCGGTCTTCGAGTCGAGGTTCCCGGTGGGCTCGTCGGCGAGTATGAGTGCGGGGTCCATGATGAGTGCACGCGCAAGGGCAACTCGCTGCATCTCGCCACCAGACAGCTCGGCGGGCCGGTGCTCGGCCCGGTTCGCCAGCTCCACGCGGTCCAGCAGCTGCACCGCATCGGCTTTGGCCGCGCGTAGGCTGGTTCCTCCGAGCAGCATTGGCAGCGCGACGTTCTCCCACGCCGACATGGTCGGTAACAGGTTGAAGAACTGGAAGACAAATCCGATGAAGTGTAGGCGCAGTTCCGCCTTATCTCGCTCGTTGAGGGCAGTGATGTCGCGGCCATTGAAAAGCACGGAGCCGGAGTCGGGTGAATCCAGCGCACCGAGGATATGCAGAAGTGTGCTCTTTCCGGACCCGGACGGTCCTACCACCGAGACGAACTCGCCCGGATTAAAGTCCAGGCTTACCTCATCCAGTGCTTGGACCACGTGACCGCCCACCCGGTATCCCTTGCTGAGCTGACGCAGTTCGATCATCGCTTCCGCCTATCCTCTTCGGCCGCCCTTTTGGGATGTCATCCGCGCAGCACTTCTTCAGAATTTTCGCCACGACGGTACGGGCGCGCGCCCTAGGTAGCGTGCGCAGATACTCCGTACCGGTCTCTGGCGCATGCGGGCCCTCAACGCCTTGGTGTTCGCGTCGTCGAATACACGTATGCGGTGGAAGTAGCTGCTGATTGCTACGCCGAAGAACTGCCAGCGCACCTGGCAGCCCCATGCGGCCATCCTGCTCACATTCCATGTCGGTCCGCCTGCTGTCGCGGCGACATGAACAACTGATGCGCGGCCGAGCGCCGCACCTTGCCGCTGGTGGTCTTCGGGACACTGTGCGTGGGCACCAGCCGAATTTCTGCCGCATGCACACCCGTTCTGGCCCCGACCGCTGCCCGGATATGTTTGCACAGGCGCTCATGTTCACTTGCTTCCACGTCGGTTTCGACAATCAGATGCAACGTCTCGGAATCGTGGTCTGCGCCGCGGTGGCCGACCGCGACGGCGCCGCCAGGACGAACGCCGCTCACGGACTCGATCGCGAGTTCGAAGTCGGCCGGAAAGTACTTCACGCCTCGAATGACGATCAGATCCTTGATCCGCCCCGTGATCCGCAAGCCACCCGCACGCAGATATCCGAGATCGCCGGTGTTCCACCAGCCGTCGTCGGCGAGTGCGGCTGCGGTGGCGTCCGGCAATTCGAAGTATCCGGCGGTTCGCGACGGTCCACGAAATTGAACCTGCCCGAGAATGTCATCGCCGACGGGCACACCCTCGTCGTCGACAATCCGAACCTCGGTCGCAGGCATCGCATGCCCGCAGTCAGTGACGGCGATGGCGTCCGGATCCGCTGGGTCTACGTCTCGCGCTTCTCCGTGCCGGCCGGCTGCCGACCGGGATATGGAGTCGAACGCGACCGGTGCGCGCCGCGGCGCCGATGTGATAGCCAATCCTGCCTCGGCCATCCCATAGGCAGGGACCACAGCATCGGCTGGCATCCCCCATCGCGCGAATCGGTCGACGAAGCGCTGGACGGTGGCGGCATGGACGGTTTCCGATCCGCAGAACGCCAGACGCAGCGCAGTCAGGTCCACACCGTCAAGCTGATCGTCGCGGATCTTGTCGGCCGCCAAGCCGAAGGCGAAGTTCGGGCCGCCCGTCATGGTCGCGCGATAGGTGCTTGCGTGTCGTAGCCACTCCGCTGGCGTACGCACGAACCGTGTGGGTGGAAACAGTACGGTGCCGCCGCCCGCGAACAGTGGCATACAGAGACCGAGGATCAGGCCCATGTCGTGGTAGGAGGGCAGCCAACCGACCCAGACGTCGTCGCACGTCCACCCGGTGACTCGGGCGATCTGTTCGCAGTTGGCTGCGAGGTTGGCCTGGGAGATCACCACGCCCTTGGGTGTGCCGGTCGAGCCGGACGTGCATTGGATGAATGCCGGGTCGGCGCTGTTCGGCATTCGCATCGGTGCGGTCGGGCCGGGTTCGGTCAGGGCATGCTCCAGCAGCTTGGCGCCATCGATCGTTGGCCGGCCCGCGATGCTTCCTCGCAGCCTGGCGGTCAACTGCGCGCTCGCCACGACTGCCGAAGGCTGCAGATACCGCAGCAGCAGCCCGAACCTGTCGCCGAATGCTTTCATCCCGCCGAAACCACCGGCGGTCGCGACCGCGACCGGTACCGCGCCGAGCAACTGTGCGCCAAAGAACACCGTGAGGAACTCCGCGCCGGTGGGCAGGCTGAGCAAGACCCGATCCCCCTGCTGGACACCGTGTTCGGCCATCGCGGCCGCAACCCGACAGACGGCATCAGCGAGCCCCGCGTAGTCCAGATCGACCGGCGTGGCTAGGTCGGGAAGGACGGTGATTCGGGACGTCGTCCCCCCACGCTCGGCGTGCGCGAACATTGCCGCGAGCACGCTGGTGTGTCGGGTGGTGAATGTACTCATCCGAATAGCCGTCCTTCGGTGACGCAGGCACGCACGGACGATTCCAGATCCACGCGATCGCTGGTGTCGATGATGTGAAATCGCAGCTGCGGGAACAGATCCGCGAGTTCGTCGCGCGTTCGCAGGTAGTTCTCGCGCAGCGCGGCCAGGTACTGTGGCGTTTCGTGTGTCTCGAGGGTACCGGTGCCGGACCGAGCGGCGCAGCGCTTGGCCGCCTGGTCGGGCGGGACATCGAGCCAGAGCACGTCATCGGGCAGCGCGGTGCGGTACCGGTCGCCGAACCCGGCGATCGCTGCTGCCGCACCTTGACCGAGAACATCGGCGATCTCACCGAGCAGGGCCCACATGTTGCCGGACGTGCCCAGCCGCGCAGCCTCGGCGCGATGCCAGGCGAGGATGGTGTCGAGCGTTCCGGGGTTGCGCTGCTCCAGTACCTCTCGGATCGCTTGCTGCGCCTTCGCATCGACCGCGCCCAGTTCGCCGAGCCTGACGTAGAGCGGTCCGTAGACCATCGTCTCGATCAATGGATGCCGCTCGCACACCAGAACCGCCGGGAGGTATGCCGTGACGAAGAATCGCTCGACCGGACCGAAGAGGGTCATCTGCAGGTATAGCGCCACGGCCTTGACGACCGGGCTGCCGACCTCATCGGCCCCGTCGCTGAACGCCTTCAGCTGCCTGGACAAACGGTGCAACGGCGCGTTCGGTGTGTCGTGGAAGTCGGGGCACGTGACGGTCACGAGCCGGAAAGTCTCGGCGGCCGAGCCGCGGAGCGCGGCGATGACGGACGACTTACCGCATCCATCGAGCCCCACGACCGTGACGCGGCGAGTGGTCGGCTCGCCACTCACCGGTCGTCCTTGGCAAGGCGATCGACGATGGCAGCCGTGATGGAGTCCGCTTCAGCGGTGCCGTCCAGTTCGATCCAGCCGAACTCACTGGACAGGTCGGCGATGGCCTCCCGACTGCGCTGCTGGAAGTCGAGGAAATCACGTTCGTCCCCATAGCCGCTCTCGTAGTCGCTGCGACGCGCCTTGCGCGCCAGCGCCGCACGCGGTGAGACGGCGAGGTAGAACGTTCGATCCGGCTCCGGGAAGCCGGCCGCCAGCGCCCGTAGCATCGCCGGATCACCGCCGTGCGCCACTTCAGTGGCGTAGTACTTGTACCAGTAGGCGTCGATCAGCACGACGTCCGGGCCGCGGGATGTTGCCAATTCGAGCGCCAAGTGCATAGCGTGGAACAGGAAGTGAGCTCGTGCGAGTGGCGTTAGTATCCGGAGATAGGCGTAAACATCGGAGGGCCGCCCGAACGGCAGCTTCGCCGACACCACCGGATCGCCGAACGCATCCCAGATCGTCACCGGCGCCACACTCTGACCGTCTTGCTCGAAAATTGCTGCCAGCGAGGCGATTTGGGTCGACTTGCCCGACCCGTCGCATCCGGCGACGCAGATCATACGCTTGTGTGTGACAAGTCGCGATTCGACGACGAGCGAAACCTGCTGTGGAACAGGTGGATCGGTGCGGTGCCGAGCGACGGTCAAATCCTCGAGGATCTCCACGCTCCCGGCGCTGCCGTCGACACAGATGCGCTGACCCGACCGCAGCACCGACGTCGCGGCGGGCACGTTGAGCACCGCAGGAATCCCGTACTCGCGGCCGATGACCGCCGCGTGGGACAGCATCCCACCCACCTCTGTGACGACGCCGGCAACCAGGCCGAGCGCGGGCGTCCATCCCGGATCGGTGAACCGCGTCACGAGAATGTCCCCGGGGCTGAGAAGGCCGATCTCTTTCAACGACAGCAACACTCGGGCCGTACCGGTGACGGTTCCCGGACTACACCCGAGGCCGGTCAAGCGGGTGCCGTCGACACAAGGAGCCGCGACGCTCACCCCGCCACCGAGTTCGTGTGGTGGTGTCAGATCGCGATAGCCCTCGTACATCGCTCGGCGGAATCGGATCTCTTCCCCGATCGCACCCGGTGGGAGCCCGTCACGGGACAGCTCCACGAGCTCATCGATAGGCAGCATGAACACGTCGTCCGGATCGGCGAGCCGGTTGTCCGCGGCCAGTCTGGCCCCGGCCTCCACGAGGTAAGCACGAACGATCGCGTAGCACCGGGACGAGAACTCCCGCATCCGTTCACGCGCCACGAGATACGTTCGGGCACGGGCGAGATGGCGCTCCAGCACCGTGCCGAACCGCAGCCGGGTCAGCGGAGTGGCACGGACCCTGGTACGGAGCGCGGCCAGCTCGTCGTCGAACCGTTTGCGTTGTGCGGCTAGACCCGTGGCGGGATCGGTCGGCGTATTGCCGCTTGCAAGCATCGATTCGATCATCGCCCGGACGCGTTTCGGCGCTTCCGACCAGCGCGGGCAGGTTAGCTCGAGCTCCATATCGGCGTGAAATCCTTGCTCGGCAACGAAATCCGCTAGCGCACGGTCCCACATCGGGCCATCTAATCCCTCGTCGCGAGCGACCCGGTACAGTCCGACGATGCTCCGTTGAGCGGCCATGTGACTGATGTCGGCGAGCCCACCCATCAGGTCGATGACCGCGGTGTTCCCGTTGCTGGCTGCATCGAACTTATTGATCGCCTTCTTGAAGTCATCCTGCACGACGGTGTTGTTGTAGATCGTGGTGAAGTACGTGCGCTCGGTGTTCGCGTGGAAGGTCAGCAGGCACTCGGCCAGGTCCGCGAAGAACGTCGAATCCGAGGTGCGTGATAACGCGGCAACCTTCTCCCGCCAGCTTCCGTACGTTGCCGGCCAGTCCGCTGCGAACCGTTCGACGATGGCCAGCTGCGCCGCGGTCGACCTCTTCACCGCAAGCGCGACCGGGAGGGCGCGAAAAACGGTTGCGGCAGTGGTCGGCACGCGGAGCGGACCAGCCGCGCCGTAGCTCTTCGAAACCCCCAGATCGGCGTCGAAACTCTGCTCGTCGAATCCGGGAACCTTGGAAAAGCAGCGTTTAACCGCGCTCACATTCCAGTACGGCCGTCCGTAGTACATCGCGATCCATTCCGGCACCTCGTCGGGTGGTTGCAGCTTCAGGTCGATGAAGTACTGCTGCATGGTGGCCTGAAAGGCGTTGCGATACAGCGAGTACATCATCGGCGTGCACACCCTTGCCGAGACGCCGCCGTCGCGGAAGTCCGCATCGGTGAACTGGTCGATGTCGGTGCGCCAGCCGATCGCGGTGATCGCACGCGATTGCAACAACCAGAGCGTGTCGTCCTTGTCGATCGCCCACTCGATGTCTTGTGGCCGCCGCCGTCGTGCCTGGACCGCAACCATCAACCGGGCGAGCGCTGCGACATCGGATTCGCTGCAGTCCACCGAATCAGAACCCTCGATTCGGTCGACGACCGCCCCGTCGCGCAACCGCAGCCGGAATCGGGTCGGCGTGACGTGACCGGAGACCAGACGCTCTCCCAGACCATCGCAGCATTCGACGACGGCGTAGTCCTCGATCCCGTGGATCGGGTCGATGGTGAACCCGACCCCTGCGGTCCGTGCATCGATCTGGCGTTGCACCAGCACCGCAACGCGTGCCTGGTCCCCCGAATATCCGGCACGGGCGAGATAGCTTTGCGTCCGGTCTCCTTCCGCCGATGCGCGGCAATCGGCGATGCGGCGACGCAAGGTGTCGAGATCGGCCACTGCGAGGTATGACTCGTACTGGCCGGCGAAGCTTGCGTGGTCGAGATCCTCGAGCAGTCCGCTGGATCGAACCG
>Ga0335069_10016172_pt1 | contig 10421 bp, 7 predicted proteins | sample Lox_Sample_11_FD_206714 | JGI IMG/M metagenome (GOLD analysis project Ga0335069, IMG submission 206714) | Soil microbial communities from Loxahatchee National Wildlife Refuge, Florida, United States - Lox_Sample_1.1 | ecosystem: Environmental > Terrestrial > Soil > Wetlands | place: USA: Florida...
AATCGAACTGAGGCGCTGGTGTCGCGTATAACGGACCGCTGACGAACCTCACTTCTTCTACGCTCTTGACGGCCCGCGATTTGGGGACGCCCCAACGTGCGTTCCACGCATGCCACCGGGATCGAGGCGCGGGGTTCAGCGTCACCCTTCCGGCAGGCGTAGGATATCGCCGGAAACCGGGCTGAGGCTCAGGGTTGTCGAGACTATTCAATCCGGACAAGTCGCGTCCCGCGGGAGGTTGGAGATGAAAGGCATACTGTCGATCTTGTTCGTGTTGTTGCTTGTCTTGTCGACCTCGCCAGCACTTGCCGCGGACAGCGCCGCCGGCAAGAAGCTCTATGACACCAATTGCTCGAAGTGCCACGATTCGAACATCCATATGCGCCCGGATCACAAGATCAAGTCCCTGGACGCGCTCGACAGGCAGCTCATGGGATGCAGTAAGGGAGCCCACGTCGAGTTGAGCGACGCCGATCGGGCGAATGTGGAGCAATACCTGAACGAGCAGTTCTACAAGTTCAAGTGATGACTGAAGCCCAGGCCGTTCTCGACGTCGCCACCGGCGCCGAACCGACTGCGGCGAGCGCCCTTGGAGCAGTCCGGTAGTCGCTGCCATTTGGCGTCTATGGCGGTATCGGTCACTCGCGCATCGAAGACGGGTCGGTCATGCTCGGCTCGCCAGCCTTCAAAGCCGATGCCGAGACCAAGACGATAGCAAGTGCTCCGTCGGCGCGCGCCGCTCTAATGGCAAAGATGCCTGCGAGAACCCGCCGGCAAGGCGCCAACAAGGGGAATCTCCCGCAACCCATCGCTTCGACTCGCAAGACGCGAGCAGCGGCGGCCGGGGTGGCCGTCAACCAGAGGCCGAAGCGCAAGTCACGAACTTGATTAACTGCAAATTCCTTCGTCTTCCTTGGTCTGCCGCCCAGAAGCTCAAGGTTCAGAGGCACGCCGTTGTGGCGGACGGGCTCGGTAATATCGGGAGGGTGAACCAGTTCCTCCGCAGGGAAAAAGTCCGCGATCGCGGTGAAGCATTACCGCGCCGTGCGCCGGAAACGCTTGAACGAGGGCCAGGAACAGTCCGTCGTTGCCGTTTCTCAATTCGCTTGAACCTTATCGACCGGTCGCCACTATGGGTGCTGCTGGCCTGCGCCTCCCTTGTCGCCGACGTCGACGCTTGACCCATCCCTCCACCTCCCCCCACACTCAGCTACGCGCGGTTGAAATGCCTATCCTCTCCTCCGCGGTCCCGGGCGGCATCGCGGTTGGATCACCGACAGCGCGACGAGAAGACGGACCATGCCAGGCTTCGAAGATCGCTTGTATGCGGCGCTACGCGAAACCGGCATGCTGGACGTGCCCGAGGGCTTCTCGGTTGCGCTCGTGCCTCAGGTCGTCCCGCGTGGTCTTCTGGCCGCGATCGAGAGTTTCATCCGCGTCTTCGATTGCGTCACCACGCGCCCCGCCTGGCAAGAGGCGATGACGGTCGGCGGCCCCACGATCGCCCGAGAGCGGCGCGCGGAGGTCTGCTTCTTCAGTGCGTGGGATTTCCATCTCCCGCCGGAGCGTCCCGATCACTTCCAGCTCCTCGAGTGCAACGACAACGGCTCGGGAATGATGTTCGCGGCGATCATCAATCGCCTCTACTACGAGCTCTCAGGGGTCGGCGAGCGTCGCGCGCTCGAGGCACCGCCGTCCGTTCCGGCCTTCGGCCAGCGCGTACTCGGCATGATCCGAATGGAAGCTCGGGGCTTCTCCGAGGGGCCTTCGCCGGGTCTCGTGCTGATCCTCGACGACCCGGAGTCCCTGAGACAGGGCAAGTTCAGACATGAGCACCTGCTCCTCCGCGATCTATGTCGAGGTGCCGGATGGCGCGCCGAGACTGGCTCGCCGGCCGAGACCACTTGGGAAGGTGGACAGCTGCTCTGCCGCGGCGACCGCGTTGCGTTCGTGATCAACCGCTCGACCGACTTCTTCTGGGAAGGGAAAGCCTTCTCGGCCCTGCGCTCCGCCTACGCGGAGGGCAGCGTGCTCGTAGAGCCCAATCCGTTCACCTACGCGACGCGGAGCGACAAGCGCTTACTCGAGCCGCTTTCGAGACCGGTTCGTGATATCGAGCTCGGCATCCGGCCCGACGAGAGGGCGCTGCTGAGCGTTCACGTGCCCGAGACCCGTCTGCTGGGGTTCGAGAACGTCGACGAGCTCGCGCGGGAAAAGGAACAGTGGTTCTTCAAGCCGTGCCACGGGTTCGCGAGCCACGGCGTCCTCACGCCAGCTCAGGTGGGCCGCACGCGCCTGCGTCGGCTCCTCAAGAAGGGCGATGCTTACGTCGCTCAGCGAAGAGCGCCGAAGTCGCGCGTGAACACGAGCGAGGGCGTGTCCCTCTGGACCGACCTCCGCGTCTGGGCCTACCGCGGCGAGCGCGTTCTTCTCTCCGGCCGGGCCTCCCGTCATCCCGACAGCGTCGATCTCTCGTCGCCCGGGGGCTGGATCCCGACCTACGTCGGAGCGTAGCGGTGCCGGCGCGACCCGACCTGCTGGAGCACGACCTTGACCTTTGACCTTCTTGACCGATTCGAGGAGCGCGTTCGGACAAGTCCCCATGCGGCGGCCGTCGAAGCCGATGGCATCGCGATCAGCTATCGCGCCCTGGCGCGCCGCGCAGCGGCGGTCACGCGTGCCCTGCACGACGTCGGGTGCGAGCCGGCCGACCGGGTCGCCGTGTGGACGAGCGACCGAGCGGCACTCGTAAGCGTAATGCTCGGAGTGCTATGTGCCGGTGCGGTCTTCGTCCCCTTGGAACGCGATGCTCCGGACGAGCAGCTACGGCAGCGGCTTCGACGGCTGCGGCCGCGGGTGCTAATTCATGACGCGCAGGCGGCGAAAGCCGCCCGGCAGCACGTTCTCGGCTCCGCTGCGCATGGATGCACCTGCCTTGCCGTACCTGACGACGAGGGTCTTGCAGCCTCAGGCCACGCAACGATTGCGCGTCGGGCGGCAGCGACAGCGCCTGCGTACGTCTACTTCACTTCCGGTTCAACCGGTCGGCCCAAGGGAATCGTTGGGTCGCTGGGCGCCTTGGCAGACCGAATCGCATGGGAAATCGACGCTTTCAGCGTTCAACCCGGAACGCGGGTCAGCCAGCTCGTCACACCGACCTTTGATCCTTGGTTTCGCGACATCTTTGTGCCCCTGTGCTCGGGCGGCACGATCGTCGTACCGCCGGCGCCCCCGGCCCGCTTCGAAGCCGAAGGGCTTATCGAGTGGCTGCGCGATGCGCGCATCGAGCTTATACATTGCGGGCCCGCGCTAATGAATGCGATGGTCAGCGCTCCCGCCCGCATCCGTCGTCTGCCCTCGCTCCGTACCGTGCTGTCCTCGGGCGAGACGCTCCACGTGTCGTTGGTCAGGCGCTGGCGCCGCCGGTTTGGCACCGCGGTCGAGCTCGTGAATCTCTACGGACCCACTGAGGCGACCATGTTCCAGTTTTGTCATCGGGTCGACGCCTCCGATGTAGCGCGCGCGTTCGTCCCGATCGGGCGTCCCCTACCAGGCATCAAGGTCCGTCTCATCGATGGTGCCGGAGCGGCTAGCGCCCCTGGCGAAGCAGGAGAGATCCTCGTCGGTGGCTCCTCGCTCAGCCTCGGCTATTTCGACGACGAGGCGGAGACCGAAAGAGCATTCGTGCACAGCGTGGAGGATCGAGAGGCGCTGTACTACCGGACCGGTGACCTCGGCGTCGAATATCAGCCGGGCTGCTATCGGCTGCTCGGGCGCATCGACGACCAAGTCAAGATTCGGGGCGTACGCGTGGAACCGCGTGAAGTCGAGGACGCGCTGCTCGGCTACCCATTGATCGCCTCATGCGCCGTGGCAGGGCGCCCCGACCGGAACGGCGAGCTGTCGCTCGTTGCCTACGTTGTTTCCGAAACTGAATACGTGCCGGCGGTCCCGGAGATGCGTGCTTACTTGCGCGAGAGGTTTCCCCCGCAATATCTCCCGACAGCCTTCGTCATGATGAATGCACTGCCGCTCTCGGCAAACGGCAAGATTGACCGAAAGCGTCTTCCCGATCCAGGCGACGCGCCTGCGTTGCAAGCTGGCGTTTTGACGCCCCCTCGCAATGCCCTCGAAGCGGCGCTCGCCTCTCACTGGGCGGAAATCCTGGGGCTGCCGGAGGTCGGCGTGGAGGACGATTTTCTCGACGTCGGTGGACATTCGTTGAGCGCGATGCGCTTGTTGAGTGCAGTGAGTCAAGCGGGCCTTGGCGAACTTTCCATCGGCGAGATCTTCGAGCACCGGACGATCGCCGCACAGGCGGCTCTGCTGCAGGCACGGCGCATCCAACAACCGCCCAACGAGAATGGAGAAAAGGCCGTGCTTGCTCCGGCGGCGACTCCGCGCGCCCAGGGTGCAGGCGAGTTCGGTTGTCCGCGCCGCGCCTCGCCCCTTTTCGGTCTGCGTGATTGCAACCTCGTGATAGTCCTCGGCGCGGACGACGATCGCGATAGCTTCGAGCGCGTAGCGCGAATGGTCAGCGAGTTCGACCCCACCGTCCACCCTTGCGTCGTGGCCGATGCCCCGGGCTGGGAGGCCGGACTTCCGCCGCATCCGTCGCTAGTGATCTCGTCCGGGCTCCTGCGCCACCATCCCGCGATGCCCGCCAACGTGTGCTGCGGCTACCCGCTGGCGAAAAACGAGGAGTATCGCATCCTCGAGCGCGCCGGCATCCCGGTACCGCAATGGGTCACGCTGGAGAACGGGAAGCAGCCGGACCTTTCGCGTTTCGGACGCTATGTCGTCCGCAAACCCGACTATGGCGCCAAGGGCGCGGAGATCCGCATCGTGCGCCGGAACCGCGTCCGCTGGAAACCCGTGGTGACCTCCGCGGCAGGCCCCAGTCCGCGCTTGCTTGTGCAGGAGTTCGTGTACACGGGATTGTGGCCGGTGAGCTACCGCGTCAATACATTGTTCGGCCGGGTCCTCTACAGCCTGATCATCACGGGCAACCAGGCGCGCCCCCCGCTTAAGGGGCCGGAGGACTTCGACGCGCGCGGTGACGGCGGTCAGTCGGTATCGATCGTCGCGAACGCGCGGGACTCGACAGCAGCGTTTTGCATGGACGCCGAGATCATCGCTCTCGGCGAACGCGCCGCTGGTGCGTTTCCCGACCGCCCGTTGCTGGGCGTGGATATCCTCAGGAACGCGGTGTCGGGTCAGCTCGTCGTGACCGAGGTGAATTCGCTCGGACGCAACTGGAATTTTGGTCCCGCATTCGCCGCGGCCTTCCGCTTGGACATCGAGCGACAGTTCGACGGCCTACGCAAAGCCGCGTACATCTTGGCGGAGGAATCCCAGCAGCGCGCAGGCACCAGTCCAGGAGCACGCGCTTTGAACGACCATTCGCCATTCAGTCCGGGCCTTGCCGGACTCGAAGCATCGCACCGCCGCGAAATCGACTAGCTGGCGCGATAGCACTGTAGCACGCGACGCAACGCACCCTTCCGGCATGGGTTTGCGCATCCGGGGAATCGCGTTCCGCGCGCGCCTTGCGGCGCTTTTCTTAAATGACCGTTCTCGTGAACTGCGGAGACCGGGGTTGTGTTCGTCGCTCGCAGCTCGTGGCTCAGGCCTCTCGGCTTCGGCCTACCGTAGCCCCAGGTTCAGCGTGCGAAGAGCTTAGCCAGAAAATCCCTCAGATCTGCAAAGTTCTTCGAATCTCCTGAGAAGCCGCTCTGCACATTCGTGTGCTCCAACGCGCTGAGCTGCGGTTGGTCTGCCCGCGGTCGACGCATCCACGCGAGCCGGTCGGCGCCGCGCGCTTGAACGTGGAGAAGAGGTGAAAGAACCGCCCGTCGCCTAACCCGCTGCTCCGTAGACGCCGGGACCCGGCTTCAGAACATGTTCCTGCGGGAAGGCGTTGGCGATCGTACCGGCGGGGCTTGACTCCGTTCTTCACCGTCGCGACTCCTCCGTTGAGCGCCTCGGTCGCCACGGCGAGCACGCGCTTTGACGTCGAATCACTCCCGACCCGCGGCGCGCCTTAGACACTCGATTAATTGTGCGGTTGCCGGTGTGCGCATCCGGCCACGCATCGTCATGATGCCGACTGCAGGCAACTCGATCGGAACCCGCACCGCCAGGCTGCGCGCCAGTTTCTCGCGCTCGACGTGTTGTGCCACCGAGCGCGCGACGAAGGCGATTGCAGGGCGCTACCTCGTGAAGGTGACCGTAACAAGAAACGACGCTGACTCAATGATGTCGCTTGGCGGATTGAGGCGATGCTTGTAGAACATTTGGTTTAGCTTTATGCGTGACGATGCCCATGGCGGCGGGACGACTCGGGGCAGCGTCGCAAGGTGGTCCCATGTCGGCTTCGCCTTGCGCGTCGGCGGATGGTCGGGGCGCGCGATGGCCGACATCGGCTCGTTGTACAACGCCTCGGTTTCGAGGTCCGGCGCCGTGTAGCCGGGTTCGAGGCGGCCGACGAAAAGATCGAGTTCGCCGATACGCAGGCGCGGCAGCAGCCGCATCAGATCGCCCTCCTCGATCAGCATGGTGGTCTGCGACGACCGTGCCTTGAGGAGCTCGACCGCGCGCGTCAGCAGTCCTGGCGTGGCCACCACCATCGCTCCGACGCTCGTGCGCCCAGCTCCGACGCTCGCCGCCGCGGCGATCTCATCTCGCGTACGCCCGTAGTCGGAGAGGACCGAGCGCGCGAAGCGCACCACCGTCTTCCCGTAAGCCGTCGGCTCCGTCCCGCGCGTGGAGCGCACGAATAGCTCGAGCTCGGACCCGTTTGACGGACCGCTCAGGGTTGCGAATTCAACTGGCGGCTATTCCTTGAGCTCGATCTTCGAGCGCGTGACGACGTCGCCGAGACGTGCGCGCTCCTTCGCCATGAAGTCGTTGAACGCGCCCGGCGAATCGTTGCTGGCCGGCACGGCGCCGGTCTTCAGGATGTTGTCGCGCACCTCAGCGTTCGTGAGTGTTTTGCCGAATTCCTCTGCGAGGCGCTTGACGATGTCGCCCGGCGTGCCTGTCGGCACAACGATGCCCCATGACTGCGTGATCTCGTAGCCGGGCAGCGTATCGGCGATGGTCGGGAGGTCGGGCAACGCCGGATTCCGATCCGTGCCAGTCGTCGCGATCGCGCGCACGCGGCCCGCGTTCATATGCGCTCCTGCGGCGATCGGCGAGGTGATGATGTACTGTGCGTTGCCTGCGATCACGTCGAGCAGCGCCGGCGCGGCACCCTTGTAGGGGACGTGGACCACCTTGATGCCGGCGAGCAGGTTCAGCATCTCGCCCGCAAGATGTGCAGGAGTGCCGATGCCGGCGGAGGCGTAGTTGAGCGCACCGGGGTGCTCCTTTGCGTACTTGATGAGTTCCGCGACATTCCGCGCGGGCAGGGCGTCGTTGACCACCAACACGTTCGAGGCAGTCGCGATGCGCCCGACCGGCACGAAGTCCCGGGACGGATCGTAGGGCAGGTCCTTGCGCAGGTTCGGCAGGATCGCGTAGATGGCGGTCGTCGTCAGCAGCAGCGTATAGCCGTCCGGAGGCGACTTCGCGACGAGGTCGGCGCCGAGCGCGCCGCCGGCGCCGGGTCGGTTGTCGACGATGACCTGCTGCCCCAGCGTCTCTGACACCTTTTGCGCAACCAGGCGTGCGAGCTGGTCGGGGGCGCCACCCGCTGCATCGGCGACGACCAGGCGGACCGCGCGATTAGGATAGCTTTGCGCATGCGCGCCGGCCACCATTGCGAATAACGCGAGCGTGCATAGCAGCCGCCCGCAGAGATGAATGGAAAGCATGGCGCCTCCTTGCGGTTGCGATCACATTGCGCGCTGCCGCTTGCCGAGCCGGCCGGCAAGATCACGCACGAGGCCCGCGACCGCCTGCACGGCGGCACTCGCGTGGCGGCGCGCGCCCACGACAAGGTAGAACGTCTGCCGAATTTCGGGCGACACGATGCGCGACAGTGCGAGCTCCTTTGCCGCGACCTCCGCCGCGACGGCACTACGTGAAGCCAGCGAGTAGAGCCCGCCGCGGGCGACGAGCTTCTTCATCACGTGGATCGAGTTGAGCTCGACGACCACATTGAGCGCGATGCCTGCGCTGCGCGCCTCCTCCTCGATGAGCACGCGGCCGCCGTTCGGCATTGTCGCGATGACAAGCGGCAGCCGCGCGAACCGCTCGAAGGGGATGGTCGCGCGCCGCGCCTGCGCGTCGCCAGCCTTCGCCACCAGACACAGCGCCACGTCGAAGAGGGGCGCGTATTCGCCTACTCCCGGTGCCGGCGGCAAAGAGACAACGCCAAGGTCGATGCGCCCGTCGGCCAGACTTTCCTCGATCTGACGCGTTGGTCCTTCCGCGATCTGCAGGTGCAGGTTCGGATGACGCTGCCGGACGGCTGCCACGAGATCGCCGACGAGGGGCCAGCTCACCGACGGCTGCAGCGACAGCCGCACGACGCCTCCGAGGTTGCGGGCGTCGTCGGCGACGAACTCGGGAAGCCGGTCGACCTCCGCCGTCAGCGCCTCCGCTCGAGGAAGAAGCCGGCGCCCGGCGGCCGTCAGGCGCGCGCCCCGGCCCGTTCGCTCGAACAAGCGCACATCGAGCTGGCGTTCCAGCGCGCCGATACGCTTGCTGACCGCCGACTGCGTCGAGGCCGTCAGTGTGGCGGCCCGCGAGAAGCTCCCGGTGGCGGCAACCTGGAGGAATAACCTCAGGGGCTCGAGCTCGATCGGGCGGGCGCCTTCCAGCATTCCGCGATAGAATAGCAAGAGGCGAAATATGTCAACAGCGGAATAGATCGATGCGCCGCTCGAACCTGCTCGTCCTAATGTCGGACGAGCACAATCCCAAGTTCCTTCATTCCGCCGGACATCCGTTCATCGAGACGCCGAATCTCGACGCGCTGGCTGCTCGTGGTACACGCTTCACTTCGGCGTACACGACATGTCCGATCTGCGTGCCCGCGCGCGCCGGGTTCGCGATTGGCCGTTATGTGAACGAGATCGGTTACTGGGACAACGGCGACCCTTACGACGGCGCGGTTCCGAGCTGGCACCATGCGCTACGCGCTGCGGGGCATCGCGTCGTTTCCATCGGCAAGCTGCACTTCCGCGGGCGGCCGGACGACGACCATGGCTTTTCCGAAGAGATCGTGCCCATGCATGTCATCGACGGAATCGGTGATGTCAAAGGCCTTGTTCGCGACGAAATCCCAAAGCGCAAGGGCGGCGACAAGATGGCGCAGCGCGCCGGCCCCGGCGAGTCGCCGTACGCTACCTACGACCGTGACATCGCTTCGCGTGCGCAGATCTGGTTGCATGAAGAGGCGCCGAAATGGGCCGACCGACCATGGGTTCTGTTCGTGTCGTTCGTGCTGCCGCACTTTCCTCTTACGGCGCCTCCTCACTGGTTCTACCGCTATTGGCGACAGAATCTGCCCATGCCAAAGCTGTACGCGAAGCCATCGCGTCCGCGCCATCCGTACCACGACCAGTACGAGTACGTGGTTGACTACGACACTCACTTCGCGAGCGACGCCGACGTCAAGCGTGCGATCGCGGGCTACAGCGGTCTCGTGTCGATGATGGACGAGAACGTCGGCAACGTCCTGCGTGCGTTGCGCGATACAGGTCTCGTTAACAACACTCGCGTTTTCTATACCAGTGACCACGGCGACAACGCCGGCGCGCGTGGACTGTGGGGAAAATCGACGCTCTACGAGGAGAGCGCGGGAGTGCCGTTGATCATCGCAGGTCCGGATATTCCCAGCGGCCGCGTCATCGACACGCCGGTCTCGCATATCGACTGTGCGCCGACCATTCTCGAGGCGTGCGGGGAGCCGCCACGAGTTGGCGGACGTGATCTGCCAGGCGCCTCATTGTTCGACGTCGTGGACGGATTGAAGCCCGCGCGCCCAGTCATTTCGGAATACCACGCAACGGCGTCGATCGCCGGAGCCTACATGCTCCGGTTCGGACGCTTCAAATACTGCCACTACGTCGCGTATAGGCCACAGTTATTCGACCTCGTCGAAGATTCCGAGGAACTGGTCGATCTCGCATCCGATCCCCGCTATGCCGCAACGCTGGCAGAGGGTGAGCGGCTGTTACGTGCGGCGCTCGATCCGGAAGCGACGGACGCCCGCGCTAAGCAGCGCCAAGCGGAGCTGCTTGCGTCGTTCGGCGGACGGGAGAAGGCGCTCGCGAGAGGGGATTTGGGTTTTACGCCTGCGCCCGGGACGGCTGCGGAGATGAATTGAAAAGCTCGTTATCGACGACGGCGTCGCGCTTCTGCAAGGACTCGCAGATGCCGATGGCCAAAGCGTGACTGGCCTGTGGAACAGATGATCGGCCACCCCCGAGGGCCCCGGGGGTGGCCGACCACCTCAGTTCACCTTGACT
>Ga0335069_10016173_pt1 | contig 10420 bp, 6 predicted proteins | sample Lox_Sample_11_FD_206714 | JGI IMG/M metagenome (GOLD analysis project Ga0335069, IMG submission 206714) | Soil microbial communities from Loxahatchee National Wildlife Refuge, Florida, United States - Lox_Sample_1.1 | ecosystem: Environmental > Terrestrial > Soil > Wetlands | place: USA: Florida...
CAATGGCCACCTGCCGGCCCGCCTGATAACCGGCGCGATCGACCGCCTCCAGAATCACTTCGATCGCTTCCTGGTTCGACTTGAGCGACGGCGCGAACCCGCCCTCATCGCCGATCCCAACGCCGTAACCGCGTTGCTTGAGCACCGTGCGCAAGGTGTGAAACACCTCCGCACCGATGCGCAATGCATCGGCAAACGTCCGCGCGCCGACGGGCATGATCATGAACTCTTGCAAATCCACCGAGCTGTCGGCGTGCGCGCCGCCGTTGAGGATGTTCATCATCGGCACCGGCAAGGTCACCGCGCCTTTACCGCCGAGATAGCGATACAGCGGCTCCTCCAGCGCCAGCGCCGCCGCCCGCGCGACCGCGAGCGACACGCCGAGCATCGCGTTGGCGCCAAGCCGCCGCTTGTTCGGGGTGCCGTCGAGATCCAGCAGCAATCGGTCGATCGCCTCCTGTTTGCGCGGATCGCGGCCACGCAGCGCCGACGCGATCGTGGTGTTAACGTTGGCGACCGCCTTGGTGACCCCCTTGCCGAGATAACGCCGCTTGCCGTCGCGTAACTCCAAGGCTTCGTGTTCCCCCGTCGACGCTCCCGACGGCACTGCGGCTCGACCAACCACGCCGTTGCTCAGGCGCACGTCGACTTCAACCGTCGGGTTCCCCCGCGAATCGAGAATCTCGCGCGCGACAATCTGTTTGATCTTCATTCCCGTTGCGATCTCCCGAGCCGATTTGCCAATCCCCACGGGCTTCGGCTACCATGCGCCGCGCGTGGGGACACAGGCGATGCGACTCCTACCACCGGCTCCGGGCAAACACAAAATCGTGGTGACGGTGGGGATGGTGTGTCTGACCGCACTCGTCCTCGGCGCGATCTACGGCGATCGCGGTCTCATCGATCTGCAGCGCTTGCGGGCCGAACAGCGGCAACTGGAACGGGTGGCCTTCCGCCAGCAACAAGCGAACGCGCAACTACGCGATCACTTGCGACGCTTGCGCTCCGACGATCAGTACTTGGAGCGCTGGGCGCGGCAACGACTGCGTTGGGCAAAGCCGGGGGAGATCATCTATCATTTTCCGGAGCCGGCGAGCGCGCGCACCGCACCATCGCGCAGCTCCGATCAGTAAGCGGCCGAGCGCGGACACCGCTCATTCGTCGTCGCTCTCGATCAACTCTTCGTATTCGTCGGCGCCCATGAGTTCCTCGAGCTCCGATTCGTCTTGCACCGCGACTTCGATGAGCCAGCCTTCGCGGTATGGATCTTCGTTGATCAGGCTCGGGCTTTCCGTCAGCTCGACATTGACGGCGCTCACGGAGCCGCTCACCGGCGCGATCAGTTCCAACCCCGTGCGCACCGACTCCAGCTCGCCGAACGGCTCGCCGCGTTCGATCTGATTGCCCACTTCCGGCAGCTCGACCGCGATGATTTCGCCGAGTTTTCCTTGGCCGTGATCCGACAGGCCGATCTGCACGCGATCCGCTTCACCCCGGACCCAAAGGTCTTCTTCTGAAAAGCGAATGATGAGCGCCGGGGTGCGCTCTTTCTTTTGTTCCTTCTTTTGCCGAGCCACGGCGGTGGTCATATAGACGGCCGCGTCGCAGTGTCAAGAGAAATCATGCCGAAAGAGGCTGTGTCCCACGAGCCGTCATCAGCCTTGAATCCGTCGTCGTCTGCCCGTAGCATCGCAGCCATGATCGCGACGGCGGCAACAGGCAAGCTCGCGCGCATCCGCGACGAGCTGGCTCAACTCTTCGTCGAGCGCGGCGAGCTGATCGACGCGGCGCTCAGCGCGTTGCTCGCCGGCCAGCACGTGCTCATCATCGGCCCACCGGGGACCGCCAAGTCGATGCTGGCCGACGCCCTCTGCCAACGCCTCGCGGGCGCAAACTACTTCCAATGGCTGCTGACCAAGTTTACGACGCCGGAAGAGCTGTTCGGCGCCGTGAGCTTACAATCGCTGGAGCGCGACGACTACCGCCGCGTCACCACGCACAAATTGCCCGAAGCCCACATCGCCTTTCTCGACGAAGTCTTCAAAGCCAACTCGTCGATCCTCAACGCCATCCTCACGCTGATGAACGAACGGCGCTTCCACAACGGCCGCGAAGTCACGTCGGTCCCGCTGATCACCCTGTTCGGCGCCAGCAACGAGCTGCCCGAAGAGGACGAACTCCGCGCGCTCTACGATCGTTTTCTCGTGCGCTTCGTCGTTGGGTACATCGAGGAGGACTTTCGCTTCCTCAAGATGCTGCAAGCGCACGCGCCGGAGACCTCCACCGTCCTTTCGCTCGACGATCTGCGCGATCTGCAGGCCGCCGCGCACGCGGTGACGATTCCGGCGCACATCTATCGGTCGCTCGCGGATCTCCGCCGCCAACTCGGTCGCAAGCAAATCGTCGCCTCCGACCGTCGCTACCGCCAATGCCTCGGACTGCTGCAAGCGCGCGCGGTGTTGCTCGGCCGCCGCGAGGTGGCGGAAGACGACTTGTTCGTGCTCGATCACGTGCTCTGGCGCGAGCCCACCGAGCGCAACGAAGTCCACGCCACGATCCACGAGCTGCTGCGCGGCTACGAAGACGAAGTCAAGGTGTTGCTCTATCAAAGCCGCGAACTCCGCGACTACGCGTACCGCCAGTGGGAGAACAACGAGCTGCGCAGCCGTGCGGTGGTCGAAGCGCATACCAAGATTCGCAACATTCTCGCCAAAGTCGCAACCATTCTCGATGAGGCCCGCACAGTTGGCCGCCCGATCGAGAAGGTCCAGGCGGTGAAAGAGGAAATCGAAACCATTCAGCAACGAATGTTGGAGGCGCTGTGAGTGAGTGGTGAGTGGCAGGAACCTTCCCGCGGCGTTCTGATCACTTACGACTCACGACCCACCACTCACGACCCACCACTCGCCATGTTCCTCGAAACCGACTCCTATGACCGTGCCGCGTGGGCGCGTTTGCAGGCCGACTCGGCGTCGCTGCGTGACGTGATCGAAAGCGGCGGGAAGCTGTTGCCGCATTTCGACGAGTTCATGCTCGATCTGTTCGCGTTGCTCTTTAAGCTCAACATCGTCTCGCATCCCGCTTCGGAGGTCGCGCCGAGCGCGGCGTTCTACGGCGTGTTGATCGAGCAGTTGCGCGCCGTGCCGGTGCTCGCAGCCTTGCGGCAGCAGACGGTGCTCGATGAGACGCGCGCTGGTCTCGCCACCTTGTTGCTCGGCGAGCGGCTGCTGGAGTTGATCAAGTCGGAGCGCGTGTTGACGCGTGCCGAAATGCTGGATTTCTGGAACTTGCAGCAACACGAGGAGGAGCTGAATCAGCGGCGGGACGAGGCCGAGACCGCAGCGGATCTGCGCCTACGCGCGTCAACCAAAGCCAGCGAGCGCCAACTGAGCGAACTCGAGGCGCGCATGCGGCGCGAAGCCGAGACGGCGGAGCGCCGGCTACAGCAACGCGCGCAGCAAGTTCAGGCGACGCTCAAAGACTCGGCCGAGCGCAGCCGCAACCGGGTCGAGGCGCAGGCACAGCGCGTGCTGCAGGATCTCGATGACACGGCGGAACAGTCGGAGAGTTGGAGCGTGCAGCTCGGCACCGGCCAACGCTCGTCGCCGGCCGCCCAGATCGAATTGGGCCGGCGGCTGGCGAACAATCAGAAGCTACGCAAGTTGGCGCGAATGGTCGGCCGCATGCGCGAGTCGGCGTTGGCGCTGCGGCAGAAGATGTTCGAGCGCGCCAGCGCCGAGATGTACGAGATCGGCGCCGGCGCCGAGCTGAGCCGCCTGCTTCCGCACGAGTTGCTGGCGCTGCGCCATCCGGTGCTGCGACGCGATTTCGCGCGCCGCCTTCTCGATGGCGAGTTGCTCCAGTACTCGCTGCGCGCGCGCGAAGAGAAGGGCAAAGGCCCGATGATCGTGTGCCTCGACGGATCCTCGTCGATGGCGGGCGACAAAGAAATTTGGTCGAAGGCGGTCACGTTGACGCTGCTCGACATCGCGCGCCGCCAACGCCGGCGGTTTCGATCGATCTGCTTCTCCTCCGCCGACATGCCGTTGCAAGTGCTCGAACTGAACCAGTGGGAGCGCTACGCCGCGCGGCTGCCCGAGGTGATGGAGCTGGCGGAATACTTCCCGGGCGGCGGAACCGATTTTCAGAAGCCGCTGAGCGCCGCGCTCGAGTGCCTGCGGAAGGCCAAATACACGCGCGGCGACATCGTGTTCATCACCGACGGCGAGTGCCGCGTCACCCCCGAATGGCTCGCCGAGTTCAAGCGCCAGAAAGATCGCCTCGGCTTTTCCCTGTTCTCGATCCTCATCGACATCGGCCCCAGCGCGCTCGGCACGTTGCGGGAATTCAGCGACAAGATCGCCACCGTGTCACAGCTCACCAGCGAGGCGGGGCGGGACATTTTCCTGAAGTTCTGAAGGGCGCCACCGACACCCAGTCAGCGTCTGGATGTCGGTGGCCGCAAATACGCGCGGAGAACCCCGCGCATTAGTGCGCGCCGAGATTCACCCACACACTCTTGATGTGCGTGTACAGTTCGAGCGCGGCCTTGCCCATCTCGCGGCCGAAGCCGCTTTGCTTGTAGCCGCCGAACGGCGAGGCGGCGTCGAAGACGTTGTAGCAGTTGATCCACACCGTACCCGCGCGCAGGGTCTCGGCCATGCGATGCGCCTTCTGAATGTCACGGGTCCACACCGCGGCGGCCAAGCCGTATGTGCTGTCGTTGCCGGCGGCCACGACGTCGTCCGCGTCTTTGAACGGAATCGCGCAGACCACCGGGCCAAAGATTTCTTCGCGGGTGATCTTCATGTCGGCCTTTACGTCGGCAAACACGGTCGGCCGGACGAAGTACCCTTTGCTCAGTTCCTTCGGCCGCCCGCCGCCGGCGAGGACCTTCGCGCCCTCCTTCTGACCCGACGCGAGGTATCCACTCACGCGATCATACTGCTCGCTCGACACCAGCGGGCCCATCTCGGTGGCGGTGTCCATCCCGGGGCCGACCTTGATCTTGTCCGAAAACTCCACGAGCTTGGGCATGACCTTGTCGTAAATCGGCTGCTCGATGAACAGGCGCGAACCCGCGCAGCAGCATTGCCCGTGATTGAAGTAGATCGCCGACGCCGCGCCGACCGCGGCCTGTTCGAGATCGGCGTCGGCAAAGACGATGTTGGGAGACTTGCCGCCGAGCTCGAGTGAGATCCGCTTCAGATTGCCCGATGCGGCGCGCATGATCTCCTTGCCAACCTCGGTCGATCCGGTGAACGCAACCTTGTCGAGATCGGGATGCGCGGCGATCGCGGCACCCGCGGTCTCGCCGAAGCCAGTGACAATGTTCACCACGCCCGGCGGGATGCCCGCGTCGTCGAGCAACTCGCCGAGACGGAGCGCCGACAGCGGCGTCTGTTCCGCCGGCTTCAGCACCACGGTGTTGCCGCACGCCAGCGCGGCGCCAAGTTTCCATGCGGCCATGAGCAGCGGGAAGTTCCACGGAATGATCTGACCGACAACGCCGACCGGTTCGCGCAGCGTGTAGTTCAAAAAGCGTTGGCCCGGGATCGAGACCGGAATCGTCTCGCCTTCGACCTTGGTCGCCCAGCCGGCGTAATAGCGAAAGTGATCGACTACGAGCGGAACGTCGGCGACGCGCGCTACCGCCAGCGGCTTGCCGTTGTCGAGCGTTTCGAGCTGCGCGAATTCCTCGGTGCGCTGTTCGATCAAATCGGCCAGCTTCCACAACGCCCGCCCGCGCTCCGACACCGTCATGCGTCGCCACGGGCCGTCTTCGAATGCGCGCCGGGCCGCGCGCACCGCGCGATCGACGTCTTCCGTGTCGCCGGCGGGGATCTCAGCCAGCGGCTCCTCGGTCGCCGGATCGTAGGTCGTGAACGTCTTGCCGGACGCCGCCTCCACCCACTTGCCGTCGATCAGCATGCGTCGCGTGCGCCCCTGAATGAACGAGCGCACACCGGTGTCGACACTCGAATACGTCGCGAGGGCATTCGCTGTTGCCATGGCTATCTCCTTTCGCTGCGTGACATCCGATGAGCATTCGACGAGCGAGCCGCTCGCCGATTCGCCTTGGCTATAGTGGCCGCCGAGGCGAGAAGTCAATCACGGCGCGACGGGATAGAGCGGGCGACCACGGAGTCTCACAATGTGGTCCGACACCCGTGCAGGGCGTTTCCTACCGCTGCGACCAGTTCGTCGACGGTGACACGGCCGTCGCCGTTGGCATCGAAGGCGGCGCACGCGTCGACCTGCTGACTCCCCAGTGCGATGTCGACGCCAAGCACCAGATTGTCCACGGTGACGAGTCCTTGATGGCTGCAGTCGCCGACGCACACCGCGCTCGGGGTTGCGGTCGGGGACGGTGGCGTTGGCGATGACGTCGGCAGCATCGTCATCGACGGCGACGGCGACTCGGTACTTGTAGCCGGCGCCGTCGGCGTGGCGGTTGCCACGGGTGTTTCGGTCGAGGCGTCGGTTGCGGTCGCAGTCGCTGATCCCGTGGGCAACGGCGACGACGTGCTCGTCGGCGTCGCCGCCTGAGTTGGGGGTGACGTGATCGGTGCGCTTGCGGTCGCGGTATCGGTCGGCGTGGCGGTTAACGTATTCGTCGGCGTCGCGGTTGCGGTGTCGGTCGGCGACGCGGTCGGCGCGGAACTGAACGTCGCAGTTTGAGTCGGAGTCGAGGTAGATGAAGGCGTCGGAGATGCCGTCGTTGTCGAAGTCTCCGTCCCGGTGACTGACGCGGTCGAAGTCCACGTCGCGGTAACTGTGGGCGGCTGGGTGAGCGTCGGGCTCACTGTTGCAGTCGTCGACACCGTCGGGACCGCCGTCGCCGTTATCGTCGTGCTCACAACGGTTGCCGTGAATAACTCCGTCGGCGTCATTGTCGTAGTCGCCGGCGGTGTCGACGTAACGGACACCGTCTGCGTCGGGCTCATCGTTGACGTCATTGATGGCGTCGGCGTGTTCGTCGTGGTTGCAGGGACCGTCGCGCTCTCGGTCGCCGTAACAGTAGGGGACGCCGTTGGCGAAGATGTGAGCGTCCCACTAGCCGTCGCGCTGGCCGATGGGGTCATTGACGGCGCTAGGGAAAGCGTGACTGTCGCTGAAGATGTCGCGCTTGCCGTCGCGGTCGGGGACCATGTCGACGTTGTCGTTCGAGTCGCGGTCACATTGGCAGTCGGCGTTCTGGTGCCGGTCAGCGATGGGGATGGTGTACCCGTAGCTGTCGATGTTGGGGTCGGCGAGACCGTCGCGGACGGGCTCACGGTTGGCGTCGGAGTCGGCGACGGCGTGGCCGAACTTGCTCCGATCACCGCCTGCACCGCGGCAAATGCGTCGAGCAGTCCGGCGCCGGAGTCACGGTCGATCCCGGCGGCTCCAATGTCCAACGCGGTCGATGCGAGCGCCGCGCGAATCTGGGGCGCGCTCAACGATGGGTTGGCCGATTTGACCAGCGCGGCGATCGCCGCAGCGTGCGGTGCGGCGGCCGAGGTGCCGTAGAACGGATTGAAGCCGGAGGCCGACACCTTCACCCCGTCGGCCGCGGCCATATCGGGCTTCTGCCGCACGCTCCCGCCGTTCGCAAGAAAGTTGCCCGGCGTGATCGGCGTCCCGTCCGCCGTGAAGAAGATGCGCCGCGGCCCGTCGGAACTGAAGAACTCGATTGGAGCTGCTGAGGTGAATGCCGTGGTCTTCCCGGCTGCGCTCACTGCGCCGACCGCGATCGCGGTGGCAGCGGTCGGATGTCCCCAGATTGCTCCGGCGGTACTCACCGCGAGCAATCCACCGTTGGTGTCCAGGTGCAGATAGCGGTCGGCGCCGGAATATCTTACGATCGCCAATCCGGACCCGACCGCATTGATCGAGGCGACGTTGATTCCCTCCATCGGATCTTGCACGCCGTTTTGCGGGTCGGTCGATGCGGCGATGACCGACCCGTTCTTGATGAGAAACAGATCGTAGTCGTTCGCCGAGGCCCCGAAGGGATCGGACCATTGCAGCGTGATCCAATCCAATGGCTGCCCGGCGATGGTGTCGAGTGTCGACGTGCCGAAGTTGTGCAACGTCTCGACGTCGCCGTGATAGGTGAGCGTGCTGCCGGATGAAACGAAGTTACCCTCCCACGCCCCCGCGGTGTTACTGTCCTTGTTGCCGCCGTTGCCCGCGGCGGAGAAGTACAACGCGCCTGAGTCGCTGACGGCGTCGACGGCTTGGGCGATGATCCCGTCTTGAAACACCGGCTCGTCGAAATAGCCGATGTCGTCGACCAGAATGTCGCACCCGGCGTCGCGCAAGGCGCGAATGCTGTCGGCCATGCCAGCGTCCCCTCCGTTGGCGGTCGCGAAGTACAAGGAAGCGCCCGGGGCGAGATCGAAGACGACTTCGAGCAGCGCCGTGCCCTCGCCGGTTCCGGGCGCGCCGCTCCGTCCGGGCAATACCGTCACGGAACCCACGTCACCGCTGCCTTGCACCGCAGCGAGATGGTCGACGCTGTCGGACAGCACGCCGATTTTCACGCCGGCCCCGTTCACATTGAACGTTGATCGGGCGAGACTGGCGCGATGCGCGACGTCCCCTTCCGAGGTTGTCAACTTCCGCAGCCGCGGCTGTGCCGCCGGTCGAACGCTCAAGACTTCGCGACCTCCCGCGACGCCTTCGACCTCCGCCAACGGCAACCACGCCCGGATCGAATGGTATTGGGAAAAGCTGCTCACCACCTCGCCGCCGGCGGCGTCGATCTGCGCCGACACCGCGTCGTTGTCGGTCACGCGCACATCGACCAGCACTCGATTGGCGCCGTCGCTGCGCAAGTGCGTTTTGAGCGATCTCACACCCGCCGCGATCGCGACGTGCCGGCGCATCTTGTCGGCGTAGATCAGGTGTGAGCCCATCTTCCGCTGCGCCGGATTGCGCGCCGCCTTCTCTTCCAGCAGCGCCCGAATCTGTTGCACCGCCTTGGGATCGATCTCGCCTGCAGCAACCGCTCCGACGCGGATGATCGCGATTGCCAAACAACCAAAGACCCAGGCCGGCGTTGTGCGGCGCCATCCCGCACCGGTTCGAGGCAATCGTGCTGTGGTGCGAATCGCGTTCACCGGATCGATCAATCGCTAGTGGTATATGGTTGAAGGAGACGTGTCGACCGGCAAAATCCTTGCACCCAGACCGACCAAGGTGTGACGTCTCCGGCTCCGAGATCACCGCGTTGACTTCGCCACCCGCGTCTTTTATCGCCACCGCATGGATGGTTCTCTCGGCCCGCTACATAGCGTGCGCGTGCTCGATCTCGCGAACGAGACCGGGGCCTATTGCGGCAAACTGCTGGCGGACATGGGCGCCGATGTCATCAAGGTCGAGCCGCCCGGCGGCGATCCGATGCGGCGTATCGGGCCGTTCTTTGGAGGCACGGACGCAATCTCCCCTGGCCCCCCGTCGTCAACGGGGGGGAACCCAGAAGGAAAGAAAGCGAGACTGAATCATTCACTCTTCTTCTGGCACTACAACACCAACAAGCGCAGCGTCGTGATCGACCTCGCGAGCGCAAGCGGGCGCGATCAATTCGTGCGCCTGACTTCGAATGCAGATGTGATCATCGAGACCGGGCCGCCCGGCCATCTCGAATCGCTCGGGCTCGGCTACAACGAACTGGCACGGCGCAATCCGCGACTGGTCGTCGTCTCGCTTACGCCCTTCGGACAGGACGGACCGCGTCGTGATTGGCGAACCTCAGATACGGTGGCGCAAGCGTTGGGCGGCATGTTGTTCGTCAACGGCCATCCCGACGAGGCGCCGCTGCGCTCCTTGGGGTTGCAGGCGTATCACAGCGCGTCGACGTATGCGGCGATGGGCGCGATGCTTGCGTTACTCGCACGCGCGCGGTCGGGACGCGGTCAACATGTCGATGTCAGCATTCAGGAATCCGTCGCTGCCACCGTTGAGCACGTCAGCGGCTACTTCCATCAGACCGGCGCGATCGAGGTGCGCCGCGGCACGTTGCATTGGAGTCGGTATTTCCGCGTGGCCAAGTGCCGCGACGGCTACGCGCTGCACTGCAGCCTCGGCGATTGGACGTCGCTCATCGAATGGGTGAAGGCGGACGGCAAGGCCCAGGAACTCGGCGACCCCGAGTGGGAGGACTTCAACCACCGCCGCCGCAACTGTGTGCGCCTGTTTGAGGTCCTCGACGAATGGGCGAAGGCGTACAACGTCGCCGATCTGATGGAAGGCGCGCAACTGCGACGCATTCCGTACGCCGCCGTCTTGCTACCCGAGACGTTGCCGAACAATCCGCAACTGAACGAGCGCGGATTCTTCGTCGCCGTCGAGCATCCAGAGCTGCAGCGTACGCTCACCTATCCCGGCGCGCCGTACCGGTTCAGCGGCAGCCCGTGGGCGATTCGCCAGCGGC
>Ga0335069_10016174_pt1 | contig 10420 bp, 10 predicted proteins | sample Lox_Sample_11_FD_206714 | JGI IMG/M metagenome (GOLD analysis project Ga0335069, IMG submission 206714) | Soil microbial communities from Loxahatchee National Wildlife Refuge, Florida, United States - Lox_Sample_1.1 | ecosystem: Environmental > Terrestrial > Soil > Wetlands | place: USA...
CCAGGCTTTGAGGGAAGGCCAGGCGAAGGATCGGGCTTAAGCGCCGGTGCCCGTAAGCTGCAGCGCGGGCTCGGCGCGCGCCGGTTCGGCATCGTGGGCGGCCTCGATGCAGCGCGATGACGGCAGCGAGACCGTGACTGTGGTGCCGCGTCCTTCGACGCTGGCGACCGAGATGCTTCCGTCATGCAGCTCCACCAGGCGCTTGGAGATGGCGAGGCCGAGGCCGGTGCCGTGGGGCTTCTGCACCCGCGGCGACTGCACCTGATGGAACGGGCGGAAGAGGTTCAGGAGCTCGTGCTCCGGGATGCCGATGCCGGTATCGGCGACGCTGATTTCGATTCCGCCCGCGGCGTTCTGGACCGCGGAGACCAGAACCGTGCCGGCCTTCGGCGTGAACTTGATGGCGTTGGAGAGCAGGTTCAGCAGCACCTGCTTCACCAGGCGCTCGTCGGCGAATAGAAGAGGCAGCTCGGCGTCGATGCTCTGGATCAGCTTGATCCCCGCCTCCTGGGCGCGCTGCCGCACCAGACGGATGCAGGACGCGATCAGCTGCACGGCATCGACCGTCTGCGCCTCGACCACCGCCTTGTTGGCCTCGAGCTTAGACATGTCGAGGATGTCGCTGATCAGCTCCAGCAGCAGCACGGCGCTGTCGTGGATGTCGCCGGCGTATTCCACCGTCTTCGCCGGCGAGGGATCGATGGCGCGGTCGCGGATGATCTGCGAGAAGCCGATGATGGCGTTGAGCGGCGTCCTGAGCTCGTGGCTCATATTGGCGAGGAACATCGACTTCGTGGCGTTCGCTTCCTGGGCGCGGTTGCGCGCCTCGATCAGCTCCTGCTCGAACCGGTTCTGGTCGGAGATGTCGAAGCCGATGCAGACCACCAGCAGCACTCCGCCGTGGCCGTCGTCCAGCGCGACGTTGGACCATTTCATCAGCCGCTGCTCGCCGGTCCGGCTCACCCAATGGTTGATGTTCAGGCGCGGAAAATCGGAGAGCTTCGGCTTCTCGAGGAAGCTCGCGACCGTGGGATAGTCCTCGGGCGGGATCACGTTGCGCCAGACCTGCGGCCGCACCAGCTCGGCCTCGCTGTAGCCCGAGAGGCGCTGGGCGCACTTGTTGGCACGCACCAGCCGACCCTCGCCGTCGTAGACCGTGATCGCCGCATCGACCGTGTCGAGCACCAGGCCCAGGAACGCATCGCGCGAGATCCGCATGCCGCCGCGGCGCTGCGCGCGCTGCACCAAAGCGAAGGCCGCTGCGCCCAATCCGGCGCCGGCGATGACGGCAATCAGGATCAGCATCGTTCGAGGACCATCCCACGCCGCGGCCAGAAGCCGCGGTGAATTGCGTTTCTCTGAAGCCACGATCGGTGGAGGGCGATGAAGGATTCGTTAAGACAAGGCTCGAATCCGGGTCTTCTCACTACGAATGTGTGAGTATGCGCGTGCTCAGGCGCAGTCCTCAGGCGCCGAGGGGCCAGTCGAGCGATTCCGTCATGGTTGTGCCGATGTGGTTGCGCACAACCACGCAATAGCGGGAGCAGCGCACTACGGCAAGATGCGCGGCGGAAAGCGCCCGATCGAGATCGGGAAACTGCTGCTCGCCGGGTTCGCCGTCGCGGGTCATTCGCCAGCAACCCCCGGCCCGGTCGCAGAGCAGGCGCACGAGCGCGGGGGTCCCCACGGCGATCGCACCGAGCGCTTCGCGAAGCTCGCTTATCGCGGCACTTTCACGCAGCCCGGCGTCCTGATTCATGGCGATCACGTTCGCTTGACTCCGCCTCTTCGGCGGACTCGGGGGCATCATGTCGCGGCTTGAAGAGGCGTCCGAGCATGCCTTGGGCATCAGCCGGCTCGATCCGATAGACGAGACCGGAACGGACGAACCACTCGCCCGGCGAGAGGCTCTCGACATCGAGCTTGCCGTTGCGCAAGCGCGATGCGACGCCCGCATAGGTGAAGCGGCGGCCGAAGCCGTCGCGGATTGCCGCGGGTATCGGCTGGCCGCCGTAGGTGCCGATGGTCGGCCCGTCGGGACGCGGCTCCATCAGGATGAAATACTCGACGGGACGTTTCTGGGAGAAATGCGGTTTCATCATAATCTCGTGTGCTCGATGTTTCGTCGTTCGGCCCCTTGGTCGATCAACTACTGCCATCGGCACAACGTTGCATCCCGCAGGCGGGGGAACCCTGCGCTGCGCTTAGTGCATGGCGAGCAGGTGAACCAGAATCTCGGCGGCAACCGCGACGCCGAGACAAGAGAGGGCGATGACGCCCATCTCGCGCATGACTTCCTCGAAGCGCGGCGCCGCATTGAGCGAATCGCCATAGCCGAGGCCGGCACCTTTGGTCTGCGTCATCCGGATGCTTGTTCCGCGGCGGAACGGATCGAACGGCTGCATCGAACACTCCTCTTCTTTCTATCGCGGCACGAGGTGCCGATGCCGCTCAAGGTGGCCCTGCGGCGCGTCAGGATTCGAGAGGGAAGGGCGGGCCGGACTGTAAGAGCGGTGCAAAGAGCGGGGGCCGGTCGGCGTCCTCTTTACGGAATCCTTATGCCCGCTCTCCGAGTTCCGCATGGAAGCCAGACGGGCGTTTCTCCCAGATTGTTCGGCGACTCCTGGGCCCTGGCCGCGGGGATAGGCCCCGCGACCCAGACGGCCAGGGAGATGAACCATGTTGGACGTGATCCTTGAGCTCATCGGTGGAGCACTGCTGCTCGGGCAGGCGCTTCACTTCTGCTTCTTCGCCGACCCCGCGGCGTTCGTTGGCACCGTCGGGCGCTCGGTCCTTCCGGCGACCGGCAACGTGCCAAGCCGGGATCTGGGCCAGGAGCAGGCACGGAGCTGAAAATCGCGACGGCGCGCCTTTGACGCAAGTCAAACGCGGGCGCGCCCTCCAGCGGCAAGATTGAAGAATACAACCAGGCATCGGCGCGGGGGCGTGGTCCCCGCGCGCAAAATGCGGCAGGCCCTCCCGGGAATGCGGGACAGGAGACGAAACCATGTTTGACCTCGCCATGATCGCGATCGGCTGCGCGTCCTTCGCGATTCTCATTCTCTACACCTACGCTTGCGACCGGATGTGAGGGCGCCATGATCCTCGAACTCGTCCTCGGCGCGCTCGTCTCAATCGGACTGCTCGTCTACCTCGTCTTTGCCCTGATCCGCCCCGAGCGGTTCTGATCCGCGATCCAAGGAGCTTTCCATCATGACGTTCAACGGTTGGATTCAGATCGCGATCTACTTCGCGCTGATCCTGGTCTGCGTGAAGCCGCTCGGCCTCTACATGGCGCGGGTGTTCAACGGCGAGCGCACTTTCCTGACGCCGGTGTTCCGTCCCGTCGAGCGCGGGCTCTATCGCATCTGCGGCGTGGATGAGGCGCAGGAACAGCATTGGATCGCCTATACCGTCGGCATGCTGCTGTTCAGCCTGGCGAGCTTCCTGCTGCTCTACGGGTTGCAGCGCCTCCAGGCGGTCATTCCGTTATTCAACCCCGCCGGGATGGCCGCGGTCTCGCCTGACAGCTCGTTCAACACGTCGGTGAGCTTCACCACCAACACCAACTGGCAGGGCTATGGCGGCGAGACCACCATGAGCTATCTGACCCAGATGGCCGGCTTGACGGTGCAGAACTTTGTCTCGGCGACCGTCGGCATCGTGCTGGCGATCGCCCTGGTGCGCGGCTTCGCGCGCCGGCAGGCCCGAACCGTCGGCAACTTCTGGGTCGATCTCACCCGCGGCGTGCTCTATGTCATGCTGCCGATGTCCATCGTGGTGTGCCTGGCGCTGGTGGCGCTGGGCGTGCCGCAGAACCTCGCCGCCTACACCGACGCCGCGACGCTCGAAGGGGCGAAGCAGGTGATCGCCCAGGGTCCCGCGGCCTCGCAGATCGCCATCAAGCAGCTCGGCACCAATGGCGGAGGCTTCTTCAACGCCAACTCCGCGCATCCGCTGGAGAACCCGAACGCGCTCTCGAACCTGATCGAGATGTGGTCGATCCTGGTGATCAGCGCGGCCCTGACCTACACCTTCGGCGTCATGGTGAAGAACACCCGCCAGGGCTGGGCGATATTCTGGGTGATGAGCGTCCTGTTCTTCGCTGGATTGACCGTCACCTACTGGGCGGAAACACACGGCAACCCGGCCTTGACCGCCCTCGGCATCGACCAGCATGTGAGCGCTCTGCAGCCAGGCGGCAATATGGAGGGCAAGGAGGTCCGCTTCGGGATTACCAACTCGACGATCTGGGCGACCGCGACCACCGATGCCTCGAACGGTTCAGTCAACTCGATGCATGACAGCTACATGCCGTTCGGCGGCATCATCCCGATCATCAACATACAATTGGGCGAGATCATCTTCGGCGGCACCGGCTCGGGCCTCTACGGCATGCTGCTGTTCGCCATCATCGCCGTCTTCGTGGCGGGGCTAATGGTGGGACGCACGCCCGAATATCTCGGCAAGAAGATCGAGGCGCGCGAGGTCAAGATGTCGATGCTGGCCATCCTGATCCTGCCATTCTCGATCCTCGGCTTCACCGCGATCGCCTGCGTGATCCAGCCCGGCCTCTCCAGCCTTAACAACGCCGGACCGCATGGCTTCAGCGAGATCCTCTACGCCTTCACCTCGGGCACCGGCAACAACGGCAGCGCCTTCGCCGGTTTGAACGCCAACACGCCCTTCTACAATACCACCATCGGGCTTGCGATGCTGATCGGCCGCTTCGCCATGATCGTCCCGATGATGGCCGTTGCGGGCTCGCTGGCGGCGAAGAAGCTCGTGCCGCCTTCGGCCGGCACCTTCCCGACCACGGGAACCCTCTGGGTTGGCCTGCTGGTCGGGGTGATCCTGATCATGGGCGGCCTGACCTACTTCCCGGCGCTGGCCCTCGGACCCGTGGTCGAGCACTTCGCCATGCAAGCCGGCAACCTGTTCTGAGATCGAGGACCCAATCATGACCATGACCTCCACCGTGCCGAGCGGCAAGGTCCGCAAGCGGATGCCGGTTGCGACGCTGACCGATCCGAAGATCCTGGTGCCGGCGATCGGCGCGGCCTTCCGCAAGCTCGACCCCAGGAAGATGATCCACAACCCGGTGATGTTCGTGGTCGAGATGGTGACCATCCTCACCACCATCCTGTTCATCCGCGACTTGATCACGGGCGCCGGCAATTATGGCTTCTCGTTCCAGATCAATCTCTGGCTCTGGTTCACGGTGCTGTTCGCCAACTTCGCCGAGGCCGTGGCCGAGGGCCGCGGCAAGGCCCAGGCCGCGACCCTGCGCAAGACCAAGACCGAGACCATGGCCAAGCGCCTGACGAACGGCAGCGCCGTCGATCGCGTGCCGGCGACCGCCCTCAAGGTCGGCGACGTCGTGCTGGTCGAGGCGGGCGACCTCATCCCCAGCGACGGCGAGGTGATCGAGGGCGTTGCCTCAGTCAACGAGGCGGCCATCACCGGCGAATCCGCCCCGGTCATCCGCGAGAGCGGCGGCGACCGTTCGGCGGTCACCGGCGGCACCCAGGTGATCTCCGACCAGATCAAGGTGAAGATCACCGCCGCTCCGGGCTCGACCTTCCTCGACCGCATGATCGCCCTGGTTGAGGGTGCTGCGCGGCAGAAGACGCCGAACGAGATCGCCCTCAACATCCTCTTGGCCGGCATGACCATCATCTTCGTCTTCGCGGTCGTGACCATCCCGAGCTTTGCCGCCTATGCCGGCGGGTATATCCCTGTGCTGGTCCTGGTGGCGCTGTTCGTGACCCTGATCCCGACCACGATCGGCGCGCTCTTGTCGGCGATCGGCATCGCCGGCATGGACCGGCTGGTCCGCTTCAACGTGCTCGCCATGTCCGGCCGCGCGGTCGAGGCGGCGGGCGACGTGGACACGTTGCTGCTGGACAAGACCGGCACCATCACTCTCGGTAACCGCCAGGCCACCGAGTTCGTGCCGGTGCAGGGCATCAAGGACCGTGATGTGGCGGAGGCGGCGCAACTGGCCTCCCTGTCGGACGAGACGCCGGAGGGCCGCTCGATCGTGGCGCTCGCCGCCGAGAAGTATAGCATCCGCGGCCAGAACCTGGCCGGTGCAACTTTCGTGCCCTTCAGCGCCCAGACCCGCATCAGCGGCATCGACGCCGCCGGTGCCACGATCCGCAAGGGTGCCGTCGATGCGGTGCTGGCCTATGTCGGCGCCCAGGCCAGCGACCCGGCCGCCCGCGAGGTCAACCAGATCGCCGAGCGCATCGGCAAGTCCGGAGGCACCCCGTTGGCCGTGGCGAAGAACGGCAAGCTGCTGGGCGTCATCCACCTGAAGGACATCGTCAAGGGTGGCATCCACGAGCGCTTCGCCGCCTTGCGCGCCATGGGCATCCGCACCGTGATGATCACCGGCGACAACCCGCTGACCGCGGCTGCCATCGCCGCCGAGTCGGGTGTGGACGACTTCCTGGCCCAGGCGACGCCGGAGGCGAAGCTGAAGCTGATCCGCGACGAGCAGGCCCAGGGCAAGCTGATCGCCATGTGCGGTGACGGCACCAACGACGCGCCGGCGCTCGCCCAGGCGGATGTCGGCGTGGCCATGAACACCGGCACCATGGCGGCCCGCGAGGCCGGCAACATGATCGATCTCGACAGCGATCCCACCAAGCTGATCGAGATCGTGGAGATCGGCAAGCAGCTGCTGATGACCCGCGGCGCTCTGACGACGTTTTCGATCGCCAACGACGTCGCCAAGTACTTCGCCATCATCCCGGCGATGTTCCTGGCGGTCTACCCGCAGCTTCAGGCGCTCAACATCATGCACCTGAAGACGCCGCAGAGCGCGATCCTGTCGGCGATCATCTTCAATGCGCTGATCATCATCGCCCTCATTCCGCTGTCATTGAAGGGCGTCACCTATCGTCCGGTCGGAGCTGCCACGGCGCTGCGCCGCAACCTGCTGATCTATGGCCTCGGCGGCATCATCGTGCCGTTCATCGGCATCAAGGCGATCGACCTGATCATCACCGCCATCGGTCTTGCCTAAGGAGTAAGGACAATGAGCCAGATTAGACCCGCCATCGTGATGATCCTCGCGATGACTGTCATCACCGGGTTTGCCTATCCCCTGGCGATGACCGGCATCGCCCAGGTCGCCTTCTCTCACCAGGCCAACGGCAGCCTAATCGAGCAGAACGGCAAGGTGATCGGCTCCGCGCTGGTCGGCCAGAATTTCACCTCGGACAAGTACTTCCACGGGCGGCCGTCGGCCACGTCCGGGCCGGACCCCAGCGATCCCAGCAAGACCACGTCGGTGCCTTACAACGCGGGCGCATCGACCGGCTCCAACTACGGCCCGACCTCGAAGCCGCTGATGGACCGGATTGCCGGGGATGTCGCCAAGCTGAAGGCCGAGAACCCCAACACGCCGGTCCCGGCCGATCTGGTCACGGCTTCCGCCAGCGGCCTCGATCCGGACATCACCCCGGCCGGCGCCCTGTTCCAGGTGCCGCGCGTGGCCAAGGCCCGCAACCTGCCGGAGGACAAAGTCCGCCAGCTCGTGGCCGACAACACCGAGGGCCGGTTCCTCGGCGTCATCGGCGAGCCTCATGTCAATGTGCTGAAGCTCAACATGGCGCTGGATGCGGCATCCAATCCGTAAACCGGCTACAATGGGCGGATGAGCTTCCAGGAAGAGCCGCTCCGTCCCGAACCAGAGGCACTCCTTGCCGAAGCCGGCCGCGGCACCCGCGGCCGGCTTAAGATTTATCTCGGCATGGCGCCGGGGGTCGGGAAGACTTTCGCCATGCTGGAGGGTGCCCGGCAGGCGAAGGCCGCCGGCCGCGACGTGGTGGTCGGCGTGGTGGAGACCCACGGCCGCAGCGAGACCGCGGCGCTGCTCCAGGGGCTCGACCTCATCCCGCGCCGCAACATTGCGCATCGCGGCCACACGCTGCAGGAATTCGATCTCGCCGCCGTGCTGGCGCGCAAACCGGCGCTCGTGCTGGTGGACGAGCTCGCCCACACCAACGCGCCTGACTGCATTCATCCCAAGCGTTGGCAGGACGTCGAGGAGCTGCTGTTCGCCGGGATCGACGTCTATTCGACGCTCAACGTCCAGCATCTCGAGAGCCTGAATGACGTCGTGGCGCGCATCACCGGCGTGCGCGTGCGCGAAACCGTGCCGGACAAGGTTCTGGAGCAGGCGGACGAGGTCGAGCTCATCGATCTGACGCCGACCGAGCTGGTCGAGCGCCTGAATCAGGGCAAGGTCTATGCACCGGAGCTCGCCGGCCGGGCGCTCGAGAAATTCTTCAATCCCGGCAATCTCGCCGCCTTGCGCGAGCTTGCGCTGCGGCGCACCGCCGACCGCGTGGACGACCAGGTGATCGGCTATATGCGGGCCCACGGCATCGAAGGGCCCTGGCCGGTCAATGAGCGGATCCTGGTCTGCGTCGGCCGCGATCCCGGCAGTGGGCTGGCGGTGCGCGCCGCGCGAAGGCTCGCCGACCAGATGCAGGCTTCCTGGATCGCGCTCCACATCGAGCGGCCGGGCGCGGCGCTGCCGGCGCCCGACGAGCGCGACCCCGCAGAGGCGGCGCTCAAAGCCGCGCTCGAACTGGGCGCGCGGGTCGAGCGCATCGCGGGACGCGATCTGCCGGGCGAGATCCTGCGCTTTGCCCGCCGCAACAACGTGACCCAGATCGTGATCAGCCGTTCGCGGGCGAGCTGGGTCAAAGAGATCCTGCGCCGCTCCCTGCCGCATGAACTCGTACGCCGCAGCAACGGCATTGCCGTCCATGTCCTCACGCAGCAGGCGCAGTCCCAGCGCGGATGGCGCTGGCGACCGCATCTGCCGAGCGGTTGGCAGCCATGGGCCGCCATGGTCGGCGGTCTCGCCGTCGCCGTGATCGCCGGCGAGACGATTCCCGATCTCAATCGCCCCGGCAACATGTCGACCGTCTTCATGGCGGTCGTGATGTCCCTGGCGATCAGCTATGGCCGCGTCGTCGCCGGCGTCGCCTCCGTGCTCGCCTTCCTGACCTACAATTTCTTCTTCCTCGAGCCGCTGCTGGACTTCCGCATCGCCCATTGGGTCGATGTGGTGACACTGCTCATCTTTCTGACCGGAGCGTTCATGACCGGGTCGCTGGCGGGACGCGTGCGGGACCAGGCCGAGGCAGCCCAGGCTCGCATCAAAGCGATGCGCACGCTCTACGACTTCTCGCGGCGCCTCGGTGCCACGTTCCGATTGGATGACCTGCTGCACGCCGTCGCGATCCACGCCAACCGCGTCGCCGACCGTCAGACGATGGTGATGCTGGCGGATGGCGAAGAGCTGCAGATCAGTCATTCGTGGCCGCCAGAAGACACGCTCGATCCCTCCGGCTGGGCGGCGGCGCGTTGGGCCCGCGAACATGCCGAACCCGCCGGCTACGGCACCGATACGATGCCGCGCGCCGAGTGGCATTTCCGGCCGATCCGCACCAAGGATTCCATCGTCGGCGTGGTCGGCATCCGGCGCCGCGGCGAGGAACGCGCGCCCTCGGAAGAGATGCTGCGCACCCTCGACGCCGTGCTCGACCAGGCCGCCGTCGCCATCGAACGCATCGACTATGCGGAGGAGGCGGCCAAGGTTGAGGCGCTCGACGCGACCGACCGGCTGCGCGGCGCGCTGCTCTCCTCGATCTCGCACGACTTGCGCACGCCCTTGACCTCGATCCTGGGCTCGGTTACCGCGCTGCGTCAGCAAGGCGCCGAGCTCAACGAGGCGGCGCGGGCGGAGCTCCTGACCACGATCGAGGAGGAAGCGGAGCGGCTCGACCGGTTCGTCGCCGACCTCCTCAACATGACGCGGCTCGAATCCGGCGCGCTGGAGACCAAGGCGGATTGGATCGACCTCACGGACCTCGTCGATTCCGCGGTCCGGCGCATTGCGCGCCAACCGGGTGCCGAGAAGGTGCAGCGGCGTATCCAGGCCGGGCTGCCGCTCATCAAAGCGGACTTCGTACTGCTTGAGAATGTGCTGGTGAACCTGATCGACAACGCGCTGAAGCATGCCGAGGGCGCCAGCCGCATCGAGATCGGCGCGCGGGTTTCCGGCGAACGCGTCGAGATCATGGTCACCGACGACGGGTCCGGGATCGCCGCCGCCGACCTGCCGCATCTCTTCGACAAGTTCTACCGCGCCGGTCGCAGCGATACCGGTCGCGCCGGCGCCGGCCTCGGCCTCTCGATCTGCAAGGGGCTGATCGAGGCGATGGGCGGCGAGATTGCCGTCGAGAGCCCGGCGGCGCAAGGCAGGGGCGCGCGCTTCAGCATCCGTCTTACCGTTCCGCCGCAACCGCAATCCTCCGTCGCGCTCGAGGCCGATGCATGAGCGCCGTGAACAAGACCGGTGCAGCCACCCGCGTGCTGGTGGTCGATGACGAGC
>Ga0335069_10016175_pt1 | contig 10419 bp, 11 predicted proteins | sample Lox_Sample_11_FD_206714 | JGI IMG/M metagenome (GOLD analysis project Ga0335069, IMG submission 206714) | Soil microbial communities from Loxahatchee National Wildlife Refuge, Florida, United States - Lox_Sample_1.1 | ecosystem: Environmental > Terrestrial > Soil > Wetlands | place: USA...
GTGTCGAAGTGGTACATGCGGTCAGTGCGTCCGCGAAGTTCGCCGGGAGTTTGCGGGCCCCGCAGGAGCAGGACGCAGATGACGGCGATTTCGCGGCGGTCGAAGTTGAAGACTTCCTGCAGGCGATGCTCGTATTTCGTCACGCGGCTGTCGGCGCCGCTGGCCGGCCCAGCCATCCGTTTCTCCTGGAGCGTGCTCAAGGCACCGCGGACGGCGTTTTCGTCCAGATTCATAACCGGATCGCGGTTGTTCTTCTGATTGCAGGCGTTCACCAGGGCGTTGAGCGAGAGCGGATAATAGTCGGGCGTGGTGACGTCTTTTTCGATCAGGGAGCCGAGGACCCGCGTTTCGATTTCGCTGAGGACTACTTGCATGATGAGAATTGATTCTAATGGAAATAGATCCTCACCACAGAGGACACAGAGGCACACAGAGGAATTCAAAGCCCACTTCTCCCCAAACAAGGGAGAAGTGGGGCACCGCTGCATTTCTAGAAAAGGGCCGTTGCGCGGCGCTTCCAGCTTTTACCTTTTTCCTGCGCGATCTTTTCCATGTCGGCGACGTAGGCTCCGGCCTGCGTGAGGACGTGATGCAAGTCGTTGCCGATGCTGATGAACGTGAATCCCTTCTCCAGGAATTCGCCAACACGCGCGGTGCCGAACAGGAACAGGCCAAGGATTACGTTGTTCTTGCGCGCGTGTTCGATCAAACTCTTCGTCGCAGCGTCGAGTTCGGAAGACGTGTACATGTCGGGGAACTTGTATTTTTCGTAAAGGCCCATTGACATGCAAAGGTCGTTCTGGCCAAGAAAGAGAATGTCCACGCCCGGAACGGCTGCGATCTCGGCAATGTTCTTGATGCAGCTGGCGGTCTCAACTTGCAATGCGACGATGCTTTCATTGTTCCAATTGCCAGCGTAGCCGAGGAGTCCGGCGCGATTCATGCTGCGCTGCGGGAAGTAGACCGAGCGCGTGCCAACCGTCGGATACTTCGTGCAACTCACGGCCTGGCGTGCTTCTTCGGCCGTGTTGATATAGGGCACAAGAACGCCATCGGCTCCCATGTCGAGCGCCTGTTGTATGCCGGGGCGGTCATCGTATCCGCCGACGCGCACCAAGCTCTTCGCGCCGCCGTTGGCGATTCCGCTCAGCATGGCCGACAGGCGTTCGTAGCCCATGGGACCGTGTTGAGTGTCGACGAGCAGCCAGTCGTATCCGCTGTGAGCGAGTTGTTCGGCGACCGTGGGACTGTGCGCATTGAGGAACAGGCCCATCTTGGGCTGTCCGGAGCGTAATTGCTTTTTGAATTCTGATCCGCTGAGAGCGGGGTCTGGCATGTTTTTCCTCCTGGGACGAATTGCGTAGTGTACCGTAACCCGTGGGCGAATCCGGCAAATGCGGTGTTAATTTTTCCGTGGTGTGACCACGGGACAGATCGGCTGAACGGAGAAGCTACGCCGGAGTGTTGGCAAGCGGCTACTCGATGACAAACGCCACAGTCCGGCCTATCATGCGGAATCGGAGAACGTTATGTTGCGCCTGCTTCTGAACTGGATCTTAAGCGCGGTGGCCGTTTGGGTCGTCGCGCAACTTGTGCACGGAGTCTACGTGAGCGGCTGGAAGAGTGCGCTCATTGCGGCGCTGGTGATCGGATTCATCAACGCGACCATTGGATTGCTTCTCAAGATCATTACTTTCCCGCTCACGCTGGTCACGCTGGGATTGTTCTGGCTGGTAATCAATGCGCTTATGCTGGAACTGGCGTCGGCATTGCTTTCGCCTGGCTTCCAGGTGCATGGATTCTTCGCAGCATTTGTGGGAGCAATCGTGCTGAGTGTCGTGAACCTGTTGCTAAAGGCGATCGTGATGCCGAAGGAAGAGCACCGATAACGAGTTGGAAGATTACTTCTTCTGCCTGAGGGCCTGCCAGTCTTCTTCTTTCAAGAGACGTCCCAGGCTGCTGAACTCTCCAGCGCCCTGCAGGAATTCGCCACCGTCCATGCGGATGACTTCGCCGTTGATGTATGCCGAGCCGTCGCTGACCAGAAAAGCCGCGAGATTCGCCAACTCCTGAACGGTGCCGAAGCGGTGCATGGGATGGCGCTCCAGCGCGTATGACTCGAGTTCGGGGCGCGGAAGTACGCGCGAGAAAGCACCTTGGGTCGGGATCGGTCCGGGCGCGATGGCGTTCATGCGAATGCCGCGATTACCCCACTCCACAGCGAGGCTGCGGGTGAGCGCTTCAACTCCCGCTTTCGACACGGCCGAAGGCACTACGTACGCCGAGCCCACGGGCGCGTATGTCGCAGAAATACTTAACACTGTGCCGGGGTGCTTGGCTGCGAGCCAGCGGCGTCCGCAGGCCATAGTGCAGTGCAGTGTACCCATGAGCACGATGTTGATTACCGATTGCCACGCGTTCGGCGAAAGTTCCTCAGTGCGCGCGATAAAATTCCCGGCTGCATTGTTGACCAGGATGTCGAGCGGGCCCTCATTCCAAATGGACTCGGTCATGCTCTCGACAGAGTCCAAACTGCGAACATCGCACGCTATCGGATGAATCGTGCCTTTGGCCTCGAGTTCCGTGGCGGTGGCTTTCAGTACTTCTTCCCGGCGACCGCAGATGTAGATATTCGCCCCGAGTTCGAGGAAGCGCGCGGCCATACCTTTGCCTAGGCCGGTACCGCCGCCGGTAATGAGGATGCGCTTGGATTGGAGAAGATCAGTCTGGAACATGAGCTTGCAACGGCTGTTTTAGGTTGCGAGGCGCGGGATCACGGAACGGTCTTGGGAACGGGCCTGGCCGCCGCGCCTTTGTAGTCCTTCGGGTAGACAACCAGGCAGCGGTGTGCACCTTCGCCCTCGCTCTCCGTGTGCAGATCCGCTTCGTCCCGCAGAGCCAGATGCACAATGCGCCGTTCGCGGGAGGACATCGGACTGAATTTGTAAGGAGAGCCGGTTTTGCGGACCTTCTCCGCCGCAACCGAAGCAGCCGCACGGAGCTCCTGGATGCGCATGGAACGGCGATTCTGGCAGTCGAAGCAGACTTTCTCATGTTCGCCGGAGGGAAGCCGCAGCATCTCCAGCGCGAGCAGTTCGAGGGCACGCAGCAGTTCTCCGCCGCGATCGAGCAAGAGCGGAGAATCAGGTCCAGAAAAATCCACGAGAATCTCCGGTTTCTCCCAGTCGCGGTTCTCCGGCAACGGAGGATCGACGACGATGCGGTATTTGAGACGGAGACCGCCATGAGTCACGACGGCCTGCAGAAATCCATTGATCTTGTTCGCGGCGGCGACTTTGTCGGGAATAGACATAGAAATTCAGCTCTTAGCTCTCGGCCGTCAGCTCTCAGCTGAACCGGCTTTACTACTCGCTTCTTGCTCAACTGGGAATGCTCCAGCGTGCCCAAGGAAAACTGTCAGCTGACGGCTGATGGCCGACGGCTTCATTTATCTTTCTTCCTTGCCCGCTTGGCCATCATCTCGCGCATTTCGCGACCGAGATGCGTGCGGTTCATGACTGCCTGCTGCCCGATCATGATCAGATTGCTCACGGCATAGTACAAGTTGAGCCCCGCCTGTAAGCGGAAAAAGAGGAACCCCATGAACAGCGGCATCATCACGTTCATCATTCTCTGCTGCGCGGGATCCATGCCCGCCTGCGGCGTCATGCGCTGGTTGATGAGCATGCTGACGACCATCAGGATGGGCAGGATATAGGGGAACGGCTCGGCCGCTGACAAGTCACGGATCCAAAGAAAGTGAGCGTGGCGGAGATCCAGGACCGTTCCCAACATGCGGTAATACGCGATGAGAAAGGGGAACTGGATCAGCATGGGCAGGCATCCGCCCGCGGGATTGACGCCCTCTTTCTTGTACAGCGCCGCGATCTCCTCGTTCATTGCCGCCTTGCGCGGATCCCGGAGGCTGTATTTCTTGTACTTGTCCTGGATTGACTTGATCTGCGGCGCAACGCGCTGCATCTTCAGCATCGACTTCATTTGCTGAATACGCAGCGGCATCAGTCCCAGGCTGAGGATGATTGTCTGAAGAACGATTGCCCATCCCCAGTTGGCGACCATGTGATGGTAGGTCCAGCGCAGCCACACGAACAATGGCTTCGCGATAATTCCCCACCAGCCGAAATCCACCAGGCCATTCAGATCGTTGTCGCCACCGGCAACGCCGGGAACGGGGATTTTCTGCAGGACCTGCAGCTCTTTGGGGCCCGCAAACAAGCGTTCCGAGATGGCTCCATGCACGTTGCCCACAGCTGCACCGATCACATCCACATTGATCGTGTCTTGTGGTTTCTGCGCGTCCTTCGGGATAGCCATGCTGTGGTTTAGCGTAAGCATCGAAGCCGCAGCCGGATCGTCAGGAATAAAAACGGCTGCGAAGTACTGGTCGGTCGGACCCGCCCAATGGAATGGGCCCGGAACGGTAGCGCCGCCGATCACCTGCGTGCACTTCGAGAACAATGAGAATCCGCAGCGGGTGGGCAGTCGCTCGATGTTCTTGTTGAACTGGTAAGCGAGGACTGAGCTGGCATAGAAAGGCGGAGTTGTCTGATCGCCGAATCCCGATGGCCAAGCCGGTAGCGCCTCCTTCAGACTCCCCTTGTAAGTGACGCTGGCGTCGATCTTGACCACGTACGTGTCGTCAAACTTGAATACCTTGCGGACCGAAAGATCCTGGTCTGCGTATTCAAACGCGATCTGGTTGCCGTCGCGCGTAGCTACGTAGAGCGCTGACTTGAGCCGTTCGCGGAGGCCCTCGTCATAGGTATAGAGCGAGAGCGGGTAGCCATACTGCGCGGCAGCAGTGGCGTTCACCAGGTCCAAGGGGCCGTTTTCGGCGTCGTTATCGAACTTCTTCAGAATCCACGATTTGACCTGGGCGCCGCGGTTGGTGAAGGTGACGCGATACAGATCGGTCTCAATGACCATGTCATTCTCGGCACTAGCTTGCTTGCTCACGGCCGGAGAACTTCCCGATTCAGTTGCGGAACTCGCCTTTGTGCTGGGCGCAGGAGGCGGTTGAACCTGCTCAGTCTGCGCGACCTTTTGTGGTGGCGGCGGTGCGGGAAAATACCTCTTTAAGAGCGGCTGCGCGAGCAGCATGAAGACGAACGAAACCAGGAAGATCAGCATCAGACGCCGGTCAGCGCCAGGTTCGTGTTGTGGATTTTGATATTCGGCCAAAGTTTTGGTGCTTCCTTAAATCACGCCCTGACAGTTCGTTTTGGTGGTCGTCGTTCCCGACCCAGTGACTGGGTCATATCCGCCCTTCACGAACGGATGGCAGCGCAACAGCCGCGCCAACGCCTTCGCTCCTCCACGAAGTACGCCATAGCGCTCAATCGCTTCCATTGCGTATTCTGAGCACGTCGGGGTGTAGCGGCACGCAGGCGGGAACATGGGCGAGATCGCCCACTTGTAAGCTCTCAGCAACTGCAGTGTAACGCGTTGAAACAGGTGGCGCATTTCTTACGCAACTTTCCCGGGCGCTCGATTCGGTCAACGAGGCTGAGGTCGCGCAACACTCAGCTTCTTCTCTATGACTACGAAAGCTTGGCGCACTTCGTTCAGCAGCAGATCGAAGTCGGCTGTCAGAACCGTCTTCTTCGGATTGATCACCACGTCAGCGCTCGGGCCGGGCACCGGTCGAGTCAGCCGGACAGCCTCGCGCAAGCGGCGTTTCATCCGATTTCGTTGGACGGCCCCGCCAAGCGCCTTGCCCACAGTAAAGCCCACGCGAAGACCGGAGTCAGCGTTGGCCGACTCCGCACCCGTTCGCTCCAGGTAAAAGACCGTCATCGAGGTCGAAAAGTGCCGCCGCCCGCCTTCGTACACACGTTTGAAGTCGGCATGGCGCAAAAGCCGCCCGCTACGCGGGAAAGCAGTTTTGCCACTCCGCCGCTCGACGCTCTTATTTGATTCTTCAGGCACACCGGCGGTCACAGTGCCTCTCGATGCGAACTCAATGCTTTTTGCGATTGCGGCGGCCGCGGACGGGGGCGTCCGCGCCACACTATTCTCGAAAACCTGGTTTCACTGAGACCCGTTTGCGCCCCTTGGCGCGACGGCGGGAAAGAACCTTCTGGCCGCCCTGGGTCTTCATGCGCGTGCGGAAACCGTGTTTCTTGCTCCGCTTGCGCCGATTGGGTTGGAACGTACGCTTAGGCATGAAAAGTAGCTGCTCCTGATTCGCTCGACGGTGTTAGGGCAAACTGAGAGTATAAATCAGGCATTCGCTTCGCGCCAAATGAGGTCTCCTTGGCACGCGCGAAAGGCGAGCAGGTCAGTTCGGCACGTACGGAGCCATTACCAAATAGATCCGGTTTTCGGAGCAGGACACGTTCATTGTCTTGGCAGCCCTATCCGAGGCGGTCCTTCCGGTAGAATTTTGCAAGATACTTCCATTTAAAAAAGGAATCTTAAAAATGATGCAAGCGCAGCCGAGCGCAGAAGCCATCCTCGACACGAAGAGAATCTGGGTCACACTCACGGGATTGCCCCTCACCATCAGGCTGGATTGGCCATTTCATCAGTCCACCTCGGGAGCCGATTTCTGGGTCCTGCATGGGGACATTCGCCTGGAGGGTTCCAACGAGGGCCTACATGCTCCAGTGGCGGTAAATATGTCGCTCACAGTCAAAGATGTGATGCTGTCGCTCGATCCAAAAGATGCGGAGGCACCCGTTGTGAATGCGCTACGCAAGGAAGTCGACCGCCGGCAGATTGAGTTCCTCAGATCGGGCAAGTTGCTGCCTGTTCCGTTTTCCAGCCGCCATTACGACTTCAAGCGGCAGCAATGGGTTTTCGGCAAAGCCACGGATGACACCATGGCAGAGTTCATTGAGCGCAAGGTTTTCTGGCAAACCAAAATCAGCGGTGAAGCCCGCGTCTGGCTCGCCGATCCTGCCGAAGCGCAGTATTTACAGACGACACCCTCGCACTTGCTGGAAGTCGCAGCGCGGCTGATCGCATCACAGGGTCTGCTGCGCATGGAAGGCGACTACGCGGAAGCCACGGCCGGCCTGCTGAATCAGGTCCAGCGTTTTGAGGAGGCCCGCCGCACGGCCGTGGAGGAACTAGAAAAGAAGCACGCTTTTGAGAGAGGCTAAGCTGCCGGGAATTGTGGGCACCTTGCCGAGATACCCATCCTCTAATCTTCCATGGAACTGAGCATCGAGAAAGCTGCGCTGCTCCTCCTTATCGCCGCCGTAGTGGCGATTCTGACGCGAAGACTCCGTCTGCCCTACAGCGTTGGATTGGTTGCGGCCGGTATCGCTCTCACCTTTATTCCATTTGCTCCAGCCGTCACCCTCACGAAGAGCCTTCTATTCACGGTGCTCCTGCCGCCGCTAATCTTCGAAGCCGCTTTCACGCTGGAGTGGCGGAAACTCCGGGCAGACCTGCCGGTGGTGCTCGTGCTTGCAACGTTTGGGGTAGCGCTTTCTGCTGCCGTGACCACTTTCGGCATGCACGTTCTTGTGCATTGGCCCTGGATCAGCGCGCTCGTGTTTGGAGCCTTAATCTCGGCGACGGATCCTGTATCAGTGATCGCAACCTTCAGGGGGGCGCGGGTCCGTGGCCGATTGTTGTTGCTGGTGGAAAGCGAGAGTCTCTTCAACGATGGAACTGCGGCTGTCCTGTTTGCGATCTGCGCCGCCACGGCGAGCGCGGGTATTCCCAGCCCAGGCAATGTCGTTGTCAGGCTTCTGCTCACGTTCGGTGGCAGCCTTGCCTGTGGAGCTATCGTAGCGGTTGCGGCCTTGCTGCTGGCAGGCCGCAGCGATGATCACCTCGTTGACATTACGTTCACGACTGTGGCCGCTTACGGTTCGTTTCTTCTGGCCGAGCAACTCAACCTTTCCGGTGTCCTGGCCACTCTCATTGCGGGATTGATCCTCGGAAATTTCCGGGCAATGCAGGCCATTACGGAACGAGGCCGTGAGGCAGTTCAGGCGTTTTGGGAGTACGCGGCATTCATCGCGAATTCCTTCATCTTCCTGCTGATCGGCATGCGCGTAGCCGGAGAGCATTTTGCGGGTGGATGGGTGTCCGTGGTAATCGCGATCCTTGTAGTCACGTTCGCGCGCGCCATTGTTGTGTATCCCTGTTGTGCGCTTTTCTCCCGCTCGCGGCTGCGCGTGAGCAAGTCGCACCAGCACATCCTGTTCTGGGGAGGTCTCCGTGGCGCGTTGGCACTGGCACTCGCGCTGGCGCTCCCCGCGGAAATTCCGCAGCGCGAATCGGTGATCAGCATCAGCTTCGCGGTCGTAGCCTTTTCAATCTTCATCCAAGGCCTGACGATGAAACCGCTTCTGCGGAAGTTTGACGAAATGCCGGATTAGCGCAGGTACAACCGTATGAGATCACCCCTCGGGCAGCAACTTCGGAGCACCTGAATCCGCTGTATCGCTTCTTCCAGAGGCCAGTGCAACTGGGTATGCAGATAGGCCGCAATAACAGTCGGTGAGCGCGTCACCCCAGCGGTACAGTGGACGTATACCTTGTGACCCTCCCGCAGTAGCTCAAGGAGTGTATCGACGCAAACAGGAAGTTTCTGCTTCAGATCGAGATCGTCGAAGTCGTTGACCGGCACATTGCGATACACCATCGCCGCCTTCGCTGCCTCAATGTCTGCCCGTAGCGCAAGACGAGCGGAGTCCTCTGCGGAGAGCAGGCTCAAAATAGCGGTTACCGACTCCGACTTCAGGTAGTCGAAATCTTCCACTGTTGACGGGTGAGGTCCCACGAGCAATGCCGGAGTGATGGCAGTGCAATCCATTCGATGTGCGAACGATAAAGTTAAAACTGCTTCGCCGAGTCCAGCAGAATCGTCACCGGACCTTCATTCACCAGTTCGACCTGCATCATTTCCTGAAATCGCCCGGTCTCGCAGCGGAGTCCGGCAGCGCGTATGCGATTGACGAACAGTTCGTAAAGCCGGCGAGCGATCTCCGGAGGACCAGCGGCGTCAAACGAAGGACGTTTCCCCCGACGAACATCCCCGTACAACGTGAATTGCGAAACGGCCAGCACGCTTCCGCCAACATCGACAACGCTGCGGTTCATCTTGCCGTCGGCATCTTCGAAGACGCGGAGGCCGGCGATCTTCTCGACCAGGTATTCGACGTCGGATTCCGCGTCGCCGTGCCCCACTCCCAGCAGGACCAGCAACCCAAGGCCGATTTCTCCCGTAGTGGATCCGTCGACAGTCACCTTCGCACGGCTCACGCGTTGTACCACGGCACGCATTCGCTTCAGTGAGATTCAGGAACGGGATTCGGCACGGAGATCCGCGATTGACCTCAATAACGCCAACCGTTAGGATCAGGAGTGCAATCCAAAGATAACAGAGGCTTTGCCGGAAGAAAGCTTGCCATTCCTTTACACTGATTCAGCAGGACATTACACTACACGTTCGCCCGATTCGTACCGCAATAGGTAAGCTGTGCCGGACATTGGAATGCTCAACGATCCCGCGCCCGCAGCAAGATCATCGGCAGCGCGATCAACATCCGAATTTAAATACGACGCAAGCGAGGAGACATATGGCAGCCGTAGACGAGAAGGTAAAGCAGATCATCGTGGAGCAGTTGGGCGTGGATGAGGGAGAAGTAACTCCGAGCGCGTCTTTTGTCGACGACCTCGGAGCCGATTCCCTCGACACCGTGGAACTGGTCATGGCTTTCGAAGAGGCCTTCGATCTTGAAATCCCGGATGAGGACGCCGAGAAGATTCGCACCGTGCAGGACGCCGTGGACTACATCGGCAAGCACGCGAAGGCGGGAAAATAGTTGAAGAACGGACGCAGGGTCGTTGTCACCGGCCTCGGACTCATCTGCGGCGTGGGCAATTCCACGGAAGAAGTGTGGAAGGCCCTGGTTGCTGGAAAGAGCGGAGTGGCTCGCATCACCGGCTTCGATGCCAGCAATTTCGCTTGCCAGATTGCCGCCGAGGTCAAAGGCTTCGACCCGCTGAAGTACATTGAGAAAAAAGAAGTCAAGAAGATGGCTCGCTTCATCCACTTCGCCCTTGCGGCCAGCGATGAGGCGATTCAAATGTCTGGTCTGAAGATCACGCCCGAAAATGACGAACGCGTCGGCGTGCACATTGGTTCGGGAATCGGCGGATTCGACATCATCGAGCGCGAACACAGCGCGCTGATCGAAGGCGGTCCGCGGCGAATCTCTCCGTTTTTCATTCCTTCCGCGATCATCAATTTGGCCGCGGGCCAGGTCTCGATGCGTTATGGGGCAAAGGGACCGAATGAAGCCACAGCGACGGCCTGCACCACCAGCGCTCACTCCATCGGTGACTCATTCCGCATCATCCAGCACGACGATGCCGATGTAATGATCGCCGGAGGCGCAGAAGCCGCTATCACTCCCATGGGAGTCGGCGGAT
>Ga0335069_10016176_pt1 | contig 10419 bp, 10 predicted proteins | sample Lox_Sample_11_FD_206714 | JGI IMG/M metagenome (GOLD analysis project Ga0335069, IMG submission 206714) | Soil microbial communities from Loxahatchee National Wildlife Refuge, Florida, United States - Lox_Sample_1.1 | ecosystem: Environmental > Terrestrial > Soil > Wetlands | place: USA...
TGGCTCGCCGGGCGCGCCACGGTGCAACTCGGAATCCAAAGTTCTTCCTGCTGCTCACGCCGCGTGCCCATCGCCATATGGCGATTCTACGATGAAACATTCTTAAGGAGAACTGTTTTTTGGACTTTAACCCCGGACTGCTAGCGAAGTTGTTGTATTGAACTGCTGCGTTACAGAGATGAAGCTGACGTGGTGCTGCTCAAACGTCTCTACGATTCGGGCGAAGTCAATGAGCGATCGGCTCAGGCGGTCGACCTTATAAACCACGACGCAGTCAACCGCGCCGGCGCGAATATCTTCGACAAGCCTTTGCAACGCCGGTCGATTCATGTTGCTGCCGCTGAATCCACCGTCGTCGTAACGTTCGGACAACGCGGTGAGCCCCTCACTACGCTGACTGAGGATGAACGCTTCGGCAGATTCGCGCTGAGCATCCAGCGAATTGAAGTCCCGGTCGATCCCCTCTTCTGTGGACTTGCGCGTGTAGATCGCGCAACGGACTGCTGGGGCCGGTTCCTGAATTGACGGTGGTGTCTTGACTTGCAATGAGTCGCCTCCTTGGGCAGGCTCCAATCAGGTGAAGGACAGAGCTTTTGAAGGCGAATGTTAAATCAGGGTGGGCCGCGTCAGCGCAGGAATTCCGTGACGGTTTTACTCTGTCGTAAGCGCACAGTGGTTGCAGGGGCCTTTCGGATGCGCTGCACTCTTCTCGTCACGTACTGTCGTCTACCGTAGAATTCAAATGGGCGTGCAATCGTGCTGCGCCCTTTGCCGACGAGTGGTATGCTGAGCGCGTTGACGTTCGAATTCTACCGGTTCCGATTTCATTTTCGCGCAGGCGGGTCGCTGTACTTCCCGCCTTACAAATCCGGAAACATCGTCCGCGGCGCTTTCGGAGACCTGTTCCGCAAGTTGGTCTGTGTCCCAGGCTGTCATGATGCCAGGACGTGCGACGTGCGGTCGACCTGTGCCTATGCCCGCGTATTCGAGCCGCAAGCTGCCCGTGGTGAGGGTCCAAGCGGCCTCGCGGATTGGCCGCGACCGTTCGTCTTCCGCGCCTCACACTTAGATGGGCGCACGATCCTCCAGGAAGAAGCATTCTATTTCGATGTTCATATTTTCGACACACGCGACCCGGCTCTGCAGTACTTCGTGCTGGCGTTCGCGCAATTGGGGCGCGACGGGCTTGGGCCGGGCCGTGGCCGGGCTGAATTGACTGCCGTGGATGAACTCGACCTTGATGGCGTCACCGTAGCGCGCGTGTTCGATGGTGATCGATTCAAGATGGCCCAACTCGCTGCGCCGAGTACGGTCGAACTGACTCTTCTGCCGGCGAGTGTGGACCGAATCCGCGTTGGCTTCGTTACCCCCACCGAACTCAAGAGCGGGCGCCAGCTTGCGGACCGCCCTGAGTTCGGTATTCTTTTCGGACGGCTAAGAGACCGCATCAGCACCTTACGCGCTCTTTATGGGGCTGGACCCCTTGAGATTGACTTTCGCGCGATGGGTGAACGCGCACGTACAGTGCGGATTGCTAAATGCGAGCTGTCACGTGCCGATGTGGACCGCCTCTCATCGCGGACGGATCAACGCCATCCACTGGGTGGATTCGTTGGCGAAGTGGAGTATCAGGGTGATTTGAAAGAGTTTCTGCCGTATTTGCAGATGGGAAAGTGGACAGGCGTCGGCCGGCAGACCGTATGGGGGAAGGGAGAGCTGGAGGTCAGGTAGCGGCCCGTTGTATTTCCTCTTGAGTTTTGTTTTAATGGGGTGTAGGCTTTATGAAAGGTCGCGAAAATATGGATTGCGGAAAATATAAAACCGCAAAAATTAAAAAGCCCGCCAAACTTGGCGGGCTGGAAGATGGGGGAGTGCCAGAGCGGTCGATTGGAGGCGACTTATAATCGCCCGACGCTGTCACCGCAGCGTCCGAGGGCTCGAATCCCTCCTCCCCCGGCCCAGTATAACATCCCCGCTTGAGAAGGGGACTGAAACCTTGAGTTTTGTTTTGCTTCGATGACGTCCCCCAAGAGAAGGGGGCTGAATGGTAATGAGCGCGCTTGCGGAGCCTCGAACTGATCAGTACGAGGATTTCTTCGCAACTCTCTCGGACGAGGGGTTCCGCCCGTACGAATACCAAACCAAAGTTGCCGAGGCATTGTGGCACCGCGAAAACGTCGTCCTGCGCGCCCCAACCGGCGCCGGAAAGACAGCCGCAACACTGGCACCGTTTCTTTTCTCATCTCGAGCGATCGGCGTGGCGCGGCTCATTTATGCTCTGCCATTGCGTTCTCTCGCCCAAGGCATCTACGAGGAGGCGGTGCAGTTGTGCCGCCGTCTCGGCAATGACCGGCAGGTGAAGTTACAGACCGGTGAGCAGCCGGACGATCCGTTCTTTACGCTCGGCGACATTGTTGTCACAACGTATGACCAAGTATTGAGCGGCCTCCTTTGCGGACCTTACGGACTTCCGGATAAGCTGCGAAACATCAACGGAGCGATCGCGGCCGGGAATCTAATCATCTTTGATGAGTTTCATCTCATGGAGACGAACCGCGCTTTCCTCACGGCCGCAGCCTGCCTGCAGATGTTCGGAAGGGCCACCCGCTCCGTTTGGATGACCGCAACCGCGACCAATCCGCTCTCCGATCTTCTCAATCGGGAGTTGTCAGCCGTTACCATCGAGCCTTCTAATGCTGAACTGTCGGCTCTGCCGAGTGTAGCCATGGTGTCGAGGAGGATTCAAAAGGAAGAGGGCCCACTTTCCGCCGCGGCGATTCTGGCTCACCCTCATTCGCGTTCCGTCGTGATCGTCAACCGGGTAAAGCGTGCGCAGGAATTAGGTCGCCAGGTCGCAGAATTGGCGCGCCAGCGAGGTCTTACGTTGCCGGTCGAAGTGCTGCATGCACGTTTTTTTGGCCCCGACCGAAAGACCAAACAGGAGAACCTGAAGGCTCGATACGGGCCGAAATCGCAGAGCCCGGCTATTCTGATTACAACCCAGGTCGTCGAGGCCGGCATTAACATCAGTTGCGAGCACCTCCACACCGAGATTTGTCCCATGAATGCCCTGGTGCAACGCGGCGGCCGATGCGCGCGATTTCCAGGTGAAACCGGCACCATTCACGTATACAATCTTGATCCGGGTGCCGCTTTGCCCTATGATCGGGCCGCGTTACTGGCTGCGTGGGCATTGCTGCCCAATGAGCCCGTCGATCTCAATCCAACAACCGCTGCCGAATGGGTCGAGACCCTACACCGTCCTGAAGATGAAGTCACGCTTCAGCGATTCAAGCCGAACAAGCGACGTCAGGAATGCGCGGACCGCATTTGGAACAGTATCATCGGCCAAAGCCAAGGCGGTGTTGCGGATCTCATCCGTGAGCAAAGTGATTCTATCCGAGTGGTCGTTTGCGATGATCCTCGAGGCCGCACGCCGGGAGAGATGGAAGGTGTCTCCCTTTACCGCAACCAGTTGCGCCGCCTGACAGAAGTTGGGCCAGTTTGGGTCTTCGACACCGATCAGGGGTGGATCGAGACGAGCGACTCTTCTGCCGTAGATCGTTCATACGCTGCCGCCGTCCGACGCTCGTGGGCACGTTATACCAAGGAGTACGGGTTGGAATTGGGTTTCGCGGGGGATTGCGAGAGTCCAGCCAGGCAATTGCCCGCCCGGCCGGGATACCCGGCCTTTAAGCGCGAGGCGTGGGTCCATCACACCACATGCGTCATGGCAGAGGCACGAAGGAGGCTAGCGGCGGAAGCCCCACTCAATAGCCTCCTGGCCGAGAGTCTTGGCGCGTCCTTGCCCAAATTGGTTGATTGGTCGGCCGCACTGCATGATCTCGGTAAGCTGCAAGAGCAATGGCAGGCGTGGGCAGAGGCGGCACAGCGGGCGCGTGATCCCCTATATCGCCACTCGGAGCTCCTGGCCCATACGGACTTCGATTCCTCCAATCCTAATGACCGAGCGTTGTCTCGCACGATGCGGCCGGCGCGACCTCACCATTCTGCAGCGAGTGCCTATTACGGCTTTCGACTTCTGGAGAACACCGAGCCAGATTTGTCTCTCATTGCTAGAACTGCTTGCATATCCGCTGTTCTTGGACACCACGGCGGGTGGGCAGAGGATACGATTCTACAGTTGCATCCGCGCTGGGGACAGGACTTCGAAAATGTCCAGTCCAGCAATAAAAAGGTAATGCTCCAAACGCCCTCAGTCGCCACAGTACGCCGACTCTGGACCAGCGTCTCCTCCATCAAACTCGAGTTTCCCGGTTGGTGGCCGCTCGCTGCATACCTCATGCGAACCTTGCGTCTATCAGATCAATTGGCCACTGAAGAAGGAAGTCAAGATGGATAGTTTTTCTCTGCCAAAGGTAACCGGCACGCATGCCGACGTCTTTGCCGCAGTTGGGCTCGCGGATCTGCTGTCACCAGTGGTGCAGCGGTGCACAATCGTCAACCGTGGACCCGACTTCTGCGTGGAAGTCGAGCCAACCATCACCAGGGAGACTTGCGCCCAACTACCCGTCGAACCGGGCTATCGCTTCCTACGCCCTAATGAGAAGACCGCAGTTCCCGACGTTGTGAAGGGCGATTACGTGGATTATCCTGCGGAGAAAGAGCGTGGGGCACGCTACAATACCGCGCGCCTTGAGGCGCGACGCGCTGGGACGGAATTGGCTGCTGATATCGCTGCGGATAAGCCTCGTCCGGATTGGCGGCTTTACCAGGCACTGAACGCCTTACAGGGCGATGACGCCACCAACAAGCTTGTTCTTGCGATTTTCGAGGAATCACCCGATGGGTTCGCACGAGCGATTTGCGACTCTATCGAAGCTCTCCGTGTAGGTCGACCCCCTACGAGTAAGTGGCCGGTCACATTGGTGCAGTTGTTTAATCCACAGGCAGCCAAAGGTTATGCTCGTCTGAAACCGGATTCGACGGACCGCAACGATGCTACCAAGAACGCGTATGCGAATCCCTTCCTGGACTGGCTAAGATATCGGGGGTACTTTGCCGTTGCTGCGCCGTACTTTTTGGGGCCAAAAGGTGAAAGCGTTCGCCTACTCTGCCCTGTACCGCAGAGGGTGGACTATCGAATGCTTACCGACGCCGTAGCCAAGCTCCGCACCCGCCCCGCTGCAGGTTCCGCCCCCAAACTGGACTCGCTCGGCGTGCTGAACTTGGCCGAGATTCTGATTGAAGGCTCCGACCTCTTCCAAGCCGGAGGGTTTGGCCCCGCGCAGGTGGTATCGGGTGTCATGATCGCCAACTATCAATCCATGGGGCAGGCGAAGGCAGTCACAAGCCTGGAACAATTGGCTCTGCCGGATTGGTTCCCGATCCACACCCAAGCCGACAGTGACCTCTGGCTGGAGATCCTGGCTGAGCATCGGGCAGTGCTCCGCTCCCTTAAGGATGACCGGTCCGATGAAATCGGGCTGGCACTGAAATATAGGAGATACTTGGAAAAACGTGGCGTAACGGCGTTGATGAGCTTGGCGTGCTTTATGGGGGATTATGGCGTCTTCCTGATGCGCGAACGCGAGCACGATCGCCGCCTCAAACAGCTACAAACCTCCCACATGGAGAAGATATTCATGCAAGAACAAGACTATTCCTCGATATTGAGTAATCCCGGATTCCAGGCTGTCGCCGATGCAATCCGCAATGCTACGGTGAAAGCTCAGGCGATCAAAGCGCAGGCAAAAAGGACTGGGAAACCTGCAACTTACCGCGACGTCCGCTATGGTCTGCTGCCGGAATTGCGCCGGAAACGAAGTCTTCCTGGCATGGGGCCGTTCCTGGAAGCGATTGGGGCGTTTGTCGCAAGCTATAACACGGAAAGCGGGCAGCGCCTTGAGTCTGGAAGACGTACGGGGATCAAGCGCGTAACAACCGACGAGTGGACCGCTTTCGTCGAACTAGCGTCTCGGCAAAAAGACGCCTCGGTTATCGGTGCCTTGCTCTGCGCGTACGCCAGTTGCCGTGAGCCGCGGGAGCCATCGACTGACGTTGAACCAACCGAAGAACCAGTGGAGGAATCTAGTGTTGAAGCTTAAGTCACTTTCACTATGTACGCGCGTTACCCTGGATCTGCATAACCTCAATAGTGAAGGAACTGAGGGTAATCAACAGCAGACCAGAATGGTCCACATCGTGGATGAAACCGGCGAGAGACAGATTGTGAACGCCGTAAGCGGCGATATGTTTAAGCACATTTTTGTAGGGCATTTGACGCCGCTTCTTGAACGCGACGGGCAGCCGTTGTCATTCGGTGCTCGCCAGCTCAACCCGGACCGGGTCAACGCCGATCCGGAATTCAAGAGAAGTATTAGGACTCTTGAGGGCGGGTCGGCGGTATTGGCCGAACTCCTTAAGCGGTGTGCAGTGACCGATATCGCCGGTGCCCTCATCACCGAGGGTCGGGCGGTTGCGAGGAAATCCTGTGTCGAGTTTGGATGGGTGGTGGGTCTGCCTGACAAGACCGTGACGGAACAGTACTTTCATGTCAAGTATGACCCGGAGAGCCGGTCCGGTGCTAGTGGTGAGGAGGAGAGAGGCGAAGGTACGGTTGCGGGTAGGCAAGCTATCTTTCATAGGCCAGCAAATTCGGGTATTTACGCCCTCATTTGCAATATCGAGCTGGGGAGAATCGGGCTCAATGACATTGCTCGACGATTGGAGATCGGCGCTGATGATCAACTGGTTCGCGCTCGCGCCACGATACGAGCTTTGATGGCGACTTTACTGTGCCCAGCCGGAGCGCAGCGAAATACGCAAAATCCGCATATTGTGACTTGTGAAGGAGTTGTATCTACTTCCACAAGCTCTTTGCCTGCTCCGACCGTGAGTCCTCTCAATCGTAATTACGGCACCCAGATCGACGAGATTGCGGGAACCTTGAACGCCATCCACCCTGACACGGTGAAGGTTCACAGATTTGCTACCCTGGCAGAGGCTGCAGCCGTGCTTGAAAACATTGCCAGTGAGGCCTGAGTTATGGCGCGAAGGAAAGCACAGGTAGCGGGACAACATTCGCCTGCCTCAGCGAGGCTTACGAATCCCACGGCAGGGGCACCGGCCGTCGGGCGGTGGCTGATTTTCAGGTACGAACCAACAACCCTCTTCTCGTTGAAGATGAGCAGGGCAACGAGTTCGGTTGGCAGGACGCTTCTGATCCCGACACAATACGCGGCTAAGATGGCATTCGTCGATGCTGCATTCAAAGTTGACTGGCGAGGTGAGATCGCGGCCTTGGTAGCAGCACTCGCGTCGGTTGACGTCCGGATTGGAGTGCCCGAGAGGGCCGTGGTGACACACACGATAATCAAAATCCGACAGGAGCCGAAGGATAGGAAGTCTGGGCCTGCGTATATTCCTGCCGTGGCTTATCGCGAGTTTGTGTATTTGTCGGGTTCGCTGCGGTGGGCCTTCGATTTGGCAACAGCACCCGAATGGTTAGCGGCCGCGCTAATCGAGATTGCGCCGGCGATTAACTACATCGGCAAGCGCGGAAGTTTCGTTCAGTTTGTGGGGTACGGCCGCGAATTCGAACTGGGACCCGCTTTTACACAGCCCCTGGATGGTGTTGAACTCAAGCCGACTTCCGGTATGCAAATCGCGGTTCTGGACGACTTTGGCCCGGAAGCCAGTTTCGAAGCGCTCAATTCATTTAGCCCTGTTCCGATTCGGCGGGATAGGCACCGCGTCTTTCGGGAGACGCTTGTACCACTCGGTCTGGTCAACGTCGGCCCCGGCTTCTCAGAATATTCGCAAGAGCCGGGATAGAGGTGTCCGCTATGTCTGCATTGGCAGTAGAGCAACGTGAAGTGCCGCCACTTCGCAAGCCGCCTGCTTCCGCGGCTCAGTACAACTGGATCACTGGCGGTGTCGATGTCGCGCCGGAGCAGATGGAATTACCGCTCCCGCCAGTCGATGATGTGGTGCTCCCGGATGACGGCAGCGTGGTTCTCCTGGCTACCGAGAATGGGTCGCAGCTATTCGTTTCTGGCTTCGGACTCTTCATCGGCAAGAAGAGCGAGCGCGTGGTGGTTAGGCAAGGAAAGTCGGTCTGCGCGCAGGTTCCGCTAATGAGGCTGCAGGAGATCATCGTGGCGTCTCGTGGCGTCAGCTTCTCGTCAGATCTCATCGAAGAAATGTGCGAGCGTGGAATCCGGATAGCGTGCCTGACATCCAGCGGCAAGCCGTTCGCGTTACTCACCTCCCCGATGCTGACGGCGACGGTGGAGACCCGCCGTGCGCAGTTTGCCGCCTACCAGAATGAACGTGGCGCTGAACTCTGCCGCTGGATCGTCGCCGGAAAACTTCATAACCAGGAGAAGCTCCTCCGGTATTTCGCCAAGAACCGCGAGGGAGAGAGAGCAAGCGCCCTGGAGAAATGCGCCGCGACTTTGCGGCGCCTGCGGCGATCGGCTTTGGCGGCGGAAGGCAAGACGCCCGATGATGTCAGAGGCGAGCTCATGGGGCTGGAAGGAACAGGCGGGCGGCTCTACTGGCAACAGATCGGCAACATGTTGCCGGACGGGCTTGGGTTTGAGGGACGATCTCACCAAGGTGCAACGGACGGCGTGAACGCGGCTCTGAACTACGGATACGGCATTCTCACCGCTCACGTGTGGGGCGCCGTGATGAACGCCGGTCTGGAGCCCTTCGCCGGATTTCTGCACGTAGACCGGAGCGGCAAACCGTCCCTGGTGCTGGACTTGATGGAGGAATTCCGTCAGCCGATCGTGGATCGGGCGATTTTCTCCTGGCTGAACAAAGGCGGCCAACTGACGCTGCAAAAGGGAATGCTCGATGCGGCCTCAAAGGAAAACGTCGCGTCGCGTGTGCTCTTGCGGCTGGTCGCGGCGGAACAGCACCGTGGAAAGCAGCACCAGGTGCGGTCCATCGTCCAAATGCAGGCCCGACTGGCGGCGAGCGCGGTGCGCGGCTTGCGGCCATACCGCTCATTCTCGTTCAAGTGGTGAGCTATGGCGCGGAAGAACAAATACAGCGGCGTGCTGAAGCCGTTGCCCTTGGGAAAGGGCAGCCCGGAGGTGTCGCTGGTGCTTATCTATGACATCGAGGACGATCGGCTGCGCACCCGCGTCGCCGACGTGTGCCTGGATTACGGCCTTGAGCGAATCCAGTTCAGCGCGTTCTTCGGCAAGCTGAATCGAAATCGGCGCCAGGAGCTCGCCTTGAAGGTGAAGAACGAACTCGGAGGAGAGAACGGGCGGGTCCGCATTATTCCGGTGTGTGAAGAGGACCTGAAGGACATGTGGGTGCTGGACCAGTACCGTCGTGATGCCGACGAGTTGAAAGCTGAGGCGGAACGACGTGAGGTGCCCAAGTTGCGGGTGCTGGCGTCGGAGGATTGATGGACCTGATACCGGTCACCGACCTCAAGCAATGGGCATACTGCCCGCGGGTGGTGTATTATCACCACGTCATGCCGGCGCCGCCGAAGCCGACGTACAAAATGAAGGAAGGGTTGGCGGCGCAGGAGATGATCGAGAGTCTGGAGATGCGCCGGAAACTGCGGGAGTATGGCCTTGATGCCGCTCGCAGGCGGTTTGGCCTCTGGCTGGATGATCAAGAGTTGGGCCTCTCGGGAAAGATCGACCTGCTGCTGGAAGCGCTGGAGGAAATTGCGGTAGTGGATTTCAAGCTGACGTCGGGGGAGCCGGGCCAGAATCACCGCATCCAGTTGGCCGGGTACTCGCTGCTTGCTGAGGCCGCGTGTGGGCGGCCAGCGCGGCGAGCATTCCTCTACCGCATTCCGGACAATCGCATCTTCGTGGAGCCGGTCACGGAGGAACTGCGGCGCGCCGTGAAGGCCGCCGTCGTAGGCATCCGGAAAACGGGCCAGTCGCAGTTGTGCCCCGAGCCGACGGACGTCCGGGGGCGCTGTGTGGAGTGCGAGTTTGCAAATTACTGTGCGGACATCTGGTAGCGGAAATTTCGCGGATCGGCCATGGTTTTCAGCAGAAAGCCAATCCGCGAGGAATCTGCGCAAAGGGCTTGAGATAAGTGCCTTCAGGATGTATGATTTATGGAGCGGTCACGGAGGTGTCCCCCTCGCGAAGGGGACTGAAACCTCCAAGCGCACGTCTTCAGCCTCCACCAATGACGCAGTCACGGAGGTGTCCCCCTCGCGAAGGGGACTGAAACGGACGCAGCGGATCACCGAAAGCAAAAAACGTCCCGTAGTCACGGAGGTGTCCCCCTCGCGAAGGGGACTGAAACCGTAAAGCAAACGGCCCCGACAATGGCGACCGAACGTCACGGAGGTGTCCCCCTCGCGAAGGGGACTGAAACCCGGATTACACAGGAGTCTCAGGAGTGTTGTGTTGAAGTCACGGAGGTGTCCCCCTCGCGAAGGGGACTGAAACCGTCATATCATCG
>Ga0335069_10016177_pt1 | contig 10419 bp, 9 predicted proteins | sample Lox_Sample_11_FD_206714 | JGI IMG/M metagenome (GOLD analysis project Ga0335069, IMG submission 206714) | Soil microbial communities from Loxahatchee National Wildlife Refuge, Florida, United States - Lox_Sample_1.1 | ecosystem: Environmental > Terrestrial > Soil > Wetlands | place: USA: Florida...
GGCGCGCGCCGCGGCGAGGACCTGCGTTACGATCTGGAAATATCCTTTGAGGAGTCGATTAAGGGCGTCGAGAAAATCATCAACATTCCACGTCTGGCGACTTGCGAGGCGTGCAGCGGCAAGGGCACCAAAGGCGGCGTCGCACGAACCACGTGCGCGGCATGCGGCGGTAGCGGTCAACTACGCTACCAGCAGGGGTTCTTCACGATTGCCAAAACGTGCGGCCAGTGCGGCGGCCAAGGCGCGGTCATCAAGGATCCGTGCCGATCGTGCGGCGGCTCCGGGGCAATGCAAACGACCCAGGCCCTGAACATCAAAATTCCCGCCGGCGTCGATTCAGGCTCGCGTCTCAAGTTGCGAAACGAAGGGGAAGCCGGCCGCCAGGGCGGGCCACCGGGAGACCTTTACGTCATCATCGAGGTCCACCAACATCCCTTGTTCACACGCCATGAGAACGACATCGTGTGTGAAGTCCCTATCAGCTTTGCGCAAGCGGCGCTCGGTGCCGAGATCGATGTCCCCACGCTGGAAGGGAAGAAGAAGATGAGAATCCCTCACGGCACGCAATCCGGCACCGTGCTGCGGCTGAGAGGCAAAGGCGCGCCGAATCTACGCGGCGGTGCGAGCGGAGACCAGTTGGTACGCGTTATGGTCGAAACGCCCCGCAAACTCAGCGCCCGGCAGCGCGAGCTGCTCGAAGAGTTTGCCCGGAGCAGTGGCGAGGATGTTCATCCCCTATCCAAAGGCTTCTTCGATAAGGTAAAGGAGATGTTCGGTTGATGGCCCGGTTTGCAACCTCCCCGCTCGCTTGCACAGGGTGCGTAGCCGCCCTCACGCTGTGCATCGCCGCGTGCGGGCCGAAAGTGACGGCTCCGCCTGAACCGCCGATGTCGGTCACACGAGGTGACCAGGCCTTTCGCTACGAAGACTACCCTGCCGCCATCAATTCATATCGCACCTATCTGAACTATACCGAACACGGTGTGTACACGGCCAGGGTCTATTATAAGATTGCCCTCGCGCAGTACCGTCTTGGCGAGTACCGCGACACCCTAGCCACCCTCGACGAACTCGGCCGGCGTTACCCGAACGGCCACTGGGTACAAGTGGAAGCCCTGCGCGGCGATGCGGAACGTGAATTGGGACATGCGACCATGGCAATCCATGCATGGGATACCGGCTGGGAGTATGCGAACGAGAGTGACCATCCCAAGCTGCGCCAGCGCATCGCCGCGGTCGCACGCGGGCTGAGCGATGCAGATCTCGTCAAAGCCCGACACGTCGTGGCGTCTCCCGGAGTGCAGGCGCTGTTGGATAGGCAAATCGCCTTACGCAAGCCATCAGCGCTCAACGAGGAGAGTCCCGGCACGGGTGAGGCGAAATCGGGTGACCTGGCAGCCGCCGAGCGGCCTGTACCTGCGAAAAACCATACCGATATGAGTGGGCCCAAATCAACGACCAGCGGAGGCAGCGGTGCTCCACCCGCGAAGAAGGCCGCAGCAGTCGGGCGTGTAGAAGGACCCGCGGAGCGCCCTTCGACAACGGAAACTCTTCCGGAACCTGATGCCGGGTCCGCTCCGGAGGCCTCGGCGCGCCCTCCGAGCGCTGCGCTGCACGAGCCGCCACCTCGGGCAGCAACCGAACCACAGCCAGCAGTAGCCCCAGAAGTCGATCTGCCACCACTGGATGCCCCGGCACTCGCACCGCAGGAGCGCGACGAGCCCATACGGGGAACACCCCGTCTCGGATGCCTCCTCCCACTGAGCGGCAGCGACCAAGAAGCCGGCCAACGCTCATTGGACGGCCTGCGACTAGTATTCACCGCCGATCGCTTGGTCGTGAAGGACACCGCCAGCGATCCGGCAGTTGCGGCAGTCACGTTCGACGGGTTGGCTCATGATCCGAGCATCATTGCCGTGGTCGGGCCGCTACGAGCGGATGACACCGATACGGTCGCGCCGCTCGCGGAGCGGGCACAGCTACCCGCGCTGCTGCTCGCATCGCCTCATGGTACCAACGGGCGCTTTGCTATTCCGACTGGGTTGAACCCCTCACGCGAAATCTCCGAGCTGCTCGGCTACGTCATGCCGACGCTGCGGGTCAAACGTTTCGGTGTCCTGTATCCGAAAAATGTCGGCGGCGAGGAATCCCTGTCAGCGTTTCGGGCCGCCGTCGAGGAGCGTGGTGGCACGGTGATCGGCGCCGACGGCTATGCGCCCGGGAGCGGCGGCGCGCCAGTCGGCACGGTGAAGCACTGGCACACCGCACAAAACCTCCAGGCCCTCTTCGTCCCGGATACGGCGATTGCGGCTCAGCGCATTGCCCGTTTTCTGCAAAGAGAGATGCCCGATGTGCCCTTGCTCGGAATACAAGATTGGCAAACGCTTGCGGATGCTGCTCCTGACGATGATCTCAATGGAATTGTCTTCGTTGATGGCTTTTACGCCGACAGTGCGCGTTCCGGCACCCGCGCCTTCGTCAACCGTTTTGTGCAGGCCTACGGCAAAACGCCCGGCGCACTCGAGGCGCAAGCCTATGACGCCGGGCTGCTCGTGAAGCGCGCCATGGATGCTGGAAAGCCCTCACGCCTCAACTTGCTCCGCGCGCTCGAAGCTCTCGAACCGATTGAGGGGGCGACCGGAACCCTCCACGTCGGGCTGGACGGCGTTCACCGCGAAATGTTCCTCTTGCAGGTATTCGACGGCAAGCTGCGCGAAGTAGGCAGTGCCGGTTGAACCGGACCCCGACACTCGCAGGCTAGCGACGTGCGTGGACGCACCATCGCCGCGGTGGGAGAGTTTGGGTTCCTGGAGCAACTGTTCCGGCATCTGCCCGCCGCAGGAAATACCGTCGTCGGTCCCGGGCACGATTGTGCCGTCGTGCAATGCGGTGATCAACGCTTCTTGCTGACGATTGACGCATTGGTCGAGGGGACGCACTTCAAACGCCACTGGCTCTCGCCTCGACAACTCGGCCACAAGAGTTTTCTGATCAACGCCAGCGACGTCGCCGCCATGGGCGGACAACCGCGGTGGTGTGTCGTCGCGGTTTCGGCGCCGCCCGCCTATTCGGTTGGTAATCTCTTGCACCTGCACACCGGCATCGCGCAAGCCGCGCGCGCCAGCGGCGCTGGGGTGGTCGGCGGCAATCTGGCGCGCGCCGCCGAGTTGTCGATCACCATCGCGTTGCTGGCCGCAGCACCACGACGATTGGTGACCCGTGGCGGCGCACGACGCGGTGACCGGATCTACGTCACCGGCACGGTCGGCGACGCCGCCGCCGGCCTGCGCCTCCTGCGTGGCGCGCGGCCGCGCCTCAGCGTGCGAACGCGAACCCACCTGTTGCGTCGTTTTCGTGCGCCAACCCCTCGCCTGCAGGCCGGGGCCCTTCTGGTAGAATCGGGAATCGCGTCCGCTATGATCGACGTCAGCGATGGGCTGGTGCAGGATCTCGGGCACATCTGCGCTGCCAGCGGCGTGGGCGCGATCCTGCGCACGGCCGATGTTCCCCTATCGCCCGCGTATCGAGCCGCGAGGGGAACCGACGGCGCACTTGCGTTGAACGGGGGTGAAGACTACGAACTGCTCTGTACGGTGCCGTCACGAAACGTAGCGCTGCTGGACACACACCGCGCGCGGCTCCGATGCCCAATCACGTGCATCGGCGAGATCACCGCGAGCACCGATCTGCGCGTTGTCGATGCCCGCGGGCGCGCGGTAGCCGTCGAGCACGGCGGGTATGATCACTTTGGTCGGGCCTAAGCATGGATCCCACTCGATTGCGTGCTCTGCTCGAGCAAGTCCGTGCCGGATCGGTCAGCCCCGACGGCGCGCTGCAACAGCTCAAGGCGTTCCCGTTCGATGACCTCGGCTTCGCGAAGGTGGACCACCACCGTTCGCTGCGCACAGGCTTTCCGGAGGTCATATTCGGGACCGGAAAAACAGCTGAACAGATCGCAGAGATCGCCCGCAGCTTGGACAGCGGCGCGCACAACGTCCTGATCACGCGGATCGACGCCCTGACCGCCGGGCATCTGCAAGTCGCACTGCCCGGACTCGTCTATTCCGCACAGGCACGCGTCGCGACGCTCGTGCATTCTCCGCCGCCCATCGTCGGGCGCGGCACAGTCATGGTGATCGCCGCCGGAACGGCCGATCTGCCGGTTGCCGAAGAAGCTGCACTCACCGCTGAGTTCCTCGGCAACCGTGTCAGCCGCCTCAGTGATGTCGGGGTGTCGGGCTTGCATCGGTTGCTCGCGCATCGCCAGATGCTGCAGGATGCTGCGGTGCACATCGTCGTCGCCGGCATGGAAGGCGCACTCCCCAGCGTGGTGGCCGGGTTGGTCGATCGACCGGTGATCGCCGTTCCAACCAGTATCGGCTACGGAGCCAGTTTCGGCGGGCTGGCGGCCTTGTTGGCCATGCTCAATTCGTGTGCCGCGGGCGTCACAGTCGTCAATATCGATAACGGCTTTGGCGCCGCTGCCGCAGCCAGCTTGATGAACAGAGCCTGAGTCGTGCGGACGAATCGTTCCACGCGTTTCACGCCAACAACTGCACGATGACGCCTTCGCACGGCCGCAAAGGACAATTGCGCAGATCCACTTCGCGTAAGGGGCGATCGCCGTCGGTGGACAGCGCGACCCGCCCGGCTCCGCAGTCCTCCAACGTCAGCCGTCTAGGTTCGGCGGCGAAGTTGAGCGCCACCAGGAGCCGCTCGGCCCCGTGCGCGCGCACGAACACGAACGTATCCGCCGGGCTGTCGACGGCACGGTACGTCCCCCGGGTAAGCGCCAGGGCCTGTTTGCGATACCAGATGAGTCGTCGATAGAACCTTAGGTGCGAGCCAGGATCACGCGCCTGCTGCACGACGTTCACGGTCTTGTAGTCTGGCGCCAGGGGCAACCATGCGTCCGCGGCCGTCGTGAAGCCCGCTCCATGTTCCGCGCTCCACTGCATCGGAGTCCGTTCCGGATCGCGATTGAGCGCGGGAAAGCGTTTGCCGACCGGATCGCAGACGCGCTCCGCGGGGATGACGACATCACGCATGCCGATCTCCTCGCCGTAGTACAAGAACGGCGTGCCGCGCAAAGTCAGCAGCATCATGGCAGCGACACGGGCGCGTGCCGCGTCCCATGTGCCGTCGGCAAAGCGCGTCCAGTAGCGTGGGGCGTCATGACTGGAGAGCACGTAGGTGGGCTGTGCTTGGGGTGGCAGCAATGCTTCGATGCGATCGACCTCAGCGCGAAATGCCGCCGCGTCCCACGGGCACCAGAGAAAGCTGAAATTGAACGCCAGCGGCAGCTCGTCGGAGCCATTTCCATAGTAGGTCACGACGCGCTGAGGATCGAGGAGATATACCTCGCCGACCATGGTGCGCTCACCGCGCGCTTCGAGAATGCGCCGCCAGCTGCGAATGATGTCGTGGACCTCCGGCTGATCCTCGTCATACAGGTGGACCTGCCCGCCATAGTCTCGGACCGGATGCTCATCCTCCGCTGCAGGCAGCGGGTTGTCGCGCAGCCGGCTGTCCTTGATCATCTTGTGGATCACATCGACGCGGAATCCGTCAACGCCGCGATCGAGCCAGAAGCGCAGCACGTCGTGCATCGCATCGACCACAGCCGGATTGCGGTAGTTGAGATCGGGCTGCTCGGCCAGGAACGAATGCAGGTAGTATTGCCCGGTCGTCGGATCCAAGGTCCATGCAGGTCCTCCAAACGAACTCACCCAGTTGTTCGGTGGTCCGCCGGCGACCCCATCGCGCCAGATGTACCAATCACGGTACGGATTCGCACGCGATCGTCGAGATGCCGTGAACCACGGATGCAGGTGCGACGTGTGGTTCGGGACGAGGTCCAGGACGATGCGGATGTTGCGCCGGTGAGCCGCCGTGATCAGCTCATCCACGTCCGCCAGCGAGCCGAAGACCGCATCAACGTTTCGGTAGTCGGCGACATCATAGCCGAAATCGAACATGGGCGACGGGTTGATGGGGGTCAACCACAGCGCGTCGACCCCGAGCGACTCCGGGGTCCCGTCATTCAGATAGTCAAGACGCTGAATGATGCCCGGGAGATCGCCGACACCGTCGCCGTTGCTGTCTTGAAAGCTGCGGACGTAGATCTCGTAGAAGACCGCCGTGCGCCACCACTCCATTGTCTTCGCGCTCGTGACCGTGCTCGCATTCGTCGTGTCGAAGATTCTGTCTCACCCGCTCGACACGACCACGATTCAGGGCAACGCTGTGTTCGGCGAACTTTTGCGGCCGCGTTCCCAGTCGGCACGCGGTTGGTAGGCACGCGCCGCCTCAAGCTCAGCGGCCGGCCACACCTGATCCGCGTGCTGGTGTTCACCGGCGCACCGGGGATCGCCACACTGCACTCCAATCACCAGCACGTGATCGGCGTCGACGCGTTTGGCGACCCGGCCGTAGCGCGGGTACGGCGCGTAGCCAGGGAGCATTACCGCGGCATCGATTTCGATCGCCATACCGATGTAGCTACATCGGAGGTAGCGCCGAATCAACCGCGCGTCAGGCTATACCGATGGCGCGGTCTTGCGCTTCCGGATCGAGATCCTCAAACTGAATGATTTCGAGGTTTTCAAACGCTCGACGCACGCGCGGCGTCAACAGACCCAGGCGTTTGATGTTGGGGACGACGCGTGCGAACAACGCCTGGCGGAACATCTTCATGACCGGGGACGCGAGCACGACGTCACGCACCTCGCCCGCATCGAAGCCGAAGTACGTGCCCACCTCGCTGGCAATCAGCCGGTCGCGCATGAGTTCGCAGGCTTCGATGACAAAATCCTCACGATCCCGGCGCTCCGCCTCCGGCATGTCGACGTAAAAGTCCCTCAAGGAGATCACCCCGAATGCCACGTGGCGCGACTCGTCGCGCATGACGTAGTGCACCAGCTCCTTGACCAATGGCTCGACCGCCATTTGATACATATTGGCAAATGCGGCCATGGCAAGGCCTTCGACGAGAATCTGCATGCCGAGATATTTGAAGTCCCAGCGCTGGTCGGTGATGATGATGTCGAGCAGGCGCTTGAGGTTCGGATTGATCGGCCACTCCCATTCGAGCTTCTCGCGCACGTAGCGACTGAACACTTCGACGTGACGCGCTTCGTCCATGGTCTGCGTCGCCGCGTAGTACTTGGCATCCATCCAGGGCACCGCCCCGGTCAGCTGGGAGGCAACGATCAGCGCGCCTTGCTCGCCGTGCATGAACTGCGAGAGCTGCCAGGCCATCGTCGCATGCCGGAAGTGTCTCACCTGCTTGGCGTCGAGCTGTTTGTACGGCCCGTAATCCTCGAGCGGATTGTAGATCTGCGGGATGATCTCGCCCTCGGGGTCCACCCGCGTGTCCCAGCGTAGCTGCGTGGTACCGTTCCACTGTTCGCGCTTGGCCTTCTCATACAGGTCACGCAACCCCGCCTTGACGCTGCCGTAGTTCCACGCGTAGTTCGTATCAAAGGACGTCAGAATCGTTTCGAGCTCTGCGTTGATCTGCTCGCACTGCCCGATCGGTGAACTCGCCGCCATCGCCATGGGGTGGCTCCTTTCGAGGGCCTATGGCCCGTGGACCAGTCTCTCTGCGGTGCCTACCCTAAAGGCTGGCGGATCACCAGTCAATAGAATATGACGTCGAGTTCGCATTCTGTTGAGGCCTCACCGGATATGCTAGCTTCATATGATGAGCGTGCCCCGAACGACGCCGCGGCGCCGCCGCTTACGCACGCCGCAGCAGGCGCGCAGCCGCAAGACCCGACAGAAGATCCTTGCCGCCGCGGTCGCATGCTTCGAAGCCCGCGGCTACGATGCCACCACCACCGCCGCCATCGCGCGGCGCGCCGGCATCGGCGTCGGCAGTCTTTACGGATATTTCCGCGACAAGCGCGCCATCCTGTTGGAGCTGCTGGATACGACCGCCAACGAGATTGCCGACTACGTAGTCCACAGCCTCGATCCCGACGCTTGGCATGCAGCTGACCCGCACACGAGCGTACGCCAGTTGATCAATGCCCTGTTTCACACCCGCACGTTCAATCCCGGGATGCAACGGATTCTCTGGGAACGCTATTTCAAGGATGCGGAGTTCCGCGCCGCCGTCCAGGCCATCGAATTGCGCATCCGGGCTGCCATGGTCGCCCTGTTTGGTGTCCTGAAGAAGGAGGGGCGGCTGCGCGTGCGCGACACGGCGACGGCGGCGTTCATTGTGTATACGTCCATCGAATGGACAGCCTCGCGTCTGATGCTCGGCGGCGCCGGCGCGGAGCTCGACGCGGCTGTCCATGCCGCGTCGGATATGGTGTGCCGCTTTCTGTTTCGCGACTGACCGCGGCGCGCGCGCACGCGGGCCGCAACGCCGCCTCGGCGCATGGCGGAGCGCTCTTGGCACCGCTAGGGTGAGGAGCCATGCCTCCGTCACCGCTGCGCATCGGACCGTTGACACTGAGCACGCCGGTGTTGGCGGCGCCGATCGCGGGATTTACCGACGCTATTTTCCGAGGGGTCGTCCGTGATTTCGGCGGCTGCGGCTTGCTGTTCACCGAGATGGTGTGGGCGAGCGGCTGGGTGCACGGAACCATCGCACCGGAACGCCTGGACGGTACGCTCACAGAAACCCGTCCGCTTGGCGTGCAGCTATGGGATCGCGATCCGACCATGATCACCGAGGCCGCGCGACGCTTGGCGGACATGCGCGTGTCCGTGATCGACCTGAACTTCGGCTGTCCCAAGAAACGCGTCATGGGCCGTCATGCGGCCGGCGCGGCGTTGCTGCGTGATCCGGCAACGGTGGGACGCCTGGTCGCGGCGGCGGTCACCGGTGCTGGGATGGTACCCGTCACAGCGAAGATTCGTCTGGGACCGTCCATAGACGCACGCAACGCGCCAGACGTCGCGCGTGCAGCCGAGGCCAACGGCGCCGCCGCCGTCACGGTCCACGGACGTACGGCAGATCAACACTATGGCGAGCCCTGCCATCTCGAGCGGATCGCCGAGGTCGCCCGTGCCGTGTCCATTCCCGTCATTGCCAACGGCGACGTGCGGGACGCAGAGACCGCGATGCACACGATGACGGTCACCGGTGCCGCCGGGGTGATGGTGGCGCGCGAAGCGCTCACCCGTCCCTGGGTGTTTCGCGAGATCGCCGCGGCCCTGCGTGGCGAACCGGCCCCCACACCACCGCAAGCCGCTGAGCAAAAAGCGACGCTGATCAGACATCACACCGCGATGGTGGCGCGCTTCGGCGATGTCCACGGCACGGTGCTGATGCGCAAGTTTGCGTGCCGTTACCTCGCCGGCAACCCCGGCAGCCGGAGCTTCCGCGATGCCATCGCCAAGGCAGAAAACAGTGCCGAGTTCCATGCCATTGTCGAGCAATGGTTTCCGGAACACCGCGAAGACAATCACGGCGAATTGGCAGAATAGGGCGAGATGTCACAACGGGACGCATCAGGCGCGATACTCGAGTGAGTGCGGTGTGACCGTGGGAGCTTCACCACCCGGCATACGACGCACCAGGACACGAAGAGGTCAAAGAGGACCAGAGCCGACTGGGAATTTTTCGCCGCTCAGCGCATCAGTTTCACGTGCGTCAGGCAGGGCAATTCACGCCGGACCCGTTCTTGATAGTCGCGATCGATCTCCGCGAAGATCACCGTCTCACGATCCGCTGCGCGGGCTAACGGTTTGCCCCAAGGATCGATGATCGTCGAGTTGCCGAAATCGACGACGCCGCTCGGACTGCGCCCAATTTGATCCGGCGCGATGACGTATACTTGATTCTCGATCGCACGGGCGCGCAGCAATACTTCCCAGTGCGCCGCGCCCGTGGGAAAGGTAAATGCCGACGGTACGACAATGAGCTCCGCCCCGGCCTGAGTGAGTCGTCGAAACAGCTCGGGAAAGCGCAAATCGTAGCACACGGTCATGCCGATCACGCCGAGCGCCGTGGGCACGGCAACGATCGCATCGCCGGCGGCACGCGTATCCGATTCGCGGATGGTGACCTGCCCGGCGATGTCGACGTCGAAGAGGTGCAGCTTGCGATAGCGCGCAATGATCTCTCCGGAGGGATCGAACAACACACTCGTGTTGAACACCTTTGGCGTACCGCTCTCTTCAAGGATCGAGCCGGCAAGGACATGGAGATCGAGCCGTCGCGCCAGCGATCCGAGTCGCGCCGTACTTGGACCGGGGATGGGCTCCGCAATGCGGCGTTCTTCGTCGCGCGGCCCGCGCCACAAACATACCTCCGGCAGCGCCACCAAGCGGGCGCCACGATGCGCGGCTTCCACGATGTACGCTTCGGCCTTGTCGAGATTGACCGCTTTGTCGGAGCCGGCGCAGACCTGAACGGCGGCGGCAATGAACTGGCGCGCGTTCATCATCAGAGGCTATCGA
>Ga0335069_10016179_pt1 | contig 10418 bp, 12 predicted proteins | sample Lox_Sample_11_FD_206714 | JGI IMG/M metagenome (GOLD analysis project Ga0335069, IMG submission 206714) | Soil microbial communities from Loxahatchee National Wildlife Refuge, Florida, United States - Lox_Sample_1.1 | ecosystem: Environmental > Terrestrial > Soil > Wetlands | place: USA...
GCGGATGGCGTCGGCCATGCGATAGGCCTTGGCCACCATGCGGGTCATGGCGCCGATGCCAACCAGTCCGATGTTCTGTTCGATGACGTATTGCGCAATGGCAGCTTCGTCCATGGGCTGGGCATTGCCGTCGATCAAAAGAACCTCGTGGCCCGCTGGAGTCAGAGTCTGGAGCAAGAACATCCAGAGGTGAGGCATGAAGTTGCGCGTGACACCATTGTCAGGATTGTAGAGAAGGATTTTCATGGCTCCCCAGTCTCGAAAATTTTCGAACACGTGCGTGCCGAACTGGGCGTCATGAACCGGCGAAATCGGCGCCTTGGCCTTGCGGTAGCTCCCAAGAACAGATTGCGGGATTGTACACCTGTCCGGCAGGCGTGACAGGAATTTGCGTGGGCCGGGTGGGGGCATAGGCAGCTTTGGGGACGTGAAATTTCCGCCACTTCTCAGGCAACTCCTGCTGGAAGGAATCGCGCTGGGGAAAAATCGCGGGGGAACTACAGACGAATCGCACCCTGACGCGAATTAAGAACGAGGGAGGTGCGGCGCGCATCCGGCGCTCTACGGCCCTGAAACACGATATAATGTCAATACTTAACCTCGAAGACACGCCTGAGAACCTTGCGCCCTTCGCGATTGAGAGATCGGGAGGCGTAGACCTCATTTGTCGTATCTGTCTGCGGCATTTCTACGTGCCTAAAGAGGATCCGCGCAATCAGGCGTCGAGCGCGCAGACCAGCACTGAGGTGTAGGCTAAGGTTTCGGGGCGGCCGAAGCCGTGACGATGTTCGCGGCCACCGCGGAGAGCCACGCCGCTAGATGTTTGAAATGCAGGAGAACGTCCCGCCAAGGCCGGAAAACGCCTGGCGGATAGAATTCAGAACCCGGGGGACACTGATGCCAAGAGGCCGATCAACATTTACCAAGCGCCAGAAGGAACAGACACGGCAACAGCGACAGCGCGACAAGGCGGAGCGAAAGAATCAGCGGAAGCAGGAGAGACCCGTTTCCGGCAGCATCGACGAAATGGCCGAACTGCGCGAACATGCCGCCGAGCAAGCCGCGCTTTTCAATGTCGGCGCCGAGGACTCGGACGCCGGCGACGAATCAAGCGACCACGTTCATGAGTAGTTTTGCAGGGTCAGGAGCATCGCAATAATAAAGGAGAGTGAGCATGGCAGAAGTTCGATTGCAGGAAGGTGAATCCCTCGAAAACGCGCTTCGTCGATTCAAGCGCAAGGTTCAGACAGAAGACATTATTAAGGAAGTGAAACGCCATTCCTACTACTTGAAGCCCGGCGAACGCCGGCGGGTAAAACAGGCCCTGGCGCGCAAGCGCGCGCGGAAAAAGGTGCGAAAAGAAGGCGCAGCCCCGCGGGAAAACCGGGCATAGGTCCGCAGCGACAATATCCTGCGAAACGGCCAGTTGACCGCGAAGGACAAGTGCAGATCGAGTCCGAGCGGACAGCCCGAAAACGCGAGCCGCCGCAGGAGACTCACGCCTCCGTAGAACTGCCCCGCTCAAGCCAAAGAGGACTTGAGTGGGGCACCCTTCCGCAGCTCACTCTCAGAGCCGTGCCAGCGACCGGCTTTTTAGCCGTCCCACGATGGCCGTAGGAATTAGTCCCGCTGTGCGAAATTTTGTTCCCAACCCTTGGATGATTCGGCAGCATCTTTTGAGCTCAACGCCACGACAGCGCCACCCTGAAGTCAGGTTCTAAACAATCAAGGAACAGAAGGGCCAGTTTCCCCGAATGGAGGACCTATTTTGAAATCATGTCGGCTCCTGCTTGCGCTGTTGTGCGTCTCTACCCCGGGTTGGACACAGGATCAACCCCATGCGATCGTCTCGCGATCGAAGTGGCATGCGGTTGCTCCGCCGCTGAACCAGTTGGTTCCTGAACCTTCGAGTTCCGCGATCACGAACTTGCCGCCCGCGGAACCAGCCGGCTCAACTTCCAGCCAGATGGATCTGGCCCCCAACGCTGACTCCGCGTCTCAGGCGACCGTTGACGAATCTGCCGCGGCGGCGCTCGCACCCTTGTCGGCGACGGCAGGCCACAATTTCCTCGGACTAGGCACCGGCTTCTCCGGATATTCCCTGCAGGCCATCGTTCCCGACACCAACCTCGCCGTCGGCCCCACGCAGGTTGTCGAGTGGGTCAACGAGTCCTTTGTGGTGCTGAACAAATCCAACGGCAAAGTCGAACGTGGTCCGGTCAACGGCAATACTCTGTGGAAGTCTTTGGGCGGGACATGCGCCGGACACAACAACCTTGACCCAATCGTTCAGTACGACAAGCTTGCGAAACGCTGGGTCATGATGATGCCCATCTTCGTGCAGCCCGCGTACTTCTGTGTCGCGGTTTCGACCGGCTCGGATGCGGTCACCAGCAGTTGGCATCTCTATGCCTTTGAGGAACCGGGCAACAATTCCTCATGCGGCGGATGCAGGCCCGATCCGGATTATCCCAAGTGGGGCGTCTGGCCCGATGGGTACTACGTGAGCTTCGTCCAGGGAGGGACGAGCGAAAATTACATCGGCGCCGGTGTCTGCGTGGTCGATCGCAATTCCATGTTGAAAGGCGCGGCGGCCGCCGGCATGCAATGCTTCACGCACACCGGCACGAATTACGGAGCCATGCTGCCGGCCGATGTCGACGGCACCACCCCGCCTCCTTCCGGCTCGCCGGAATATTTCATGGCGTTCGACTACAGCGGCCAGGCGCTGGACCTCTGGCAATTCCACGTGAACTGGAGCACTCCTTCGCAGTCGAAATTCACCGGTCCGACGAAGATCTCCGTTGCCGCGTTCAGCGAGCCGTGCGGCGAAACCCGGACGGAGCTGAACTACACGACCGGGCACTGCATCCCGCAGCAGGGAACCTCGCAAGGACTTGATTCCTACGGTGACCGTCTTATGTATCGGCTGGCCTACCGCAAGTTCGGCAGTTACGCGTCACTCGTCGCGAACCATACTGTGGCGGTCGGCAACGGCACGCCGCAAACGGCAATCCGGTGGTATGAACTCCGCAACAGTGGCAGCGGCTTCAGCGTGCACCAGCACGGCACGTACGCTCCCGGGCCTAGTTACCGCTGGATGGGCAGCATCGCCATGGACAAAGCAGGCGATATCGGCCTGGGCTATAACGTCTCCAGCAGCGCGACGCATCCCTCCATTCGGTATACGGGCCGCTTATCCACCGATCCTCTGGGACAGATGCAGAGCGAAGCCGACGTTCTCTCTCGTGCCGGCGTCTCGCTCGGTTCCCAGACCACGACATTCCGTTGGGGCGATTACTCCAGCCTTGCCGTCGACCCAAGCGACGACTGCACCTTCTGGTATGCGACGGAATATATTCCAAGTTCCAGCAGCCCGAATAATCACTGGGCGACCAGGATCGCATCGTTCAAATTCCCAACGTGTAAGTGAACCATCGGAAGAGTGGGGTAGAGGGCAAGTGCGCGGGCGAAAGTCAGGACCAGCCCCGAAATTCCAGGTGGGAGGTTTGTCCGACGGTGCCCCACTCCAAGCGGTTTCCTTTGTGTGGGGGTTTAAGGTTGAGTGAGCCACGCGTCCCGTGAGGCCCGAGCCAGCTATCCCCGCGGGGAAGCCCAGCCTTCGTTAACCTACGCAACTGATGCTGGCGGCGTGGCACGCGAGCATGGCGGGAAAATCGCCATGAAGTTGCTCGGGCTTTAGAATTGCATGATGGTACTCCTGCCACCTCGAGGCAGGAACATGAAACGTGGTAGGACTATGCGCGCCACCATCACCCTGGTCATAAACAATGGCTCGCGGCGAAACGGGGACAGCTGCGTGCACTCCGTCAAAATCCCACACTTCGCGCAAGAGTCGATCGAGTCCAGGTGATTGCCTGCGGACCGTATACATCAATGTTCGCCCGTGACTAAAGTCGGAAAGCACCACGCTTTTCAGGTGGCCGGACACCTCGGGCACACCGGCCGCCGCGGGTGCAGATCCACTCTTTTTACGCGTTGCCGAGGAATACTTTACGGATTCGATTGGCGTGTCGGCAGAGCGCGCCCGCGGATCTGTCGGGGGACCGCCCTGGGCCCCGATTTTGGCGAGCGCCAGGATCTGCTCGACGATATCTTTCCAGTTGGGCCCGAAAATGCCCGTACTGCTGTACGAGGCATTGGTAAGGAATGGAATGATGGTGATGTGATTGGCTTGCGCGATATCGATCTGCCGGCCGAAAATTTCTGCGTAGCGGAACAGCTTCGGCCACTCTCCGGTGCGCGCTGCATAGTCTTCATCCTTCATGCCGGCATGGCCGGGATGAGGGTGACAAAAGATGTTGACAGTATCAAACGCCTTAATGCCCTGGCGGAAGCTGACACCGAACCAGTTCGGTGTCTCGCTGGTTTCGATCTCTACAGACATGACGGTGATCCTGTAGGACTCGAAACCGAAGTGTAGGGGTGCACTCACATCCTGGTTCACCGAAGAGGGTTTCACAACGTGCGCGTTCCCCGAAAATGTCCCCGTCCCCTGATGGAACTTGGCTAAAGCGGGGAACGCCTTTGACTGCAGCTTGTACTTGCCCATGCGGACCCCTTTCAGGCCTGTTCAGGCCCCCCGAGTGGCGCAATGCTACGCCGTCCTGATCCGCAGCGCCAGACAAAAGCTTTTCGGAGATTCCAACGTTTCGCGCTTTGTGCGGGAGGGATCCCGCCTAAGGGGTTCCCATCCGTAGAAAGACCCCACACAAGCCAATGAGGGCTTGAGTGGGGCGCCCTCACATTTGGAGCATCCGACGGTGCTCCACACAACGTGTTTTCGTTGTGTGGGGGTTACAAGCTTGAGCGGGCCACCCGCCCGAGCACAATTTCACCGAGAATTGATATTGCTGTCATGACCGCTCAGGGCACGCACGCTATCTTACCCGGTTACTTTTAGTTGAGCTCGGCGAGACCGGAGGCAAGTATGCGAAAGCTGCTTGTTATCATGGTAATGCTGTTATCGACCGCATGTTTGGCTGACAGCTTTGAGATAGACGGGTTCCTTTACTCCCCAGTTACCGGCAACGGGATAACTAACTTTCTTGGCACGATCGACATCAACCCCACCACCGGATCTGTCCTTAGTTGGAGCCTAACGATGCCGTCGATCCCTGCTGGATTTGGTGAACCGGGTATCACCGCCTTTACATTCACTCCTTCGATGTCCCATGTTTTCGTGAGCTCCATGGAGCTCGATCTGGTCAGCAGCGATCAAAGACACTCGCTGTACCTCGTGTTCCCGACCAACGGCCTCGTAGGATTGACGGAAGCTTCATTCGGCGGCGGCTATGGCGACCCTCGCAGCCGGAATGGGGCCTTTTACCAGGTAAGTGGGACGATTGCCAGTACAGTGGCTCCCGAACCGTCGAGCCTGTTCCTGATGATTAGCGGCGTGGTTGGAATGTTTATATCCCGGCACAAACCATTCGGAAGAACTCCGTAACACTACCGCCGTTGAAAATCTGGGACGGAGGGAATGGTGAACTGCACCACTGACGTGAGACAAGAAAATAGGAAACGTCCCGCCAGTCTCCATCTTTTGCAAACCGCGCAAGGTATGGGATTCCCATCTCCACGGGGTGAGCGCAAATCCCGACGGTGCCCCACACAACGTGTTTTCTTTGTGTGGGGGATTACAAACTTTGTGGGCCACCTGTCCAACCCAAACACCAGATAAACCCGGCGTGGAGCTAAAACGCCGCACTTTCGCCTGCGAATCTATGCCTACGTTGTCGTGCCCGAACACATTCATTTGCTTTGTCAGCGAACCCGTACGCGACGCTTTGGCCGATGCAATCAAATCGCTGAAGCAGAAGTCGAGAGTCGTCTGATCGGAGACGCGTGTCACGTCTGGCATGGAAGGCTACTGCGCTTTCAACGTCCGGAATCACGAGCAGTTAGTCGAGGAACTCCAGTCACATTCATTGGAACCTGTGAAGCGGGGACTGTGTGAGCCCCGGAGACCGGAGATGGAGCGACTTTCTGCATCATGCAATTGGCAAAGAGGATCATAGGTTTATCGTCGTCCTTAGGGTCAACCCCGCGCGACATTTGCCGATTCAAAAATGAGGAGCCGCTTTCGCGGCTCCTCGGAGTTGTAACTCGCCACTAATTCGCGGTGATCCTTTCCGCCGCGACCTGCGCCTTTACCTCCTGTTGAAAATTGCCGGACGCATCATAGAAGTCGAGGGTCACTCCCCCCTGATGATGCATCCCGCCTTTGCCTACCGAAACATGCTCTGTCAGGTGGATCGTGCCCATGAAGTTGCCGTTCGTGTCGTAGCTCCAGACCCGGTGAACAAGTTTGAACCGGCCCGGTGCGGTCTGGGCCCACGTGCCCAGGCACACGTTGCCGCCTCTCGGGTCCACATTCGGGTTGTGAACTTCCGTCCCGCCCAGATTCCAGATCTGGTACGCCTCCTGGATCGGCGTTCCCCCTAGCAGGAACTGGACGTGCCACATCCCGACAATCGATTGACTGCTCCCCGCACCGGATGTCGCGACATCGGACGATGCTGAAGCCTGTCCCGCATTAATCGTCCTTGCTTGTGCCGCAATCGCACTGAACGATTCGCCGCACGACGCGTACGCTCCCCCACCACTGGCGACTACCGCCAGACCGCATGCTGCCAGTTTGACCAGGTTTCTGCTCCACTGCACTTTCACTTTTTTTATCCTCCTCAAGAAAAGTAAGTGACGCCCCACTCCCGGCAAGCTCGGAGAAAGGTTACCCGCGAAAGCGTGGCTCCCACGGGCGCGGACTCTAACGAAAATGGCGTCCGCCGCACAAGCCAGAGCGGGTCAAAAGCACAACATTGTTGGAACACCCCACAAGTTGCTCATTCCATTTGGGTTTACGCCATCGCGGAATGGAAGGGAATCCCATTGACCTTTCTCTTGCCTCGCCTCAAAATTCGAATGGTCGATTGTCGACGGCTGGGGCCTCGTTTCCACAACGTCTTAAATATGTTCACCGCCAAACGAACGGCAACGTTCGGCCCCTATCGCTTGGACCTCCACTCGGCCGAACTCCAGAAATTTGGAACGAAGGTAAGGATCGGTGAACAAACCTTTCAGATCCTGCGGCTCCTGCTGGAAGCCGGTGGCGAGTTAGTGACTCGCGAACAAATTCGGGACCGGATCTGGGGGAACGAGGTCTTTGTCGATTTTGACCATGGATTGAACTCGGCGGTCCAGCGCCTGCGCGACGCTCTTTCCGATTCCGCCGAGAAGCCGAACTGGATACAGACCGTGCCCCGGCGGGGCTACCGCTTCATCGGCCAAGTAACCTGGAGCGAAGAAACCACCACCTCGAAGGTCGTGGATACCACGAATGTCCCGCCCGAACCAGCGGAACTCCCAGCAGTGCCGGAAATTGATGCTTTCCCTGGGTTGCTATACCCGATTCGTGCAGTGCTGCGTCGGGGGAAGTTGCTTCTAGTCAGCATTTTTCTGGTCCTGATCTTGGCCATCGCCGCTTCCAACTTCAGAAAGGTACATGTCGCCTCCCGGATTCATTCCATCGCGGTGCTTCCGCTGGTCAACTTGTCCGGTGATTCGTCTCAGGAGTACTTTGCGGACGGCATGACCGACGAACTCATTACCGCGCTTGCGCAGAATCACTCGCTGCGGGTCGTCTCGCGCACTTCGGCGATGCAGTTCAAAGGAGTTCAACGCTCGGTTCGCGAGATCGCGAGCGAACTCGGAGTGGACGGCGTGCTCGAAGGTTCGGTTTCCCGTACCTCGAACCGAGTCCATATGACAGTGCAGTTGATCTACGCTCCCTCGGATTCCCACGTCTGGGCTGAGAGCTACGACCGCGACCTGAATCAGGCGCTCTCACTTCCGGAGGAACTGTCGCAGACCATTGCCAAGGAAGTGCAGAGCGCGACAGCGGCGGACGTGCCGCAGCGCCATATCAACCCCGAAGCTCATGACGCCTACATGCGGGGCCGCTACTTCTGGTTTGCGGGCAGCATCCCCGATACGCTCGCGTATTTCGAAAAGGCGATAAAGCTTCAGCCTGACTATGCCGCCGCCTGGGCCGGCCTATCGGACACATATGCCCTTCGCGGAGTATTTGGAGGCGTTCCACCCAAGGAAGATCTCGCGAGTGCAGGCGCCACCGCTCGCAAGGCCGTGGAACTGGACGACTCCCTGGCCGAGGCCCACCTTTCCGTGGCGGCCTGGTATATGTGGAGCTGGAACCCGCTGCAGGCTGACACCGAAGCCCGGAGAGCGATCGAACTGAATCCGGTTCATGCCGAATCGCACTTCTTCCGCCACCTCATTCTTCTGGTGCTAAATCGCCGCGACGAGGCCCTGCAGGAAGAGAAACGTGCCGTCGAGCTCGATCCTTTCGCCCGCAGCTACGGCCTGGGCCAATGCTATATCGCTCTGCGCCAGTTTGACGCCGCCATTGACGAGCTTCGCATGCAGGCCCATTTGCACCCGGAGAGCGTCAGAGTGCACAGTGATCTTTCCGAGGCCTATTGGCATAAGGGCGATTACAACAAATCGAGCGAGGAATTGGAAAAAGTATTGAGGCTGTCCGGCCAGCCGCAGGACGCCGCCGCTGTGCATCATGCCTTCGAGCGAGGCGGCGCGAAAGCCGTAGCACAATGGGGCATCGACGCGAACAGAGCCCGGGCGCGGAGAGGATACGTTTCGCCTTGCGAAATGGCTTCTGCATTCGCCTACGCTGGCAACAAGGATGAAACTTTGCAGTATCTTGAAGCCGCGTATCGCGAGCGTACGCCCGCTCTCGTCCTGCTCCAGACTCAACCCGAATTCGACTTCCTTCACACCGATTCCCGCTATCGCGCACTGGTCAGAGAAATCGGATTGACACCTTCAGAGTGAATCCGCAGAACTGTGTGATGTTTCTTTTCTATTCCTGACGTCAATGGGCGGGTCATGCGGGCTTTCAGGAGTCTGTTCCCGGAAGGCCGATATCTTCGATATGTTCCAGCATGTCGGCTGGGTCGGTATAGAGGCGAAACGCGCCCGCCTCCTCCAACTCGGCCTGGCTGTAGCCACCCGAGAGAAGTCCCACCGACAGCGCTCTTCTACGGCCGGCGGCGAGCATGTCCCAGATGCTGTCGCCAACCACGACACAATTCTCGATAGGAACTCCGAGCCGGTCGGCCGCGGCGACGAATACGTCGGGAGACGGCTTGGCCTTGGCCACATCGTCTCCGGTAACCACGACGGACTTGGCCGGCACGCGCAGCTTTTGTAGAAGTTTTGCCGTTTGATCTCTTCCACCCGTTGTCGCGATCGCCCACTCCACTCCGGTGTGGCTCAGATGGCGGAGCAAGGCTTCCGCACCTGGAAGAGCAGAGACGGAAGCTGCCGACTTACGGAAGAAAAAATCATGCCTCTGTTCAAGCTTCTCCAGTTGGTTTTTTGACTTGCGGATGTCGTGCTCGCGAACCAGTTGCCGGACGAGCGAGCCACCGCTCATCCCGATCCGCCGGTGAATTTTCCATTCCGGAATGACAATGCCGGACTCGCGCAGGGCAGCCTCCCACGCGGTCACGTGGCGGTAGGCGGTATCGATGAGGGTACCGTCAAGATCGAAAAGTACGGCTGGGTCGCTCGATTGTGGGGGCACCGGATGATTCCAATCTGTGCAGCGTTTGTCGCGCGGATTGGATGCGCCGGTATGAAGCGAAGTTGGCGGGCGACCTACTCCTGCAAAAGCGAATGCCTCCACCGCTACACGTGCAGGGCGCGGTACTTGCGCAGGAGTTCGTAGAGAACAACTCCTCCGGCGGTCGCTACGTTGAGCGACCGCTTTTGGCCTAGCATCGGGATGCGGACGTGCGCGTCGGCCATGGCGAGCAACTCGGGATGCAGGCCTTCGACCTCGTTGCCAAACGCGATGCAGACGGGGAATTGCGGCTGCCAGTCGAAGAGATCTGTAGACTGCGGGCCGGTTTCGATGGCGGCGAGGGTGAATCCGCTGCGACGCAGGTTATCGGCCATGCGCAGTACGTCCCAGTCATGCTCCCATGGAACGGTCTCTTCTGCGCCCAGCGCGGTCTTGGAGATCGCTTTCTTGGGAGGATGCGCGGTGATCCCGCAGAGACATAATTTCTGCAAACCAACTCCGTCGGCTGCGCGGAAGAATGCGCCCACGTTGTACATGCTCCTCACGTTGTCCAGAAGAACGGCAGCCGGAAGCCGGAGCCCCGCATAGTCAGGAGTTGCGGAGTGGGCGGAAATGGGGTGATCATCCGAGGTTGGAGGCGAACACAGGCGGGAGCCGAGATGGGAAACCTTCATGGCCGGTTGGAATCAACATATCATCAGTACGCAGTAGTCGGTGCTCAGTTCGAGCGCGAGGGATGCGATGACGGAAGCGGAAGAAATTGATCGCCTGGTAA
>Ga0335069_10016181_pt1 | contig 10418 bp, 11 predicted proteins | sample Lox_Sample_11_FD_206714 | JGI IMG/M metagenome (GOLD analysis project Ga0335069, IMG submission 206714) | Soil microbial communities from Loxahatchee National Wildlife Refuge, Florida, United States - Lox_Sample_1.1 | ecosystem: Environmental > Terrestrial > Soil > Wetlands | place: USA...
CGGAGGGCACTCTGGATGTGGCGCTGACGTGGGTCACTGCGCAGCAAGCCAGGGAGCGGGGCCTCACGACACACTTGTTGCGCGCCGAGCCGTTACACGCGGTGCTTCCCGGTGCGAGCTCGGCGGTACCCGTTGCGGCAGAGGGGATCACGGTATTGCTCGACGCCGACGAGTCGGCCTGGTCATCGTGGAACCGCTTCGCAGGGGAGTTCGCGGCCGGTACCGGCGCACGTGTCGTCCGGATTGACGACGGCGGCATCACCGGCGACGCGTTCTACGCGCACGTCCGCCGGATCGGTGTGCCGGTTCTGGCTTCGCCCAAGCGGCACACCGCAGTAATCCCACCGAGATTGGGCCAGCGGCCCGTCGCCGATCCGGTGCCGCTATGGACGTGGTCACTGGTACACCGCCGAAAGGACGACCGGGTCGGCGTGCGCCGCGTCGTGGGATCACTGCTGGAGCTGGCGCACAGCCGCAATTGGCGGACGCCTCCCGCCGACACGTGGTGGATCCCTTCCGACGACCCCAGCAGAAGCGTGCTCGACGGCACTGAGCAGCGGTGGGAAGTCTGAGCGAGCACATGTAGGCAACCTGTCCTGGACGCCGGGTTCGTTGTGGCGCTTAGCTGGTGGCAAACGCAGCGGAAGGGACCAAAGGTCATGTCACATAACTACGTTGTGGATGATCTCGCCGGCTTTGTCGTCGGCGCCGAACAGGCGGACCTGGGCGAGCGGCCCCGGGCGCTGCTGAAACGCAACGTGCTGGACAGCGTCGCCTGCGCCGTCGGTTCGCTGGACGGTGAGCTCATTTCCACGATCCGTGAGCACGCCTGCCAATTCAGCGGCGTCCCCACCGCCACGCTGGTCGGAGGGGGGCGGGCCTCGGTCGATCAGGCCGCGTTCTTCAACGCGGTGCTGGTGCGCTACCCCGACCTGCTCGACACCTACCTGACGGTGGGGGGACTGTGCCACCCCGCCGACAACTTCGGCGCCGTCCTGGCCGTGGCCGAGCATGTCGACGCCGGCGGGGCGGAGTTCCTGCTGGCCCTCGCGGTGGCCTACGAGGTGCAATGCCGGTTCAGCGCCGAGGTTCCGGTCATGGCACGCGGGCTCAATCATGCGCTGCAACTGGCGATGTCGGTCGCGGCCGGATCGGCGAAGCTGCTGCGGCTGGACGCCGAACAGACCGCCAACGCCATCGCCGCCGCAGCGGCCGACAACGTCTCCCTGGCGGCGGTGCACGCCGAACCGGTGTCGAACTGGAAGGGCATTTCGCCGGCGGTCACCGGGATGCGAGCGGTCTACACGACGATGTTGGCCGGCCGCGGCATCACCGGGCCCAAGTCATTGTTCGAAGGCCCGCACGGCCTGGTGCAACTTTTCGATCAGCCCATCGATTTCCACACCGCCGACCGGTCGCTCGCCTGCGTGGAACAGACCTACCTGAAGCAATACTGCTCACTTATCCACGGGCAGGCCATCATTGACGCGGTGTTGGCGCTTCGCACCGACAATGACCTGCATGGCGAAGACGTCGCGCGGGTGACCCTCGAGGTCTTCCAGGGTGCATATGACTTCGCCGGCGGCGGAGCCTACGGCGGCAAGGATCACCCGCTCACCAAGGAGCAGGCCGACTACAACCTGAAATACCTGAGTGCGGTCGCCCTGCTCGACGGCGGCGTCGGCCCCGAGCAACTCGAGACCGAACGCGTGTTACGCGGCGACGTTCAGGACCTGCTGGCCCGCGTCGATGTCCGGGCCGCCGCCGACCTGACCGCCGACTACCCGCAGCGCACGGCGGCCCGCGTGCACGTGGTGACCCGCGACGGGCGCGAATTCAGCCGCGAGCAAGCCGATTACGAGGGATCACCCACTCGTCCGATGTCCTGGGATCGCGTCGTCGACAAGTTCGGCTGGCTTGCCGAACCCTTCTGCGCAGAACCGCTGCGCAATGACATCATCGCCGCCGTCGATCACCTGGACGAGATGCCCGCCGCCGAGTTCGCCGCCTTGCTGGGCGCGGTAAGCCCCACCGGCCGGCGCCCGCGCAGCAAGACGCGCTTCTGACCCCCCGCTGACCCGCACTGTGCGCGCCCGCTTGCATCGGTCGCCATGGGCATTCAATGATCGGCCATGGCCAAAGATCGCGACAAGAACCGGTTTGAATTGGTGACCTGCGCCGTGGCGGGGCATGTCACGTACGCGCCGGACGAGGAAGGGCTCGCCTACCGGCTCAGCGGCACCACCGGGCAGGGCGAGGTCTGGCGTTGCCTGCGCTGCGCTGAATTCATAGTCGGTGAGCCGCATGGGCGGGGCCGCGCCGAAGACGCGCCGATGATCATGCGCGGCAAGGCCTTACGCCAGGCCATCATCATCCGCGCCCTCGCGGTCGAACGGCTGTTTCGCGCGGTGGTGATCGCGCTGGCGGCGTATGCCGTGTGGAAATTCCGCGGCGCCCGGGGAGCCATCCAGGCCACCCTGGACCGTGATCTGCCGATCTTTCGGGCGGCGGGGTTCAAGGTCGATCAGATGACCATCGTGCATGAGCTGGAGAAGGCGCTCGCCACCAAGCCGTCCACGCTGGCCCTACTGACCGCGATGCTGGTCGGCTACGCGCTGATCGAGGTCGTCGAAGGCGTCGGCCTGTGGTTGCTGAAGCGCTGGGGCGAGTACTTCGCGGTGATTGCCACGTCGGTCTTCTTGCCGCTGGAAATTCACGACCTGGCCAAGGGCGTCACGATGACCCGGCTGGTCACCTTCGCGATCAACGTGGCCGCCGTCATCTATCTGCTGGTCTCGAAACGGCTGTTCGGCCTGCGGGGTGGCCGCAAGGCCTACGACGAGGAGCGGCGAGGCGAGCAGCTTCTCGACGTCGAGCGGGCCGCGGCCGGCGGCTGACGGGCATACTGCGCCAGGAACGGAGGTCTTCGATGGGCACCTATGCGATCAGCGGATCCGCGTCGGGGATGGGCCGCGAGACCGCGCAGCGGCTGCGGTCCGGGGGACACACCGTGATCGGCGTCGACGTCAAAGACGCCGACATCTTCGCCGACTTGTCGACGCCGCACGGCCGCACAGCGGCCGCCGACGGCATCCTGGCGGCCTGCGGCGGCAGGCTGCAGGGCGCCGTGCTGGCCGCCGGTCTGGGACCGAGCCGGGGCCGCGATCGGCCCCGCCAAATCGCTCAGGTCAACTACCTCGGGGTGGTGGATCTACTCGCCGCCCTGCGACCCGCCTTGGCCGCGGCCGAACGCGCCAAAGTGGTTGTTGTTTCGAGCAATTCGTCGACGACAGTGCCCGCGGTGCCCCGGCGCACGGTGCGAGCGTTGCTCGCGCACGACGCCGACAAGGCGCTGCGGTCCGTGCGGCCCTTCGGCCCGGCCGCGCCGACGATGATGTACGCGGCCTCGAAGATCGCCGTCGCCCGCTGGGTGCGGCGGCACGCGGTGCTGCCCGAGTGGGCCGGTTCGGGTGTGCGGCTGAACGCCATCGCGCCGGGCGCCATCATGACGCCGTTGCTGGAGGAACAGCTGTCGGACCCCAGGCAGGCCAAGGCGGTCCGGTCGTTCCCGGTCCCGGTCGGCGGCTTCGGCGACGTTCGGCACATGGCCGACTGGATGTGCTTCATGCTGTCCGACTCCGCCGACTTCCTGTGCGGCAGCGTGATTTTCGTCGATGGCGGGACCGACGCGTACTTCCGCGCCGACGACTGGCCGAAGCCGGTGCCGGCGCACCGGCTGTTCGGCTATCTCCGCCGGTTCAGGGGCAACGTGTGACGGGAGCGGCATGTCGTGGCTAATGTGGGTTACGCCACACCATGCCTTTTCGTGATGTTTACCGCGGCGCGGCGCGTCCGTAAAACGGCCACGGTGCAATTCAATGAGTCAGCGAACTGGCCGAACGGACAAGGGATCAGAACCGTGCCAACACTGCAGGACGGGATGGGTCGGCGCCCAACCAACCGCGGCGTCGTCGCCCCGATCAAGGCAGGTGCCTGCGACGCCCTGCTGGCCGTGCTGAAAAGCACGCGACGGCAAACGGCCGCCGACCCGCGCATCATGCCCAGGGGTGTCGAGCGCTGCTGACCGGCCCGGGCCCCTATCCGCCCGCAGGCTCCCGCGCCGCGCGGTCGCGTTCGCGTCGACGGGCGCGGGAAGCCCGCAAATTGGCGGCGTTGCCGCACGTCTTCACGTCGTGCCACACCCCGCTGTTGTTCTTCGAGCGGTCGTAAAACGTCGACGCGCACCGGGGGTTGTGGCATCGCTTGATCCGCCGCCAGCTGCCGTCATGCTGGCTCAGCAGAATCTCACCCCACAGCGCCGACGCCAGCCAGCGCCAGCCGGTGCCGGCGGGTTCGAGCCGCACCTGACCGGTTTCCGGCAGCGCCAAGGACGCCACGACGGGGCCCGGTCCTCCCCGCGCCGGCGGTTTCCCGTCGACCAGCCCGGCGATCGTGTCGCGCAGCGCGCGAAGCCTCGCTACGTCCGCGTCGCCGAGCGGCGGCGGTTGCGCGTCCAGCTCCCGCGCGGCCGACCACGCCCGCACCGCGCCGGCGATCCAGTCGCGCGCGAGCGCGGAGTCGGCCAGCAGGTCCGGTCCGTATCCCTCGATGGCCGCCGTGTTGAGAAAGTCCTGAACCAGGCCCAGGCCGCCCGGCGCCGGAGCCAGCCCGAAGCGCTGTGACGCACACCATTCACCAGACATAACCAAAATATACTTGCCTATGTCGGACATCGTCAACTATCGTGACAGAGGCAAATAGCTTTTGATTACGTCAGAAAGGATCATCATGGTCAACATCAAGGGTTCGACGGTCGTCGTCACCGGCGGGCAGCGCGGGCTGGGCAAGGCCGTCGTGGACGAGTTCTTGCAGCGGGGCGCGGCCAAGGTGTATGCCACGGCGCGGTCGCCCAAGCCCAGCGAGGACCCCCGGGTGGTCAGCGTCGAGCTGGACGTCACCAAGACGGATTCGGTTGCCGCGCTGGCTATCACCGCGGCCGACGCCGACATCGTCATCAACAATGCCGGCATCATCGGTGGGCGCAATCTGCTCAGCAGCGACATCGAGGAAGTGCGGGCGGTGTTCGAGACGAACTACTTCGGCGCGCTTCGGGTGGCCCAGGCGTTCGCCCCGATCCTGGCCGACAACGGCGGCGGAGCGCTCGTCGACATCGCTTCGATCTTGTCCTGGGTGGCCGGCTTCGGCGGCTACGGCGACTCGAAGGCGGCCCTGTGGTCGGCGACGAACTCGTTGCGCGTCGAGCTGGAAAAGCAGGGCACCCTGGTCACCGGCGTGCACCTGAGCTTCACGGACACGGATATGGCCGCGGGTTTCGACGTGCCGAAGAACACCCCGCAGCAGGTGGCGCGGCAGATCGTCGACGGCATCGAGCGCGGCGACATCGAGGTGCTCGCCGACGACGACACCCGCCACGTAAAGGCGGCGCTGTCCGGACCGGTCGAGGCGCTTCGGGTGGCCTGAGGGGCAGGGCGACGTGGAAAGCCTGTCCGAAGGCAGGTCCCCGTCTGGTGACGGTGGGTCAAGCAGGCCGTGGGGGCCTCACCCAAAAATGGGCTTGCTGCACTTCGGACAGGCCAACCGGGTGGTCCCGGCACGACCACCATCGCAGCCGACCCGGGGACGCTTCGACGGTCGAAGGTCCCCAACGTGCCGGGGCCAAAGTCACATCCGCGCGACGAGGCGCGCCCGCCCGGGCGGCGTGTTTGGATAGCGGCATGGAACCGGAACGCATCGTGAGCGCCACCCGCGTGATCTCGGCCAGCGCCGAGCGGATCTTCGAACTGATCGCCGATCCCGCTCACCAGCCGAGCTGGGACGGCAACGACAACCTTGCTTCGTCCGCTCCGGGGCAGCGCATTCGGCAGGTCGGTGACGTGTTCAAGACGACGCTGACCAATGGGGCCGTGCGGGAGAACCACGTGGTGGAATTCATCGAGGGCAGCACGATCGCGTGGTGCCCGGCGGAACCGAAAAGGCAGCCGCCCGGCCACCTCTGGCGCTGGGAGCTCCACCCGATCAACGCGAGCCTCACCAGCGTGACCCACACCTATGATTGGACGGCGCTGACGGACAGCACCAGGCTGGCCAAAGCCAGTTCGACGACGCCCGAGATGCTGCGCGAGTCGATCGACCGGCTCGCCACGCTCGCCCAGGCGAACCAGGGGTGACATGGCCCTGCCGCCCCCCGCCAACGACCGCGCCGCCATCGTCGCCGGCGCATCGTCGGGCATCGGCGAACAGTTCGCCGAGATCCTTGCCCGGCGCGGCTATCAGGTGGTGTTGGTGGCCCGCAGCGCCGAGCGCCTCGAAGCGCTCGCCGGACGGCTGGGCGCGCAGGCGCACCCGCTACCGGCCGACCTGGCCGACCGAGCCGCGCGGGCGGCCCTGCCGGACCGCGTCGCCGCCCTCGGACTGGTTCCCGACATCCTGATCAACAACGCCGGGTTCTCGACGCTCGGACTCGTCGCGAAATCCGTTCCGGAGCAGGAGGTCAACCTGGTCGAGGTCGACGTGGCCGCCGTGGTGGACCTGTGCAGCCGGTTCCTGCCGGGCATGGTCGAACGCCATCGGGGCGCCGTGCTGAACGTGGCGTCGGTGGCCGGATTCGGTCCGCTGCCGGGACAGGCGGCGTACGGCGCCGCCAAGGCGTTCGTGTTGTCCTACACCCACAGCCTTCGCGGTGAGCTGCGCGGCACCGGGGTCAGCGCGACCGCGCTGTGCCCGGGGCCGGTGGATACGGGGTTCGGCGAGGCGGCCGGTTTCTCCAAGGAGGAAGCCGAATCGGCCCTGCCGCGGGTGATGTGGGTTCCCGCCGCCAAGGTCGCGCGGGCCGGGATCGACGGGCTCGCGGCCGGCACGGCCGTCGTCGTCCCCGGTCGCGTCAACCGGGTGGCGGCGGCGTTGTTCCGGGTCGCGCCGCCCGAACTGCTGTTGCCGGTGCTGGCCCGCGGCCACCCGGCTCTGAAACGGGACTGAAACGGTACTGACTCAGCCGTTCTTGCCCCGCACCCACTGAAACGTGCCGTAGTTCTTGATCCGCACGCTGACGAATCCGTTGCTTTCCAGGATGTCGCCGATTTCGTCGTCATCGAACACGTGCGCACCGACGTCCGGCAGCCTTTGCCACAACCGAGCCGCCCGCCCGACGGTCGGGACCAAAATAGCCAGCCGGCCGCCCGGCCGCAGCACCCGCGCCATCTCGGCGACGGCCGCCGCCGGATTCGGAACCAGCTGCAGCACGCCGATCGAGACCACCGCGTCAACGGTGTTGTCCCGCAGCGGAAGTCGTTGCGCGTCGGCCTTGATGAAGCCGACCTGCGGCCCGGCCTCGTTGCGCACCGCGCGGGCCAGCATCGGCTCGGAGATGTCGACACCCAGGGCCAGCCCCCCGGGACCGGCCGCGCGTGCCAGCGACGCGGTGACGTTGCCCGGGCCTGAGCCGACGTCCAGCGCCACGCCTCCCGGCGGGATGTCCAGCCACTCGATGGGCAATCGCCATAAACTGAACAGCCGGCGCGACAGGGCCTGGACGTTGTCGTAGAGCATCGAACCGATCGGCGACGCCCACACCGCCTGGATCGGGCCGGAGTTCTTCGGGACGGCGTCGTCCGCGCCCGATTCGGCGCCGAGCAGATCCAGGTAGCCCTTGCTCACGTCGGGATCCGCCGGCGGATCGGTCAGCAGATCCAGCGCTCGGCGCAACGCGGGCGACATCGAGACGTGCACGTCGGTCACGCGTACTCCTTCGATCAAAAACCATGCTGTAGAACGACAGTCGGGCCCGGGACGAGCTTCGAACGAGCCCGGAACAAGCCTAGCCGAGCGGTCGGGTGCGTCGACCGTCTCCAGGTGTCGGGTTTGTTACCGCCTGACGATGGCGCGCTCGCGGACCAGCGCGTGCAGGCGCCAGTGACCCGGAACGCCCTTGAGCGCGCTCTCGCCGCGGTCGGCGAACCTGTGACGCGAGCCGGTGACGATGTCGCGCACCGTCGAGGAGACCAGCACCTCGCTGGCCTCGGCGAGCGCGGCCACCCGCGCACCGATGTGCACGGCCATCCCGGCGATGTCGTTTTTCAAGGCGCCGCGCACCTCGACTTCGCCGGCGTGAATGCCCACCCGCACCTCGATGCCCAGCACCCGCACCGCGTCGACGATGTCGTCGGCGCAGGCGAGCGCGGCGCTGGGGCTGGAGAACGTGGCGACGAACCCGTCGCCGGCGGTGTTGACTTCACGCCCCCCGAACCGCTGCAGCTCGTGGCGAATGATGGTGTCGTGGTTGTCCAGCAGGTCGCGCCACCGGCCGTCGCCCAGCACGGCGGCCCGCTCCGTCGAGCCGACGATGTCGGTGAACACGATCGTGGTCAGCAGGCGCTCGGCGTCGGAACCGCCCCGCATGCCGGTGATGAACTCTTCGATCTCGTCGAGCATCGGCCCGGTGTTGCCGACCCAGTACAGGGTGTCGTCGCCCGGTAGCTCCACGAACCGCGATCCGGCGATGTGCTCGGCGAGGTAGCGACCGTGCGCGACCGGGGTGAAGTCGGAGTCGGTGCGGTGCAGGATCAGCGCCGGCGCGGTGACGCGCGGCAGCGAGTCGCGCACGTCGGCATGCCGGACGGCCATGATCATCGCGCGCGCCATGCTGGGCGAGGCCGCACGGTTGCCGGCGGCGTCCCACCAGGCGCGGAACGCGTCGTCGCGGGCGACGCTGGGAGCGATGATGCCGAGCATGTCGAAGCCCTGGTCGACGGCGTCCGGGTCGATCGCCAGAGTCGTGAACGGGTCGAGAATCTCGATCGCGGCGCCCATCGGGTAGTCCGGGGCGTACAACGTGCGGGCCGCGCCGTTGATGATCACCAGGCTGCTGACCCGTTCGGGATACTCGGCCGCCAGCACGAGGCCCGTCATCGAGGTGAAGCCCGGCGCCACGATCGTCGCCCGCTCGCATCCCACCGCGTTCATGACCGAGATGACGTCCTTCGCCCAGAATTCCGGCCCGATCACGTCGGTCGAGGGGACGCGGGACGACAGCCCGATCCCGCGCTGGTCGAGCCGGATCACCCGGGCGAACGACGCCAGCCGCCGATGAAAGCGGTACATCGAGGGCTCGGCGTCGACCGAGTCGATCGGGATCGACGGCCCGGGCAGCAGCAGCAGGTCGATCGGTCCGTCGCCGAACACCTGATAGGCGACGTCCGCATCGCCGCAACTGGCGTATCGGGTTCGTGGTGCGCCAGAAAACCCAGCCACGGCTATCAGGCTAATTCAGGGCTGTGACAAGTCGAAGACAAGTCGAAGCCCGCTAGCGGCCGATGATCGGGACCAGGTACCGGGCGGCGTAGTCGCGCACGGCCGCCTCGTTCGAGGTGTCGAGCCGGTCGGTGGGGAAGACGATGATGCCCAGCGCGACGCGCAGCAGGATGTCGGCGATGTTGGCCAGGTCGGGTTCTGCGATGTCGGCCCCGCAGCGCCGCAGGGTATGGGCGATTCCGTCGGCGAATTGGCGAATCGGGAAGACCTGCGACCGGGAAAACATGCCCAGCAGCTCGGGCTCGCTTTCGGCGATCCGCGAATACAGGGGCGAGTCCTGGACCAGGCGCACCCCGAGCGCGAACGCCTCGATCACGGCCTGCCGCGGGTCACAGCCCGCGGTGGCCCGATCGAGCGTCCGGAAGAACAGTTCGGCCTCGCGGCGCACCACGTGTTCGAACAGGTCGTCCTTGGTGGGAAACCGCCGGTAGATGGTGCTGCGGCTGACCCCGGCGCGGGCGGCGACATCCTCGATGTTGGCGCGCCGCACGCCGTAGGTCTCGAAGACCGCTCGCGCCGTGTCCAGGATCTTCTCGTCCAGAGTGCCCTCAAGGCTGTGGTTCTGCATGAACACGACCCCCTCGGCAATCTCGGCGCACCGCTGCTACGGCGGACCGCACCGCCCCTGATGAAGACCGTCTACTCCGACGACCCGCACGAGTGGGGCCGCAGGGTCCGGGACTTCCACAAGCCGATCAAGGGCACCGTCAGCGACGGCTCCAGGTATCACGCGCTCAATCCGGAGTTGTTCTATTGGGCGCACGCCACGTTCGTCGACCAGGTCATCTACACGACCGATACGTTCATTCGCCGGTTGTCGCGTGCGGAGAAGGAGCAGATCTTCAATGAGGGCAAGGTCTGGTTCGGGCTCTACGGCGTCAACGACCGCGGACAGCCGCGGACGTATGACGAGTTCCTCGCCTACTGGGACGAGATGCTCGAGCGGTTCGTCCCGCACAAAACCGTCCTGTACGGCACCGGCTACATCCGAAAAGGGATACCGGGCCCGCGGTGGATTCCCAAGGCGGTCTGGAGGGCGCTGTCCGCGCCGTTGAACGCCTACACCCGCCTCGTTCTCGTCGGGACCCTGC
>Ga0335069_10016182_pt1 | contig 10418 bp, 2 predicted proteins | sample Lox_Sample_11_FD_206714 | JGI IMG/M metagenome (GOLD analysis project Ga0335069, IMG submission 206714) | Soil microbial communities from Loxahatchee National Wildlife Refuge, Florida, United States - Lox_Sample_1.1 | ecosystem: Environmental > Terrestrial > Soil > Wetlands | place: USA: Florida...
CCACGTGGGATGGCTCGATTACGGCGACCGGTGGAACGATCGCGAGTATCCGCGGCTGGCGCTTTACGGACGGCGATTCCATTACCGGCAACACCTGGAAACTGGCCACTCGCGAGGCTCCCCCGCCACCGCTTCAAGATACAGGTCCAGTGCAGGAGAATGGCGTTGTCGTAACCATCGCTGCGAGTAACACTCCGGTGAGCTTTGCCGTCCAAACTGCGCAAGGAAACTTCAGCTTTTCGACCCAGGACTTTGCTTTTGGCACAAACAAAATCTTCTTGAGCGGGAAAGCGCGCGTGTATCCGACGGCCGCGCCTCTGCAGTTGACTACCTCGAACGAGGAAGAGGATTTTCCTTCGGCCGCCCAATCGGGCGACGACGTGTACCTGGCCTTTACAGAATTCACGCACGGGGATCGCTCTCTAGCTCAGTCGCTCGGCACGAAAACCACGATTACCGACTTCTCGTTTCTCGCTCGGCCGGTCGGCGGTGAACAAGTTCAACTGCTGCACTATTCGAAATCGCAGCGCCTTTGGACGGGACCATTCGCCGTTACAGGAACCAAGGAAGATCTCATGCGCACGGCAGTCGCGACTGATGGCCAAGGCCGGGCGTGGATTTTCTACTCCACGCAGCGCTCCGGCAACTTCGATATCTATGCCCGCAACGCAACAGCGAACGGAACAATGTCATCGGAGATTCGTATCACCAGCGATCCTGGCACCGATCTGTTTCCGGTCGCGACCACTGATGCGTCCGGCCGCGTCTGGGTCGCTTGGCAGGGGTTCCGGAACAACAATCTTGAAGTACTGACCGCCGCTCAGACCGGTGACACGTTCACGCCGGAGACGGTCGTCTCCACGTCCCGGGCCAGCGATTGGGATCCTGCGATTGCGGCCGCCCCCGACGGTGAAGTCGCGATTTCCTGGGACACCTACGACAAGGGCGATTACGACGTCTATCTGCGCCGGGTGCGATTCACGGATCAAATCGGCATGGACGATCCAATTCCTGTCGCTGCGACGCTCAACTTTGAGGCGCGCAGCTCACTCGCCTACGATCCGCAGAATCGGCTATGGATCGCTTATGAAGTATCAGGTCCAGATTGGGGGAAAGACTACGGGGCGTACGATACGACTGGAATAGCGCTTTATCACAACCATACGATTCAGGTGCGATGTCTCGTCGGAAACGACCTCTATACGACAACGGACGACATCACAAAGACACTTCCCGGCTCGCCTCCATTCCAATTGTTCTTGGCAAGCACTCCGGGGCCGTATGGTCCGCAGCCCGATCCCGATCTGGCGCTCAACCGGCAGCCGAACGGCGATGTGGGATTCACTGTCGCTCTCGATGGACCGAAGAACAGCTTCCCGCGCCTTGCGACCGACTCTGACGGTACCGTGTACCTCGCATTCCGCGAACCGGCCGGGACTGGCCTCTCGACCAGCAATGCTACGGGAAGCACGGTTGGCTCGGTATGGGTGACTGCGATGATGTATTTCGACGGAAGCCAATGGCATGGACCCGGGGTTCTAGCGAACACCGATTCCGTCAGCGACAACCGTCCTTCCATTCTCCCGGTCGGACCGGGCCGTCTGTTGATTGCGAATTCTACGGATCATCGACTTTCGCCGCTTCCGAACGGCACTCCGCAAGTCGACGGTGCGAATGAAGACATCTATGCGCAGGATCTGGCGATCACTAGAACCCAACAGTCTCCGCAGTTGACCAAAGTCGGGCCGGCGGTACCCGCGACGCCGCCACCTGCGGTCGCGGCGGAAGCAGCTTCGGTGACGCTGAGCGAAAGCTATCACCCGACCGTCGGCGGTCAGCCGTACCAATTAGTTCGCGGAGATTTTCATCGTCATTCCGAGATCTCGTTCGATGGCCGAAACGACGGTCCGCTGATCGACAGTTACCGCTACTTTGTCGATTCGGCTGGTCTCTCCTGGGTCGGTTGCTGCGATCACGACGATGGAGACGCGAGGGAATACACGTGGTGGTTGATGCAAAAGTTCTCGGATGCGTATTTTCTCGGTACGAAATTTGTCCCGATGTATTACTACGAGCGCAGCGTGAATTACCCCGAGGGACATCGCAATGTCGTCTTCGCGCAGCGCGGCGTTCGCCCGTTGCCACGACTCCCGGTTTCAGCAGTGGGATCGACGACGCCCGGTCCGCCCGCGGCCGATACCATCATGCTGTATGCCTATCTGCATTTCTTTAACGGCCTCTCGGCTCCGCACACGAGCGCCACGGATCAAGGCACAGACTGGCGAAACAACGATCCTGTCGTCGAACCGTTTGTCGAAATCTACCAAGGCTCGTGTCAGGATTACGAAATGGCGGGTGCACCGCGGGCGAATTCGGCTTCGGATTCTCTGAAGGGTTACGAGCCTGCCGGTTACGTCTCGCAGGCACTCGGCTTGGGGTACCTGCTTGGATTCGAATCCTCCAGCGACCACGTCTCCACGCACATGTCGTACACGAATCTCTGGGTGAAAAGTCCGACTCGGGCCGGCATCATGGAAGCCATGCGTGCTCGGCGCATGTATGGATCAACGGACAATATCCTCGCTGATTTTCGTAGCGGCGCACATTTTATGGGCGAATCGTTCACCACGACGACGCAGCCCGTATTCTCGGTGCGGCTGTGGGGAACCGCGCCATTCCAAAGTGTTGTATTAATCAAAGACGGAAATGTCGTGTTCACAACTAGTGGCGACCGCGTGGTTTCGTTTACATATCAGGACACCACGGCACAAAAAGGCAAGACCAGCTACTACTATGTGCGCGGCCTGCAGCAAGCTCAGACCGGCCAGGTCACGGGGCAGATCGTGTGGGTGAGCCCCATGTGGGTGACCATGCAATGAAGACGGTCTTCGCTCTGTTCGTTGCACTGGCGCTGCAAGCGCAGACGCCAACGTTCCATCCTTTGCATGTTTCATCGGGCGGCGTCATTCTTGACGATTCCAACCGCCCTGTAGCGCTTCGTGGGCTCAATCGCAGCGCTACAGGATATGGAAACGCAGACGCGACCGCTACCGACGCCGACTATGCCGCGCAAAACCAGTTGCTCTCGATGAACCTGGTGCGTATTTTCGTGAATGCCGCGTGGTGGAACAACAGTGTTTCGGTGCCGATCGCGAACTTGAACTATCAGGACTACATCGACCAGTTGATTCAGCGCGCAAAGAAGTACGGCAACTACGTCCTGGTTCTCAAGGCCGGCCAGTTTCCGGACCCCCCGTGTGGAGCGGACGGCAAGAACTGTCCCGCGTTCAATCAAGGCGACGTCAACTGCCAGGCTAATAGTTCTTTATGCGCGGCACAGGACACTACTGGCAACAACATCGATCGGGCATTCACGTTCTGGGCCGGATTCTCGAGGAAATATGGGTCCGATCCGGCCATCCTGTACGACACCTGGGAGGACATGCACAATATCGACCTGAACACCTGGAGTGACGGCCAGAATCAGTTGATTGCCGCGATTCGAACATATAGCCCGCAATCACTGATCTTTGTGGAGGACGTTCCCAACGCATTCGAAGACATTGTTGCGGGTACGCTGGCGGATTTCGCCTGGTCGAACATCGTTTGGAATTTTCATCTGTTCACCGCGTCGAGCGGCGCATGTGTTGAGCCGGCATCGCCGCGGTATGCGAATTGGCCGCAGGACTTCGATCCGCTCGTCAACTACGCTCAAAAGAACGGCCATGCCGTAGCGATCGCCGAGTGGGGCGGCTGCAACGATCCGGAACCTTACAACACCAACATCACTTCGTACGCCAAGACGCACTCCGTGACGCTAGCCTATTTCGATAGCAGCAATCTGATTACGAATACCGGCGGTACGTATCAATTGACGACCCTGGGCAAGCAGGCGGCCACTGCGTACACTTCGATTGCCAGCGGTGGACCCGGCGCTATCACGAACGCCAATTCCGCGACTGGCAGTCCGACGCTGGCTGCCGAAGCAATCGCCTCGGCCTTCGGTTCCGGCCTGGCCACTACGACTCAGTCGGCTACAGTGGTGCCGCTCTCGACAAATCTCGCCGGGACCACTGTTGCTGTTCAGGATGTCAACGGAGTCGTCCGCTTTGCGGAACTGTTCTATGTCTCCTCGACGCAGGTCAACTATCAGGTGCCGCCTGGAGTCGCCACTGGCGCGGCATCCATCACCGTCAGCTTGAACGGCAATCCCGTTGCGTTTGGCACTGCTCAAGTAGCCGCGATCGCCCCAGGAATCTACACGGCCAATTCAAACGGTTCCGGCGCGCCCGCCGCGATCGTTCTCACGATTCACACAGATGGAAGCAGCGCCTTCGTCTACACGTTTCAGTGTGCGTCAGCCGGGAACTGCACTCCGCTTCCGATCGACCTTGGTCAGGCATCCGACCAGGTGGTGTTGGAACTCTTTGGCACAGGCATTCGAAGTCATACGACGCCGGTCACGGCAAAGATCGGATCCACGGCTTTGACAGCTTCCTATGCGGGACCGCAAGGCGGCTTCGTCGGGCTCGATCAGATCAACATCCTGCTGCCAAAATCCTTGCGGGGTGCGGGCAACGTCAATCTCCAACTAACCGTCGACGGTCAAACCGCGAACACTGTGGCACTGAACTTCAAATAGACCGGCCCGAAGCCGAGAAGAGTGGTTCCCGGCTTGCGCAGCACTGATATGTTGTATTCTCCGAGAATGGCAAAACGAATGGGCAGGTCCCTCATGCGTCTTTTGCTTCTAGCGGCTTTGCTCCCGTCGCTCGTGCAAAGCGCAGTCGGTGTCCGTATCCTTCTCGGTGTCGGTGAAACTAAGGAAGCTGCTTGGGACGGCAACGTGACAGCGTCTGGCGCGACCATCACCGCCGTTGAACCATGGCGCTTCGATCGCGGCGATTCGTTGCTTCCGTCGAACGCCTGGAAAATGAGCACGCATCAAGTGCGGAGATTTGCCGCGTCCTTTCAAGGGCTAGGCGCTCCGCCGGTAGCGGCCAATGGTGTTCTGGTGTTGCTCGACGGCGAAAGCGACAATACCGAACTCGCGGTGCATACGGCCCAAGGCAACTTCTCGGTTCGTCTCGGCGACCTCCTCTATGGTGCCGCGCGCAAGGAACTCGGCGGGAAAGCGCTGATTGACCGTGTCCCCGAATGGTCGCACATCACCAATAATCCCGACGAACAGGATTATCCCGCCGCCGCTGCCGACAAAGCAGGCAACATCTGGGCTGCCTACGTCGACTTCAAACACAATCCCGATCACAACCGCATCCGTTTGGCAACCAATCAATTCGATCTCATGACCGCTAAGACCGGCGGCGATCAGGTCATGCTCAAGCGCTATTCGAACGGCGCATGGGGCGATTCGATCGCGATTTCCGCTCCGGGTGGCGATCTTTACAGGCCAGCGGTTGCCATCGATGGCAAGGGCCGCCCATGGGTCGTTTGGTCGGGCAATGAGAACGGCAATTTCGATATCTGGGCGAGAGTCGTGGAGAACGGTAAGCCTGGTGCCACGGTGCGCGTTTCCAACTCGCCCGGCTCCGATGTCGACGCAGTATCTGCAACAGACTCGTCTGGAAATGTTTGGATAGCCTGGCAAGGCTGGCGCAATGGCAAAGCTGCGATTTTCGCGTCGAGCCAGCGCGGCAATGCTTTTTCCGCGCCTGTCGCGGTATCGAGCTCGACCGCAAACGAATGGAATCCGTCGATCGCCGCTGACGGAAACGGACACGTCAGCATCGCTTGGGATTCTTATCGCAATGGTAATTACGACGTTTACGCGCGGACGGCCGCGCAGGGCAAATGGGGTGCTGAAACAGTAGTCGCCGCGACGGCGTCTTATGAAGCCTATCCGTCGATCGCCTACGATCCCTCTGGCGTCTTGTGGGTTGCCTACGAAGAGGGCGCCGGGGGCTGGGGCAAGAATTTCGGCGCCGACGACAGCAGCGGTATGGCACTGTATCAGGGCCGAGCGATCCGGTTGCGTGGGTTCACACCGTCCGGCTCAGTAGTGCAACCTGCAACGGACATCGGCACCGCGCTTCCGGGTTATCCGGCTACGGCAGAAGGCGCGGTGAGCCGGCAGGCGGATACGTCGGGATGGGTTGAACCGAATCCGAATGCGGCCAAGAATCGCGGAGCGAATCAGTCGACTCCGGCTCGGCGAGCTCCGCGAAACACCGCGCCGCGGCTTACGATTGATGCCTCAGGAAGAATGTGGGTTGCTTGCCGGTCGGCCTATCCCATTTTTTGGACCAGCGTCGGTACCGTCTGGACAGAGCACCTTGCGTCCTACAGCGGCTCCACCTGGACCGGCCCGATCTACATTCATCACAGCGATAATATCCTCGACAATCGCCCAGCGTTGGTCTCGGCGACCGCCGGTGATTTGCTCGTGCTCGGCTCCTCCGATGGCCGCCGCCTGTTCCACGGCCTGAGTTACCTGCCGGGGCAGCGAACCACCCCGGCGGACGACGAGGAACTCACGGTAGACCCGTACAATAACGATCTTTACGCGAATCGCATTTCTCTAGGCGCTGCATCCGGCGCGCCTGCCACGAGGAATGTCGCAACCGCATCAGCGGCTGGTCCTTCGCCGCAAGACACCGCAGAACGCGATGCCGTGGCGGGAATGCGCAAGTATCGCCTTCAGACTCGCAACGGACAACTGATGATCCTGCGCGGCGAATTTCACCGCCACAGCGAATATTCGATGGACGGCGCGGGCGACGGGACGTTGATCGATCAATACCGCTACATGATCGACGGAGCCAACATGGACTGGGTCGGCTGCTGCGATCACGACAACGGGGCCGGCCGCGAATACACCTGGTGGCTGTCTCAAAAATTAACCGACATCTATTACAGCGCCGGCCACTTCGTTCCCATGTTCAACTACGAACGAAGCGTCCAGTATCCGGAAGGCCACCGCAACGTGATCTTTGCACAGCGGGGCATTCGCACTCTTGCCCGCCTGCCGAAAACTGCGGACGAGCCCGCTGTGAAAGCTCCGGATACGCAGATGCTCTACGCTTACCTTAAGAAGTTCAACGGCATCGTGGCGTCGCATACCAGCGCGACGCTGATGGGAACGGACTGGCGCGACAACGATCCGGACTCTGAACCCGCAGTCGAGATTTACCAAGGCGACCGCCAAAATTATGAGATGCCCGGTGCGCCCCGGTCAAACACCGCCGAGGATTCCATCGGGGGATGGCGGCCGAAGGGCTTCGTTAATCTCGCTCTCGAGCGCGGATACAAATTGGCATTCGAAGCCAGCTCCGACCATGTCTCTACCCACATGAGTTATTCGAACATTCTCGCCACGGCCGCGAATCGCGATGCGATTCTCGATGCCCTCAAGAAACGCCACGTCTACGGGGCGACCGACAACATCGTCGCTGAGTATCACTGTGGCGACCACATCATGGGCGATGCATTTTCGAGCCCTACGGCACCGGCGCTGAGAGTGAAGCTCACCGGTACGGCGCCGTTCTCGAAGGTCGTGGTCGTAAAGGATAACGCGTACGTCTATTCGATCGAGCCTCAAAAGGCCGATGTCGAATTCACCTGGCGCGACGCGAGCCCGCAAAAGGGCAAGACATCTTATTACTACGTCCGTGGCGAACAAACGAACGGCGAAATAGTCTGGGTTTCCCCCATGTGGATCACATACACCGGCCAATGACGTCACAGTTTTGCCTAGTGTTCAGGAGAGCAAAGTGGGGCAGACCCCCAGGTCTGCGCGGGACGCCCTCGTCCCGCTGTACGGAAATCATCCATGGATTCTGAACGCCAAGAACGCGTCCGGTATTTCGGCTTCGCCGCGATCGTTGGCGTCCTCCTCCTGCTCAACCTAACCGGTATTTTCAAAACCATCTTCGGCCTCGACACCGCCGCGATCCTGACCGTCCTCGCGGGTTTCCGCATCTTCCGCAACTCCATCGCCGCCCTGCTCGAGGGCGACATCTCCGCCGACCTCGCCATCTGCATCGCCGTCATTGCAGCTCTCTCGATCGGTCAATACCTGGCTGCCGCCGAAGCCATGTTCATCATGCTCCTGGGCGAGGGACTGGAAGCGTATGCCGCCGGACGCACTTCGGCCGCGATCCACCGCTTTGTGGAACGCATGCCTCGCCGGGCACGCCTGCTGCGTGGCGCGCAAGAAATCGAAGTCGAGGCCTCCTCGTTAGTTCCAGGCGATGAGATCGTCGTCCGAGCCGGCGAGCGCATCCCCTCCGACGGCGTGATCTCGCTCGGCATGTCGAGCATCGACGAGAGTACGATCACCGGCGAATCGTTGCCACGCGATAAACAATCGGGCGACGAGGTATTCTCCGGTACGCTGAACGGAAACGGTCTGTTGCATATCACGGTCAGCCGTGCTGGCGACGAGACAACGCTGTCAAGGGTTATCCGTCTAGTCCAGGAAGCCAGCGAACAGCGTGCCCCGGTCGAACGCCTTGCGGATCGCTACGCCCGTTACTTCTTACCCGCACTGCTGCTAGCCGCCGCGCTCACCTTCTACTTCAGCCGCGATTGGATGCGCACCGTCGCCGTGCTTCTGGTCGCGTGCCCCTGCGCTCTGATCCTCGCCACGCCAACGGCAATGGTCGCTGCAATCGGCGGCTTAGCGCGTCGTGGCATCCTCGTCCGCGGCGGAACCGTTTTACAACAAACCGCCAAGATCGACACTGTCCTGTTCGACAAAACCGGCACAATCACGGAAGGCCGCTTCGAAGTGATCCGCGTCATTGCTCTCAGCGGCACCGAGCCTGAATTGCTGCGTCTGGCAGCCGCCGCCGAAAGCGGTTCCGATCATGTGCTTGCCCGGGCGATCCAGGACGATGCCTCGCGCCGGGGGGTGTCCAGCCTGCGTGCCGAGCAAGCTCGCGTGCTTCCCGGACGCGGTGCCGAGTGCATCGTTGCCGGCCAAACCATTCGTGCCGGCAGTGCCGCATTCCTAGCCGATGCCGGAATCACGGGATACGAGCCGCTGCTGGAGGAAGCCGACCGGCTCGGAGCAACCACCGTTCTGATCGCAGCCGACGATCGGCTTGCAGGAGCGATCTTGCTCCGCGACCGAATTCGCGAGGGCGCGCGCGAAACCGTGCACGGACTCACCGAACTCGGCATTGCCAGGCAGATCATGCTGACCGGCGATCGCCGCCGCGCCGCGGAAATCATTGCGCGCGAGGTCGGAATCCCTATCGTTGAAGCCGAGTTGTTGCCGGAGCAAAAGCTCGACCACGTTCGCCGGGAAATGGCGCAAGGCAACCAAGTGGCCATGATCGGCGAAGGCCTCAACGACGCCCCCGCCCTCGCCGCGGCTCACCTGGGCATCGCTGTAGCGGGAGCCAGCGATATCACCGCTGAGGCCGCGGACGTCGTTTATCTTGGCCACTCGCTCGATAAGCTACCGAAGCTCTTCGAGGTCAGCCGCAAGGCGGTCGCCACTGCGTGGCAGAACATATTCCTGTTCGCCGGTCTGGTCAACGTAGCCGCAGTCGCGGCGGCTTCAACCGGAATCATCGGACCACTAGGCGCAGCGTTTACGCACCAGCTCTCCTCCTTCTTCGTGATGCTGAACTCGCTACGCTTACTGCGAGTCGAGCGATCCACGGAACGGCGGCTTCCTCCGTTAATTCGAAAAACGTGGATCGCAATTCGCGATACGGCCGAACGCTTCGATGCCCGCGAGTTATTCCTTCGTCTATTCGATCGCCGGCGGGAATTGGCGCGTCCCGCGGTAATCACTGTCGCTCTCCTGATTGTCGCCAGCGGATTCTATACACTCCGCCCCGAAGAAGTGGGCGTGATCGAGCGCTTCGGCCGCAAAATCATGCCCTTGCGCGACCCAGGCCTCCACTACAAACTTCCCTGGCCGATCGAGCGCCTCACTCGCGTTCCCGCGCGCCGCGCGCGATCCATCGAAATCGGCTTCCGTTCCGGCGTGACGTCTGCAGTCGCAGAGCCAGCCACCTACGAATGGAACATCCAGCACCGTTCTGGCCGCTTCCAATCGAAACCGGAAGAATCGCTCATGCTGAGCGGCGATCTGAATATGATCGAGGTCAACGCCGTCGTCCAATACCGCATCAGCAAGCCCGACGATTTTCTCTTTCGCCAGTTGGACCCTGACGGCGCAGTTCGCAATGCCGCTGAATCTGTCCTGCAGTCGGTGACGACGACGACACCGCTAGACAACATCCTGACGTTCGACCGGCTCGCACTCGAAGCTCGCGTTCGGCGCGAGTTGCAAGCACGCCTCGATCGCTACGAGGCCGGAGTCGAAGTCCTCGGCGTCCGCTTGCTCGACGTGCATCCCTCCGTGGAGGTCGTAGACGCGTTTCGCCAGGTATCCGCAGCCTTCGAAGAAAAGAATCGGCTCATCAACGAATCGGAAGGGT
>Ga0335069_10016183_pt1 | contig 10418 bp, 10 predicted proteins | sample Lox_Sample_11_FD_206714 | JGI IMG/M metagenome (GOLD analysis project Ga0335069, IMG submission 206714) | Soil microbial communities from Loxahatchee National Wildlife Refuge, Florida, United States - Lox_Sample_1.1 | ecosystem: Environmental > Terrestrial > Soil > Wetlands | place: USA...
CCCAGTACGGCGACAAAGGCGCTGGTGTCCACGCGTGAGGGGTAGAGGGCGAGCGTGGTGTAGGCCAGAGCCTGCTGGTCACGGAGCTCCGAGAAGAAGCGCGAGGCCATGCCGCCGCCGAGCACCGCGGTGAGGACCTTGAGCGGAGGGTGGTCCGGGTCGGTCAGCGCCGGCGCCAATGCTCCCATCAATATTTGGGCCTGAGCACCCGGCACGACCACGGCCTCCCGGGTGGCCGTCATCGGCGGCGGCGCCGGCACCGGGGGCATCTCGACCTTGCCAGGCGCCATGGAGCCGAAGATCTGCCGAACCTGGGCGACCACGTCCGCGGTCTTGACGTCGCCGCTCACGGCCAGGACGAGCTGCCCGGGAACGTAGAAGCGCCGATAATAGGCGATGAGCGCATCGCGATCGAGTTTCTCCACGCTCTCCCGACGGCCGAGCGGGTCCCAGGCATAGGGGTTCGAGCCGAAGAGGGCCGCGCGCATGCGGTCCGCGGCCACGTCGAAGGGCTTGTCGCCGCGGTTGCGAATCTGACGCACCAGAAAGTTGCGCACCGCCTGCACCGTGCCGTCAGGCAAGGTGGGGCGCAGGACACAGTCCCCGAGGAGCTCCAGCATCTCCTGCCAGTTGCGGGACAGCGCGGTGGCGGTGATCTCGGAGTAGTCGGCATCTCCATAGGCGTCGATGCCGCCGCCCATCCGATCGGCGGCCTCGGCGATCTGCTCACCGTCCAGCTTCTCGGTGCCGCGCACGAGCATCTGCTGGAGGAGGTTGGAGATGCCCGCATTGTCGCGTGTCTCCGTGCGCGTCCCCATCCTGATCATGAGCGAGTAGGCGACCACCGGCGCCTCGCGGTTCTCGCGCACGAGCACGGTGAGCCCATTGGGCAGCACCGTGCGGGTGACACCCCCCGTCTGCGCGAAGGCCGCCGCGGGGACGATGAAAGCCAACAGCGCGGCGAGAGCGAGAGCGCGCATTATTTCTTCCCCGGTACGAAGGCGATGCACGCGTAGTCCGTCAGTGGCAGGTACTTGATCGCGGCGTCCCGGATCTGCTCCCGCGTGACGGCGCGAAGCCGGTCGACGTAGCGCAGCTCGTCGTCGAGGCTGCCGGTGAGCTGCGTGATCCCATAGGCCGCGGCGACGCCGTCGGAGGTCTCGTAGGCGAAGGCGTGCTCCGACTCGGCCTTGGTGACGGCGAGCTGCCGCTCCTCTTCGGTCGGGCCGTCCTTCTCGAGGCGGGCGAGCTCCTCGAGGATGCGGTGCTTCGCCTTGTCCACATCCGCCGCCTCGAGCTGCGCCTGGACGTAGAAGATGCCCGCGAGCTGCATCGATGAGTTGGACACGCTGATGCCGGATACGAGCCGCTCGCCGTCACGGAGGGTCTTGGGCAGCCGCGCGCTCTCGGTGCCGCCCAGGATGGTCGCGACCAGGTCGAGGGCGAAGCTGTCGGGATTCGAGAGGCTGGGCGCCTGCCAGCCGAGGGCGAGCTGCGCCTGCTGCTCCGGCCGCTCCACCGTCTTGCAGATCACGCCCTTGAGCGGAGTGAGCGGCGGCGTCGGCGGCGGCACGTAGCCCGTCCTCGGGCGCTTGCCGAACGTCGCGTCGACCATGGAACGGATGGTCTTGGGGTCAACCGGGCCGACCACGACCAGCACCATGTTCTCGGGCGTGTAGTACTGCTGGTTGAAGCCCCTGAGCTTCTCCCGGTTCGCCGCGTTCATCGTTTCCGGAGTCCCGAGCACGGGGCGGCCGTACGGGTGGTTGGGGAAGACGAGGCCGTAGAGCTGGCGGATGATGGCCGACTTCGGCGTGTCGGTCTCGATGTTCGCTTCCTCGAAGATCACCTTGCGCTCGGCGTCGATCTCCTTGGGATCGAAGGTCGAGCGAAAGGCCATGGCCTCGAGGAGCTCGAAGGCCTTCTTCGTCCCATCGCTCGGCACCTGGACCTGGAAGGTCGTGTAGTCGAACGACGTGAAGGCATTGCTCCGCCCGCCCTGACCCTCCACGGTGCGGTCGATGTAGCCGGGGCCGAACGTGTCGGTGCCCTTGAAGAGCATGTGCTCCTGGAAATGGGCATAGCCGAGCCCGTCGGGCTTCTCGTAGCGCACGCCGGTTCCGACCCAGAGGTAGACGGCGACGATGTCCGCCGACCGGTGATCCTGGATCAGGAGCGTGAGGCCGTTCGGAAGGACTTCTCGTATCGGCCCCTTGACCTCTCCGCTGGTCGAGGCCGTCCGGGTAGCGGGCGTGGGAGCGGGGGCACCGGAGCTGGCGCACCCGGCGAGGAGCAGCGCCGCCATGAGCGCGGTGGCGGCGCGGCGATGAAATGTCATGCGGCGGATCTTAGCACACAGAGACTAGACGGTGACGCAGGCGCCGGAGACGGCGGATGCCGAATCGGACGCGAGGTAGGCGATGACATCGGCCACCGCGTCGGTGCTGACCCAGATCGACCGGTCGGCGTCCGGCATGGCCTGCCGGTTACCCGGCGTGTCCATGGTGCTGGGCAGCACCGCATTCACGGTGATGCCGTGCGGCCGCTCCTCCTGCGCGAGCGCCTGGGTCAGCGCGATGACCGCGCTCTTCGACACCGTGTACGCGATGAAGCCGCCCATGGGGGGCACGACGGCGCGCGAGGCGACATTGACGATGCGCCCGCGCCGGGCGGCCCGCATCGCCGGCAGGACGGCGCGGCAGCCCACCACCGCCGAGGTGAGGTTGAGGTCGATGAGGCGCCGCCACTCGGCGAGCGACGTCGAAGCGAGATCACCGCCCGCGAAGCCGCCTACCGCGTTGACGATGACATCGACACGCTTCGCGCGTCCCAGCACCTCGGCTACGAAGGCGGTGACGGCCGCTTCGTCCGCCATGTCGAGCTTCTGGCCGGACAGTCGCGAGCGGGCGTCGCCGGCTGCCGATTGGAGCGCGGCCCATTCTTCGGCAACGAACCATGGCACGGCAACCGTGGCGCCGTCCCGGAGGAAGCGCAGCACTATGGACTGGCCGAGCGCACCGGTGCCACCGGTGACGATGGCGACTTTGCCCGTCATGGGCGCCCACCCGCCAGCGCGTCCATGCGCGCTGCCAGGTCGAAGTCCAGTGCGGTGAGCCCGCCGGCGTCATGCGTGGAGAGATCGACGGTGACACGGTTCCACACGTTGGACCACTCGGGATGATGGCCCATGCCCTCGGCCACCAGCGCCACCGCGCTCATGAAGCTCCACGCCTCGACGAAGTCCTTGAAGGTGAAGGCCTTGTGGAGCTTGCCGGCCTCGAGATTCCACCCGGGCAGCCCCGCGAGCCGCGCGGCGATGTCGGTGTCGCCGAGCCGGGCCGGCCGCGCCACGCGCTATCCCGCCGCCGGCGCGCCCATGATGGCCGAGCGCTGGATGTCGTCGTAGCGCACCTTCGACACGTCGAAGCCCTCGATGTTTTCGACGAGCTTCTTGAAGGTCTGGTCGAAGGACGGCAGCGTCTTGCGCTGGCGGGTGAGGGGCGTGGTCCGCGCAAGGACGAAGTTCTTCACGTAAGGATGATTGATACCCCGCTTCTTGATCTTGGCGACCGCGTCCCCCAGCGCCTCGTCGGCCGCGCGGACCAGCTCCGCGCGCTCCTCCCGCTCCTCGATCGTCTTGGGGAAGCGGCCCTTGAGGAACTTGTCCACGCGGCGCAGGATCGGCGCGAAGGCGCCGCCCGCGAAGCGCTTGTTCTTCTCGTAGAGGAGACCCAGCGTGATGAAGTGGGGGGCTTCGAACTGGAAGGCGTAGTCCTCTTCGCCGCTTGCCGGCTCGTCGGCCAGGAGCCCGCGGTACATCCGGATGACTTCCAGCGACTTCTCCTTGAGGTTGTGCGCCTTCTCCGTGTTGAGGGCCAGGATCTGGAAGGCGACCTCGGGCTCCGGCACGAGGATCCCCGGCACCATCGGGGCCTTGAGCTTCTGGAGCACGATACGCCGGTGATTGCCGTTGGGCGTCCAGTAGACGCCCGGCCCCGGCGACATCACCACGATGGGATCCACGAAGCGGTCGATCTTCTTCACGACTTCCTGGAGGCGCTTGACGTGCGTCGGCGACGGGTCACGCTGATAGGGCGTCGGCTCCACCTTGGACAGCGGCAGCAGGCAAAAGATCTGCCAGTGGTCGCCGACGGGCTCGCGGTAGATGGCCAGCGCGTGCCCGCCGTCCTTCTCGACCTGGTCCGCCAGGGCCGCCACAGCCTTCGGCGGATCATCGTCTGGGTACACCGCCCACTTTCCCATGCCGGAGATTATCCTCGACCCTCGGGCCGTCCGCCAGCCGCCGCCGGGCTCCTCATGCAATTCCGCCGCCGGCCGCGGCCAGCAGGCCCGCGCCGACGGTAGACGTCGAACACCAGCCAAGGATACTCGGTCACGCGATCGATCCGCTCGAAGTGCTCGGCCAGCAAGGCCTCGAGCCGGGCCATCTGTGAAGGGCGGCTCTTCCGGTGGCGGTCGATGAGAACTGGCTCCAGCACGACGACGTCTGCCTCCCGACCGAGCCAGCGCTCCATCTCCGGGGTGCCCCAGAGTCCGCTTCGCTCGATGGTGATCCGGTCGGTACTCTCCACCATGGTCTGTATCGAGAAGATCTGGCGCAGGTAGGGCCGGCGCTCAGCGAGATAGAGGAGCAGCGAATCGCCCCAGAGGAAGACCCGGGCCTCCGGCGGGATGAGGCGGCGCAAGTGATCAGCGCCGGCGGCGAGCGCGGCCCGCGGAGCTATGTGCGCTTCAGGCCCGGATGGCAAGAGGGAGTGACGGACGATGAAGATGGGTGCGACTAGCACCGCGGCCAGGGCGGCGATGGTCGCGTGCCGCAGCCAGACCCGCTCGCGTACACGAGCAAGGGCACGGACGAAGCCGACTCCGAGAATCACGGCCAGGAGGGGGGCCAGCGATGGGAAGTAGCCCACCACAGCCTTGGGGAGCGCCCATGTGAGTTCGACCTGCCAGGCGGTGGAGTAGGCGAGCAGCCCCATGAGTACGAGGAGCTGGGTGTCCACGACAGGGGGAGCGTCAGCGTGCCGCCACCGACTGACCACGGCCACCGCCACGAGCAGCACGGCGGCGAGCATCCAGAACTCGTAGGTGCGGGCGAAGCGCACCACCGCCCAGAGTCGGTCAGCCAGTTCCTGCGGCGGTAGATCGCCGAGCCCCCGTGGGTCGGGGTAGCCGAGCTTTGCGGTGAGGCGGTTCAGGCCTGGTACGTTGGCGAGGATCTTCACGTGCCGCCGATCCCAGGCGAAGAAGGCGAGGGGTACGAGGCCCGCCGCGGGCAGAAGCAGGAGCCTCTCGGCTCGGGTCCGGGACGTCACCCAGAGACCGGCGAGAGCGGCCGGGAGGACGGGCCAGAGATTGGTGCGGGTGAAGAACAGCAGAGACAGCGTCGCCATGCCTAGGATGCGGCTCGACACACTGCGGGGGCCGACGGCCAGCACGAGTCCGCCAAGCAGGATGCTGGCGACGAGGCCGTGATAGGTCGCGGTGGCGAAATAGCCGACGACGACGCCCTGGGTAGCGAGAAAGAATGCGGCGAGGAGACCGGCGGCATTCCCGGCGATTTGCCGCGCCAGCATGGCCGTCAGCCACAGCGCCAGGAGCCCGAAGGCGAGGGAGGTCAGCCGCGCGGCCATCAAGCTTCGTCCCAGGAGCACCTGCGAGATCCCGAGGACGTAGAATGGCAGCGGCATGCGCGAGCCGGTCATCTCGTCCTGGAACAGGCTGATCTTGCCGGTCGTGGCGAGATAACCAAGATGCACGTAGGCGCTCTCGTCGCTCCACGTCACCATGCGCGTGGCGAGCGAGAGGCCCTGCGCCAGGAACAGGAGCGAGGCGAGGGCGAGTCCACCGAAGGGGCCGGCGCGGGCGCGCATGCTGGTCAGGCTTTCTGGGCGACCACGATGAATCCGCTGAGGGTGGGCATGCGCACCACGGTGTTCTTGAGGCCGGCGCTCGCGAGCAGGCGCCGGAGACTCTCGCGCCCGGTCATCGAGCAGACGTAGTCGAGGGTGACGTGTTGCCACTCCATGGCGATCCGCCGGGGCGGAAGCCCGATCGTCTCGAGCAGGCGGGAGAGGTTTTTTCGGTTCCACTGGTACAAGGCGTTGTGGGCCAGCTTGAACTCGCCGAGCAGCGGCCGCGTGGGGTGGTCGAAGTCCCAGAAGCTGAAGAAGAGGAAGCCGCCGTCCCGCAGGAGGACCCGCGCCTTGCGAAACGTCGCCGCCGGGTCGTAGAAGTTCGAGTCCGAGCCCCACATGGTGATGCCGTCAAGGGAACCAGGGGGCGCTTCGAGAAAGTCGAAGTCGGCGACCTCGATCTCGACCCCGTACTTTTCCCGCCCCGCACGAGCCATCTCTTCGGAGAGGTCGACACCGCGGGCGTCCATTCCGGCATCCCGCGCCGCCTTGACGAAGGAGCCGGTGGCACACGCCACGTCGAGGATCTTCGAGCCCCTCGGCAGGAACCGTGACACCGTGCGCATGCGGTCGTAGGCTTGCCGGGTCCGGGGTCTATCGTCGCTCAGGTAGTCCGTATAGCCGAGCCCCGCCGTCGGCTGTGGACCTTCACCGGTCTTCCAGTAGAACGTCGAATTGTAGATCCGCTGGAGGGATTCGCGAGACAGCTTGGATTCCTGGTAGACGAGCTCGCATTCACGGCAGCGCACCCAGCAGAATTTCCGCCCGAAGAACCACCGCTCGAACGCCGGGGTTCGGCTGCGGTTCCCACAGACATAGCATTGATCGACAGGTACGAAGTCGAAGGACGCGGCACCGCTCATGCGCGAGCTATGGCTAGGGCCTGGAGTCCCACATCCCCGGTCACCGCAGCGTCATCATTGCCGCGCGGATAGGCCAGACGATCTTCCCCCGGTCGGGATGGGCGAATCCACGGCGCGGCTATCCATAGGGTTGAGTCGTCCTGGAAAGAATCGGCATCACTATAACAGCGTCCAGGGCGATTCATTCGGTAAGAGAGGACTCATCAGGGATCACACCGGGACGGTGCTCGAGCCCGAGGAGCGCCGGCGCAGGGCCTCGCGAATGGAGCCGTAGATGCCCGAGGGCAGGAAGATGATGCAGAGGATGAGCACGAGCCCGTAGATCGTCTCGGCGATGCCGATCAGCTTGATGCCGAAGTAGATGCGGAGGAACTCGCTCAGCGCGATGGTGAGCGCGGTGCCCACCGAGGACCCGAGGAGCGAGTACATGCCGCCCAGCACCACCGCGAAGACGATGCGGAGTGACACGCCGATGCCCGACATGGTGTCGGGATTGGCGTAGGCGAGGTACTGCACGAGGACCACCCCGCCCACCGCGGTGAGGGCGGCCGAGAGCATCGTGATGCCGAGCTTGAAGCGCGTCACATGGATGCCCACCGACGCGGCGGCCGTCTCGTCCTCGCCGATGGCCTCCATCGCCCGGCTGGCCATGCTGCGGTCCACGCGCACCCAGACCCAGAGCCCGGCCAGCCACAACGTCATGGCGATGTAGTAGAAGACGCGCTTGTCGGCGAACTGGAGCGCCCAGACGCTCGAGTCCGACGGCGCGGGCTTGAGGCTCACGCCGAGCGATCCGCCCGTCCAGTCCCGCTCGGCGATGATGAGGAGGCGGATCACCTCGGACACGGCCAGTGTCACCAGGCCGAAGTAGTGCCCGACCACCTGGAAGCGCGAGCACGGGTAGCCGATGACCACCGCGAGCGCCACGGTGAGGAGCACCGCCACGAGGCCGCCGATCCAGGGCGTCATGCCGAAGAAGTTCCAGAGGAGGCAGGTCGCGTAGGCGCCCACGCCCAGGAAGGCGCCGTGGCCGAGAGAGACGAGGCCGAAGCGGCCCATGAGCGACCACGCCCCGCCGATGAACGACCAGATGAAGATCTGCACGATGACGTGCACGAGGTATTCGCGCATGCGGCCGAGCGGCAGGAAGGGCTCGACGGCGAGGAAGGCGATGACGAGCCCGCCCAACAGGCGTCCGCAGCTCATGTGCGCTTGGTGAAGATGCCGCCGGGGCGGACGAACATCAGGACGATGAAGATGACGAAGGCGACGACATAGCCCATCTCCGTGGAGATGAGGACGCCACCCACCGAGATGACCTGGCTCATGATGAACGCCGCCACGAAGGCGCCGAACATGCTGCCGAGGCCCCCCAGCACGCAGATCATGAAGGTGAGCGGCCCGAAGGCGCCTCCGAAGTACGGGTGGACTGCGTACTGGATGATCAGCAGCGCCCCGGCGATCCCGGCCATGGCGCCGCCCACCGCGGAGGTCACCAGATAGAGACGCAGCGGGTTGGCGCCCATGAGCGCGGTGGCGTCGCGGTCCTGGGAGACCGCGCGGATGGCGGTGCCCACGAAGGTGCGCGTGAGAAAGAGATAGAGGCCGATCATGGCGAGGAGCGCCAGGGCGAACGAGATGAGCCGCGGGAAGGAGATGAAGATGCCGCCGACCTCGAGCACGGGCAGGTTCACGCGCACCGACCGGTGATCGGTGCTCCACAGCAGGGTCGCGAAGGACTGGATGAAGAAGAGCAGGCCGCCGGTGGCCAGGAGCTGGTTGATGGGTGGACTCGACAGGATGGGCGAGATGATCAGGATGTGCACGAGGAGCCCGAGCGCGGCGCCGAGCACGAGCGAGCCCACGCCGGCCAGCACGATGGGCCAGTGATAGACGGTGACCATGAAGTACATCGCGTACATGCAGAGCATGACCAGATCGACGTAGGCGATCCAGACGATATCGATGACACCGAAGATGAGGTTGAGCCCGAGGGCCAGCAGCGCCAGCACCCCGCCCAGCAGGATGCCGTTGATCACCGCCTCGAGGATGAAAAGCGGATCGACCATCAGGCGCCCACGTATGCCTTGCGGACGAAATCCTGCTCGGCGAGCTCGCTGGCGCGGCCTTCCATTTTGATCCGCCCCACCTCGAGGAGATAGGCGCGGTCCACGATCTTGAGGACCTGGCGCACGTTCTGCTCGACCACGAGGATGGTATACCCCTCCTCGCGCACCCGGCGGATGAGGTCGAAGAGACGCAGCACCATCACCGGCGCCAGACCCATGGACGGCTCGTCGAGGAGGATGACCTTCGGCTTCGACATGAGGGCCCGCCCCACCGCGAGCATCTGCTGCTCGCCGCCCGAGAGGCTGCCCGCCCGCTGCCCCTGCCGCTCCGCCAGCACCGGGAAGAGCGTGAAGACGCGCTCGAGGCTCTCGCGATAGTGCGAGCGCGCGGAGGGCAGGAAGGCGCCCATCTTGAGGTTCTCGCCGACGGTCAGTGCGGGAAAGATGCGGCGGCCCTCGGGCACATGGGCGATGCCGTGGGAGACCACGTCGTAGGCCTTCTGGCCCGAGAGGTCCGCGCCCTCGAAGATCAGCCGCCCCGTGCGCAAGGGGAGCAGCCCGGAGATCACCCGCATGAGCGTGGTCTTGCCGGCGCCGTTCGGGCCGACCACGGCCACCGCCTCGCCCGCCTCCACGCGCAGGCTCACGTCCCACAGCGCGGTGAAGGCGCCGTACCCGGCAGTGATCCCGTCGAGCTCGAGCATGCTCACGTGAGGACCACCTTCTCGCCGAGGTAGGCCTCGATCACCTGCGGGTTCTCGGCGATCTCCAGAGGTCGCCCTTCGGCGATCTTCTCGCCGTGGTCGAGCACAACCAGGCGATCGACCACGCGGAGGAGTGTCGCCATGATGTGCTCGACCCAGACGATGGTCACGCCGAGCTCGCCTCGGATGCGGCGGAGCATCTCGGCCGCGTCGTTCATCTCCGACGGGTCGAGACCGCCGAGACTTTCGTCCGCCAGCAGGAGCTTGGGTCCGGTGGCCAGCGCCCGCGCCAGCTCGAGCTTCTTGAGGCCGCCCGCGCCCAGGAGCGTGGTCGAGGCCGACGGATCGGCGGGCAGGCCGACCAGGTTCAGGACCTCCATCGCGCGACGGCGTGCCTCGGCCTCGGTATTGCGCGTGGCCGAGCCGAAGTGAGCCGCGACGGCCACGTTCTCGAGGATGGACAGCTTCCGGAATGGGCGAGGAATCTGAAAGGTGCGCGCGACACCGCGATGGCAGATGGCGTCCGGCGTGAGGCCGCCGATCTCCTCGCCGAGGAACTTGATGGAGCCGGCCGAGAGTGGGAGCGCGCCGGAGATGCAGTTGAAGCAGGTGGTCTTGCCCGAGCCGTTGGGCCCGATGAGGCCGAGGATCTCGCCCGGCTTGACCTCGAACGAGACGCTCTGGAGGGCGAGGAAGCCCCCGAAGCGCTTGGTCAGGCCCGAGACGGTCAGCACGGACGCGTTGACGGCGCCGCCGGGGGAGATATCTCCCGGCGCCGCCGCGAGGTTTCTCTAGCGCGCAAAGAGCGGCGAGGAGGCGGGCAGGAGGACGGCCGGCGCGGCGGTC
>Ga0335069_10016185_pt1 | contig 10417 bp, 8 predicted proteins | sample Lox_Sample_11_FD_206714 | JGI IMG/M metagenome (GOLD analysis project Ga0335069, IMG submission 206714) | Soil microbial communities from Loxahatchee National Wildlife Refuge, Florida, United States - Lox_Sample_1.1 | ecosystem: Environmental > Terrestrial > Soil > Wetlands | place: USA: Florida...
CAGCGGCAACGGCGGCGACGGCATCAGCCTCGACCTCACGTCGTCGCTGCTCGCGAGCCCGTACTTCTACAATTCGGGCGCATCCGCGAGCACGACCATCGCCGGCAACGCCGGCGCGGGCGTGCGGGTCGGCGATCTGTCGAGCGCGACCTTCAGGGGCGCCGCGGTGCGCGTCGCAGGCAACGGCCAGCCGGACGTCGCCTGCCTCGGCGCGACTTCGGCCACGCGCGGCGCGACCACCGGCATCGGCGGCGGCTCGACGAACTGTGGCAACTGACGCGACGTCACCGCCCGTCGCGGCCCGGCTCCCGGGCCGGACCGCGTACGCGGCGCGCGCCTCGCGCCTCATCCTGATGCGGCATGGAGCTCACACCTGGAGGGACCAGCATGGAATCGATTCTTCGGCGGATTAGGCGGGTCGCGGTCGCGGCGCTCGTGCTCGCGGCCACTGCGGCCGCGTTGCCGGCCCACGCCGGCTACAGGATCACGGTGATCGACTATCCGGGCGCGCTGTGCACGACCGCGTGGGGGATCAACGCGGCCGGGCTCGTCGTCGGCAATGCGGCCTTCAGCGCCGATTGCAGCGGCGTCAGCTTCGCCTTCGTCTACGACCTGCGGCGCGGCACGTTCACGGTGCTGCCGACGGTTGCCGGCGCAACCGCCACGAGCGGCATCGGCATCAACGACGCCGGCGCGATCACCGGCAGCTTCGGCGACGGGACCTCCACCACCGATACCGGTCTCGTGCTCGACCGGGGCGCCTTTGCGTTCTTCGCGCATCCGGGCTGGCCGCTCACCCAGGGGCGGGCGATCGGCAACTCGGGCATCGTCACCGGCTACTCGGCGGACAGCGCCGGCAACACGCTCGCGTTCATCTTCGACCCCCGGAGCAAAGCGTTCACGGACATCCCCTTCGCCGGCGCCATCGGCCTCAACGTCGCGCAGGGCATCAACGGCAGGGGCGAGGTCGTGGGCAGCACGGTACTGGGTGCGAACGTCGCCTACGCCGGCGCGCCCCAGGGTGCGTACGCGTTCCTGCGCGGCCGGGACGGCGCGATCACGCTCTTCTGGGTCAACGGCGGCCGGACGCGCGCGCGCGGCATCACGGAATCGGGACGCATCGCGGGCTTCTACACGGACCCCGCCACTGGCATCGCGCGGGGCTTCGTCACGACGCTCGGCACCCGGGGCGGGTTCCAGTCGCTCTCCGTCCCCGCCGAGGAGCTCATCGACGTTCCCGGCGCGACGCTGACCGTTCCGGAGGGCATCGACGACTCGGGTCGCGTCGCCGGGCAGTGGACCGACGCCGGCGGCAACACGCATGGATTCGTCGCTGCGCCGCTTCGCCACTGAGGCAAGGCGACGCGCCGCGAGGCCGGCGGCGGCGCCCGCGCCAGAGCGGGCGCCGCCCATTGGCGCCGCCGCGCGCGCGGGGGACAATCGCCTCGCCCCGGCGCCGGCGCGCGCAGCGGGCCCGGCGCGGGCCGCGCAAGGAGGTCGCTGATGAGCACCGAGATCGATGTTCGGACCTGCCCCGGGGCGCGGCGCGATGCGCGGGGCGCGGCGCACCAGGCGTGGCGGCTCGCGCTCGTCGGGACGCTCGCACTCCTGGTCGCGGCCTGTGGCGGCGGCGGCGGCGGCAGCAGCGGCGGCGGCAGCAGCAGCGGCGGCGGCAGCAGCAGCAGCAGCGGCGGGACGTCGCCGACCGTCACGGTGCTCGGCCAGGTGCCGCACCCGACGGACCTGCACGCGGCCTACGGCTCGGTCTACTGGCACGACGACAGCGCCACCCCCTTTAGCCGCTACCGCCTCGCGGACAAGTCGGTGACGCCGCTCATGTCCGCGATCACCTACCCGGAGCGCGCGGTCTCCGACGGCTCGTACCTCTACTGGGTGGGCGGCGACAACCTGTACCGGACCTCGCTCGACGGCACCCGCACCGACCTCATCGACCAGGGCCACCGCGACCGCGTCACGCAGGTCTCGGCCGCGGTCGTCTGGGACGACGCGAACGTCTACTGGGCGAACACCACGCCGAGCCTCGCGTGCTCGCCGGCCTGCACCGGCTCGATCCGCAGGGTGCCGAAAGGCGGCGGCGCAGCGGCGACGCTCACCGCCACGCCGCAGGTCCCGGTCGCGCTCGCGATCGCAAACGGCTTCATCTACTGGGAGGAGCAGGGCGCCGGCCCGCCGAGCGCGGACGGGACCCTGGGCAGCCAGCTCAGGAAGGTGTCGGTCGCCGACGGCAGCGTGACCACGGTGGTCAACGGCCTCCTGAACGGGCTCATCGACCTCGCGAGTGCTCCGCCGGGCCTGACTCCGGGCACCTGGTGGACGCGGCCGGGCATCGTGGCCGACGCCACGAGCGTCTATTTCACGACGATGCTCCCGTACCAGGTGCTGCGCGTCGCGACGGGCGGCGGCGACGTGACGGTGCTGCTCGCGGATCCGCAGGCACAGGACGCGAACTATCCCCGCGACCTCGTGCAGGACGACGCGGCGCTCTACTGGATCGATCTCGACTCGGTGAAGTCCATCGCCAAGGGTGGCGGGGCGGTGGCGCTGCTCGCCGGCGGGCGGCCGACCTCGACGCGGCTCGCGCTCGCGGGCGGGGTGCTCTACTGGACCGAGCAGACGGGGCTCGCCGGCGCCATCGCCGCGCTGCCAACGGGCGGCGGGTCACCTGCGATCGTGCTCAGCGCACCGCAGGCGCCGACGTCGCTGTTCGCGGACGCCGCCAACCTCTACTGGGCCGACGGCAACGGCAACCCGACGGGCGCCGGGTTCGGCGCCCTCTACCGCTCGGCGCCGGACGGCAGCGCCACGCGCGTCCTCGTCGAGGCGGCGACCGGCGGGCCGTTCTGCGTCGACCAGAACTACCTCTATTTCGCCAACGGCGCGACGCTGAAGCGCGTCGGCGTCGGCGGCGGGTTCGCCGAGCGCCTGAGCACCGAGTTCTCGGGCGACGACCTGGTGACGGACGGCGCGTACCTCTACTGGTACTCGAACGCCGTGTGGCGCCTGCCGGTCACCGGCGGCCCGGCGGAGATGGTCGGCCTCGGCAACCTCCAGTCGCTGCAGGCGAGCCACGTGCAGATGGACGCCCAGTACGTGTACTGGATGGCGAACGAGAACACCGTCCAGCGCATGGCGAAGAGCGGCGGCCCGGTCGAGACCGTCGCGGGTCCCTTCCAGGGGCTGCTGACGGATTTCGCGGTCGACGGCGTCAACGTCTACCTCGCCGAGTGGGACGGCCGGGCGATCGACAGCGTCCCGGCGGGCGGCGGCGCGGTGACGGCGCTGACGGGCGTCTTTGCGGACCAGACCCGCCGCATCGCCACGGACGGCATCAGCGTCTACTGGATCGACCAGCTGAACGTGTCGCGGATCGGCGTGCACGGCGAGAACGGAGCGACCCTCGCGGGCGTCACGACCTCGAGCCCGTTCGAGTCCGGACACGTCGCCGTGGACGCGACGGGCGTCTACTGGACCGAGCCGCCCGGCGGCGCGGTCATGGAAGCCGCGCCGAAGTAGCCGGGCAAGGCACGCGCACGCGGCCGGCAGGGCGGCGACGCCCGCGCCCGGCGCCGCGGCGCGCGGTGGCAAGACGGCATTCGCAACGGCCGGTCGCGGTCGGCCGCGGGCCCGACCGGCGCGTGCCGTGCGCTGCGCCGCGCGGTGCGATGCCCGGCTTCGCTCCCCCCGCGGCGCTTGGGGTGGGAGAAGCGCCGCCCGCTGGTGCGGGCGGTGCCGCCCTGAAAGGATCACGCCATCGGACGCCGCCGGGTGTCCGCCCGCTCGCAAGAGCTGCCGGCCGCCGCGAGGATGGCGCAGCGGGGCGGGCGCCGAGGCGCCGGCGGGGCGCGGGCGGCAGCGTGCCGCTCGCCGCGAAATCCGCAGGGAGGGTTCGATGTCGCCACGCCGCTCGAGTTGCCGCCGCCCGACGATCGGGGTCGCCACCGCCTGCCTCGCGCTCGCCGGCGCGTACGGCTGCGCGGCGAGCACGGCGAGCGCGGTCGGCGAGCTGCGCGCGGCCGAGAGGCCGTTGCCGGTCGGCGAGGTGCTCGCATCCGCGCCGGCCGCGCCGGTCGCGCTCGACGTCGACCACAGGTTCCGCATCTCGAGCAGGAGCGCGGTGCTGGTCGAGGACGGCCTGCGCTCCGGCTACGAGCTCGTCGCCTTCGACATCGGCGAGGAGCGCTCGCTGCAGATCTCGATGCGCTCCTTCTGCGACTGCGTCGGCCCGCGCAAGCACATGATGCTGCCGCAGCTGCGGCTCGCGGACCCGGCCGGCCGCGCGCTCGAGCTCTACGAGGAGTTCGTGCGCTGGCAGGACGAGGACTGGTTCCACAACGTGAGTCTCCTGCGCCGCTGGCACTCCGACTGGGTGCCGCCGGGCCGCTACCGGCTGCTCGTCTTTGCCGACAACCGCGCGCCCGGGCGCGAGCTGCTGGTGACGCTCAAGGAGTCGAGCGCCGCGAGCTGGGCGGCCGACCCGCCGCGCAGCAACCGCGAGTTCGCGATCAGGGCGACCGGCGGGCTGCTCGGCATCGACGGGCCGCTCGCCGACATCTTCGGCATTCCGACACCCGAGCCGGTGCGCATCGCGATCGTCGCCCATCCCTTCGGCACCGCGGAGCTGCTCATCCAATGAGCCGCGCGTCGCTTCGCGAGTGCCTCTGGCGCGATCGGCAGCGGTCGTTCCCGCTGCGCGTCCGGCCGGCCCGGCGTGGGCGCCAACTGCCCGCGCTCTACATCGACGACGTCCCGAACCGCGGTACCTGCCGCGGGAGGTCCTGATGAACCGTCTGCGCAGCCTGCTCGTCGTCACTTGCCTCCTGCCGATGTTGAACTGCTGCGGCGGCTGCAGCATGGGTTCGCCCTTCGGGCCGCCCGGGCCGTACCGGATCCGCGGCACGGTCAGCGGGCTGCAGAACTACTACGGCGTTTCCGGCGTCGTCGGCCACGGCGTCGCGCTGCAGATGACCGGCAGCGCCGGCACCTAGCCCGGCGGGGCCCAGGCGAACGGGTCCGGTGTCGACCTGATGCCGGGCGACTCCTTCGCCGCGGGCACGACGTACGACCTGACGATCACGATGCAGCCGAGCGCGCCGGCGCAGACCTGCGTCGTCAAGAACGGCGCCGGCACCATCGGCAATGCGGATGTCACCGACGTCGAGATCCGGTGCACGACCGACACCGGCCGCTTCCTCTACGTCGCCGACGGCGGCGCCGCCGGCGTCTCGGGCTATGCGATCGATGCCGCGAGCGGCGCGCTGACGCCGATGGGCGGCGCGCCGTTCGCGGCCGGCAACGGCCCTGCGGCGATCGCCGTCGACCTCATGACGTCGTTCGCGCTCGTCGCGAATCAGGGCGACGGCACCGTCTCCGGCTACGTCGTCGACCCTGCGACGGGTGCGCTCACGGCCATGGGCGGCTCGCCCTTCGCGGCGGGGAGCAGTCCCGGATCGGTGGCCGTGGAGCCGTTCAGAGGGTACGTCTACGTGACTGACGGCGCTGCCGGCAACGTGTCGGCCTACGAGGTCACTTCCGGCGGCTCGACGGCCTCGCTGGCGCCGCTCAGCGGCTCGCCGTTCATGGCTGGGACCGCCCCGTCCGCGCTCACCGTCGGTCTCGGCGGGCACGGGCAGGAGTACCTCTACGTCGCGAACGCCGGCTCGAACGACATCTCGATCGCTGCCATCACGAACGGCACCGGCGCGCTGACGGCGACCGGCGGCTCGCCGGTCGCGACGGGCGCCGCCCCGCGCGCGCTCGCCATCGCGCCGTCGGGCCTCTTTGCCTACGTGGCCGATTCGGGCGCGAACACCATCTCCGGCTATGCGGTCGACGCCGCCACCGGCGCGCTGACGCCCGTGCCGGGCTCGCCGTTCGCGGCGGGCACCCGCCCTCGCGCGGTCGCGATCAACCTCTCGAGCACCCTCGTCCTGGTCGCGAACCAGGGCTCGGACGAGGTGTCCGCCTACGCGATCGACGCCGCCACCGGCGCGCTGACGCCCGTCCCCGGATCGCCGTTCGCGGCCGGGAGCGCACCGTGCGCCATCGCGGTCGAGCCGGGCGGCAAGTTCGCCTACGTCGCCAACGCGGGATCGAACACGGTCTCGGCGTTCTCGATCGACGCCGCGAGCGGCGCCCTGACGCCCGTCGCCGGCTCGCCGTTCGCGACGGGGAGCGAGCCGGGCGCCGTCGCGGTCGGCGACTGAGGCGTGTCAACACCGCTCACGTAGTGCTTCCACGATGAGTGCAAAGTCGATGAAGGCGATGAACGCGAGGTCGAGCTTGTCGAAGCGGCCGAAGATGCGTCGGAAGCCCTTGAGCCGGCGAAACAGCAGCTCGATCTCGTTATGAGGCAGGTACAAAGCCTTCTTGAGCTTCCAAGGCCGCGCACGGTCTGGATGCAGCGGCACGACGCCGGCCCGCCGCGTCGCGGCGCGCCTCCGGCCGCGGCCGGCATTCACGCTAGGTTCGCGCGACTGTCGTGTGAATGTGCGGAGTCCGCGGCATCGGCGTCCATGGATTCGGTGTCGGCGCCGGCGGATTGGCGGGAGGCGCGGCTGGCGGATCGCATTTGGCATGAATTGGTCCCGTCGCGTCATCCAAACGCAGCCCGGCCTCCCAATTGACGCGGACGGAGTTGGCCGTGCCCACGATGGTTATTGCTTGCCACACGCGCTGCGGCCATCGCGTCGAAGTGTGAGTCTCAATCAAATGAGTTACGCCAGCATGCAACGCGGCGTAGCCAACACCCCATTCGAGCACCTCCGTCCGGCTCGGATGTTCGCTAAAGATTTCGTATACGTCGCCTACCTCGTTATAGCAACCGCTGTGGTTGGCGATTGCTAGGGTTTGGAGCACGTCAACGACGTGCAAGGCTTGGAACACGCCTTCCTCTACCCGCGTCTCGGTTGACCATTGAGCGCAGCCGCCGAGTACAACGGCGATCGCCACGACGAACAGGCGCCCCATAGCGGATGACTATGCGCGGCGTCCGCGAGCGGCATAACTCGGATCGGCCGCACTAAACCGACGCTCCGGGGTAAGCAATTGCCGCAAGGGCGGTTCGCTCGCGCCGCGGTGTACCTCCGGCCGCGGCCGGCTTGATCTCCCGCACGAGCGGCGAACACGCGCCGCGCGGCGCGCCCGCGGAAATCCTGACGCCGAGTAACGGCGTCGAATAAGGGGCTGCGCTGCGCTCGATCGTGATCGATGTGCACGTCAAAGCAGGGGACGCTCGCGTCCACGGGATTCGGGCCGACGTACATGACGCCGCCCGGCCACGGCGGCGTCGGTACACCGCATTGCCGCCCTTCCCACGAAGACGCATTGACCAGCTAACTCGGCGGCGCTGAGAATTTATTGCCCCCGCCGAGGAATCGCACGTGAAGAATTTTGCCGGTCTGCTCGTATGCCTGTTCGTGAGTTCGGCGGTTGCCGAACCGCCTCCGCCAGCTTGGAACACCGTCCGCCAGTACGAGAGAATGCGGCATGAGCAAATATGGCTGGTAATGATTGGCGGCGCTGCCGAGGGAATTCTTCTCGCCGAACAGCAACTTGAAATTGAAAAGCAGAAGCCATTGTTCTGCCTGCCCGATGGTGTGCCGCTCGACCTATCCTTTTTCACGAACACACTCGATACCTACATTCAACGGAATCACGCGTTCTTGTACTCCGAAAGGATGCTAGACCAAAAAATTACGCTGGTATTGCTGCACGCATTCATTGAGGGATATCCCTGCAACAAGAAGAAATAGCCGATTGCAGTATCGGGCGGAATGGCCTGACCGACAGCGACCGTGTCGGGTTGGCTGGTGCCTCGGACAGCCCGAAGTGCGCGAGAAGCGGCAGGCCAGCATAGTCCGCAGATGGGCTCGTTTCGCTTCTGTCGGTCAATCAGCATCGCCCCAGGCTTCCGAATCAAACTGGGCAAACGCTCGACCTCACGGTCGGCCTGCTGGGCTCGGAGTCGAGCTTTACGACGACGCCCGCGGCGTCGGCCGATCCTGCGGTCTCTACCGGCGCGGTCTTGTTCGTGATGCTGCTGCTCGCCGCAGTCCGCGGGATCGCCCATTGGTTCGCGACGGCGCTAAACGCGGGGAAGTGGGGCGGACTGCTGAAACCTTCCCCCAAACTGTCCCTAATCGGGTTCTTTCCGGGGTGCCCCAGGGGAGCCTGGAACACCTTCAAATAGTTGATTTTAACGCTGTTTTGTTGGTGGGCGCGACAGGGATCGAACCTGTGACCCCTTCCATGTCAAGGAAGTGCTCTACCGCTGAGCTACGCGCCCGCCCTTGCGGAGGCGCCGGAGAATACTGGACCCGGGCTATCCCAGCAACCGGGGGGTGCCGCCCGCGAACACCGCGACCCCGAGCGCCGCGAAGATCGCCGCCCCGATCGAGTGCACGAGCCGGGTCGGCAGCCGCCCCGCGAGGCGGTCGCTGACCAGCACCGCCGGCACGTCGGCGAGCAGCATGCCGGCCGTCGTGCCGGCGATCACCGCGTAGACCGAGCCGTACTTGGCCGCGAGCGCGACGGTCGCGATCTGGGTCTTGTCGCCCATCTCGGCGAGGAAGAACGCGATCACCGTCGTGCCGAAGGCGCCGTAGCGCGTCGCCGTGCGTGCCTCGGCCTCGTCGAGCCGGTCCGGGATCAGGACCCAGACCGCCATCGCGAAGAACGACAGGCCGAGCACCCAGCGCATCAGCTCCGGTCCCAGCGCGCGGATCAGCCACTGGCCGGCGGCGCCGGCGAGCGAGTGGTTGACGATCGTCGCGCACAGGATGCCGGCGATGATCGGCAGCGGGCGGCGGAAGCGGGCGGCGAGCACGAAGGCGAGCAGCTGCGTCTTGTCGCCGATCTCGGCGAGCGCGACCACACCCGCCGAGACGAGGAAGGCTTCCATCGGCGCGAAGGATAGACATTATTGCGTGGGCGATCACCCCCGGCTCGCTATCATGGGCACTCGCCCAGCCAGTGGCCCCGCATGTCCGAGTCCGTTCGCGCCCGCCCGTTGCTGCCGATCGCGCTCACGCTCGTCGTGCTGCTCGCGCTCGGGCTCGCGGCGTCCACCTGGAGCACCTTCGACCAGACCTGGGACGAGCCCGAGCACCTGGCCGCGGGCCTCTCGCTGCTCGACCGCGGCCAGTACGTCTACGACATCCAGCACCCGCCGCTCGCGCGGCTCGCGCTCGCGCTGGGCCCGTACCTCGCCGGCGCCCGCTCGCAGGGCAAGCCGCCGCCGGACGGCAAGCCCGAGGGGCTCGCGATCCTGTACGGCAGCGGCCACTACGCCGAGTACCTGACGCTGGCGCGTGCCGGGGCGCTGCCGTTCCTCGCGCTGCTCGTGGTCATGACCTACGTCTGGGGCCGCACGGTGCTAGGGCCCTGGGGCGCGCTCGTGGGCGCCGCCTTCGCCGCGACGACGCCGGTGATCCTCGGCCACGGCGCGCTCGCGACGCTCGACGTGCCGGCCGCGGCCACCTGCCTGCTCGCGCTCTATGCGACGCTGCGCTGGCTCGAGACCGGGCGCTGGCGCGCCGCGCTCTGGCTCGGGCTCGCGCTCGGGCTCGCATTCGGCACCAAGCTGTCGGCGCTGCCGTTCTGCGGCATCGGCGCGCTGGTGCTCTTGCTGCTGCGCCGCTGGGAGCGCGAGGGCAGGGCGGATGCCGCGCCGCCCGTGCCGCCCGCGACCTGGGTCGGCGGCGCGGCGCTCGCCGCGCTCGGCATCGGCGCGGTGCTGACGCTCGCCTACGGCGGGCGCTTCGTGTACCTGACCGACCAGACCCACAAGTTCAATCAGGCGCTCTGGTGGCTGTTCGGCGACCGCGGCACGCTGCACGACTGGGCCTACTCGCTGTTCGCGCAGGTGCGGGTGCCGCAGGCCTTGCAGTGGTACCTCGGCGGCATCGAGGCCGTGACCGTCCACAACGACACCGGGCACCTCTCCTACCTCCTCGGCGAGGAACGGCTGAACGGCTGGTGGTACTTCTACCTTGTCGCGCTCGCCGCCAAGACGCCGCTGCCGCTGCAGGTGCTGGGCGTCGCGGGTCTCCTGATGCTGGTGCGCGACGGCTGGCGCGAGCGCGATGCGCGCCGGCTCGCGCTGCCCGCGATCTTCGTCGCGCTGATGAGTTTCGCGAGCGCCTTCAGCCACATCAACATCGGCGTGCGCCACGTGATCGTGCTCTACCCGCTGCTCGCGATCGGCGCCGCGTACACGCTCGTGCAGGAGCGCGCCGAGCGGCTGCGCTCGCCCGGCCGCCTGCGCAACGGGCTGGTCGCGGCGGTGCTCGGCGCCCTCGTGCTGATGCAGGCCACGACCCTGTGGCGCGCCTGGCCGGACTACCTCGCCTACTTCAACGTGCTGGTGGCCGACCCCGAGCACGTGGTCGTCGACTCC
>Ga0335069_10016186_pt1 | contig 10417 bp, 3 predicted proteins | sample Lox_Sample_11_FD_206714 | JGI IMG/M metagenome (GOLD analysis project Ga0335069, IMG submission 206714) | Soil microbial communities from Loxahatchee National Wildlife Refuge, Florida, United States - Lox_Sample_1.1 | ecosystem: Environmental > Terrestrial > Soil > Wetlands | place: USA: Florida...
TCAAGGGAAGTATGGTCGGCGGCACCGTGAACGTTCCAGAGTAAGGCGCGTTCTGAATCGGCGTCGCGCAGGTCGGACTCGAATAGGTCCCTGTCCAGCAGACCGTGCCGCTCTGCGAGTAGCCCGCCGCATTGGCATAGGCGCAGATGTTGGTCGGCCCGCTCGAGCTGAAATTGATGCCGCTCCCATAACTCGTGTTCGGCGTGCAGCTTCCGGTATTCGACGTGCAGTAAGTGATCGAAGATCCCGGCGTCGCCGACGAGATCGTGACCGTGGTGCTCAGTCCTGTGTACGGCGAAACAGGATTGAACGTCGGATTCGATGTCTGAGGCGTGCCGCCAGCCAGCGGGTGCGGATACACATAAGGCTCATAGACCCCGGTCCAGGTGTTTGTCGCTGTGCAGACGTAGAGCTCGCCCTGTCCGGAGTTGGCATCCGTGGCGAAGTAGCCCACGCCATAGGATCCGGTCGGGCTGGTACCGTAGGTTCCGCCCGGTCCAGCCGTGCAGCTCGTGGGCCGGTTCGCCAGCAGGCCGCATCCTGTGCCGCTCGCCCCAGTAAAGCTGGTAGCCGCCTTGTAGATGTCCCGGTTGAACTGATCGGCGGTATCGCCTGAGTTGATGACGACTTCAGGAATTCCGCCAGGTAGCGAATTGCAGAAGTAGTACATCGGCTCAAGATACTGATTAGGCCAGGAGATGGAATTCGTCGAGAGATTTGCATAGTCGGTCGATGGGTTGTACGCGTTCGGTGAAACCGCGAACGGCTTGCCATTCAACGACTGACCTTGGCCTCGTCCCAGTCCATCAAGGCACGGATAACCCGAGGCCGTGGGCGATCCGCCACCACCCGAGTTGCCATCCCACTGCGAGCCGACTCCATTGCCTTTGATCGAGGTCCCGCAATATCCCCAACCATACGGGTTATTCGTTTCCGTCTCCGACCCGTCGTTGCGGGTGGTCGAGATGGCCGAAAGATTGTTCCAGCCGGAGGCCAGAGTATTTCCCCAGATCAGGGCTGGCCCTGCAGCAGAACCGATCGCCGCATACTGCGAAGTTGTGGGCCCCTGAATGTAGTTGTTGTACGCTTCGAACGCGCGGCATCCGCGTCCGCGCCCTGCCTGCGTTTTCGTCCCATGCGTGTGAATCGTTGCGGATCCAGTCGAGCCCCAGAGGATCGAGTTGTAGCGCACCACGAAGCGGCCTGCTGTGTCGCAGTCCTCTGTCTCGCCGCCGTAGATGATGCTGCTCTCCAGAAACATGAACTGATTGCTTCCGAAGTTGGTAGGGTTGGCCCAGGTCCCATCACCATTGCCGACGCCGTCGCCGATCGTGTTCGAGAACGCGAAGCCCTGCGACAATGTGTTGCAGCCGGTGCAGGCATTCGTGAAGATGTCGTGATCCATGACGCCCTCGATCTCTCCGAACAGACGCCCGGTGAAGGTCGAGAACGATGTCGTGTAAGTCGAAACATTAAAGTGAATATGATCGAGGCGCACGTTATGCGATGGCCCGAAGAGCACAAGAATCCCATTGTTCTTGACCACTCCGCTGCCGCCTTCGATCGTGAGCCCGGTCATTCGAAAATTCGTATTGGCGCCGGCGAGCGCGATCTGCCACGGATTGATGTTGGTTGAAATCGAATCCTGGATGACGGTGCTGTCGGTCGGCGTACAGCTGTAACTCGAGCTCCCCGGCGTGCCGCTGCAATTGATGGTCGTTTGTCCCTGGATTGTCAGGTTGGTCGCCGTCGACGGCACGGACCATGAAAGCTGCGAAGTCCACGCGCAGGTACCAGCCGGAATGTTTACTGTGACATTAGCACCGGCGCTCGAGACGGAAGACAGAGCGGCCGCGACGGCTGACTCGCTGCACGAAGAGGCATTGATCGTGGTACCTGAGCTCGTCCCGTAAAAGGTGGTCACGCTCTGCGCGGGCAGCGTATAGCTGAAGCTGTTGGACGTCAGAGAGACCGTCGATTGAACAGCCAGCGATTGCGACGCCGACGTAATGACAGGCGTCAGGAAAGCAAACGACGGCGCTCCGCTGATGCTGAAGGTCTGCGAAACCGAAGACGAGTTTTGATTCGTAGCGACAATGACGATCGCGTTCGATCCATTGTTGTAGGCCGACACCGTGACGCCGGTCTGCGGGATGTGGGTCGCGGCGATCCGGTAGTAGCCAGGCCGGATGAATTTGGAATACTGCGCCAGCACGTAGGCACGCTGCGCGACGTTGCCCGAATTGTCGGTGAGTCCCTGATTATCCGAGTGACGGAATACCCAATACAGCCAGGCGTTCGCACCATCCTGCATGCGTTGATCGATGACCGCTGCCCAGCGCAGCGCATCGGCCATGCTCGGGTCAAAGGTGCTGCTGTTCGTGCACCAGCTTGGATAGGGCCCGGGATAGAGACAAGAGGCTTCCGTCTCATACCATTTCTTGCCGCTGGCCCACCCGCTCGGAACCGTTGCAGGCGTGACAGAGTAGCCGCTGAGCGAAGCGCCGTAATCGTGCCAGTTGTAGACTCCAACGTAGCTCGAGCAGCTCGAATCTTCTGCGCAGGTCGTTCCTCCATAGGTTCCGGTCAACGCGCCATAGTTGCCGTTTTCCGGCATGCCGATCAGTGTGCTCAACGAGTTCGACACGAACGCCGGGCCCAGGTTCGACTTCACAAAGGTGTCCATCTGAGCCGCGGTATAGAGGGCGCTGTCGTAGCTCTGGCACTGGTCCGGTTCATTCTGCACGCTGACCATGGATATGGGAACGCTGACATAAGTCGCAACGCTTTTGACGTAGTTCACGATCCACTGCGCGAAGGAGCTGTACGATCCGGTCGACAGCGATCCGCCGCCGCCGCCCGCTGAGCAGATCGTCGATCCATTCGTCGTCATCGACGCCGGCGGCGACCATGGACTCGAGATCACTTCGCCGCCAGCCGCATAGACCGCAGCAATCGTAGCCTGGTCCGTTCCGGCACAGCTCGAGCTCACGCTTGAACAGTCCCCGCCATTCTGATTGCCGTTGGTCAGGCCGGTGCGCAGAATCGTCAGGCCAAGCTGGTTAGTTCCCCAGCCGGTGTTCGACGTTCCCGTGCCGAAATAGAACTGCTGCTGGGCTGTAGTCAGGTTCGCGTTGTATGGCTCATCGGATGCGCCGAATCCATCGATTCGCTGGGCAGGACTTCCCCACGTAAGCGTGGCGGTCTGCGAACGCGCGATGATCGATGTGAAAAGCAATATGCAGATGATGCTTAGCTTTCGCATTCGCACTCCATTTCATTCCTTGGTCTGGCTGCCCATGGACGCATGGTTCCCAAGGATCGTATGCCCGAAAGAAGAGGGTGGAACATAGATGCTCATCGGTACGATTGCGCCATACATGAATATCTGCGTCTCCGTGGGAGCTGTGATCAAGTTATTCCACGTTCCCATTTCCAGCACGGTCTTAGCAAACATGAACGAAGAGGCGTAATCGGCATATCCTTGGTCAACGTTCGTATACGTCGGGTCATCGCCCTGAATCAACGTGTTTGTAAGGCTGTAGCCTGCGCCGCCGCAACTGAGAATAAGTGATGTGGGGTTCGTCGTTGTAACGTTGCCCGTTCCTATAGAATCTACCTCTGTCGCGGTCTGAAAATTTCCTCCGTTGATCGACGTAACACCGTAGATCTCCGCCTCTTCCTGCGTGCCGGCGTGTGCGCAGCCGTTTCCAACATTGATTGTGCAAGGTCCAGACGAGTATCCACTCAGCGTATACAAGGCCCAGGTGTCACTGGATCCGCCTCCAAGTTGCTTGGTCCAGGTGCCACCGCACGAATCAGTTGCTGTCCAGCCGCCTGTGCAGCCGCCGTCTCCAGCGATGGCACAAGCAGCAACGATATTGCCGTTCTGCAATGCATTGGGCAGCGACATCGGATAGCTCGCGTTAATGTGGGCTGTCTGCACGATGTGCGGATCTAGATATTGAGTTCCGACCGAAAAAGCCCACATTCCGACCGCGGGTGCGGTCGCCATTGCCGGACTGAAAGTGTAGGTGTTTGAAAACGTAGTCGAGCTGCCGACTGAAACGACAGCATCGCAGGATGAGAGAAAGGATGTACCTGCCGGCGCTGTATCAATCAAGCGCGGAATGCAGGTCGACGAGGGAGAATAGGTGCTGTTTCCACCATTTGACAGCGATCCAAGAGTTGAGTAGAGATATACGGTTCCTGGCCGCAGCGTATGAATCGGCCCGCTTGACCAAGTTGTAGGCGGGCCGGTTCCACCAAACAACTGAGAAAAGTTGAAGTTCGCGCCGCCGTCGATGTACGCCATGCTCGCAGGCAAGCCGCGTACAACGGTCACCGCAAGCACGGCAGTGGGCGAGCCCGTCGCATAAAAAACATCCTCAGCAACAGTGCCCGGTTCGCCTATTTGATACGTTGCCGAAAATGTCTGCCATGAGGGCAACAACGTGTGACTAAGATTCAGCCCGTCGTACAGTGTCCACGAATTACCACCGACAAACTGCGGCACGGTCAAAATTCCCGTATCATTCGCCGCCAGAGGAAACGGAAGTGGGCAGACACCGGAGTTGAGAACAAAAGAGCACTCGACCTGCTGCACTGTGCCAACCGTGGGCGCAGTGCTGCGAAGCACCATGACAAATGCCTGCCCCGCGTTTCCATTTTCAGATGGCGTACTCACGGTCTGCGTCGAGTAAGGTGCAGAGAAGGGAGCGCCTGTCAAAGTGCATACGAATGCTAGCTTGCTGTAAGCACCACCGGCTGGGATGCCTGACGTGAGCGTGTACCCGCTTGGGCACCCGATCGTGTCGGCGCTTCCTGTCGAGTGCATTGAAATATAGACATTCGTATTTGCTTCTGGAATGGGGAAGCTGAGCGTCGAAGGAGCCGCTCCACCAGTGCCCTGACCAAAAGGCCGATAGAACGCAATCGAATCGGATGCCGGTGCGGTCGCAGCGGTTACCGATATGCCCAGCCCGCATGTATGACTTCCACAGTAAGCAGGAATGTTGATGGTCGGGGAGCAAGAACCCCCTGCATAATTTGGAAGGATAAACACGCCCCAGTTACCGCCAGACATTGTTCCTGCAGACGCCGCATTGACGTACCGCCAGCCGCCACCACAACCACTCGGAACATAGCCGCTGATCACTACGCCGAGATCCGTGCCTGACGCGTCGGCGTGTGTGAAGTTGGCTGAGAACTGCGTGCCTGATAGACCACTCGAAAGTACGGTTACGGTCTGACCATTTAGAAAACTTCCAGCTCCCACGAAGTTCTCAAACATCACCGAATCGCCCGCAGTCAGGCTATTAGTCGAGGTCACGGTCAGCACGTCGCTAGAAAGCGACCAGGCCGTCGCCAGCTGGGCCCCGTTCATCTGCCCCGAGACACCTGAAGCCGATATGTCGAAAATCAGCGTCGTTCCCGCCGAAGCAGAGCCCGTGCAGCCGAACGTGCCGGCCACGGAGTTGTTTCCCGCATTACACATGAACGCGATCTGCGCCGCACAGGGCAATGAAAAGAGCAAAACGAAAATGAGGCTGAGCAACGACAAACTGCTTTTCATGGTTCTCCTTTACGGCGTGTGGTAAACAATCACTACGAGACCGTTAGCCCCGTTGCCGCCTGCACCTGAGTTGCCGCCGTTGTAACCGCCCGATCCGCCGCCGCCACCATAGAGGCCACCATTGCCGCCCGTACCTAGCGCAATAGTGCCAGCATTCCCGTTGCCGCCACCGCCGCCACCGCCTGACCCAACGGTCGTCCACTCAAGCCCGTTACCTCCAACTGCGCCGGGGTTGCCTGCTCCACCGCCAGAAGCTCCATTTACATCGCCACCACCTGAACCACCGACAGAACCAGAAGCAAAGACACCACCATTCACAGTGTCTGTATAGTTATTCCCGCCTGACTGCGCGCCCGGTGCACCGGTTAGAATCCCTATCGAACCACCGCCCGAACCACCACCGCCCGCTGCTGGTGCTGAGCCGCCGCTTGGATTGCTAGGGCCACCATCACCGCCGTTACCATTAGGACCTGCGGCACCGCCTCCGCCACTGAACGCGCTATGCGTTCCCGGTGTGCCTCCTTTGCCTCCTGTGTATAGCGTTGTACCTGCCGTGCCGGTTCCACCTGCAGGCTGCCCGCCTCCATCCGTGCCTGCCGTGCCTCCTGTTGCTATGACAGACGTACCGAAGGACGACGTGCCTCCATTTGTGCCATTGACTGAACCACTGCCCGCGCCGCCTGCACCACCTGCGCCTACAGTCACCGTGACGTTCGACCCCGAGGTATAAGAAACAGTCGTGCTTTTGGCGTATCCTCCACCAGCGCCCCCGGACGAAGTCGATGATGTATTGCCTCCAGTGCCGCCGCCACCGCCACCGATCACTTCAACAGTAATCGGTGCGCCGTTAGTTGAAGCATGCCACGTGACTGACGTGGTGCAGACCTCACGAGCATAGCCACCGCTAATAGCCGTGCAGCTACACACAGGCGATCCGCTGCACGCTCCGCCACTGCTACGCACCACATTTTCTGCACTGAATGTCACACGCTGGGCATGAGCCATAAACAGCGCACTGAAGAAGAGCAGGATGCTAGTCAAAATTCTTGTTGAAATTCGCATAGCAATTCGTCCCGTCGTAGGTCCAAGCAAGTACATCGATTGTATTAGCACTCGTCGACAGCGAAATCGCGCCACTACCTCCGCCGCCGACTTTCCAGGTACAGCCAGTTCCAAGTGTTAGGCCTTCACCGCCGGTACTGTCTTGCGTAAGAAGAAGCACGTAAGAGCCGCCGTTTGTCATGCCGGTAAGGTTCAATGTTCTAGATCCACCGTGTGTCGTAAATGTCAACGATGCATTGGCACAAGCATTAGAACCAATGGCCCATGTCACAGTTGATCCATCTGTCTGCGCGGTGAACGATCCTGGGGAACAACCGCCGGATGATGCCAAACCAAATCCATTTGAGGCCGGGGAGAAACTCATACCGCTACCAGCAACTAACGGAGCATCGCCAAAGTAGTTGCTGCCGTCACTCACGACATAGAGTGGTCTGAAGCTATTGAGCACCGGAACCGAACTTGCTCCATTGAAGTTCAATCCGTTCAACGACACCGTAGCCAGCGTGCCACCAATCGATTCGATCCATACTCTTCCGCCCGCGGTCGGTGCTGTTGCCGGCAGAGTCGCCGTGCACGCCGAGGAGCAATTGAAAACGAAGTGCGTCAAGGCCGCAAAGTCAGCTGACGTGATCGTGTAGCTCGTCGTCTTCGTGCTCTGCGCAGGAGTGAACGACGTTCCTGTAGCCGCGAAGGTATTGCCCCCAGGGCCCGGCGTGATCGTGACGTTGGTTCCCGCCACCGCTGGCGCCGAAGCATAGTAGGTGCTCACACCGTCGGTCGTGAAATAGACGGTCTGTCCTTGAGGAATCGCGATCGATGCCACTGAATTCCCGATGACGCTCAGCGTATCCCCGCCAGGAGGCGTGATCGTCAAAGTCGATGTGCTGACATTCTGCACGCCGATCGAGTAGCCTGCAGCGATCGCGGGCAGCGGCACAGAGCAGGTGCTCGAGACGTTCATCACCATCAACTGTCCCGAAGTATCCGTAACGCTCGGGCACGTCGTGTGCAACGTTGCTCCGCCGCTGCTGCCGCCGCCTCCGCCGCCGCTTGGCGGATTGCCGATCGTCATCGCATCCCACTCGCTGGCCGATGAATTCAGACACATCTCGACCAAATGGCCAGACGGAATGTCACCAGCAGCGACGGCACTGTTGCCCAGCCATTTGTAGACGGGTAGACTTGATCCGCCGTTGACGGCAACACCCATACCGGCCGAGTTTGTCGTCGAAGTGCTGTACAGCATGCAGAACGGAAACGCCACGCTCAATGTCGACGGGTTTGTCGTGCAGCTCTGAGCGGTTGGAGAACCAGAAGAATCCGCGCAATTCGGTGCCGCATAACTCGAGAATGGAATCCACTTGGAGGGGGATTGATTTTTGCTGTTGAGGCTTGTCGGCGTGTTCGCCAGCAACACAGACCACCCTGAAGGCGGAGTGCCCGATAGACGGATACCATAGTTTCCAGTCCATTCGCTCGAGAGTGGTCCGTACCAGCTGGCATATTCGCTTGGTCCCGGCGTGGGCAGGCTCGACGGATCTGGAATGTTCCCGGTGCCCGCACCGAGGAAGTCTGAGCCCTGAATCGTATTGGTCAGCGTCAGAGAGACCGCACCCCAGTGACCATTGCCATCCGTTACGCCATAGCTGTCGCCGCAGAACGCAATCGTTGACGGGCAATAAAACTGTATCTCTAGATTGGTTCCGCCCGGCGTGCCGCCGCCGCTCGGCGTATCCCACGCGAAGTAAGAACCGTTCCAGTGAAGATAGCCAGGGCTCAACGCAGGAATCGCATTGGTGTGAATGCCCTGCACGGTCGCAGGCACGCTGCCCGGCCCTGTCGCTGCCACGTCCTGCGAAAGCGCCGTGATGCCGCTGCCGCTGCCGCCGCTGGCCAGGTCCCAGCTCGTCGTGATCGCGCCCGTTACGCCCACGGTGAAGTAGACCTGCGGTGTATCCGTGCGCACGTACATGGTAGGAACTACGGCAGGAAGAGTCGGCGCGCCGAGGCCTGAGATGATTCCCGGTCCTGCGGGCTTAGGCGGGCCAATGAATACCCAGGAAGTCTGACCGCCCATCAGTTGGCACTTCCAGACAGCATCCGCGGGAACCGAATCGAGCTGTGTGTACTGCGCGGAAAGATCGCACGGAAGATAAGGCGGCCCATTTCCGCTAAAGGCCGCAAGGTATGGGACTACATAGTTATTCCAGTTCCAGCTCGCGCCGTTCACGGTAACGCTTGTGACAGTCAGAATCGTGACCGAAGAGGCGTTGACGATCGTGACCGTGTTCGTGCCAGGCGTCACGTTGCCCGCAAAGGATCCGCTCGTCACCGCGAGGCAGGTGGAATTAAAGCACCATTGACCGGAGACCAGCGGGACGCCTGTGCTGTCCTGAACATTGGACCCGCTCACATGCGTCTGCGCATACAACCCTGAGACAAGAGAAAGCAGAAAGATGAGCAGAAACAATGTCTTACGCATGGGCTAGGTGCTCCGTATGCTTTCCGCTCAGGGGTGCGGCTTTCAACGGGCACTATACCATCCTGCTCTGATCAACTAAAGGCTAGGGGATGTAATAGACCTTGATCTTAAAGCTGTTGAAGAACGACCGATCCGTGCTTCCCGACTCCTGAACGAGCACCTGCGAACCGAAGCCGAAAGTCGCATCATTGACGATCGCCGGTGTGAGCGCCGCGCCCCATGTGTCTGAGAGCGAACCCTGCGTGACATCGCTCGCATAGGTATTGTTTGAAGCCCCAGGATTCTTCGGGGTGCCGATCGGAGATCCTCCGTAATAGAGCTGCATGCCCTGCATGAGGCCGGTAGCAGGATTCTGACCTTGCCAGTTTGTCGTTACAACTACGCCGAGGATCGTTGCTCCCCCAGGAATCGACAATCCGAAATTGTGCGCGATGATCGGATCCGTCAGCGTCCCCGGATGGACGCCGCCCTTGGTCCGGATCTGGCCAGAGTTGTACTCGTATTGCGATCCGTTGAAGGTCAGACTCGTCGCATAAGAAGTCGAAAGAACTGTCGAAGATTGCGAGTCGACCTGCACCGCAGTCCCATCGATCCAGATTTCAGCGACCTGCACGGAACCGCGCTGCCCACCAGTAACGTTCTCGCAGCTGATCGCTACCACGATGTTTGCAAGCGGCGTGCCCGAAGGCACGGCGATCGATGCGCTTCCGCTGGGCAGGTTCATCCCCTGAGGCGTCGAGCCAACGAGCGGCAGCGGATTCTGATAGAACGTCGTGAAGGGTCCGCCCATCCCGTTGAAGCTGACGCCAAACACAACGTTGCACTGGTTTGGGTTGTCGGTCGAGGCCTGCGAATTCTTGTAATTGACGAAGAGGACCGCCGTGCCCTCGATGATGCCTCCAGGAAGCGTCGAATCGAATCCCGAATAGAGCACCACGATATCGCTCGAAGGCGTCGCCGAATTGCCGGAATCGAAGCTGGCCAGCGTATTGAAATTCTTGTCATAGGCCAGCTGCTGGTTAGTCGCCGACGATCCGCTCCCGCCTGTTGAATCACTGTAGGTCGACGGCAGAAAGTCTTCGTTGATCCCGACACCTTGCCCGGTGATGATCACAGGCCAGGCCTTGCACTGGCTGAGCGGCTGGATCGCCTGCCCGGTGCGGTTGAAGCTTGCCAGCTTGATCCAGACTTCCTGCCCGAGGAACGATGACGGGAACTGATAGCTGAAGATCGCGCTGCTCCCGACATACACGAAGTTGTCGCCGGCGCCGAAGGAATTGATCTGCGTGCCGTAGACA
>Ga0335069_10016187_pt1 | contig 10417 bp, 8 predicted proteins | sample Lox_Sample_11_FD_206714 | JGI IMG/M metagenome (GOLD analysis project Ga0335069, IMG submission 206714) | Soil microbial communities from Loxahatchee National Wildlife Refuge, Florida, United States - Lox_Sample_1.1 | ecosystem: Environmental > Terrestrial > Soil > Wetlands | place: USA: Florida...
CTATTGGGAATAGTAGCAGGGCCGGGTTCCGCAGCCGAGCGCGTTTCCTTAGTCTCCGGACTGCAGCGCGGGCTCGAGCCGCGCGGCGCGGCGCCGTTCCAGAAGCGTCGCCATATACGTGTACACAACCGGTGTCAGGTACAAGGTCATTAACTGAGAAAACGCCAGACCACCGACTACGGCCATGCCCAGCGGACGCCTGGCCTCGCCGCCCGCGCCCCAACCCAGCGCGATCGGAATAGTGCCCAGCAGCGCCGCCATGGTTGTCATCATGATGGGCCGGAATCGGATCATGCAGCCTTCGAAGATGGCGTCTATAGGCGACTTGCCTTCCTTGCGCTCAGCTTCCAGGGCGAAGTCGATTTGCATGATCGCATTCTTCTTCACGATGCCGATTAACATGATGAGCCCGACGAAGCTGTAAATGTTCAGCTCGATCTTGAACAGTAGCAGCGTCAGCAGTGCGCCAAACCCCGCCGACGGCAATCCGGACAAAATGGTGATCGGGTGCACGTAGCTTTCATACAGTACGCCGAGCACGATGTACACCACCAGGATGGCGATGAGCAGCAAAATTCCCATGTTGCGCGTGGAGTCCTGAAACACCTTGGCCGCGCCCTGGAACGTTGCCGTGATGTTGGCCGGCAACATCGACTTGGCGGTGTCTTCGATTTCGTCAGTGGCCTGTCCGAGAGCGAAGCCCGGCCTCAACCCGAAGGAGATCGTCACCGACGGTAGCTGCCCGGAATGCGGAATGCTGGTGGGACCGGCGTTGAAGCGCAGCTTGGCCAGCTCGCTCAGTGGAATCAGTTGTCCCGTGGAGGATTTCAGGTACAACATCCGCAACGAGCCTTCGTTCACCTGGAACTCGGGCAGGATCTCCAGCAAGACGCGGTATTGATTGTTATCCCCATAGATGGTGGAGACCAACTGAGGGCCGTAGGCGTTATACAGCATGTTGGCGATGTTGTTCCAGTCCACATGCAGCGCGGCGGCACGGTCCCGGTCGATGGTCACTTCGATCTGCGGGTTCTTGATCTGCAGGTCGCTGACGACATCGACGAGACCGGGAAGGCGGCTGAGGGCACGCTCCAGCTTCGCGGCTTCGCTGTAGAGTTGCTCCGTGTCCGGCCCGTACAGCGTGTAATCGTAAGCGGCACGCTGCTGGCGGCCGCCGATGCGGATGGATTGCGGAATCGCGAAGGAGATTTGTACCCCGGTGAAACGCGCCAACCGCTGCCGGATCCGGCTGACGATCTCCACCACGGTTGCGCTGCGCTCGCGGCGTGGCTTCAGATTGATGCTCAGATTGCCTTGGTTCGCGGCCGCTCCGTTCCCGCCGCTGCGCGCGAAAAAGCTGACCACGTCGGGATCCTGCACCACCACATCGGAGATTCGCTTGGTGTACGCGACCATCTGGTAATACGAAGTGCCCTGCGCCGCCTGTAGGTTGATGTTGAATTGATCGTTGTCAGTGTCCGGAATGAAGCCTTTGGGAACAACCACGTACAGGTAGGCTGTCACCGCGAGAACGCCTAAGAACATCACCATCATCACGGGTCGATGATGGAGCACCCAGCCCAGGCTGCGTGCATAAATATTCCGCATCCCATCGAATGCGCTCTCGGTCACCCGGTACAGGAATCCGTGTTTCTCGGTTTTCGACTCGGTCAGGAAGCGGCTGCACAACATAGGCGTCAGCGTGATCGACACCAGGCCTGAAATCAAAATCGCAGCGCAAATCGTGATTGCGAACTCGCGGAACAGGCGTCCCAGAATACCGGCCATAAACAGAATGGGGATGAACACAGCGGCCAGCGAGAGCGTCATGGAGACAATGGTGAACCCGATTTCCTTCGATCCGGCAAGCGCCGCCTCATACGGCTTCTCGCCTTTTTCGATGTGCCGCACGATATTTTCCAACATCACGATGGCATCGTCCACGACGAATCCCATCGACAGGATCAGGCCCATCATGGAAATGTTGTTCAGGCTGAAATTCAAGACGTACATCACCGAAAACGTGCCCAGGATGGAGAACGGCAGCGCCATCGCGGGGATCAGCGTGGCGGAGAGCTTACGCAAGAACAGGAAGATCACCAGAATGACCAGCGAAAGCGTGGCCACCATCGTGAACTGAATATCGTGAAAGGTTTCGCGGATGTTTTGCCCGCGATCCCCGCGAATCACCAGATGTACGCTGGGCGGCACCAGCTTCTGAAAATACGGCGCCAGCCTCCGGATGTCGTTGATGATTTGCAGCGTGTTGCTGTTCGGCTGCCGCTGAACCGCCAGGATCAATGCGACGGTTCCGTGCTTGCCGAACTGTTCGCCGTACATCATGGCGGTCTGCTTGTCGTCTTCCACGCTGTCGATCACACGCGCCACTTCGTCCAAGTGCACCGGAGCGCCATTGCGATAAGCGACGATCATGGGCCGGTACTCTTTGGCGCGTAGCAGCTGCCCGTTGGCCTGAATGTTGTAGGCAGTGCGCGGGCCGAAAATCGTGCCCGTGGGCACGTTCACGTTCCAGCTCTGGATGGCGCCCTGGATCTCGTTCAAGCCGATGCCCCGGGCCGCCAGACGATTCGGATCCACCTGCACGTGAACTGCATATTTGCCCGAGCCAAAGACGTTCACTTGCGCCACGCCGTCCACCATGGAAATTCGCGTGGCGATCATGCGCTCGGCGTACTCGTCCAGGTCGTAGATTGGCATGGCCTGCGAGCTGGCGGCGAAGAAGATGATGTGGTTATCCGCCGGATTCGCCTTCCGGAACGATGGCGGCGTCGGCATTCCGGGCGGCAGCAACGGCATGGCGGACGAAATCGCCGTCTGCACGTCCACTGAGGCGCCGTCGATGTCGCGGTCCAAATCGAATTGCAGAGTGATGTTCGTGGATCCCTGGCTGCTGGATGAGATCATCGAATCCACCCCGGCGATGGTGGTGAACTGGCGCTCCAAGACAGTCGCCACGGAGGACGCCATCGTGTCGGCGTTGGCGCCGGGAAGGCTGGCTTGCACCTGGATGGTGGGATAGTCGACTTGCGGAAGATCGCTGACGGGCAGGGCGCTATACGCGATGACGCCGAACATCGCAATGGCCAGCATCAGCAGGCTGGTCGCGATCGGCCGCCGGATAAACGTTTCCGAGATGTTCAATGCCCAGCCTCCCGCAATACCCAGGCCGCAAGGTCCACTTGGACGGAGAATATCATAGTTGCGAGCGGCGCCTCGGCTATACTGGCCGCATGTTTATCGGCCACGCGGCGGTAGGATTGGCGTCGAAGCGGCTCGCCCCGGACTCGTCTCTCGGAATTTTGATCGCTGCGCCGTTTGCCCTTGACCTGCTTTGGCCGCTTTTCCTTTTGGCCGGCTGGGAGAGAGTGCGCATTGACCCTGGCAACACCGCGTTCACTCCATTCGACTTCGTCTCCTACCCGTACACTCACAGTCTGGCGATGGCGGCCGGGTGGGCGGTGCTGTTTGGGTTCGTGTACTGGGCCATCACGCGGTATGCGGTGGGCGCGTTGGTTGTGAGCGTGGGGGTGGTCAGCCATTGGGTCCTGGACGCGGTCGTTCATCGGCCCGATCTGCCGCTGGCTCCCGGTGGCGGCGTCAAGGTTGGGCTGGGCCTGTGGAATTCGATACCTGGAACCATGATCGTGGAAGGAGCTCTCTTCGCCGCAGGCGTTTGGATCTATTCGGGCGCCACCCGGCCGCGCGACCGGATCGGCGCGTGGGGTTTCTGGTCATTTACCGCTTTTCTCCTGCTAGTCTACGTCTCGAATGCCTTCGGCCCGCCGCCGCCGAGCGAGCGCTTTCTGGCGTGGTTCGGCCTGGCGCTATGGCTGATACCGTTCTGGGCGCAGTGGTTTGACCGCCATCGGGAGGCGGTGGCGGGTACGGCGCCGTAAGCGCATTGACCCAGCCAAGCAGCCGGGTTTACCATAGCGAGCGAGATTTATGTGGAAGGTTGCATTCGCGCTGACGCTGACCGCGGGGTTGGTCTGCGCACAAGAAGGCTCCGCCGACGCCGGTAAACAGCTCTATCGCGTGAATTGCTCGAACTGCCATGGCCCGACAGGAGATTTCGTTTCCGGAGTTGACCTGTTGCACGGCAAGTTCCGCCGCGCGTCCAACGACAACGAACTGGTCGCCATCATGATGCAAGGCATCCCCGGGACGCCCATGCCGCCGGCGAATCTCACAGAGGTGCAAGCCCGCAGCATTGTCGCCTATCTGAGGCACGCAGCGGAGGAAAGCCAGGCCGGGCCTTCCGCGAGCGCCTCCATCCCGCACGGTCGCGCGCTCTTTGAAAGCAGCGGTTGTCTCAACTGCCATCGCGTCCAGGGCAAAGGCTCGCGCGTCGGTCCTGATCTTAGCGATATCGGCGCGCTACGCATGCCTCAAGAAATCGAACGCTCCATCGTCGATCCCAGCGCCGAGATCCTCGCCGAAAACCGCTACGTGCGCGCGGTCACCCGCGACGGCGCCACCATCACGGGCCGAATCCTCAACGAAGACACCTTCTCCCTGCAGCTCATCGATTCGCACGAGAAGCTCATCTCGCTTTCGAAAGCGAACTTGCGCGAATTTTCCTTCCTGAAACAATCGCCCATGCCTTCATTCCGCGGGAAGTTGAACGCGCAGGACCTGGCGGATCTCGTCGGCTATTTGTCGTCGCTGAAAGGACTCTGAACCATCCATGCTCCGCGCCTCGATTGCGCTGCTTTTCGCCGCCGGCTCCCTCACCGCGCAAGTCTCCTTCGATCGCCTTCTGCGCGCCGCCAGCGAGCCGCAGAATTGGCTCACGTACTCGGGATCATTCTACAGCCAGCGCTACAGCCCGCTCAACCAGATCACTCCGGAGAACGCCAAGAATCTGGAACAAGCCTGGGTCTTTCAGGCGCGCACGACGGAGAAGTTCGAAGTATCGCCACTGGTGGTCGACGGTGTTATGTACCTGGTGCAGCCCCCCAACGACATCGTGGCTCTGGATGCAACCACCGGCCGCATCTTCTGGATCTATTCCTATAAGCCATCGCCGCAAGCGCGCTTGTGCTGTGGCCGCGTGAACCGTGGCGTCGCCATCCTCGGTGACACGCTGTTCATGGGGACTATCGATGCGCACATCGTTGCCGTCGACGCACGGAATGGCCACGCGCTCTGGGACACCCCGGTCGCGGATCCGTCCGCCGGATACGCCATCACGCATGCCCCGCTCGTCGTCAAGGATAAAGTCATCGTCGGCACAGCAGGCGGCGAGTACGGCATCCGCGGCTTCATCGCCGCCTACGACGTTCACACCGGCAAGCAAGTCTGGCGCTTCCACACCATTCCGGAGCCGGGCGAACCGGGTCATGACACTTGGGGCGGCAACAGCTGGAAGCAAGGCGGAGGCTCGGTGTGGGTTACCGGCTCCTATGATCCTCAGCTCAATCTCACCTATTGGGGCGTCGGAAATCCCGGCCCCGATTGGAATGCCGATCTCCGCCCCGGCGACAACCTCTACACCGATTCGGTGGTCGCGCTCGACGCCGATACCGGCAAGCTGAAGTGGCATTTCCAGTTCACGCCGCACGACGATTTCGACTTCGACGCTGTACAGGTGCCTGTGCTTGCCGACATGAACTGGAAGGGATCTCCGCGCAAAGTGATGCTCTGGGCCAATCGCAACGGCTTCGAGTATGTTCTGGACCGCACGACGGGCGAGTTCCTGCGCGGTGCGCCCTTCGCCAAAGAAACCTGGGCGAAAGGACTGGACGAGAAAGGCAGGCCTATGCGAGCGTCCGGAATGCTCCCTACCTCGGAGGGCACGAAAATCTATCCGGGCAATCAGGGCTCGACGAATTGGTTTTCACCCTCCTATAGCCCACGCACCGGCCTGTTCTACATTCCTACCTGGGACGACTATTATTCGGTCTACGTCAAGGAGAACGTCGAATACTCCGAGGGCCGCCTCTACACCGGTCCGCTCCCCAAGTCGCCCGTGCCGCTGATCTACCCGCCTCAGGTGGTAACCCGCAAGCCCGCAGACGGCTACGGCGCGGTTCGGGCAATCGATCCTCACACCGGTGACCGCAAATGGGAATTCAAGATGACCGACATGATCGACGCCGGCATCCTGACCACAGCCTCCGATCTGCTGTTTACCGGCGGCCGCGAGGGATACTTCATGGCGCTGAATGCCCGCAACGGCGAACTTCTTTGGAAGTCGGTTGTAGGCGCGCAGGTCGCTGCCGTACCCATCAGCTATTCCGTAAACGGGCGCCAGTACGTCGCCATTGCCGCCGGCAGCGTGCTGTTCGTCTACGCATTGCGCCAGTAGCGTGCCGTGCTTCCCGCGTCGAAAGAACGAGCTTACCCGGCGCCAAATAATCCGCTAGGCCGCGCTTTTGAGATCCTGCGGGAAGAAGGCCTTCGCGGCCTCTGGTTCCGCGTTCTGGGCGAAACCGTCTATCGCAGGATGGTCTTGTTCGAACGATTGCTCGACGAACCGTTTCCCTCCCCCAGCACGTCCGTTGCTGTTGAAATCTCGCTACTCAATCTGAGCGAGGTGGAAGAGTACGTGGCTTTTCATGACGGCATGGACGCAGCAGAAGTCCATCACCGGCTGGAGCACGGCGGTAAATGCTTCGTCGTGCGTCACAAAGGCTCGATCGTGAACGCCTGCTGGACAGCGGAAGGCTCGGTCTGGGTCGATTATCTCGGATGCACCATCGAGCTCGCCCGCGACGAGGCCTACGTGTATAACAACTACACGGCACCCCGATTTCGGAATCTCGGCATCCCTCTTGTACGCGCCGTAGAGATGCTGCGTCACTTCCGCGCCTTGGGCTACCGCCGTCTCTACGCCGTGGTGGTTCCGGAGAACAAAGCTGCCTTTCGGCCCGCCCAGAAGGCCGGCTACCGCCCTATTGGCGTCATCGGGTATGTGAGGATCGGCCCCTGGCGCCACTACATGCTTTCGGCCTGGCACCGCCGGCACAACTTGGAATAAGATAGTTCCCAGCGAATTTTACCTAGGCAATGGGGATGCTCCGATTCTCTCTCTTTGTTGTGCTGGCTGGCGCTCTCTGCGCGCAGCCAAATTACCGCCCCGAGGATGTCCGCGCGGGCGCCCAGCTTTTCAGCACCAATTGCATGAACTGCCACGGGCCCGATGGCGAGGCCATATCCGGCGTCGATCTGATGCATGGCAAGTTCCGCCACGCGTCCACGGACGGCGAACTGGTCGGCATCATCACCAAGGGCATCGCAGGCACCGCCATGCCTCCGGCCAGCTTGTCGGATGCACAGGCACAGAACATTGTGGCCTACCTGCGGTCGCGCGCCGCGTCGGGAGGCGTTGATGTAGCGGCGGCCATGCGCGGGCGAACGGTCTTCGAAGGCAAGGGCGGATGTCTGAGCTGCCATCGTGTTCAGGGCCGCGGATCCTTCTCCGCACCCGACCTGAGCAATATCGGATCGCTTCGGAAGCCGGCCGAATTGGAGAAATCGGTCGTCGAGCCCGCCGCCGAAATACTGGACGAGAATCGGACAGTCCGCGCCGCCGCGAACGACGGCACCACCGTAACCGGAAAGCTGCTCGCCTACGACACTTTTGGCGTCCAGATCATCGACGCCAAAGGACGCATGATCTCGCTCGACAAATCGAACCTCCGCGAGCTGACGTTCCTGTCATCTCCCATGCCTTCCTATCGCGGCAAGCTGAACCCCTCGGAATTGTCGGACGTCGTAGCTTATCTCGTCTCGCTGAAAGGAATCTGAACCTGTCATGACTCGCATCGCGTTCGCATTCGTTCTCTCCGCCACCGCGCTCAGCGCTCAGGTTTCTTTCGAACGTATTCTCCACTCCGGCCATGAACCGCAGAACTGGCTTTCTTACTCCGGCGGCGTTGAGAGCCAGCGGTATAGTGCCCTCAACGAAATCAAGCCGGACAACATCAAGAACCTCGAGCTGAAATGGGTCTTTCAGGCCCGATCGAACGAGAAATTTGAAGCCACCGCGCTCGTCGTTGACGGCATTCTCTACACCGTGCAGGCTCCCAACGACGTCGTCGCCATCGACGCCGCTACCGGCCGTGTGTTCTGGATCTATTCCTACGTGCCCTCCACCGAGGCCCGCCCATGCTGCGGACGCGTCAACCGGGGCCTGGCGATCCTGGGCACCACGCTCTACATGGCCACCATCGACGCACACCTGATCGCGATCGACTCCAAAACCGGCCATCCCCTCTGGAACACCGAGATCGCGAAGCCCGAAGCTGGCTATGCCGCGACCCTGGCGCCGCTCGTCGTGAAAGATAAGGTGATCATCGGCACCGCGGGTGGTGAATACGGCATCCGCGGTTTCATCGCTGCTTACGACGCACAAACCGGCAAGGAAGCCTGGCGCTTCTACACCATCCCGGGACTCGGCGAGCCCGGCAATCAAACCTGGGCGGGCGATTCCTGGAAGCATGGCGGCGGCTCGGTCTGGATGACTGGATCCTACGATCCCGACCTCAATCTGACTTACTGGGGCATCGGCAATCCCGGGCCGGATTGGAACGGCGACAACCGCCTGGGCGACAACCTATATAGCGATTGCGTGGTCGCACTCGACGCGGACACCGGCAAGCTGAAATGGTATTTCCAGTTCACGCCGCACGACGAGTTCGATTACGATTCTGTTCAGGTTCCGGTCCTCGCACAAGTGGACTGGCAGGGCCGCCAGCGCAAGGTGATGATGTGGGGCAATCGCAACGGTTTTTTCTATACTTTGGATCGGACGAACGGCCAGTTCCTCGTCGGAAAACCATTCACCAAAGTGACGTGGGCCACTGGCCTGGATGAACGCGGCCGCCCGATGCGTGCGCCCGGCATGACGCCGAGCAAACAAGGCACGGTAATCTACCCCGGCCCCATCGGTGGCACCAACTGGTATTCGCCGTCCTATAGCCCGCATACCGGCCTCTTCTACATCCCAACGTGGGAAGACTACTACGCGCCGTACGTCAAGGACAAGGACGAATTCAAGGAAGGCCAATTGTACTTCGGCGGGTCAGCCAGCTCACCGGTTCCTCCTTTGCGCGGAATCCAACTGAACAGCCGCAGCGAGGCGAGCGGCTTCGGCGTCGTCCGTGCGATGGATCCCAAGACCGGCGAGAAGAAGTGGGAATACAAGATGACCGAAATGACCGACAGCGGCATCTTGACCACCGCTTCCGACCTGCTCTTCACGGGCAATCGCGAAGGCTATTTCATAGCCCTGGACGCCCGCGATGGCAATTTGCTCTGGAAGGTTCTGCTGGGCAGCCACGTTTCCTCGGGGCCCATGAGTTATTCGGTCAACGGCAAACAATACGTGGCCGTGGCGGCAGGCAGCGGGTTGTTTGTCTTTGGGCTGCGCTAGCTAGGCTTTGGAGGTTGCCGTTTTCCGCGAGGAGAGCGATCCCGCGCGCGCCGCCGGCTTGCGCATCGGGTGCGACCGAAGTGCATCCTCCCAGCTTTGCAGGTGCTCGCCGCCCTGGAAATCAGCGCGCCAGAATTGGCGGAATTCCCCGGTCTTCTTGCGTTGCCGTTTTTTCAAACGCGCTACCAATCCTCCGCCGCCTCCGAGCTCAGCGACCAGGTCGCCCACCGTTTCGCAATCGTTCACATCGCCGAGCAGACTCTGCGCCTCCTTCATCCGCGCCAGGCGGCTCTCCAAGACAGCACCATACACGGGCGCGAACAATTCGAGCGAATAGCGGAATTTCTTCGCCACAATCCGGAACTTGTGCAGATCTTGCGGAGTCGCTTTCGCGCCGGCCGCATCATTCCCGCTTTGAAAAAAGTCCTTGGTCATCCTGCGCAAGATCCGCCCGGCGTTGGCGTCCACGGAGGCAGTCCCGAAATCGCCGCCGTTCTTGGCGATCGCCGCTTCCAAAGCAGCTCGCCACTTGATCGACATTTGCCTGTCGGTCCAGCTTTTCAGTTCGCCCACCAGAACCCGCGCCGCGTCCTTCCGCCGAGCCCGAACTTTCGCCGGAATGGCGCCGTTGGGAAGGCGTGACTTGGCGAGCAGCTTCAGCGCCACGTCACAATCGCGCACATGGCCGGCTGTTTTCATGACGTCTTTCAAGCGCCGCCGGATCTTCCGCACATCTTTGCCCGGAAAACACGGTTTGAACACCGCGATGGACTGGCCGAATCGCCGGATTGCTACTCGAACGTCGTGCACCGCGTCAGGCGTGCAGGACTGAACCGCGTGGCCGATCTCAACGTCCAGCGACCTTAATAACGCACCGGTCTGCTCTCGGGCAAACTGTCGTGTTTCCGTCGTCGCCACTCGTCCGTGTCGTCCCCGCCTAGCCATTGTTACACAATTGCAACAATATGGCTTCCCCGATTGGACTAGCGCAAGTTGATGTTGCGCTCGGCAAGGATA
>Ga0335069_10016188_pt1 | contig 10417 bp, 8 predicted proteins | sample Lox_Sample_11_FD_206714 | JGI IMG/M metagenome (GOLD analysis project Ga0335069, IMG submission 206714) | Soil microbial communities from Loxahatchee National Wildlife Refuge, Florida, United States - Lox_Sample_1.1 | ecosystem: Environmental > Terrestrial > Soil > Wetlands | place: USA: Florida...
CGTGGAAGAGATCGTAGGGTGGACAAAGCGAAGCGTGCCCACCAATCCAGCATGACGTCTTTCGAGGACGGTGGGCGCGGCGCATGCGCGCCTTTGCTCACCCTATGCCGGGCAAGCCTACTCCGCTGCCGCCGCGTAACGGCTGTTCTCGAGCTCCGCTTCCAGCCGCGCCTGCTCGGCGCGCGCCGTCCTGATGCTGTCGTCCTTGATGTGGCCGTAGCCGCGGATCATTTCCGGGATGCGCGCGAGCCTTGCGACCAGCGCGATCTGCGCCGGCGCGAGCTGGGCGATGCGCCGGTCGATCGTTGCGAGATAATCCTCGATCAGCTTTCGCTCGGTCTTGCGCTCGGCGCTGCGGCCAAACGGATCGAAGGATGTTCCACGCAAAAACTTCAGCCACGCCAGGAGGCGAAAGGCGTGCATCATCCAGCCGCCATATTCCTTTTTCTGCAGCCGTCCGGATGCGTCGCGCTTCGCAAAGACGGGCGGCGCCAGATGGAACTTCAGGCTGAAATCACCGTCGAACTTGTCACCAAGCTTCCTGGCAAAGCTGCCATCGGCATAAAGCCGCGCGACCTCGTACTCGTCCTTGTAGGCCATCAGCTTGAACAGGTTTTTCGCGACCGCTTCCGTCAGCTCGGTCGAGGCCGGCGAGGCCGCGGCCTCCGCTTTGCGCACCTTGGCGACGGCTGCAAGATAGCGCTCGGCATAGGCCTTGTCCTGATAGTTTCCGAGAAACTCCGCGCGAAGCGCGATCTGCTCGTCCAGCGTCCTCATCGGTGCAGTCTGGCGCGAGCGGAACTGGGTGACGTTGCGCACGCGCGCCATGTCGTGGGCGGCAAGCCGGCCCCAGGTGAAGGCCTGCTTGTTCATTTCTACCGCTGCGCCGTTGATCTCGATCGCGCGCATGAGCGCCTCGAGCGACAGCGGGATCGTGCTTTTCTGGAAGGCGTAGCCCAGCATGAACGGGTTGGTCGCGATCGAGTCGCCCATCAATGTCGCGGCAAGCCCGGTCGCATCGATGATGTCGAGATTGCGTTCGCCGAGGGCGTCCCTGAGCGTTGCCTGCATCGTGTTGATCTCGAAATCGATGTCGGGATTCTGCACAAAGCTCGCAGTCGGCAAGAGGTCGGCGTTGACAAAGGCTTTGGTGACGCCGCGCTCGATGCGAACGAGCGCGGTCTCGCTTGCCGATACCACGATGTCGCAGCCGAGGATCAGGTCGGCGCCGCCATTGGTGATGCGCACCGTCGAGATGTCCTCCGGCGTCGCGGCAATCCGCACATGGCTCATGACCGCGCCGTTCTTCTGCGACAGACCGGTGAAGTCGAGCGCGGAGCAGCCGCGGCCGTCGATATGGGCGGCCATGCCGAGCAGGGCGCCCACCGTGATCACGCCGGTGCCGCCGATGCCGGTGACCAGGATGTTGTAGGGCGCATCGAGCTTCGGCGGTGTTGGCAATGGGAGATCGGCGAACAGCTGGCCGGAATCGACAGCGGCATTCTTCAGGCGCTTCAGCGTGCCGCCATGCACGGTGACAAAGCTCGGGCAAAAGCCCTCGACACAGGAATAGTCCTTGTTGCAGTTCGACTGGTCGATCTGGCGCTTGCGCCCGAACTCGGTGTCGAGCGGCTGCACGGACACGCAATTGGAAGCCTGCGAGCAGTCGCCGCAGCCCTCGCAGACGAGATCGTTGATGAAGACGCGCTTGGGCGGATCGGGATAGAGCCCGCGCTTGCGGCGCCGGCGCTTTTCGGCGGCGCAGGTCTGGTCGTAGATCAGGACCGTGAGCCCTTTGGTCTCGCGCAACTCGCGCTGCAGGCGGTCCATGTCGCGGCGATGATGGACGGTCGCGCCTTGCGGAAAATAGTTGCTCGGATATTTCGCGGGGTCGTCCGAGACGATCGCAAGGCGCTTGGTGCCCTCGGCCCAGACCTGATGCGCGATCTGCGCGACGCTGAAACCGCCTTCGGCCGGCTGGCCGCCGGTCATGGCGACGGCGTCATTATAAAGAATCTTGTAGGTGATGTTGACGCCGCTTGCAGCCGCCGCGCGCAGCGCCAGGAGACCGGAATGGGTGTAGGTGCCGTCGCCGAGATTCTGGAAGACGTGCTGCTCGCTGGTGAAGGGCGCCTGTCCGATCCAGTTCGCGCCTTCGCCGCCCATTTGCGTAATCGTCGCGGTGCGGCGCGCCGGCACATAAAGCGCCATCCCGTGACAGCCGATCCCGGCCATGGCGCGGCTGCCGTCCGGAATTTTGGTCGAGGTGTTGTGCGGGCAGCCCGAGCAGAAGAAGGGCGTCCGCTGCAGCGCGATCGGCGCGTGGCCGGGGGCAGGGCGGTCGAAGGCTTCCAGCCGCGCCAGCCTTTGCTCCAGCACAGGGCTCTGATGCCCGAGCCGGCGCAGCCGCGCGACCAGGGCGGAGGCGACGACCGTCGGGTTGAGCTCGCCTTCGCTCGGGAGCAGGGGACTGCCCGTCTCGTCGCGCTTGCCGACCACGGTCGGGCGCTTCCAGGCGTCGACATTATAAAGAATGCGCATCAGCTGGTCTTCGATAAAGCCGCGCTTCTCCTCGACGACCAGCACATCCTGCAGGCCCTCGGCAAAGCGCCGGGCGCCGCTTTCCTCCAACGGCCAGGTCAACGCGACCTTGTAGATGCGAAGCCCGAGGCTTTCCGCCTCGCGGTCGCCGATGCCGAGATCGGCCAGCGCCTGCCTGAGATCGAGATAGGCCTTGCCCGTCGTGATGATGCCGAGCCGGGCCGGCTTGCCGTCGAGCACGATGCGATCCAGCCTGTTGGCACGGACAAACGCTTTGGCGGCCTCGAGCTTCGGCCCGAACAGCCGTTTCTCCTGCTCGAGCGGCGGATCGGGCCAGCGGATGTTGAGACCGCCGGGCGGCATCTCGAAATCTTCGGGCAGCACCGTCCGCACCCGGTCGACGTCGCTATAGATGGAGGCCGAGCTCTCTACGGTCTCGCCGATCGCCTTGAAGCCGACCCAGCAGCCGGAATAGCGCGACAGCGCAAAGCCATGCAGCCCGAGGTCGAGATATTCCTGCAAGGTCGACGGGTTGATGATCGGCATCAAGGCGGCGGCGAACACCTGCTCGCTCTGATGGGCCAGCGTCGAGGACTGGCAGCCATGATCGTCGCCGGCGAGCGCCAGCACGCCGCCATGCCGCGAGGAGCCGGCGGAATTGGCGTGCTTCAACGCATCCATCGAGCGATCGACGCCCGGTCCCTTGCCGTACCAGATGCCGAACACGCCATCGACCCTGGCGCCTGGGAACAGCCCGACCTGCTGGCTGCCCCAGACTGCGGTCGCGGCGAGGTCCTCGTTCAAGCCGGGCACGAACGCGATGTCCGCACCTTGCAGGAAGGACTTCGCGCGCCACAGCGTGTGGTCGTACATGCCGAGCGGCGAGCCGCGATAACCCGAGATGAAACCTGCGGTGTTGAGCCCCATCAAGCGGTCGCGCTCGCGCTGCAGCATCGGCAACCGCACCAGCGCCTGCACGCCGGACAAATAGATCCGCCTGGCTTCGAGCCGGTATTTGTCGTCGAGCCCCACCTGCATCAGCGTCATGTCTTGCTCCGTAAGGCTGCTTCAAGGCTTTTGGGCCGGACCGCCGGGGAGCGGGCAGTGAAAAGCAAGCGCTGCCAATGTCAATATCGCTGGCCGATCGCACGCGGCGCGGCATGGCCGTTGTCGAGGAATTTCATGGCTTTGCGCGACCGGTCTATCGATTGTGGAGGCCGCCATTGCGCCGGGTCGGACGTGTCCTGGGTGCGAGTTTGCGATTCTCGCGAAGCGATTCCCCACCGAGGCAAGACAAGCGGAACGCACGTCTTGCCTCGCTCATTTGACGAGCGAATGGCGGATGCGTGCATGCAATGTCGGCTCAACGAATGAGCAAGTGCCCGCCGCAAACTCTCCGCACAGGGAATAAGCAGGTGCAAGTTCGAAAACCAACTTGCTGAAAAGACGCGAGATTCCAGAGCCGCCGACAGCTGGCGGCAATTGTACACAATGGCATGGCGCTTGCTTGAGTGAAGCAAAGAGTTCTTTCGCCCGGGGGGCGTTCATGATGCTGAACTCACGGCAAGCTTCTCTCGGCACGGTTGCGGCCGAGCCTGAACCGATCGATCTGGATTGGTCGGCCACGGCACTCGTCATCATCGACATGCAGCGCGACTTCATGGAGCCCGGCGGCTTCGGCGAGACGCTCGGCAACGACGTCAGTCAGCTCGCGCGGGCGGTGAAGCCGATCGGCGCGTTGTTATCGGCAGCCCGCGACACCGGGATGCTGGTCATCCATACCCGCGAGGGTCATCTGCCTGATCTGTCGGACGCGCCGCCCGCCAAGGTGGAGCGCGGTGCGCCATCCTTGCGTATCGGCGATCCCGGCCCGATGGGGCGGATCCTGATCCGCGGCGAGGCTGGGCATGACATCATTCCGGAACTCTATCCGCTCGACAGCGAAATCGTGATCGACAAGCCCGGCAAGGGCGCGTTCTACGCCACCGAGCTCGGCGAGGTCCTGAAGAAATACGGCATCGACAATCTTCTGGTGTGCGGCGTCACCACCGAGGTTTGCGTCAATACCACGGTGCGCGAGGCGAACGACCGCGGCTATCGCTGCGTGGTCGTCTCGGACGGCTGCGCCTCCTACTTCCCCGAATTCCACGAGATGGGCCTCAAAATGATCAAGGCCCAAGGCGGCATCTTCGGCTGGGTCGCCGACTCGGCGGCAATTCTGAAGGCAATGCAAGCGGAGACAAAGACTAGTCTGGCAGCGGGAGCATCACGATGAGTGCAGACGGGGCGGCAACTGCAGTTAAACTTGGTTTCAAACCGGTCATCTGGACCTCAGGCGACTGGAATGCGTTTTTCGGTTTCGGCACCAACATCCTGGTCAACATGCTGGTGTTGACCGGCTTGTTGCGCTTCGTGCTGAAGATGCCGGACTCAATCGTGTTCGGCCGCATCCTGCCCGCGCTCGGGCTGATGATGTGCCTTTCGACCTTCTATTATGCGTTCCTGGCCTACCGGCTGGCGCTGAGAACCGGTCGAACCGACGTCTGTGCGTTGCCTTCGGGCGTCAGCGTGCCGCACATGTTCATCGTCACTTTCGTGATCATGCTGCCGATCACGATCAAGACCGGCGATCCCCTGAAAGGCTGGTCCGCGGGCCTTGTCTGGGTGTTCTTCCAGAGCTTCATCCTGATGATCGGCGGCTTCATCGCTCCGATCGTCCGCAAGATCACCCCGCGTGCTGCGTTGCTTGGCACGCTGGCGGGCGTCTCCGTCACCTTCATCTCGATGCGGCCTGCGCTCGAGATGTATGTGACGCCGCAGATCGGCCTGGTCTGCTTCGCCATCATCCTGGTGAGCTGGTTCGGCGGCGTGAAGTATCCGAAGGGGATTCCGGCGGGCCTGGTCGCGATCGTCGTCGGCATGATCATCGCATGGGGGTCGAACATCTTCGGTCTCGGTCTCGGCGGCCTGAGCCTGAAGGGTGTGGGAGATGCCTTCGCCAGTTTCGGCTTCTCGGTTCCGATCCCGGCGTTCAATTATGTCTTCTCGGGGTTCGAGTATCTCGGCGTCATCCTGGTGACCGCGGTGCCGTTCGGTATCTACGACCTCGTCGAGGCGATGGATAACGTCGAAAGCGCGGAAGCGGCTGGCGACGAATATCCAACGACCCGCGTTCTGACTGCCGACGGCGTCGTCAGCCTGATCGGCTGCATGATGGGCAATCCCTTCATCAACGCAGTCTATATCGGCCATCCCGGCTGGAAGGCGATGGGCGGGCGGATCGGCTACTCCGCCGCAACCGGCATCATGGTGATCCTGCTGTCCTGGCTCGGCATCATCTCGGTGCTGCTTGCGCTGGTGCCGGTCGTCGCGATCCTGCCGATCCTGCTCTATATCGGCATGCTGATTGGCGCCCAGGCTTTCCAGACCACACCGGTCAAGCACGCGCCGGCGATCGTGCTTGCGCTCACGCCGCATCTTGCGGCCTGGGCCAAGCTCCTGATCGACACGGGACTTGCGTCGATGAGCAATGCTGCGCAGGCGGTCGGCGGGCTATCGCCCGAGAAGATGGCCGAGGTCAAGGCCGCCGCGATCTCGTCCTTGCCGCAGCAGGGCGTGGTCTATCATGGCCTGGAAATCATGGGCGGCGGCTCGATCCTGACCGGCCTCATACTGGGCGCGATCGGCGTGTTCGTGATCGAGCGCGACTTCATCAAGGCGGCGGCGTTCGCGCTGGCCGGCGCCGTGCTGACCTATTTCGGCTTCATGCATGGCGAGGCGGTCGGTGTCGGCGGCGGCCTCGGCGTGACGCCGGCGGTCGCGCTGTCCTATGCCGTGGTCGCGGCCGGGCTGTTCGCGCTCGGCAGGCTCGGCGCCAGCGAGCATTATGCCTCTCATGCTGAAATGTCGGCGGCGCCTGCGGAGTAGGCTTCGCAATGACGGCAATTGGATCGGGCCGCGCATTGCGGCCCGATTTGTTTAAGGCCGCACGGCGGGCGTCTCGATCGGCATGCCTCTGGCGCGGGACATCAGATAGAGTTCGAGCGCGACCAATTCCGGCGCACCATAGTCATAGGCCTGCGCGCGGATGCCGGCCATGCAACTCCGCAGGCGACGCTCGAGCGAGCCGAGCGTCTGCCATTCCAGCCGGTATTCGGGATAGCCGGTCGGGTGTGCCTGCGTGATCGCCGATCCCGCAAGGTGCCTGTCCCAATTGTCGTCGTGGCAGTTGGCGCAGGCGAGGTTGAGCTGACCCTGCCGCAGCAGGAACAGCTCGCGGCCCTGCTCGACAAACGGCCGGAGTGCGGGATCGTCGCCGGCGGTGATCGGCATTCCCCGCGACTGATTGGCGATGAAAGCCGTAAGCGCCAACAGATCGCGGCTCTCATAGGCGAGCGGCGGCGCGCCCTGGTGCTGCGTGCGCTCGAGATTGATACGCTGCTCGAGGCTGACGGGCCGGCCAGGCGTCTTGTCGAAAGCCGGATAGCGCGTGGCCACGCCCTTCATGGTCTGGCGCGCATCGCCATGGCAATCGGCGCAGGATTTTCTCGCGCTGCCGGCCTTCGTGTTCCACAGCGCCTCCCCATCGAGCACCCAGAGCTGACCGGGATTTGCGGTATCGTCGTCCTGGATCGCCTTGGTGTCGGATGCCATGAAGTCGTAGCCGGAACGGCGCTGATCGCGCGGGATCTCGCTGGCAAAGGCGGGGAGGGCGGTCAGCACAGCCGCGAGGGTAATCGCGCGCGCGATAGTCATTCGACCGTGATCTGCGCGGATGCGGTTTCCGAAAAGCCCTTGTCGCCGACCCATTCGAAGTCGAACCTTCCGCTTTCGGTCGCAATCGTGAAAAACGCGAGGTAGGGATTTGCCGCGATTGCCGGAAACAGGTCGGCGCGGAAAATTTCCTCGCCGTTGAAGCGGCAGGTGAAGCTCGTGATGATGTCGCGCGGCACGACATCGCCGGCTGCGGTGCGCCGATAGCCGGTCTCCATAATGTGCGACATCAGCGTCTTGATCTCGATGACGTCGCCCCGGCGAGCCTTTTTGGGAATGTTGATGAGAGCCGCTGCCATCACAGCACCTCGTCCGTGCAGGCCGCGAGCGTCACCACGATTTCGGAGGTTGCCGACCAGAACGAGCCGTCGGAGAGATGCGCAATCGCGACCACCTTCTGGCTGTCGGCGAGCCGGATGCGGGTTGAAACCTGCGCGCGGCCGGCGCGCGGGCCGAGATGGAAATTGCCGATATTCGGCTGCGGGTTCTTTTCGTTGAAGACGTGAATGCTTTTGACGTGATCCTCCGCCGTCATCGGGCTTGCGACGGAGACCGTCATCGGCACGGTGTTGCCGTTCTCGACCAGCGGCGGGATGTCGAGCTTGACCTTGCCGGTGCGCACCGGCGCTTCGCCGATGACATTGCGGATCGCGGAGGAAAGCATCGCGGGCGTTGCGTCCACCGGGCGCAAGGTCGCGACCGGGATCGCGCCGGCCACCGCAGTGCCCGCAAGATGAAGGAAGTTCCGGCGCGTGGTCTTGATCGTGTCGCGGATCGTCATTGATATCGTCCTAGTCCCGAAGCGTTGCAAGATAGGCCACGATGTCCTCGATCTGGTCCGCCGACAGAATCGGCCTGCCGCGCCAGGTCGCGCCGACCCGCGCAAGCCCATCGACGCGGTAATAGGACGGCATGATCGTGGCCGGATTGAAATGCGCGGCGTCTACCAGCCTGAGCCGAAGCTGGCCTTCGCTCCAGCGGCTGCCGGCACCCGCAAGGCCGGGCGCGATGTCGCCCTGAAATCTGAGCTCGGGGAAAGGCCCGGAGTGGCAGAGAATGCAGGTGCTGGCGCGATCCGCGACCAGCGCACGGCCGCGACTGGCATCGCCGGGCATGCCTATCAGCGATTCCGGAATGCCGTCATCGACAACCCTGAAAGGCACGAGCCCTTGCGCGCTTGCTGCGAGCGGCAGCGCGAGCAACGCGGCCAACACCGTGGCGATGAATGGGAGCGCTCTAGCCAAAGGTCTCCGCCGTGATTGTCTTGAACCAATTTTGCGCGGCATGCGCTTCGCGCAGGCGCGTTTCGCGCGGCGCATCGACGGGACTGGCGTTGCCCTCGACCTCGGCGAAGATGTCATCCCTGGGCTGATAGTGGCCTGCAAGCGAAAAGGCGTAGCCCGGTGCGACCGTATTGTAGCAGACGCCCGTAAGCCTTGGCGGTTCCGGCGTCTTGCCGGAGAGCAGTGCGATGACCGCCGCGGCGCAGGCCTTGCCCTGCGCAATTGCGGCGGCGGCCGATTTCGGGATGCCGCCACCGAGGCAGGCGTCGCCGATGACGTGGATATCGGGCATGAGTTTCGATGCGAATGTGTTCGGATCGATCGGACACCAGCCGGTGTGGTCCACGGTTCCCGCGCTGTCTGCGATGCGGCCGGCGCGCTGCGGCGGAATGATGTTTGCGACCTGCGCCGTGTAGTTGCCGAATTCGGTGACGATGGCCTTCGTCTTCGGATCGACCGCGGTGACGCGGCCTCCTTGCGACAGCGCAACGCGCTCGATCATGTCGCCATAAAATTCCCTCCAGGCATTCTCGAACAGCCGCTGTTGCGAAAAGCTGTCCTTGGCATCGAGGATCAGGACCTTCGAGCGGGGCTTTTTCGTCTTGAGATAATGCGCAATCAGGCTCGCACGCTCGTAAGGCGCCGGAGGACAGCGCGAGGGATTTGCGGGGACGGCAATCGCAACCAGGCCGCCGTCCTCCATTGCCTCGAGCTGCCGGCGCAGCAGCATGGTCTGCTCGCCGGCGACCCACGCATGCGGCATGATGCGAGAAGCCGCTTGGTCATAGCCTTCGAGCGCCTCGAAGTTCAGATCGATACCGGGCGACAGCACGAGCTTGTCGTAGGCGAGCGACGTGCCGTCGCCAAGCATCACCTTGCGCGCCTGCGCGTCGATCTTCGAGGCCGCCTGCGCGACGACGCCGACACCATCGGCGGCGATCCGGTCATAGGAAAATTGTTGCGCGTCGATCTCGCGCAATCCAGCGATCACCTCGTTGGAAAACGGACAGGCGACGAAGATGCGGTTCGGCTCGAGCAGCGTCACATCGAGTTTCGCGTCGCTCCGCTTCAACGCGCGCGCACAGCCGGCACCGCCAAAGCCGCCGCCGACCACGACGATGCGCGCATTCGCTTGCGCACGCGCAATGGATGGAAGGGCCAGCGATGCCACCGACGCGGTCATGCCGAATACGGCATCTCGTCGCGTCACGTCCATGAGGTTCATCCGAGGAACAGAGCGGCGGCCAGGATCGGCCGCCGCCCTCTTGTCAGGCAAAGGTGATGTTCTGGTCGCGCAACGGCACCGAGCGGATACGCTTGCCTGTTGCCGCGAAATAGGCGTTGAGTACCGCGGGTCCCGCGACGCAGATCGTCGGCTCGCCGACACCGCCCCAGAAGCCGCCGCTCGGCATCACGATCGACTCCACCTTCGGCATCTCGCTGATGCGCATCGAATTGTAGGTATCGAAGTTGGTCTGCTCGATGCGGCCGTCCTTGACGGTGCAGCCGCCGTAGAACAGACCGGTGAGGCCGTAGACGAAGGAGCCCGCGACCTGCCGTTCGATCTGGGCGGGATTGACGGCATAGCCAGGGTCGGTGGCAGCGACGATGCGATGCACCCTGATCTTGCTGCCATCGGTCACCGAGATTTCCGCGGCCGCCGCGACATAGCTGCCATAGCCCATGTGTTGGGCGAGGCCGCGAAAGACTCCCTGCGGCGCCGGCGTGTCCCAGCCGATCTTCTCGGCTACGGCATTGAGCGCCGCCAGATGTTTTGGGTGGTCCTTCATCAGCTTGCGACGGAACTCCAGCGGGTTCTG
>Ga0335069_10016189_pt1 | contig 10416 bp, 8 predicted proteins | sample Lox_Sample_11_FD_206714 | JGI IMG/M metagenome (GOLD analysis project Ga0335069, IMG submission 206714) | Soil microbial communities from Loxahatchee National Wildlife Refuge, Florida, United States - Lox_Sample_1.1 | ecosystem: Environmental > Terrestrial > Soil > Wetlands | place: USA: Florida...
CGCCGACTCCTTCCTCCCGAGCCTTGGTCGTTTTAGCGCAACCAATTTACTCCGCGGCGGGAGTCGGCGTTGTCATGCAATCACATCTGCCAAACGAAGGCAAATATGGGCCACCCGACGGGTGTTGGTAGCGATCGTCCCGCGAAGCCGGGGCTAAAGCCCGTGATTGTCAGTGGCTGTATTCACCGGCCCTTCGACTGCGCTCAGGGCATGCTGTAAAGGCCGATGCTTCCCCGGGAACAGCAGGTCCTTCGACTCGAACGGCGATTGTTCACGCCGTCCCCGCCCAGGGTCACATCACGCAAGCCTCGTCCCAAGAAAAAGGGATCCTTCGACTTCGCTCCCTTCGGTCGCTGCGCTCAGGATGACGACGGGAAGAAACAGCAGACCCCTCGCTTCGCTGCCGATGACAAATCCTAAAGCGTATGAATCCCGTCGTATCGCCAACAACGGGCGATAGGATCGGGCACCCACAGCCTTGGCGAAAGTGCGGCTTAGTTAGCGGCCGATGACGTTGCGAATTGGGGAGACGGGGACCTGCTCGACGATCTCGATGCCGAAGCCTTCGAGGCCGGCGACTTTGCGCGGATGGTTGGTCAGCAGACGGATGCGCTTGAGGTTGAGGTCGCTGAGAATTTGCGCGCCGATGCCGATTTCGCGCTGGGTGCGACGCTGGCTCTCGGGTAAAGTCGGCAGGCGCTGTTCGTGGTGGAACTGCAGGGTGAGCTTGTCGCCGAGGCGCTCGACAGAGTAACCCTTCGAAGTCTGGTGCAGGTAAACCAGCGCACCGCGGCCGGCTTCGGCGATGCGCTGCATGGAGCCTTCCATGGCCTCCCGGCAGCCGCACCAGGTGGCGCCGAAGACGTCTCCCATCAGACAATGCGCGTGCATGCGGACGAGGACGGGGTCGTCGCCGGCGTGCTCGACGTCGCCGCGGACGAGGGCGATGTGGGTCTCGTCGTTGATGTCGGATTCGTAAACGATCATGCGGAAGTCGCCGTAGGCGGTGGGCACCAGGCTTTCGGCGAGGCGGCGGACATAGCGCTCGTGGGCCATGCGGTAGCGGATGAGTTCGGCGACGGTCAGCATCTTGAGGTTGTGCTGGCGGCAGAACTCGGCAAGCTGCGGGATGCGGGCCATGGTGCCGTCGTCGTTCATGATCTCGCAGATGACGCCGGCGGGGACGAGTCCGGCGAGGCGAGCGAGATCGACGGAGGCTTCGGTCTGGCCGGCGCGGACGAGGACTCCACCCTTGCGGGCGCGCAAGGGAAAAGTGTGGCCGGGACGGGCGAGATCATTTGGGCGGGTGGAAGGGTCGATGGCCACCTGAATGGTGCGAGCGCGGTCGTAGGCGGAAATGCCGGTGGTGACGCCATCGCGGGCATCGATGGACTCGGTGAAGGCGGTACCGAAGTTGGAGGTGTTCTCCACCGACATGGGGGGCAGGCGGAGGTAGTCGAGGCGCTCCTCGGTCATGGCGAGACAGATGAGGCCGCGGCCGTGCTTGGCCATGAAGTTGATGGCTTCAGGGGAGATTTTTTCCGCGGCCATGGTGAGGTCGCCTTCGTTTTCGCGGTCCTCGTCGTCAACCACTACGATCATGCGGCCGGCGCGGATCTCGTCGAGCGCGGTGTCGACATCACAGAATAGGGAAGCGTTGGGCATGACTGGTAACAAGCGATTCTAGCAGTTGCGCGGAGGAGGCGCGTGGTTCTTCACCACCGAGGTAGTTGAAACTATTGAGGGCAGAGTGGGTTAGTCGACCGGCAGGTTGCCCCGCCGTTGACCACAATAGGGATCGGCTTCGATGATCGGTTTTTTTTTGAGGCATGCGACCACGGCTGCGAGAAAGACATCAGGCCGACTGTGCTCAGGTGCGGTGAGAAAGACGGGAAGGGCGGGTTTGAGCTGCTTAATGCGAGCGCGTATGGCAAGCTGCTCGTCGTCAGTGAAGGTGGAACTCACGACGACGAGATGATACCTGCCAGTGAGAACGCGCCGCGCCGCCTGGTCGATGGTGACGACAAGATCCGCGGAGTATCCCGCCTGGGTGAGGAGGTTGGCTCCGGCGCTGAGCTCGGAAACGTCCCGACCGATGACGAGAATTCGATAAATCTGCGAATTTGCGCTGGATGCTGTCATAGTTTGGATATGCGAACGAGCGAATTGACCATGCCAATTTCACAAGCAAGTCAAGCGCAAGTGGTCGATCCGAGTCTAAACAAAACGGCGATGGCAGTGTAACTCCCGTTGAGGCCTATTGCACCAGAAATCGGTTCGTCGCGTATCGTTTGACGACGGAGCGAGGCTTGCCGGGGGCGACGCCGTGCCCACGCTCAAGCTCCTTGCCGAGGCAAGCGGTGCTCGCAGTGTGGCGTATTAACGCAACCATTGGCCAATTGCAGACGATGCACGGGCCGGCCACCGACGATGTGGGAGGCAACAATTTCGGCAACATCGGCAATGCGGACGCTGCCATACCAAACGGCCTCTGGATACACCACGACAGTCGGGCCATGCTCACACTGGTCCAGGCACCCGGCCTTGTTGGCCCGAACCGAGATCTGCATTCCCGCTGCAGACAACTGTTTCTTGAATTCCCGCTGCAACTCGCCGGTGCCGGCAGGATCGCAGCTTCCGCGAGGGTGTCCTACAGGTCGCTGATTACCACAAATGAAGATGTGCTTTGCAAACTTCGGCATGACGATGACCGAGGTTGCCTGAGTGATGGATCAGGGAGTGCAATAACAAGAGAGACGGGCCGCACGCAGCGGCCCCGAGATAAACAACCGCCGATCAGAGTGTCGATTCGATTTCGAATCCCCAAGCTTCCAGAAGCGGTTCGGGAATGTACTTGGAGTTCTTGTTCTTACGCGCCCACTCACGCAGACGGGTGGAACGAATGTACTGATCGGGTTGAAGCTTAAACTCCTTCACCACCTGCTCGAATTCGGTGATGGTGGGGACAACCGGGCCAATAGGCTCGGGCTTTCCCCAGTTTGGATTGCCGCGTCGCTTTGCCATATTTAAGTAATTCCTGCCTTCCGGGATGGACACTTCGCAGTCGCTTGTACTGAATCGATTCTGCGAGCTGAAATCAGTGCCATCCTATTAGATTCAATAGCCACCGGAAGAGTTCCACTTACGAAATCAGCCTATCTTCCCGGATGCTAAGCCCCAAGTAGGCAATCCATACTCAGTGAATGCACAGTGTACCCCGATTCCGAGGACGAACTCAAGGAAAAATGAAGGTAAGGTTACATTTGGTTACCCTCGGACATGAACTGACCTTGAACTGCTATGTGCCTCAAATATGGACGTTTGTAGCACGAATTGGTTAGCAGGCAACCTGCGACGACGGTAGGCTTACAACATTGAGTGGTACGATGCGAGTTTCGATAGGCTCACTGGCCGAATTAATGGCTAGTTAACGCCGAGAACCACGCACCGGGTCGTCAGAATCGCATCGCGGTGAGCTATTTTGCTAGTATTGGGGTGGTGCTCCAGTTTTTCAGATGAGCTGAGCTTGCTGCAAACTCAGACGCGTTCGGGCGTGTCTTGGCAGCGCATAAGTTTGCGGCGTAGTATTTCCAACGCACGCCGATGACTTTTGTTTTCACGGAGATACGCTCTACCGCTAGACCTTTGCCGTCAGTCGCGGGTGTGGCAGAGAACAGGGAGCCCATAGCTATTGGACGACGGTAATGGTGGCCGAGTTCGAGGTGACGCCACCGCTGGTGGCGGTGACGGTGGAGGTTCCGATGGATGCAGCGGTGGCCAAGCCGGTGGACGAGATGCTTGCCACTGAACTTGGCAGCGAGTTCCAAGTGGCCACGGCTGTGACATCGCCGGTCGAACCGTCCTGGTAGGTGGCGGTTGCTGTGAACTGCACCGTTGTGGGGCCAATTGACAAGCTCAGGGTCTGGGTGAGGGGAGCGATGGTCACACTGGTGATCTGCTTGGTCGTCACGGTGACACCCGTATTGCCGATCACACTCCCGCTTTGGGCTTTGACGGTGGCTGTGCCCAAGGAAACACCAGTGAGTAGCCCGGTGCTGCTGATGGTGGCGACGGAAGTTGGGGTGGCGCTCCAGGTGACCTGTGAGGTCACATCGGCGGTGGAGTTGTTGCCATAAGTGGCCGTGGCCGTGTATTGCTGGGTCACGCCCGGCGCCACCGTAGCGTTGGAAGGAGAGACCTGCAGCGCTGTGATGGTGGTGGAAGAGGGGAAGAATTGACCGCAGCCGACGCCCGCGATCAACAAGGCAAGAACTAACGAAGCACTGGATATCCGTCTCAGGTCGGGCACAGTCCCTATCGTAACATTCGGGAATGGGAGTGGGATGGTTCCAAAATGGTGTGCGGTACGGGAGCGGGTGATTGCAGGGCCTCCTCAACCTTGCGCAGAAGGCCCGTGCCCGAGCAATCGTCGCCTGCGGCCAAACGCAGAAGCTTGACGCTGGCATGCCAACTCTCCACTGCGCTGATGAGCATGTCCTGATCCTCCTCATCCAGGGTGTAACAAATGACGACGAGGTCGAACGGGACCAGTCCGAGAACCTGGATGGCCTGCTCGGCGTTGCGCACGCGCAGGCTCCAGATGCCGGCAGCAGCCAGCACAGCGGAGCGCAGCAGCAGAAGGTCGGGATCATTTCCGGCAAGGAGAACGGTGGCGGAATCGGACGGCATAGGCGCCTCCGGCACCACAAGCAGGGAGTGTCACGAAGCAAACGTGCGGCGGCACCCGCCCTGCGGCGGGAGGTTCCGCTTGGGTGCGCTGGTAATGTTTTCGGCAGTTGTGGTGGATCCATCAGTGCATGCGTGCTCTTTTCGATGGCGTGGCGGTCGCGGCTGGTGATGCCAGGGAGAAGCAACCGAATAGCGCGGGCATTGGTGATGGTGCCGGGAGGGGGACTTGAACCCCCACAGCCCTTTCGGGCCTGCGGATTTTAAGTCGCTTGCGTATAATTGTAAGTTACTGTATTTAAACAAGTAACTTTGAGTAACTTCGAAAATGTGTAAGAAAATGTGTATATTTTCAAAATTTCCGGGAGTTCGGCGACGCTAGGGCGGCCGGCACTCGGCTCTTGCGCGATCTCCGTTGCTCTGCAAAATACTCGTTGAATTCGACGTTCCCCGCTAGTATCGTTGGCAGTTCCATGACCTATTGACCATTGGTTCTTGGTCCTGCCTTCGTTTTGGCGCAACCAGACGCTCCGTTTGTTCGATTACGCATAGGAGGGTCTTCCATGAGCGTTCGCGCGCTGCTCCGTTCCTTCTTTCAGGGTGTTTCTCACACCCTCGTCGTTTCCGTCGTGTTGTTGGCCTTGTTCAACTCGACGATCTGGGTCCCCGCGTTGGAGGCGAGTTCGTCGGGAGCTTCCATCTCCACGAGCCTTGATGCGTCTCCCGCCATCCCGGCGGCAAGCCCATCTTCCACTGCTCCGCCAAAGTCCTCCGGCCACCCAATCTCGCTCTTGACGGAACCAAAGGATGCACCAACCCGAAGGGCAGCCGTTGTGCCAGCGACCATCGACACTCGGGCCGCTCGGAAATCAACGGATGCGGCACAACCCAGTTTGCAGGCAATGAGCCAGAAGCTGGGGGCACTGCGGCCGGTTTTCATCGAGAACAAGGGCCAATTTGATGCGCGGGTGCGGTTCCAAGTGCGCTCAGGCGGCAAGACGCTGTGGCTCACCGACAGCGGCATCGTTTTCGATGTTGTTGAGGGAGATTCGTCAGCCCGAGACTCGTCAACTGCGAGCAGTCAGCTCACCCAGGAACATACGCCGGGCCAACCTCCAGCCGACCTGAAGATCGAGCGGCACGTCATCTGTCAGGACTTCGTCTCGGCAAACCATGACGTGGTTATCGAGACCAAGGGTGTGCAGGAGGGAACCTACAACTATTTCTCAGGCAACGATCCGGCGAAGTGGCAGACGAAAGTGCGTGCATATTCCGAGGTTGTGTACCACGACATCTGGAACGGTGTGGATCTCAGGCTTTATGCCAACGGTTCTGACCTGGAGCAAGAGTTTATCGTGAAGCCGGGGGCAGAAATCAGCCAGGTCCGCGTGGCTTATCGAGGAATCGAGGGGCTGGAAATTGCGAAAGATGGATCTCTTGTGATCAATACCGCCGCGGGCGCGATGCACGAGAGCAAGCCCCGTATCTACCAAGAGAAAGCCGGCAAGCACTCTGTGGTGCAGGGTCAGTTTGAACTCTTGAGTGAGAATTCTTACACGTTTTCGATTGCCGAGCACGATCCGCAATACGCGTTGGTCATCGATCCTACGGTCCTTTATTCGACATATTTGGGCGGGTCCGCAGGAAACGATATCTACAGAGCGAACTATGAGGTTGCCACCGGCGTAGCAGTCGATGCGGGGGGAAGCGCTTACGTTACCGGTTACACGATGTCCCAGGATTTCCCAGTTACCGCCGGAGCTTTTCAGACTACCTACGCAGGCGCGAATGAAGCTGGCTTTATCTCGAAGTTTAATGCCACGGGCTCTGCACTCGTCTATTCATCCTATCTCGACAATACGATTTACTCCCCGGTCGGAATCGCCGTGGACGCGATGGGAAACGCGTACGTCACCGGTGTTCCCGACCAGAATGGATTCCCCACCACGGCGAATGCGTACAGCCCGGCCTGTAAAGTCAACGCTTTTCTGTCAGTGCTCGATCCAACCGGATCGACCCTACTCTATTCGACATGCTTCGGGCAAACTCAAGACCACAATGCCTCACAGTATGTATGGGCCTCTGGCATAGCTGTTGATTCTAACGGCCACGCCTTTATAGTGGGTTATGTGAGTTCTAATGGTGCCATTCCGACCACTCCCAACGCGTTCCAGACGTCGTCACTTCCGGGATACGGCGCCGCTTTTGTCACCGGGTTTGATACCAAGGCTCCGGGTGCTTCATCACTCTTCTACTCCACATATTTCGGGCCTACCAGTTCGGACTATTACACCATTGGCGTCTGGGGTAGCTCTATCGCGGTGGACTCGTTTGGAAAGATTTATATGACTGGCAACACCGGCAGTAACTTGCCGGTCACGCCCGGTGCTTTTCAACGCTCGTTTATCTCGTGCAACAAATGCTCTCACTCGTTTGTTGCCAAACTGGATCCCGTAGCCCCAATTGGGCAGTCGTTGATTTATTCCACGTACCTTGAGGGCTCGTATCAAGACGTTGGAACCGGAATTGCGGTTGACGGACTGGGAAATGCATTCGCGATCGGAACCACATATTCTTCGGACTTTCCTACCACCCCCGGAGCGTTTCAGGCCGTTCCGATTTCGGGTTGGGGCGGCGGCAATGGGCATGAGGGCTTTGTGGCTAAGCTGAATGCCGGCGGATCGGGCGTCGGATACGCAAGCTTCATTGAGCCCGTGTACGGAGGCGGTGTGACGGCAAATGGAATTGCGGTCGATACATTTGGCGATGCGTACATCACAGGGTGGTTCCGCGCCAACCAGGTGAATATGCCCATCACAACAGACGCATTCCAGAGCACCTATTCCAAGCTAAGCACTGATTTCTCCGAGTCCTTTCTGATGAAAGTGGACCCCACCGGTTCGACCTTGATTTATTCGAGCTATCTGGGAGGGGAAGGCGATGACGTTGCCAACGCGGTCGCTGTTGACCAGACTGGGGATGCCTATGTTGTCGGCCATACCAGCTCTTATCTGTTTCCCGTTACCGCACATGCCTTTCAATCGGTGATGCACGGAACAGGTGACGCATTTGTGACAAAGCTCCCGCTGGGTAGTTCCGGAGTCCTCTCCATAACGGAGGTCCTACCGAATTCGGGAGGTAATGCCGGAAGTGTCACTGCAACGATAATTGGCGCTGGCTTCCACGGGGGGGCTACTGTCACGTTGGGATGTGGAACATCGATTGTTACTGGCTCGAACGCCAGCGTCACCGCTGGCGGACTGGTACTTACCGCCACCTTTGATCTCACTTCCAGTTCTCCAGGAACCTGTAATGTAGTGGTCACAAATCCTGACCAAATATCCGCTACAGTCCCAAACGGCTTCACAGTTCAGCAAGGCGGAGCAGCTAACCTTCAAATTCAGAAGATCGGATCTCCGGCGGTGGCAGGGAGGAATATCACGTATGTCATAACCGTTCAGAATACTGGCAATATAGACTCTGCGCCTGAGGCTGTAACGGAAGTATTAGACCCATGGTATCGGCTAGTTTATTCGAATCCCTCCGCGACGACAATAACACCCGAACTCGCGTGGTTTCCGCCGAGCGCGATCGGTGGGACATATAACGCCTCTCTTGAATGGGATCTGCCGATGGTCCCAGCTAACGCTCAAATCACCCTGCTTTACGCTGTCATACTGGACAGCAATGCTCCAGTCAATGCCCAAGTGAACGGCCAAGCCTGTCTGAGCACTAGACAGGTCTCTCTGGTCTGTAATGGTGCGTATTTTGCTTGCGTCAGTCTCGGTGCCATAGGATGCGGAGCTCTTATAGGGACGCTCCCGTTATATTTCGCTTGCTTGGGAGGAGCTGTCACGGGGTGCGTAGCAGCTCGAAATCTCTGTTTTTCTCACGTGCAAGGGATTTGTCGCGTGATCAACCTCGCGGTTAAGGCGGCCGCCGACCCGAATGACCTGTCCGGGCCACCGGGCGTTGGCCTTCCTCGGTGGATTGGGGGCGCCGAACCGCTAACCTACGCCTTGACCTTTGAGAATCTTCCGACTGCGACCGCTGCTGTACAACGAGCCCTTGCCACAAACCCGTTGAATATGGCGACCGACGACCTCCGAACCTTGAAGATGTCGAGCATGACAGTTGCGGACCACCCAGTTCCAATTCCCTTGACTTTTAACCCGCTCGCCGGACTCAACCAATTCGATACGAACCTTGACCTTCGCCCTGCGAAGAACTTGTTCGTCCAGATACATGCTGGAATGGATCCTAGCACTGGACTCATCACTTGGATATTCCAGGCGATCGATCCCACGACAGGGCTGCCACCGACTGACCCGACGGTCGGGTTCCTTGATCCCGGGGCGAGTGTGAGTCTGTTTTTCACAGCGAAGCCCAAAGCTGGATTGTCGACGGGAACTCGAGTCTCCGATCAAGCAACGATAACTTTCGATGCTAACCAGCCGATGAGCACGCCCGTGTGGACTAATACACTGGACAACAACGCCCCCGTCAGCCGGGTTGCGGCGCTTCCCGCAACTGAGTCCTGCTCGAATTTCAAAGTGCAGTGGTCGGGAAGCGACATCGGTGCCGGCACTCAGAGTTACACCGTGTACGCCTCCGATAACGGCGCTGGATTTGTTCCTTGGCTTACGAATACAAGCTCCACATCGTCAGTCTTCCAGGGACAGGTTGGCCATAGCTACGGCTTTTACAGCGTTGCCCGCGATCTGGTCGGGAATATCGAGTCCGCCAAGACATCCGCTGAGGCCAGCACGCGAGTGACATCGGCGAGCTCGTGCGGTCCACCGAGTCTCTCGGGGGCTGCCAGCGTCGTCTCGTATGTCAACAACACGCTAAGTCTCAATCTCCAGCTCACCGACATTGGAACCTCCGATGCGCTGAACACGTTGGTCAAGACGCTTACCTTCCGGACGCTCGGTGGAACTGGAACTGTCACGCTCGCCAGTCCGACGCTGCCGTTCATTTTCGGAACCGTGAGCGTGGACAATACAATCACGATTCCGGTGACGCTCAACGTGCCCGCAACCGTAACGCGGTTCTCAATGACAGAAGGCGGAACCATGCAGGACAGCCACGGTAAGACGTACAACTTCTCCCTCGGGCAGAACGTAGTGCCGTGAGGGAGCAAGAGCAAGGTATGATACAGAAGCTTCACAACTTCCGAGTAAGAGGATGAGTCATGAAGAAGTGCTGGGTCTTGCTGTTGACGATGGTCATACTGTCGCTGTCTGCATCCGTTCTCGCCGACGACATCGCATTGACCCTGCTACCGCTCAGCGGTGACATCGCCGGGCCAGCGGGCTCGACCATCGGCTGGGGCTACACGCTGACCAACAACACGGCGCTGTGGATACAGACTGAATCCGTGAGTTCCGATGCCTTCCTAAACGGCACGCCAAATCTCGTGTTCGACTTTCCCGCAGTAGCGCCGGGAACCTTTGTCACATTGGACTTCTCCCTTGTTGTTACGGGGTTGTGCACGTTCCCGCCCTGCGGGCTGTATTCCTTGACGTGGGACACGACGGCGCCCGTCGGCTTTGTAAACTCAGGTACGTTCATCGTCTCCTCGGATTTCTACGACGGCGACCCGAACAACGGCGGCAACGACCTGGGACCGGCTCCCGACGCCAGCGCGGCATACTCGGCAACGGTAACCGGCAGCACTATTCCCGAGCCGACGAGTCTGCTGCTCTTGGTTTCGGGGATCAGTGCAAT
>Ga0335069_10016190_pt1 | contig 10416 bp, 10 predicted proteins | sample Lox_Sample_11_FD_206714 | JGI IMG/M metagenome (GOLD analysis project Ga0335069, IMG submission 206714) | Soil microbial communities from Loxahatchee National Wildlife Refuge, Florida, United States - Lox_Sample_1.1 | ecosystem: Environmental > Terrestrial > Soil > Wetlands | place: USA...
CGCGAGGAAGTGCATCGCGAGCGCGACCAGCGACTTCCCGCTTCCCGTCGGCGTCGACAGGATCACGTTGTTCCCGGAGAGCAGCTCGAGGATCGCCTGCTCCTGCGCGGGGTACAGCTCGAGGCCGATCTCCTTCACGTACCCGAGGAAGAGATCGAGCAGCTCGTCGGGCGGAGTCCCGGGCCGCGGGGGAACGCGATCCGCCAGGCCGCTGCCGCCCATCGTCTCCCCCGCATCCTCGTTCGAGTCCGCACTCTGCGAGCGTGCGAAACCTCGCCGAAGGGCGAGGTGCGCGCCGCAGGCGTGCCACTCAGGCCACTGCGTGCCCGAGCTTCTTCTTGCCGTCCTGGAAGAGGACCTCGATGCGCGTCGGCTCGGCGGTGATGACCATCCCCTTGCCGAACTTGGGGTGCCGGATGAGGTCACCCTTGGCGTAGCGCGACGAGAGCACGAAGGGCACGAAGGACTCGTCCGGCTTGCCCTCCACCTCTTCCCATTTGGGCTCGGGCTCCGGCGGCTTGGCCCAGGCGTCGTCGTCCGAGTTGCGGCTGGGGCCAGAGGTGCGCTGTTTGCTGCGTTTCATCGACATGGCGTTGGCGCCCCTCTAGCACAGTTTGTGTTGAGGACGACGTAACAAGGCCCCTGTCGGAGCGCTGGAGCGCGCCTACATCGTGCCGGCGGGGATCGCCTTCGACACCGTGTCGCCGCCTCGGACCTTCGCGTCCCGGAGGGCCGCCGCCGCGCGCCCGCAGAGCTCCTCGGCGGTCTCGCGGCCGTCCCACGTGGCGATGCCGACCGAGACGTGCTGCGAGATGAACCCGCCGGGCTTGGGCTCCATGGCTTCTTCGCCGACAGCCTTGCGCAGCTTGTCGGCCGTCGCCAGCGCCTGCGTCGGGCTCGTCGTCGGCATGAGAAGGACGAACTCGTCGTCTCCGCTGCGAACGAGCACGTCGTATCGCCGCGTCTGCGCCCGTACGCGCTCACTGAAAATCGCCAGCACGCGATCGCCCATGTCGTGGCCGAACGCGTCGTTCACGTGAGCCATCTTGTCGAGGTCCATCACGAGGATGCTCAGCGTCGATCCCGAGTGGCGCGCGCGGTCCATCTCCTCCTGCAGGCGCGGGAGCAGGTAGCGCGCGTTGAAGGCGAGGGTCATGTCGTCCACCGCCGCGAGGCGCTCGAGGCGGCTGCGCTCGATGGCCGGCACCGAGCAGTTGGCGAGGATGCGCGCGAGGTACACGTCGTCGTCCGTGAAGGCGTTTGCCTCGGGCGACGACGCGCCGAGCACGCCGATGGGCTTTCCGGCAGAGAGCAGCGGCTCGGCGATCATCGAGCGGATCGAGAAGCCCTGGCCGACGGCGACGATGAACCGCGGGTCGCTCTTGGTGTCCTTCACGTGCGCCGGCAGGCCGTGCTCCATGACCCAGCCGGCGATTCCCTCGCCCTTGGTGAGCGAGAGCGAGCGCTGCTCGACGCCGCGCCCTGAGCGCGCGCCCGCGAGCAGCGTGGTCCGCGACGCGTCGAAGAGACGGATGCTCGCGTGGTCGCAGGGGAGCAGCTGGAGCGCAGCGTCGGTCACCTCGTGGAGGGCGTCCTCCAGGGGCCTCCCGTCGGAGAGACGCTCGGTGAGCTGACGGAGCACATTGAGATCGCGCTTGGGGTCCGAGGACATGGCGGCGCCAGCCCTCAGTCTATACCATCGGTCAGCCTCGATGCTGACCACGGCCGCGCGCGTGTATCGCGAGACCCGCAAGAAGCACGATCAGCTGTTCAACGTGTACGCCATGAGGCCCATCGCGGCCGGCGTGGTGGCCCTGGTGTACCGGACGCGCGTCACGCCGAACCAGATCACCATCGGCAGCCTCCTCGTGTTCCTCGTGTCGGCCGCGGCGCTCGTGGCGCTCCCGACGTGGAGAGGGGGCCTGGCGGCGGTCGCCATCCTGTATGCGAGCTACTGCCTCGATTGCGTCGACGGCATGCTCGCGCGGTTCAAGAAGCTCGCGAGCAAGGGGGGGCACCTCTTCGACTTCTTCTGCGACGAGCTCAAGGCGGTCCTGCTGGTCGGGACGCTCGCGGTGCGCTCGTGGCGCATGGGAGGTCTGGGATTCGACGGCCAGAAGTGGGGCGCGGGGGACGTCCGCTTCCTGCTCGCCGGCATCGCCGGGGTCGCCATCGTGGCGTCGGCCCTGTCGCTCACGAACTTCGTGCGCAGCCCCGAGGTGAGCGGCAAGGAGACGACGGTCGAGGCGCACTACGAGAACGTCGAGCAGAAGCGCAGCATCGGAGCGCTCGTGGCGACGTTCCTGCGCTTCCTGAACCATTACCCGAGCCACCTCTGGATCTGGGCGATCGCGGGGTACATGGACGCGTACCTCTGGATCTGGATGGCCCTCAACGCGCTCTACCTCGCGCGCGGCTGGCTGGGGCTCTTGCTGCGGTTCGGGCGGAGCTGAATGCCCTCGTTCGCCCGGCGCCTGCTGCTGCTGCCCGGGCTCCTCGCGGCGGTGGGGTGCTCGAGAGCCTCGTCGTCGCAACCCGAGGCGAGCGTGCCGAGCGAGCCGGCTCCGTCGAGCAGCGAGGTCGCGTCGTCCTCGCCGCCTCCGCCTCCACCGGCGCCGGCGTTGCCGCCGATCCCGCCGGCGCCTCCGGGAGAAGCGCAGCGCAAGACGGTGCAGGCGCTCGAGCGAGAGCCGCTCCTCGTGCCGCAGCTCGCGCCGCTCCGCGCGCACTTTCTCGGCCTTCGCCAGGCAGGCCAGGTCGACGGCGGGACGCTTCGCGGCCCCTTCCTCGTCCAGCGCATCGAGCGCTCCGGCGGCGGCGACGGCGTGCTCGTCTCACGCGCCGACGAGAGCGATCCGTTCGCGATGGCGCTCGACCGTGGTCAGCTGGTCTTCTCCAAGGAGCGCCCCGTCGCCGGGATCACGCCGCCGGTGCAGCACATCACGATCGCTCCCGGGCCGGAGCGCGGCATCGTCCTCTTCAGCTACGTCGCGACACTGCACCTCGTCGCAGCGCGCATGTGGGCCGACGACGGCAACCCGTTCGCCGAGAACGTGGTCCTCGAGGCGCCCGAGTGCGACGCGCTCGCCGCCGCGTACTGGCCGGGCAACGGGTGGCTCGTCGCGTGCTCCTCGAAGGACGGCACGCGCGCGCAGCTCCTTCGCGAGAACCTGACGAGCGCCTGGGGCACCGCGGGCCTCGTCCTCGGGAACGCGGGCCCAGTCGCGAGCGCACGCATCGCCATCGACTCGCCCACGGAATGGACGCTCGTGCAGCGGGCGCGCGCCATCGGCGGCGACCGCACGCTCACGTACCGCTACGACGCCGACGGGCAGCCGGTTTCCCAGCCTCTGCCTCAGCCGATGCCGAGCAGCTCGACTTCGAAGACCAACGTGGAGTTGGGCGGGATGACCGGCGGGAACCCGCGCGCGCCGTAGGCCATGTCCGGCGGGATCGTCAGCTTGCGCATCTCGCCGATCTTCATGCCGGCGACGCCCTGGTCCCATCCCTTGATCACCTGGCCCTTGCCGAGGGTGAACTGGAAGCCCTGGCCGCGGTCGCGCGAGCTGTCGAACTTCTTTCCGTCGGTGAGCGTGCCCACGTAGTGCACCGTCACCTTGTCGCCGCTCTTGGCCTCGGCGCCGTTGCCGGGGCGGATCGTCAGCATCTCGAGATTCGCCATGCGCGGCAGGGTAGGGCACTTCTCAGGCGAGGAGGAGCACCTTTCCGCTCGTTTCGCGGGATTCGAGCGCGCGGTGTGCATCGGCCGCCTTGTCGAGCGGGACGGTGCGGTCGATGCGCAGCTTCAGCTCGCCGCGGACGATCCCGCCGAGCACGTCTCCGGCGCGCTCGAGCAGCTCGGCGCGCGTCGCCGTGTAATCGCGGAGCGTCGGGCGCGTGACGAAAAGCGATCCGCGCGCGTTGAGAACCTGCAGATCGACGGGAGGGACGCGTCCGCTCGACTGCCCGTAGAGCACCATCATCCCGCGCGGGCGGAGGCAGAGCAGGCTCTTGTCGAAGGTGGTCGCGCCGACCGAGTCGTAGACCACGTCGAGCCCCCGCCCGCCCGTGCGCGAGCGGACGACCTCGTCGAACGCCTCGCGCGTGTAGAAGACGACCTCGTCGAGCCCCGCCTCGCGGGCGAGCTTGGCCTTGTCCTCCGTCGAGACCGTGCCGAAGACGCGGGCGCCGGCGCGCTTGGCCATCTGTACGAGGAGGAGCCCGACGCCGCCGGCCGCCGCGTGCACGAGGCAAGCGTCGCCCCGTTTCAGCGGGAAGGTCGCGTGTGCCAGGTAGTGCGCGGTCATCCCCTGCAGCATCGCGGCGGCCGCGTCGCGGGTGCTCATGCCGTCGGGGACGGGCACGAGCTTGTCGGCGCGGGCGACGACGTGCGTCGCATACGAGCCGGGCACGCTGGCCCACGCCACGCGCTGACCCGCGCGCACGTCGGTCACGCCTTCGCCGACCGCCTCGACCACGCCAGCGCCCTCGGCGCCGAGCGTCAGTGGCATCTCGCCGCCGTACGCCCCCGTGCGCGTGTAGACGTCCATGTAATTGACGCCCGCCGCCTCGACGCGCACGAGCGCCTCACCGGCTCCGGGTCGCGGCGTCGGCATATCCTCGAGCTGCAGGACCTCGGGACCGCCCTTGCGATGCACGCGGATGGCTCTCATGGGTGACCTCTATTGCGCCACGGGGCGGGCGAAGGCAACCGGGCTCCTGTATCCCTTGGCGTCGTACGCGCGCACGCCGAAGAAGGAGTCGTCCTTGGACAGCGGCAGCCGCGCCTCGATCGCACGGCCCACGTCGCGCACGTGCTCCCAGGTCGCGCTCGTCGTAGCGCGCCAGACCACCTCGTAGCCGGCGACGTCCCCGTCGTGGCTCGGCGACCAGCGCAGCAGCGTGTCGTTCGACAGCTCCGCGACGAGGCGCGCATCGGGCGGCGGCTCCGGCGCGTTCGCGAGGTGCATCAGCGTGGCGGCGTTCGCGCGTGCGACGCCTGCGAGGTACGCGCCGTCGACGTGCTCCGGCGTGTCGCCGTAGGCCACGCCGTTCTCGGTGCGCACGTCCTGGTGCTGCCGCGTGTAGTCCTCGGCGCTCGCGGTGAAGCGGACGGCCGGGAAGCCCGCCTCGGAGAAGGACAGATGGTCTCCGCCTCGGAGCGTGCGGTCGGGACGCAGCACCATCTCGGGCATCACCTCGAGGTGCTCCTGCTCTCCCGTCTCGAGCGCGAAGCGAGCGAGCGCGCGCGCGGCCGAGTCGTCGTCGCCCTTGGAGAAGACGCGCACGACGTGCCGGTCTCCACCCGCCGGGTCGCCCACGATGTCGTCGTTGAGGACGCCCCGCACGTCCACGCCGTTGAGCGTCGCCGCGTGCTCCTTCGCGCCCAGGAGCCCCTGCTCCTCTCCGGCCGTCGCGAGGAACACGACGGTCGCGTCGAGGCGGCGCTTCGAGAGCACGCGAGCCAGCTCGAGCACCAGCGCGACGCCGGACGCGTCATCGTTCGCCCCGGGCGCGTCGCTCGTGGCGTTCATCGGGTCGCTGCACCGCGAGTCGTAGTGGCCGACGACGTAGTAGCGCCTCGAGCGCGCCTGGGGGCTCACGCCCGGGAGGACGCCCACGATGTCGACGATCTCGACGTCGCGCGGGACACGCTTTCCGTCCGCGTGCACCAGGTGCGACTCGGCGGTGACCTGCACGGCTCCTCCGCCCGCTCTGCGCATCTCGCTCTCGATCCAGCGTCGCGCCGCGCCCACGCCCCGCGTCTCGGACGTCGTGTCCGACAGCGTGTGTCTCGTCCCGAACGCCGCGAGGCGATCCACGTCGGCTTTGAGCCGTGTCGCGTCGATCTCGGCGAGCATCGTGGCGACCTCCGGGATGCTCGCGCGAGGCGCCGCATCCCGATGCCCGCTCGACCCGTGGCCGTGCTTGCATGCGGCGAGAAGGGCCACTGCACCGAGCCGCCACGCACTCCTCATGCTCCCAGCACCTCCAGGAACCCGTCGCCGTACGCCTCGATGCGCGCCGGCCCCATCCCGAACACGTCGAGCAGCTCGGCGTGCGACCTCGGGGCGCGCATGGCCATCTCGAGCAGCGTTCGATCGAGCGCCACGACGTACGCCGGCACTCCGCGCGCACGCGCCACCTGCGCGCGGTGAGCACGCAGGCGCTCGAAGCGATCGCGCGTAGTCGGGTCCACTCCCTCGAGCGCCGGCGCAGCCCCGCGCGACGCGCCGGAGCCGGCTCGCTTTCGCGCGCGCTTCTCGCGCTCCGCCGGCAACGTGAAGCGCACCGCCCCCTGCGCGCGCATCACTTCCCCACCGGGCCGCGTGAGGTAGGGCACGGGGTGATCCGTCGGCGTGAGGTCGATCCACCCCGCCGTGAGCAGCCCGCGCAGCACATCCATCACCCAAGTCTGCGAGCGGTCCCGCAGGAGCCCGAACGTGGAGAGCTCGGTGAACCCGAACCGGCGCGTCTTCTCGCTGTCCACACCCCGGAGCATCTCGACGATCGCCACGAGCCCCCCGCGCTGGTTCGCCCGCGCCACACCCGAGAGGGCCATCCGCACGACCTTCGCCGTCTCCCCGCTCTCGCCCTCGTCTTCCGCTTCGCGCTCGTCGAGCGCAACGCAGATGTCGCAGTGCCCGCATCCGCCGAGGAGCTCCTGCTCATCGCCGAAGTAGCGGAGGATGAAGTCGTGCCGGCAGCTCCGCGCATCGAGGTACCTCAGGAGCTCGCGGAACAGCCCCCATGCACGCGCCGCGAGCTCCGGCGGGGCAGGGGAGCCGTCGGTCCCCGTCGTCACCAGCCGCCGTCGCAGTCCGATGTCCGCCCCCGAGCAGAGGAGCAACCCCCATGCTTCGGCCCCGTCGCGTCCCGCGCGCCCCACTTCCTGGTAGTACGCCTCGATCGACGACGGCGGCTGCACGTGGAGCACGGCGCGGATGTCGGGCCGGTCGATCCCCATGCCGAATGCATTCGTCGCCACGACCAGATCGAGCGACCGATCGGCGAAGCGCGACGCCACGTCCGTGCGCTCCTGCCCTCCCATGCCGGCGTGGTACGCCGCCGCGTTCCACCCCTTCTCACGAAGCGTCTCGGCCCACACCTCCGTCTGCCTGCGTGTCGCCGCGTACACGATGGCGCCGCCCCTCGGTGCGCGCGGCTCCCCGAGCGCCGCCGACAGCGCCGACAGGACCTCCCCGCGCGCCTCGCTCACGCCCTCGACGTTGCGGGCCGCCAGGTGGAGGTTGGGCCTCGCGAATCCGCGGAGCACCTCGTGACACGAGTCGCCGAGCCGCAGCTGCTGCCGTATCTCCCGGCGCACCTCGGGCGTCGCCGTGGCGGTGCACGCGAGCACGCGCGGAGGTCGCAGCCGCTCGAGCAGCGATCCGATGCGCAGATAGTCGGGGCGGAAGTCGTGCCCCCACTGCGCGATGCAGTGCGCCTCGTCGACGGCCACGAGCTGCACGTTGCATCGCGCGAGCATCTCGACGAACGCATCCGACGCGAGCCGCTCGGGCGCGGCGTACACGAGCTGGTACCGCCCGCGCAGCAGGGACGACTCGCGGTGTCTCCGCAGCTCGGGTTCGAGCGTCGCCGCGAGGAAAGTCGCGGCGATCCCGCGCGCCTCGAGCGCTCGCACCTGGTCCTCCATCAGGGCGACGAGGGGCGACAGCACGAGCGTCACTCCGCCCAGGACCGCCGCCGGGAACTGGTACGTGAGCGACTTCCCCCCGCCCGTCGGCGCGACGACGAGCACACGCCCCGAGCCGCCGAGCAGCGCCTCGACGGCCTCCTTCTGCCACGGGCGGAAACGCTCGAGCCCGAACCGCTCACGGAGCGTGGCCTCGAGGTCGATCGGTGGCGTCATCGCGCCTGGACTGGTTAGCAGCATCGGTGGCCTCCCGTCTCCCCATCGGCTGACCGCGGGCGCGGGTTGCGTCGTTTGCTAGGCTCCGCCGCCCGATGCGATCCGGCGCCGCGCTCCTGCTCAGCCTCGCCGTCGTCTCGTGCGCGGAGCTGGAGCAGGCCGTCTCGACGAGCAAGCCGCTGACCGACACCGCCCCCGAGCCCAACACGCCGCTCTCGGTGCCGACCGAAACGATGACCGGCACGAAGGGCCCGGCATCGGCGACGTACCCGAACGACTACGGCGTGACCGTGAAGTCCGACGGCTCGATCGTCTTCCCGCAGCACACGATGGGCCGCATCAAGGGCAGCACGCTCCTCGTCGGCAACGACACGGTGCTGACCGTCTCCCCGAGCGGCGTCGTGAAGGGCACGGGCCTGAAGCACACGTACCACTTCACCGAGACGGGCGACCTCGTCGACGACACGGGGGCCGGCGTGCGCATCTCCCCCGAGGGCGGCGTGCGCGCGATGGGCGGCTCCTGGCATTACCAGGACGTCATGACCTTCACCCCCGACGGTCCCGGTCGATGGGACACGCACGCCTGGCGCACCCTCGAGATCGTCGCCCTCGTCGTCATCGAGAACATGCTCCCGCAGGCCCTTCGCGACACGTCTTCCGGCGACGCCGGCGCGGCGAAGAGCAAGGGCTTGTACATCCCGCCCCCGAGCGAATGGTTCAAGTGACGCCTCCATCGATGAATGGACCGCGTTGACTGAGAAAAGGGCCTACCCGCGACGCGGCGGGACCATGGATCGAAGAAAAAGGGCCTGCCGGTCGCCAGGCAGGACTGCGGATTGAAGATCTGGTCGGGGTCCACGTGCTCGCCGAGAGCGAGGCCTTTCGCCTTCCCGACCGGTAGGTGGGTGACGAGCTACGTAGACGAGCGCGCCTGAAGCCTGGTGTTACCCTCGCTCCGTGTCTGCACCTGCGGGGAATGTGCCGCACGCGCGCGGAACCATCGTCGCGGGCGCCATCGAGGCGGTGAAAGAGATCTGGGGTGATCTCGGCTTCGCCGAGCTGCGCGAGAGTCTGCCACCCACGGTGAGCCGCACCCTGTGCGACGGCATCGTGCTTCCCATGGCGTGGTACCCCGAGACGTACTTCGAGAGCTGCTGCGAGGTCGTCTGGCGACGCCTCTCGCGCATGGACGACGGGGCCTTCTTCCGCTTCGTCCACCAGAGCGTCGACGCCGGGTGGACCATCTTCCACCGTGCGCTCATGCGCCTCGCCACACCGCAGCGACTCGCCCGCCGCGCCCCCGATCTCTGGCGCCATGACCACACGCACGGCGAGCTCCTCGTCGATTTCCGTGAGACCTCCGGCACGGTCACAATCCGCGGTTACCCCTACGCGCGCGAAAGCGTCGTGCGTCACGGCCAAGCGGAAGCGCTGCGCTACATCTTGAGCCACGCCCGCGTTCGCGACGTCCGCGCCACACGCCACCCCGACACCGGCAACGACTTCGCCGTCACCTTCGACTGGACCTAGCGCCTGGCGCCGAGCCCATGGAGTAGGGCGCCAACGCGGTCCGCCCCCGCCCCCGCCGCCGCGACCGTTCCCGCCCCCGTAACTGTAACCGTAACCGTAACCGTAACCGTCACGGTTGCCGTAACCGACACCGTTACCGACTCCGAATCCGACACCGACTCCGAGGATCCTACGGTTCCGCTGCAAGCCCCTCGCGTCTGCACTAGTCTCGCCCTCCGATGCCCCACGTCATCACGCTGATCCCAGGCGACGGGATCGGCCCCGAAGTGTGCGCCGCGACCCGTCGCGTCCTCGAGGCCGCGGGCGTCCGCATCGAGTGGGAAGTGCACGACGCCGGTGCCGCAGTCGCAGAGAAGCGGGGGACGACCCTCCCCGAGGAAGTCCTCGAGTCCATCCGCCGTAACAAGATTGCCCTCAAGGGCCCCATCGGCACCCCGATCGGCAAGGGCTTCCGCTCGGTCAACGTCACCCTCCGCCAGTCGCTCGACCTCTACGCGAACGTCCGCCCCGTCCGCTCGCTGCCCGGCGTCGAGCCTCGTTTCGAGGGCACCGACATCACCATCGTCCGCGAGAACACCGAGGACCTCTACGCGGGCCTGGAGCTCATGATCCTGCCGGGCATCGCCCAATCGGTGAAGCTCGTCACCGAGAAATCGAGCGTTCGCATCTGCGAATACGCCTTCGCCTACGCCGAACGCATGGGCCGCCGCCGCGTCACCTGCGTCCACAAGGCGAACATCATGAAGCTCTCGGACGGCCTCTTCCTCGAGACCTTCCGTCGCGTCGCCCAGCAGCACCCGCGCATCGAGCCCGCCGAGCAAATCGTCGACGCCTGCGCGATGCAAATGGTCCGCAACGCCAACAAGCTGGACGTCGTCGTCACGACCAACCTCTACGGGGACATCCTGTCCGATCTCGCCGCCGGCCTGGTCGGCGGCCTCGGCATCGTCCCCGGCGCCAACATCGGCGAGCACGCCGCAATTTTCGAGGCGGTCCACGGGAGCGCCCCTGAC